>Ga0255776_10000450_pt1 | contig 47135 bp, 35 predicted proteins | sample 071ome_19_FD_179974 | JGI IMG/M metagenome (GOLD analysis project Ga0255776, IMG submission 179974) | Coastal salt marsh microbial communities from the Groves Creek Marsh, Skidaway Island, Georgia - 071413AT metaG (version 2) | ecosystem: Environmental > Aquatic > Marine > Intertidal zone >... | reverse complement strand
GCGTGCTTGACCGGGTCGCCGTAGTAACCGAGTGGGATGGGGCCGGTCACGGCGAGGAGTCCGGTCTGCCCGTCGCCGGGCTGCACCCGCTCACCCTCCTCGGTGAACACCGCAGCGTTCGGCCCGAGCGTGAACGTGGCGGTCTCGGTGTCGCCCTCACCCGTCGACTCCTTCCCTGCGAAGCCGACCCCTTCGCTTGCGCCGAGGCTGTCGTTGGTCACCATCGGTGAACCCTGCGCACGGGCATGAGCGAGCAATCGGTCCTTGATCGCCTGGCTCCACATCACACCCGACGATGTGACCGAGCGAACCGATGTCAGGTCGTAGGGCTCCCCTCGATCGGCCGCCTCGTCGAGTGCCTCGACCATTGGCCGACAAAAGACGTCACCAACGATCGAAATCATGGAGCACTCGGTGCGCTGCACGGTCTCCCAGAGCTCGTGGGGATCGAACGTGCGCCCGGTGAGGGTGACGGTGCCACCGCCGTTGAAGAGGGTGAAGAGGGAGCCGATTCCAGCCGTGCCGTGCATCAACGGGGCGGCTGCCAACTGCCTTGGCTGCACACCGAATCGCTCCAGCGTGGCCAGGTTGGCGGCGTGCTCGGCAGGACTCGACGGGATCTCGAGCCCGAGCGGGGCCAGGGTACGGGCGGTGATACTGACCAGGCTGGTGTGGGGCCACATGACGCCCTTGGGATGCCCGGTCGTTCCGCCGGTGTACAGGATCCAGAGCGCGTCGGCGCGTCGATCTCGCCGGGCGAGCGGCCCGTAGGCGGCGATGAGGTCCTCGTGTCGGTCGGCCCACTCAGGGCAGTCCCCATCGCCGACGTGAATCCAGCGCCGGACCTTGTCGAGCTGGCCACGAACCGCGTCGAACCGCTCGGTGAGGGCGTCGTCGAAGAAGACCGCTTTCGCATCGCTGTTGTCGACGAGATAGGCGAGTTCGCTTTCGACGTAGCGATAGTTGACGTTGCACGGTGCGGCCTCGACCTTGAACGCCGCGAACTGCGCTTCGGGGTACTCGTTGCCGTTGTAAAGCGCACACGCCACGTTGTCGCCGGGACCGATACCGACACTGTCGAGCGCTGCTGCGAGCCTCGCCGCCCGATCCTCGTACTCGACCCATGAGCGCGCCGTGTCGCCGTGTTGCAGCGCCAAACGATCGCCCTGCTCGTCGGCGACGACCTCCCATGCGGTTGCCAGGTTGATTCCAGCCATGTCCAGACCTCCCGCCCACACGGCGCAGCTGCGAGCGGCATGGTATGCCGAGGTCGCAAACGGGTGCGAACGCTCGGCACGCCTCTCAGCGTCGTTCTGACGCGAGCTGGCCGATCTGTCAGGGTCACCGCTAGCTTCTGCCTGTTCGCTTCCGAAAGAGGACTGCACCCATGAGCATGATCGGCACCCGGGTCAACCGGAAGGAAGACCCGGCCTATCTCACCATCGGTGGGAAGTACGTGGATGACCTGGCTCCGGCAGATGCATTGCACGCCGTCTTTGTGCGTTCGACGCTCGCCCATGGCGACCTCACCGAGGTCGACACCGCGGATGCAGCCGCTGCCCCCGGGGTTGTGGGGGTGTTCACCGCAGCCGACCTCGGCTTCGAGCCCAAGCCCCCCGACATGCCGATGCTCAACCAGCAGATGTTGCGCAGCCCGCTGGCGGTCGACCGCGTCCGCTACGTCGGCGAACCGATCGCCGTCGTGCTCGCCGAAACGCGCGAGGCGGCCTTCGATGCCGCCGAGCTCGTCGTTGTCGACTTCGAGCCGCTCGATCCGATCGTCGATCCGCACGAGGCTGCGAAGGACGAGCAGCTGCTCTTTCCCGATGCGGGTACCAATACTGCATTCGCCCTCCCCAGCTCCGGGGAAGATCTGTTCGGAGCCTGCGAGACCGTCGTCGACCTCGAGATGGTCAATCCGAGACTGAGCGTGGCCCCGTTGGAACCTCGCGCCGGACTGGCCTCGTACAGCACCGAGACCGGCCGACTGACCTACTGGGCATGCACCCAATTTCCGCACCGCACCCGAGACGGTCTCGTCGGTGCAACCGGACTCGAGGCGGACCAGGTCCACGTCATCACCCCGGATGTCGGTGGAGGCTTCGGCGGCAAGAACGCCAACTATCCGGAAGACTTCGTCATCGCCAAGGCATCCGTGCAGCTTGGACGCCCGGTCCGCTGGACCGAGACACGCAGTGAGAGCATGGTCGGCATCGCGCACGCCCGGGCACTGTCGTACCGGGTGCGGATCGGTGGGAACCGCGACGGCGACATCACCGCCTACCGATGCGAGGTGCTCCAGGAGGGCGGGGCCTACCCGGCAATCGGCTCGGTTCTGCCGATGTTCGTGAAGATCATGGCGACTGGCGTGTACGACATCCCCAACGTCGACGTGTCCGCCAGCTCCGTCGTCACCAACACCGCCCCGATCGGCGCCTACCGGGGTGCCGGTCGGCCCGAGGCGACGCTGGCCCTCGAGCGCGCCGTCGATGCGTTCGCCGCCGAAATCGGCATGGACCCGGCGGAGGTTCGCCGTCGAAACTTCGTCCCACCCGAGTCGTTCCCGTTCATGACCCCCACCGGGGCCGACATGGACTCCGGAGACTACGGCGCTGCCCTCGATGCCGTCATGGAGGCGGCCGACTATGTCGGTCTGCGGGCCGAGCAGGCCCGCCGACTGGCCGACCCGAGCGCTCACCTGCTCGGCATCGGCTGGTCTGCCTACGTCGAAATCGCGAATCCGATGGGCGCCTCGGAGTTCGGGAGCGTGGAGGTGCGACCCGACGGCAGCGCCCTGGTGTTGACCGGGAGCTCCAACCACGGCCAGGGCCACCACACCGCGTTCGCCCAGATTGCCGCCGACGTGACCGGCATCCCGTTCGACAAGATCGAGGTCCGTCACGGCGACACCGACCAGGTGAAGCGAGGCGGCGGGACCGGTGGTTCACGGTCGCTGCAGGTCGGCGGTGTTGCGGTCAACGAAGCCGCCGGTGCTGTCGTCGAGATGGCCAAAGACGCGGCGGCCGAGATGCTCGAGGCGGCTCGCGCCGACATCGTGCTCGATGTCGACACGGGCACGTTCGCCGTCGTCGGAACGCCAGCCCGGTCGTTGAGTTGGGCCGAGATCGTCGCCCACACCAGCACCGATGACGAAACCGACGGCCTCATGGCCGAGACCGACTTCCAGCCGCCGGCGGCCACCTTCCCGTTCGGCGTGCACCTGTCCGTGGTCGAGATCGATCGCGACACCGGTCAGGTCACTCCGATCCGCCACGTCTGCTGCGACGACGCCGGCAACCTCGTGAACCCCACCATCGTCGACGGGCAGGTTCACGGCGGCGTCGCCTCCGGGATCGCGCAAGCACTCATGGAGGTGTTCGTCTACGACGAGGACGGGAACCCGCAGACGGCAAACTTCATGGACTACGGCTTCGTGTCAGCCGCCGAACTGCCCAGCTTCGAGCGACTGGAAATGGAGACGCCGACGGATCGCAATCCGCTGGGCGTGAAGGGCGTGGGCGAGGCCGGCACGATCGGCGCCACGCCGGCCGTGCAGAACGCCGTCGTCGATGCGCTGTCCCATCTGGGTGTGCGGCACATCGAGATCCCCTGCACCGCCGAGCGGGTGTGGCGGCACCTCGCCGGCGCCTGAGGTCGATCGACGTACCCAGACCCTCAGTCCTCGAACAATTCGGGTGGAAATCCGCCCCGACTCGCGGGACTCCACCTGGTGATGTCGATCAGGAGCACCGACTTGTTCTGCTCGGTCATCGCCCGGCGGTACTCGTCCCAGTCGGGATGTTCACCGGAGATGCAACGGAAATACTCCACGAGTCCGTCTGCGGCCTCTGGCATGTCGAACACACGTGCCATGCCGTCGATCTGAATCCATTCGTCGTGGAACGACTCCCCCATGACGAGGACCGACACTGCCGGGTCGACCGTTGCGTTCTTGACCTTGGCCCGCGACGGATAGCTGGCGATCGCCAATTCGCCTACCTCGGTCATTCCGCCACTGACGAGGCTCATCTGTGGGCGACCGTCGCGCCGAGTCGTCGAGAGGATCCACCGATGCTTGCCTGCGATGAACGCGCGCAACTCCTCGAGGTCGACCACGGCGCGGTCGGCCGATCGCTGTTGGTAGCGAGGGTCGTTCTTGGGAAGTTTCTCGACCATCTCGGGTTCCTTTCTCGACCAGCCGCGCCGTCAGGTCCGACCTGGTTGCGCCCCGGTGCACCGGATCGACAAGACCTGCCGCTCAGCGTGCGCTGAAGTTCGGAGGGCGGCGCTCGGCCATTGCAGCAACGCCCTCACGCCAATCGTCGGTCTGTTGCAGCCAATCCTGCTCGTGCTTTTCCCGATCGGTCGCCGCCTTGACCGTTCCGGCAAGGTCGCCTCGCATCGTCTGGCGGATCGACACCACGGCCAGCGGCGCAGATCCGGCGATCTCTGCTGCAAACGCATGTGCGTCGGCCCGCAGATCGGCGAGTGGAACGAGACGATCGGCAAGACCGATCGCATGAGCGGTCTCGCCATCGATCCGACGGCCCGTGTACAGCAACTCCAGCGCCTTCTGCTGGCCGACAATCAGGGGCAGAGTTGCCGACAGCCCGAAGCCGTGATGAAAACCGAGCCGGGCGAAGTTTGCGGAGAACCTGGCTTCGGGTGCCGCGACGCGAAAGTCGGCAAAACATGCGAGGCCGAGGCCACCGCCGATTGCTGCGCCCTGCACCGCAGCGACGGCGGGCGTTCGGGTGGAGAACAGATCGACCGCAGCGTCGTACAGGTGACGCGGTGAGCCATCCGCATTGCGCATTTCGGTGTCGATCGATCCACCGGCGGACGAAAAGTCGGCACCAGCACAGAAGTGCTTGCCTTCCGAACACAACAACACGGCGCGAGCCTGCGGGTCGGCGTCGATCGTCCGAAAGGCCTCACCCAACGACTCGATGAGGGTCAGGCTGAAGAAGTTGTTGGGAGGACGACGGATTTCGACCGTGGCCACATAGTGATCGTCCACGTTCACGTGAACGTCGCCGAAGACCGCCGAACTGCGCATCAACCGAGTCGTTGGGTGTCGCGCCACGACCCCTCGTCGGCCCTCGGCTCTTTCGGCAAGCCGAGCACTCGCTCGCCGATGATGCCCTTTTGCACCTCGCTCGAGCCGGCATAGATCGTGCCGGCACGAGCGACGAAGAAGGTGTTCATCCAGTTGGCGATCGTGTTGGGGGTGCCGAGCGAAGGCGCACCGATACCGCCCCGGGTCTCTTCGCCGAACCCGATCTGGCCGCCGGGGCCGGCGAGGGCGAGCGCCGCCGACGAGATCTCCTGGTGAAAGACGCTCCACCAGAGCTTGTTCACCGATGATTCGGGGCCGGGACGCTCGCCGGCGAGGAACGTGGTGAGCACCTGATAGCCCCGGAAACGCATCACCTCGACAACGGTGTGGAACTTGGCGATCTGCTGGCGGACCTCGGGATCGCCGAGGCGGTCGTAACGTCGGGCCAGTTCGATGAAGTTCTCGAGCTCCTTTTCGAAGGCGAGATACTGCACGGTCGCTCCAACGCCTCGCTCGAACCCGAGCAACGTGTTGGCGACCGCCCATCCACCGTTGACCTCACCGAGCACGTTCTCCTTCGGGGTGCGGGCATCTTCGAAGAAGACCTCGTTGACGTGGGACTGTCCGCCCATGTCGTAGATGGGCCGAACGTCGACGCCGGGCTGATCCATCGAGACGAGGAGAAAGGAAATGCCCCTGTGTTTCGGAGCGTCGGGGTCGGTGCGACACAGGGCAAAGATCATGTTGGCCGTGGTCGCCGCAGAGGTCCATGTTTTCTGCCCGTTGATGACCCACTCATCACCGTCGAGCTCTGCCTTGAGGCCAAGATTGGCCAGATCCGAACCGGCATTGGGCTCGCTGTAGCCCTGACACCAGACGTCGATGCCGTCGAGGATCCGGGGAATGAAGTGGTTCTTCTGCTCTTCGGTTCCCCAATGCAGGATCGTGTTTCCGACCATGCTGATGCTGAAGCCGTCGTTCGATCCCGCCGTGGGGACACCGCGAGCGGCGAACTCTTCGTTCAAGACGACATGCTCGAGACTGGTCAGTCCCGACCCCCCGTACTGCGTCGGCCAGTGCGGAGCGAGGAGACTTGCGTCGCGCAGCGTCTGACGCCATTCCTGCATGAAGGGTCCTCGCTGGTCACGCGGCAGCGCACCCACACCTTCCCAGTCGAGCGGCAGATGCTCGTCGAGGAAGGCCCGCACCTTCTCTCGGAATGTCTCGGCCTCGGCAGGATAGGTCAGATCCATGGTCGCAATCTCCAACGCATGCCTTGCGTTGTCAAACGCTCGGCGTGGCCATCGTGGCGCGGATGGGCGGCGTACCAGCGCGGGGCGAGAACCATTCGGGTCAGCACGAGGGCGAAGGCGGCAACCCCGGCGGCAACGAGGAAACCGAGTCGGTATCCCGACCAGGTGACGAGGAGGCCCATCACCGGGCCGATCAGCGCATTGGCAAGGTCGAAGAATGCCGTGTACGTGGCCATTGCCGAGCCACGTTCGCGGTCGCTGACCCCATCGACTGCGACGACCATCAGCGAGGGAGATTGCAGCGACAGACCGAGGGCAACGAGGCCGGCACCGACGAAGAACCCGAGCGGACTGGCCCAGAGCGCAAGGAGCACGGTCGCGGCGACGGTCAAGGCAAGCGCCCAACTCGCAACCCGTACCGGCCCCACGATGTCCGGTACACGGCCGAAGAGGGTTCGGGTCACGATCAACGTGCCCGAACTCACGAGAAAGACCGGACCGACCGAGGCCATCCCGATCGAGTCCGAATACAGCGCAGCAAAGACGATGAACCCGTTGAAACCGAAGATGCCGCACAGGGTGACGATCCCGGGCAAGATCGAGGCGCGATGGATGAGCGGTGACGGTTCGGCCGATGGATCACCGGGTCGGTGACTCAAGCCCCATGACAGGCCGGCCGACACGAACGACAGCACGACGATCGTCCACCACACCGCGCCGTAGTCGCTCCGGCCCAGTATCCACTCCCCGCCCATCGGCCCGATCCCCATCCCGATGTGGACCGCAACGAGATTGAACGCAGCAGCTTGGCTGCGGCGCTCCTCGGGAGCGATCTCCATCGCCCGTACCGTGCTTCCGATGAAGAATGCGGCTCCCCCGGCTCCCATCACCAGGCGGGCGAGCATCGCTCCCGCCACCGATGGAAGAGCGATCAGCATCAGCATGCCGAGCGCAGTTCCGGCCCCGCCGAGGGCGACCAGTCGTCGTGCGCCGCGACGATCGCTCATCCGTCCGAGCCACGCCCGACTCAACAGCGCCGGGACAGCTGCGGATCCCATCACGATCCCGGCGGTCAGCTCCGTGCCACCCAGTTCGTCGACGACGAACACCGGAAGGATGGCGAGGATCGCTCCACTACCGAGCATCAGACTCGTGCCGGTGGCAAGCAGGGTCAGGAATTCTCGGGTGAACAGACGCCCCGGGGCTGTGGCAGCGGTCTGTGTCACCCCAAAGGCCCCGTCATCACCCCGACTAGGCTAGGGCGATGCAGTACACGCGCCTCGGTCGGTCGGGACTCGACGTTTCTCGGGTCTGTCTCGGCTGTATGGGCTTCGGCGAGGGGTCACCCGGTCGCCAGGACTGGGCCGTTGGCGAGCGCGAGAGTCGCGACATGATTGCCACCGCGCTCGATCTCGGCATCAACTTCTTCGACACGGCCAATGCGTACTCGGCGGGCTCCAGCGAGGAGATCGTCGGGCGGGCGCTTCGCGACATGACCAACCGTGACAATGTCGTGATCGCGACCAAGGTGTTCTTCCCCATGCGGGCAGAGGAAGGTGGGCGCAACAGCATCGGCCTGTCCCGCAAGGCGATCATGCAGGAACTCGACCATTCGCTCCGTCGCCTCGGCACCGACTACATCGACCTCTACCAGATCCACCGCTACGACCGTCGTACCCCCATCGAAGAGACGATGGCGGCCCTCGACGACGCGGTGAGATCGGGCAAGGTCCGCTACATCGGGGCGTCGTCGATGTGGGCGTGGGAGCTGAGCAAAGCCCAGTACACCGCCGAACGTGCGGGTTCGACCAGGTTCATCTCGATGCAGAACCACTACTCCCTGCTGATGCGCGAGGAGGAACGCGAGATGCATCCGTTGTGCGCCGACCAGGGAATCGGCACGATCCCGTGGAGCCCGCTCGCTCGTGGCCTGCTCACCCGACCGTGGGGGACCGACACGGTCCGTCGGCAGCGCGACCCCAACATCGATCGGCGTTTCTCCGAGGATCGAGATCGACCGATCGTCGAACGAGTCGCCGAGGTCGCCGATGCACGAGGTCTCCCGATGGCGCAGATCGCGCTCGCCTGGGTGATGGCCAATCCCGTCGTTGCCGCACCGATTGCCGGCGCAACGAGAGTCGAGCACATCGAAGACGCAGTGGCTGCTGTCGACGTCGAACTCTCCGAGGAGGAGAAAGCTCTCCTCGAAGCCCCGTACACGCCGCGAGACAATCTGTTCTAGCAGGCGCCTCTACAGGGTGGTGCGGTTGGGAAACGTCACCGGCAGGTGCCGGGGCCCCCGGACCTGCCCGCCCGCCCAGGTGACCGCCTCGGGGTCGGCGAGCTCGAACTCGGGAATCATCTCGAGGAAGGTGCCGATCGCAACTGTCATCTCCATGCGAGCGAGATTCGAACCGGCGCAGCGGTGGATACCGGAGCCGAATGCGACATGCCGGTTGCGTTGCCGGTCGATGATGACCTCGTCCGGGCGCTCGAAGATCGCTGGATCACGATTGGCGGCCGGGAACGACAGCACCACACGCTCGCCCGCCTTGACCTCTCGATCACCGAGCACCGTGTCCTGGGTGGCGACGCGTGCCATCGTGACGGGCGCATAGGCGCGAAGGAACTCCTCGATCGCTGTTGGGAGAAGTTCCGGCTCCTCGACCAGTCGACGACGGTCCTCGGGATGTGACGCCAGGTGCCACAGCGCAGAGCCGATCGAACTCCATGTGGTGTCGATACCGGCCACAAGCATGAGAAACACATTTCCCTGGATCACGTTGAGGGGCACGGGTTCGCCATCGATCTCCGACGTGAGCAGGACGGAGATGAGATCGTCGCCTGGGTTTTCGAGCCGGTCGCCAATCTCGGCGACGAAAAACTCGGTGATCTTCTCGTCGTAGAACCTGCGAGCCTCGGCATCGACCTGGCCGATCTCGAGAAAGCCTTGCACCCACTCCGTGAAGGTGTCTGCCATCTCGGGGTCGATGCCGAGAATCATCGCAATGATGCGGGGCGGAATCTGTCGGGCATACCCATCGGCGATGTCGGCGTGCCCGTCCTCGATGAAACCCCGGATGAGACGACGGCAGAGTTCCTGAGTGTGAGCTCGGTACTTCTCGACCGACCGCGGCGCGAAGAACGGCAGCATCAGCTGTCGCTCAGGCGTGTGGTGCGGTGGATCCGAGTCGATGATCGAGCGGATGCGATCTGGGTTGTCGGGCCGGTGCTCCGGGTCGGGTTCGGCGTCGAGGTCGGGCACGACCGAGATCGAGAACGACGACCAGGTTTCACTGTCCTTGGCGATCGACCGAACGCCGTCGAAGGTGACCGGCAGGTAGCTGACCTGGCGCCGCTCGGTTCGGGCGAAGGGGCACCCGTTCTCTCGTAGTTGCCTCCACGTCGGCGCAGGATCCCTGACGTAGGCAGGGTCGAAGAGTTCGAAGTCCTCGGCCCAGTCGTCGACTGGTTCGACGGTGGTCATCAGCCGAGTTCGCTTCCGACGATGGCAGCAAAGCTCACACATTCGCCCGGGCGTCCCCCGAGGTTGTGGGTCATGCCCAGCGTCTTGCCCTTCTCGACGGAAAGGATCTGCCGCTCCGGTGGCGCCTCCTTGCGCAGCTGGAGCCAGCACTCGAACAGCATCCTGAGCCCCGAGGCCCCGATCGGGTGACCGAAGCTCTTGAGGCCGCCGTCAGGGTTGACCGGCAGCTCTCCGTCGAGGTCGAACGTGCCAGCGAGAACGTCTTGCCAGCCCTCACCGCGCTTCGAGAACTGCAGATCCTCCATCAACACGAGCTCGGTCGGCGTGAAGCAATCGTGGACCTCGGCCATGGCGATCTCGGTTCGAGGGTCGCTCACTCCGGCCTGCTCATAGGCGTCCTGCGCGCAGCGGGCGACCTCGTTGAAGGTCGTGTAGTCGTAGTCGGGGTCGAGCGGCCCGGCCCCGGGGCCCGAGGTGAACGCCAACGCCTTCACGTAGAGCGGGTTGTCGCAGTACCTGTGGGCGTCCTCGGCGCGCACCAGTACCGCAGCGGCAGCACCGTCGCTCACGCCCGAACAATCGAAGATACCGAGGTCACCAGCGACGAGCGGGGCGTTGCAGATCGTCTCGGTACTCACTTCCTTTTGGAACTGGGCTCGGGGATTTCGGGCGCCGTTGAAGTGGTTCTTCCATGCGATGCGGGTCATCACCTCCTTCATGGTGTCGCGATCGACGCCGTACTTCTCGCCGTATGCAGGAGCCAGCAGCGAAAACGATGCGGGTGCAGTGATGTTGGTCTTCGTTCCGTCGTCGGGGAGCTGGGTGCCGACCAGGCCGGACATGCCATTGTCCTTCAGCTTTTCTGCGCCGATCGCCACGACCATGTCGAACGCACCGGACGCAACGGCGTAGGCCGCATTGCGGAACGCCTCGGAGCCAGTGGCGCACATGTTCTCGACGCGAGTGACGGGCTTGTAGTCGATCTTCAGTGGTTTGCTGATGGTGAGTCCGGAGGTGCCCGAGCCGAGCGTCCCGAACCAGAACGCGTCGACGTCGTCCTGGGCAACACCGGCCGAGTCGTAGGCCGCATGCGCAGCCTCGATGATCATGTCTTCGATCGAGCGATCGAAGTGTTCGCCGAATTCGGTGCACCCCATCCCGACGATTGCGACCTGGTCCTTGATCCCGCGTGATCCCATCGTTACTCCTAACGAATCGGTGTTGCTTTCCAAAAGTAGTTCTGCACACCGTTTGCTGTCAGCGTGTTGCGGAACGTCATGCGGACCCGGAGGCCGATGTGCACCTCATCAGGATCGGCATCGGTGAGCTCGGAGGTGAACCGTCCCCCGCCGTCGAAGTCGATCACGACGGCGATCGTGGGAGGTGATGGTGAGTAGGCGAGCCGATCGATCGTGTAGGTGGCGACCGTGGCCTCGACGTCGGCCATTGGGACCATCTCCATGTCGTCGACGGCACCACCCTTCACCGACACCCGCTGCGGCGGCAGGTGGACCGCTCCCGTCGAGCGGTCACGGGAGCCGACCAGCGCGAACTTCCACTCGACATTGCGCTCCGACGGCGGGCCGGCGGGAGGAGCCGGGTCGGGTCGCCGCGGCGGCTCGCGGTCCAGGAACCCTCGCCATGTCAGGAACGTCGCATAGTCGAGACCGTCGTTGCCGTCGGCGATCTGGGCGGCAACCGGGTTGGCCGGGGTGTAGTCGGTGATGGCATCGGTGGTGCGGAACAACGACACGTCGCACCCGTCGGCCAACGTGATCAGCATGATCGTCTCGTCGGGTTGAGCCGTGTCGAGCACAGCGGCCAGCGCCAGCAGTGAGTGTGCGCTCCCTGTCATGCCGATCGTGGTGGTGAGATCCTCGGCCATGGGCACCGCACCGACACCGGCTGCACCAGCTGCGCTGCGAACCGAACGGGCATGCAGACCACTGACCACGACCCGGTCGACATCCGCCGCTGAGAGTTCGGTGTCCTTGAACACCTTCGTTGCCGCTTCGGCAACGAGCGGCCGATAGACCGACTCACCGAATCGTTCCTCCCAGACGCGGGAATAGTTCCAGCCGGGTGACCGCCACCGGTCGAGGAACTCGCGGGTGGCACTGGCGCTGCCGACCCACTCGGCGATGACGGGAGCATCGTCGTCGGATCCGATCATCACCGCCGCCCCGGCATCACCGAGCTGCGCCTCGTCGCCGCTCCCCGGTCGCCCCGTTCGCACATCCGCCGCGGTGACGAGGATCGGTCGCCGGTCGTGCAGTGCCGCAGTGATGGCACCGGTGGTCGAGCGCACCGAGCCAGCCATGTCCACCGCCAGGACGTCACTGGGAAGGTGCAGCGCTGCGTGGATCGCGTTGGCGTTGGTCTTGTCGAGGTAAGGCGGGGTGGACGACGTGAAGTAGATCGCGGCCGGCGTCGGTGCCTCGAAGGACCGGAGCGCGGCTCGGGCTGCTTCGACCGACATCGATGTGGCGTCTTCGTCGTAGCTCGCAACCGCGCGGGTGCCGGTACCGCCACCTGCACCCAGAGCCGTACCGATCGCCGATCGTTGCAGCCGGTAGTACGGCACATGCACGCCGTAGCCGATGATGCCTCTCGTCACTGGTGCCTCCTCCCAACTTCCGACACGGAAAGATTCGTTCAGGGACAGGGGCTGTGTCGAACTACGTTGGCAGTTCATGCACGAATGGTCTGCTTCCGACGTCGAGTGGCGAACCGACTCGATCCTCCCGAGTCCACCCGAAGGCGCCATACCGGTGCTTCACGACCGTGAGTACCGGATCGAGTCGTTCCTGCTCGACAACGGCAACCTGTTGATCCACGGCGCACTCCGCGACCAGAAGCCCCCCGGATTGTTCGTCCCCGGCGATCCCGAACCGCTCACCATGCATCACATGCAGGTCGGCCTGGAGATCAGCCTTCCGGATCGCACGATCGTTGCGGTCCAGACCCACTTCGAGGCATACCCGCACGGTGGGTGTCCAGCGATCATCGATCACTACGAACGCCTCGTCGGACTCTCGATCGCCCGCGGATTCACCCACGAAGTTCGCAGACTTTTCGGCGGGCCCCGGGGATGTGCCCACACCACTGCGCTGCTGCAAGCGATGGCACCGATCGCCATGCAGAGCTCCAAGAGCATCGAGGCGATCCAGGCCCAACGCGTCGGCGCACCGAACCCGATCGTCACCAGACCAGCCGGACAGGGAACGAGCTGGGAGTATCTGCTCAACACCTGCCACGTTTGGGCCGAAGGTGGCGAACGCCACTCCGTCATCGACGAAGGTGGGATGCAGACCATCCCGGTCGACGTGCGCCTCAGGGAACTCGGAGTCGATCCCGCAGCTCGATGACAAGTTCCGCCACCACCATGGCGAGTGCTCCCCAGCCGAGCAGATGGGCCTTCCCCCACAGGCCGGGCCAGGCGCCGTCGTGGGGACCTCCGTAGCGGGCCTGGAGGACGACGACGTAGGCGCTCATCAGGCCGATGCAGGTCAGGGCAAGTACGCCGGGCAACCACCGAGCGTGCCGGCGCACCGAACAGGCGAGAAGGACTGCAAGTCCCGCGAGCAGGCCGATCCACCAACGTGACACCGCTGCAGTGACCATCATCGTCGCAAGAGCGATCACGACTCGATCTCGTCGAGACCGATCGATGCCGAGCTGCGGGCCGAGTGCCGGCTGTGCCACGGGCGCCGAAACGGCGCTGCCGGGCCGACGCCAGGCGAGGGTGACCAGAGCCAGGGTGGCGAGAATGCTCACTACGAAGCCTCGACGAACGAGTCGGTTCGGAACCCACTCGAGCGAGATCGTTCCATCGGGTCCCGTGAGTGCTGGGTCGACATACCAGCCGTTGGCGAAGCCGTCGACGAGCGACGACTCGCCGAGGTCGAGACCGCCGGCGGCCGTTGCACGCCAGCCGGACCCGTGCGATTCGCCGAGTACGAGCCAGAACGGTTCGGTCGCACCGGCGAAGTCCACGGTTGCGGTTCCCCGTCCGTGCTCGACAACCTCCATCGAGGGCACCTCGGCCGAGCCGATCGTCGCCGGACGCTGCTGCAGGGTCAGGCGATCGATGTCGATCCCGTGCGCTCGCCCGGCGACGGTCTCCACCCGATGCACGCCGGCTGCAAGCACGCTCGTTTCGCAGCCTTCGATGGCGAAGCCGTCTTCGATGCCTCCCCTGGAGACGAGTCGAACCGAGATCGGTTCACCATCGACCGTGATCAGATCGTTGCGGCACGGCGCACGTTCCGCGAGACGAACCGGGTTGGAGGTGATTCCGGGCACCCGCACTTCGGCGATCGCAACCGGCATGACCACTGCGGTCGCCGTGTACCAATTCGTCGTCTCCACCGTGCGTACATCAGCGATCGTGAGGCGGATCGACGACGTCGTGACCGGGTCGAGCGGAAGTCGTATCTCGACCGTGGCGTTCTCTTCGTGCGTGTCGGTGACGGCGGGTACGACAACCTGCTGGAGACCGCTGTCGGTGGCGACGTTGAGCACCGTTGGCACGGAATGCCGGCCGTCGGCGCGCACGACGACGTCGATGTGGTCGAGCGTGATCTCACGGCCGAACACGACGTCCACCCAGTGGCCGCGCTGCTCGCCGAATGGCGGCATCCAGGCAGTTGCGTCGTCACCGTCGAGCACCATTGCTGCGCTCTGTGCAGCACCGCCGATCAGTCGATCAGAAGCCGATGCTGCGGGAACGGCGTCGAGGCCGAGCGCACGGGCAAGCGCGGTGTTCGGGGCACGCCGACTCAGTCGGGCGAGACCCGAGAGTTCGAACTCGGTCTCGGCCGGCAGAGCGAACTCGCGTACGAGGCGTGTCTCCGGGTCGTCGCGAACCTCGGTCGCTCGCTCTCGGCTCATGACGACCGTCACGGTGGGGGATGCGCCGGCAGCAGCGACGCGTTCGGTGAGCGCCGAGGCCATCACGATGGTCTCGATCAACTGCGTGCCGTCGCCGAGATCGACCTCGGCGAATCCGACCGAGCTGAGGCCCTCGCTGGCCGACTCGATCCGAAACACGAGCGATTCGACGACATCCACCCCGAGCTGGAACATCTCTCCCGCCGCAGTACGGGACGCCGGTCCCAGGGTCCAGCGCTCGAACGGTGATCCGTTGACGGAGACGTCGACATCGATGATGTGCCGGTTCGGATCGAGGATGAGCGGCTGGACGAGTCGCACGGTCGACGCAACCACCGGTTGATCCCACTCGAGGGTGAGCATCTCACCCTGGGGTTCGTCGCCGAAGGCTGCGACCCGCCACGCCGTTGTCGGGTCGCCATCGACGGCGTGATAGGCCCGGTCCTCGGCGTGATAGGAGATCACGTTGCCGTATGCCGTCGCTCGTGCCGAACCGCCTTCCTGCCGGGCGGTGGTGAACGACTCGATCGGTGCATCGGGGAACAGTTCGAGTCGGGCATCGGTCTGGTCGGCTCGCAGCCCATCACCGCCCACCTGCTCGGTGAACCCCCGGTTGTCCCGAATCGTCTTCCAGCGACGGGCCTCGACCCGATTCCCATCGGTGAGGACGATCTCGGCGCCCGCCTCGAGCGCCGCCGCCAGTTGCGCATCGCTGAGTGCGGCCTCGTAGAGGATGACTCGGTCCTCCCGAAGGGCTCCGGCGAGCGCCATATCGATCAACGACTCACCGTCACCGGCCACGATCACGGCGCCGGCTGCGGGCCGGACCCGCACCACGCCGAGCGGATCGTCGACGGCAAGGGCGGCGACCTGGGGGGGCGACGCAAGATCGGCGGGCAGGGCAAGTTCGACCTCGTCGACGAGCGGAAATGCGTCGCTCGCAACGTTGGGGGTCGACCCTCCGAACTCGGTGATCACGTCGAATCCCGAGGCACCCGAGAGCGCAGCCCAATAGGCGTCGGGGCGAGGCAGACGGTAGCGCTCGTACTCGAGGTCACCTTGAAAAACGACGTCACCGGCACCGAGCAACCGAGCGATCGGGGCGACCGCTTCGGGTTCGAACAGTCCCTCCTGCGCACCCCGATCGAGGGCGATGAGCAGATCGGCTGATGCGGGCGGTCCGAATGCCACCAGCTCACGCACCGCCACAGGTCGATCGATCAGCCCCGGCAAGATGTGATCGATGGTGTTGCCCCATCGGTGGGCCGAGAAGTCAGCCCCGGGAAGCACGATCACTCGACTCGTCTGGTCGCCGGTGTCGAGATGTTCGGCAGCCTCCTGCCATGCCGTCGGCAGGGTTTCGTCTCGGGCGAGTTCCGTACCGATGTACGAACCGGTCCACAGCGGCTGCATCGCCATCGCAGCGACGGCAAGTACCCCGACCGCGAGCTGGCCGCGTCGTCGTGACCTGTCGATCGAGTCGAGTACCACGGCGATCGAGGCCGCCCCGGCGAGCAAAAAGAGAGGGAGGGCTCGCGGTGAACTGCGCAGTGCGAGCGCAAGGCCGGTGTCGGCGACATCGTCGCGCACCAGTGACAGCACTCCGCCCGGCTGCTCCCAGGGATGAAACCCGACCGTGAGCACGAGGCCGACGACAGCGAGGAGCAAAAAGTAGGCCCGGTACCGCCACCGAGCGAGGAACAGCGCAGCCGCCATCACCGCCGCCATCGTGAAGCTCACCGTCAACAGCCAGAGACTCTGGGTGTAGTTCTCTGCTGCCGTGACCCAGTTGCCGGTGCGGTCACCGCCGTAGAACACCCAGTAGCCAAGACCCCGCCATGCCTCCGACAGCGATGAACCCGAGGCGACCACGTCGAGCGACTCGCTGAATTGGAGCACGTCGGCCCCGTGTCCGGATTGGACGACGAGCGCCACCGCCCACCACAGGCACGTGGCGAACAGTGAAAAGCCGAGTCGAAGTGCGGTGCCGACGGCCTCCTTGATGGTCACCTCACGAAACACGACGACTGCGAAGGGAAACCAGAGCACCACCGCGAGCCCGGCGTAGAGAAGCGAGGCGGCGTTGACCGAACCGACCGTCGTTCCGATCAGACCGATCATGAGCGGGTCACGCCAGCCTCCTCGGCGAAGCGCACGTACGCCGAGGGCCACCAGCCACGGCAGGGCCGCCCAGGGCAACACGAGCACGGAGATACGAGTTGCATAGGCCAACGGGTAGGGCGACAGCAGGTAGACGAAGCCCGCCACGAGCGCCGCACTGCGGCTCCACCCGAAGGTGCGGCCCAGGAAGACGACACCCAAGCCCGCCATCAGCAGGATCGAGCCGATCCACAACCGCTGTGCGATCCAGTCCGGCGCCCCGATCGTCTCGAACAACCAGAACCAGGGCCCCATCGGCCAGAGGTACCCGACCGACTGATGGGTGACCGTGCCCAGCGCCCAATCCGGATCCCACAGCGACGAGGACGCCGACAGCACCGCACCCGGATCGAGGTAGAGGTATTGCTTGGTGTCGGCGACGACAAGGCCGCGGCGGGTCAGGAGGAGTGGAAGGTAGGCGACGAGCGCCAGCGCGACCGGCCCTGCCCAGCGGGCCACAACGGGCCGAGGGAGCATCAGCTCCGCCGGCGCCGCGCGTCGTTCGTGAGCAGGCCGAGCAGGGTGGCAGCCGACGTGTCCCACGACAGCCGATCAGCAGCCTGAAGGGCCGCGGTCGACGCCACCGACCACGCCTCGTCATCGGTCAGCAGATGAACGAGCCCCTCGGCGAGCCGGTCGTCGTCTGCGGCAAGGATGCCCGCACCGGGGGCGATGGCGTCACGATGACCCACGATGTCGGAAGCGACCGCCGGGGTGCCACAGGCGGCAGCCTCCGTGATCGTCATCCCCCAGCCCTCCGACGATGACGCAGCCACAAGGACCCGAGCGGCCTGGTACTGCAGGATCAGCTCCTCGTCGGAGATCCGACCGACGAATTCGACCCGGTCCTCGACCCCGAGCTCCTGCGCAAGCGATTCGAGGCTGTTTCGCTCGGGGCCCGACCCGACGACAACGAGCCGAACCAGAGGAACGCGGTCACGGATCGTTGCGACCCGTCGCACGATGGTGTCGATTCGTTTGGCACTGGTGAGTCGAGCGACGGTGAGCACGATCGGATCACGGAGCGCAGGTCCTTTTCCGAACGACGCTGCGATGCCGGGCGGCACCACGTTCACCTGGTCGGATCGCAGCGCGGTGCTGGCCACGATCTCGCGCGCCGAACTCGACGACAGCGTCGCCACCGGACTCCCGCGATAAAAGCGCGGGGCCACCCGACGTTCCACGAAACTGCCGATGTGGGCAATCGGCGCTGGGTAGGTGGAGTGCCAGAGTTCGTGATGAAGGTGATGCAGCAGGGTCAGACGCGGGCGCCGCCACCACAGCGGCGACAGGACCGGCATCCCGTTCCAGACCTCGACGAGGGCATCGGCGCCGTGAAACCGTCGACCCACTCCGGCGAGCGCCGTTCGAGCGACACCGGTGTAGTAGCCACCTACCCGTTCGACGTGGTAGCCGCTTCGTTCACAGGTCCGAACGAGGCCGGGACCGGCAACGGTGCGGAGATCGACTGCGAGCCCAGCATCCGCCCAGCGGCTGAGGATTTCGTGCAGGTGCAGTTCGGAGCCACCTGCCATCGGGTCGTCGAGATCGCGGTAGGCGACGACTTGGACACGCCGGATTCCGGCGCAGTCGGCATCGGCGATGCGGCTCGGCAGGGATGGATCGGTCACAGCGGTGGGCCCCCGACGTCGGCAGTTCCCCCTTGGAAACGTCGACGAAGCTGAGCGAGCCTACACTTCGCCAGCGAATGGCATCTACAGGCGACGTCGCCACCTCCAGCTCTGCGTTGGTCGACCACCCCAACGGTCGCGGCATCGCTCGCCTGCGCACGATGTGGCAGCTCTTCCGTCGGGAGCGTGAGGATCCGGCTCCGTTCTACCGTGCACTGGCGGCCGAGTCGGCGGTCGACCTCGAGCACCGGTACGGCCTCGACGGCACCCTGTTGCTCGATGCGGGGTGCGGGCCGGGCTGGTTCGTCGAGGCGCTGCGAACCGCAGGGGCGACAGTCGTCGGTCTCGACGGCGACCCCGAGACGTTGACGTTCAACGATCCACCTCCGTCCGGACTGCTCCAGGGCGATGCCGGGCGACTTCCCTTCGCCGACGAGACGTTCGACGGTGTCTTTTGTTCGAACCTGCTCGAACACGCTCGTGACACCGGTGCGATCTTCGACGAGATGGCCCGCGTGCTGCAGCCCGGAGGCTGGGGGTACATGAGCTGGACGAACTGGTATTCCCCCCATGGAGGTCACGACATGTCGCCTTGGCATCTTCTCGGACCCGAGCGCGGTTCGCGTCTGGACGAGAAGCGCTTCGGCCCACCTCCCAAGAACCGGTACGGCGAGGGCCTCTTCGCCGTGCACATCGGGCCGACACTCCGACTGGTCCACGCCCACCCCGAGTTGCAGATCGAGTCGGTCGAGCCCCGCTACTGGCCGAAGCTGCGGTTCATCTGCTCCATTCCCGGGGTCCGAGAACTGCTGACCTGGAACTGCGTCATTCGCATGCGAAAGGTCACACCGTGACCGAGACATTCGACGAGATCTGGTCCATCGCCGACCGGGCCGAGGGATGGTGCAGTGACGGCCAGGCCCGAGCCCTGTGGCGTCTGGCCGATGCGGTCGACCCACCCGGCACTGTTGTGGAGATCGGGAGTTACCGGGCTCGCTCGCTCATCGTGATCGCCGCCGCTGCGGCGGACGGGGTCGATGTCGTGGCGATCGATCCCCACGGCGGCAACGATCGGGGCCCGCAACAGTGGACGGGCACGGTCGAAGAGGGCAACGAGGACAACGAACGTTTCTGGGCAAACCTGTCGGCGGCCGGCCTGACCGAGCGGGTGACCCACATCCGCTCCCGTTCCCAGGCCGCCCATGACGACGTCGGTGACATCGACTTCCTCTACATCGATGGTGCACACGGCTTCCGTCCGGCCCGCGACGACCTCGTTCGCTGGGGGGCGAAGGTCACCGACGGCGGCACGATGGCGGTGCACGACTGCTTCTCGTCGGTCGGTGTCACCCTCGCTCTGCTCACGACGACCTTCGTGTCCGGCCGATGGCGCTATCGCGGCCGCGAACGTTCGCTGGCATGGTTCGAACGGGCCGAACTCGGCCCAACCGAACGAGTCACGAACGCGCTGCGTCAGGCTGCGTCGTTGCCGTGGTTCGCAACGAACCTGGTGCGCAAGGGCTTGATCGCAGCGAAGCTCAGCAAGGCCGATTGGCCGTACTGAATCCTCGGGGAGCGGGCCGACCGTCGACGGCTGCACCGCATTCCCTGGCGCCTCACTCGGCGATCTCCTCGTGATAGTCGTCGTCGACGTTGACCGCCCAAAGGTCGTTGTCGGCGCCGTGGAGATTCTCGACCGCAAGCATCGCCGTCAGCATCGAGTGGTCCTGGTTGTTGTATCGGTGCATGCCGTTGCGGCCCACGGGCTGCACCATCGGCACCTCCTCGGCAAGCCAGTTGCCGATCCGTTCGATGGCTGCGCCGTAGTCGGCGTCGTACACGGGGTAGGCCTTCGGCATCCGCACCACCCAACCCCCACCCATCTGTTCGGTGTCGGCGAGACCGAGATACTCGAGTTCACGGCGCGCCATCTCGATCAGATCGGCGTCGGCCTTCGTCCAGAGCCGATCCCCCTCCTGGACGAAGTACTCCAGGCCGAGGCAGGTGGTGCCGGGCTCGACCATGTCGGGTGACCACGCCCCGAAGTTCTGGACACGCCCGACCTCGACCGCCGGCTCGTGGATGTAGATCCAGTTGTCGGGGAAGGCTGCGTCCTCGGGGACCGTGATTGCAACGGTGAGGAAGTCGCGATGGGTGAGGGTCGAGGCGGCCTCGAGAACATCGGCCGGTGGTGCCGGTTCGAGTGCGTTCACGAGGTGACCGAGCGGCATCGACGAGATGACGCCGCCCGACGCCGGCATGGTCATCTCGCCCTCGGCAGTCCGCACGACGATCTCGGTGACCTTCCCGGCATCGTGGCGGATCACCTCGGCCGTGGCGTGCATCACGATCGTGCCGCCCCGATCGGTGACCTGCTCGGCGGCGCGATCCCACATCATGCCGGGGCCCAGCCGTGGGTAGAGGAACTCCTCGATGAGGCTGGTGACATCGGTCCGGCCACCACGCCGAGGCAGCAGGGCGTCGAGCACAGCTCGCCCCAGCGACAGGTTCTTGATGCGCTGGGCGGCCCAGTCGGCGGGCATCACCGAGGGATGGATGCCCCACACCTTCTGGGTGTAGCTCTCGAAGAAGATCGAGTAGAGCCGACGCCCGAAACGGGCTGACACGAAGCCCTCGAACGTGCTCTGGTCTTTGGGGGGCCGGATACGAGCCCACAGATACGAGCTGACGGCCCGGACCGCCTCGACGATGCCGAGGTTGCGGAGTGCGTTGGCCGCCTTGAGCGGGTAGTCGAAGAACTTCCGGTTGTAGAAGATGCGGCTCAGCCGTGAGCGGGTGAGGAAGTCGTCGTCGTCGAGGATCTTGTGCCAACGCTCCTTGACCGACGGCACCTTGGTGAAGAAGCGGTGACCGCCAATGTCGAAGCGCCACCCGTCGGCAACAACGGTTCGGCTGATGCCACCGACGACCGAATCGGCCTCGAGCACGGTGACCGTGCGACCCCGTTCGACGAGTTCGAGCGCAGCGGTGAGGCCGGCCGGGCCGGCACCGATGACGACGACCGGACCGGCACCCTGCGCGTACTCGCTCGGAGCCGAACTCATCGAAGCCACGCTCCACAGCAGCAGCGCACAACCGGACCATCGAGATGAAACCGCGGGTGATACACGTGCGAAGCCGCTCCTACCGGTGCCTCCGAAAGAGGCCTGATCGGTGCAAGCTACACTTCGGCCTCCATGAATGCGATGTCAGGAGCGGACCTGCGAGAGCGACTGCCGCTCGTCGTCACTGCCATCGCAGTCGTCATCGGGGTCGCCCTCCGGTTCGTCCTTGCCGACACCCCGCTGTGGCTCGACGAGGCCCAGACCCTTGCCGTCATCGCCGATGGCTACGGCTCCATCGGTGCTCACCTCCGAGGCGACGGTCACCCTCCGCTCTACTACTGGCTGCTGCTCGCCTGGACCGATGTGATCGGCGACGGCGACATCGCGGCCCGGTCTCTCTCGGCGGTGCTGGGGCTGGCGGCGCTTCCGTTGGTCGCCATCGCGGCGAAGCGACTGGGCGGCACGACCCTCGTCGGCCCCACCATTGCACTCGCTGCGTCCTCACCATTCATGGTCCGGTATGCGACCGAGGTGCGCATGTACAGCCTGGTGATCGTGCTGTCGCTGGCGTGGTGGCTGCTGGGCCGTGATGCCTTGGAGCGGCCGACCGCTGGGCGCCTGGCCGGCGTTGCAATCACGACCGCAGCGCTGCTGCTCACCCACTATTGGGCAGCGTTCCTCGTCGCCGCCGGGTGTGTGCTGGTCGTACTCGTGCGCCGCAGTGAGCATCATCGGGCTGAGACTCGAAGTGTGGTCGTGGCTGGCCTGGTCGGTTCACTCGTCTTCGTCCCCTGGCTCCCGTCGTTGTTGACACAGGTTCGCCACACCGGGACGCCGTGGGCAGTGAATCGCAATCCGGTCTCGTCGTTCGTGACCGGTGTGTCGGAGTTCGCGGGAGGACGCGAGGCGGGGCACGCCATCGCCTTGTTCGGTGTCCTGGCGATCCTGCTCACCCTCGGACTGCTCGGCACCCGCCGCAACCGATGGACGACCGACCTCGACCTTCGCCTCGTGCCGGCGGTTCGACCGATGGCGCTGCTCGTCGGTCTCGCCATGGCTGGTGGACTTGGGGCCGCAGCGATACTCGGATCGGCATTTGCCGGCCGCTACTTCTCGATCGTCGTGGCCTTCGTCCTCGTGCTCGCGGGCCGTGGCGTCGCCCAGATCGGCGATGCCGTGATCCGGGCCGGTGTGCTGGCTGCCGCCGTCGGACTCGGCCTGCTCGGCTCACTCGATCAGGTCCGTGACGACCGCAGTCAAGGGCAGCAGATCGCCGAGGTCGTGGCCGAGAACGACCGAGGACCCGACATCGTCGTGGTGTGCCCCGACCAGCTCGGGCCGGCCATCGACCGCTACCTGCCTGACGACGTCGAGATCGTCGCCTACCCGACGCTCGAGCCGGCCGGTCGGGTCGACTGGACCGACTACGAAGAACGCAACGCCGCGGCAGATCCAGCCGTCATCGCCGACATGATCGACACACGGTGGCCCGATGCCCCTGTGTGGCTTGCGATCTTTGGCGGCTACCGCACGTTCGGCTACCAGTGTGAGCGGCTGGCGAACGAACTCGCCGCTCGGCGTGGTCCCTCCCCCACCGTGGTCGTCGCCAACGACGATGTCTTCGAGCCCATGAACCTCATTTCCTTCTCCGCTCCGATGTCGTGACCGACCCGATTCGTGACCTGCTGCGAACCGCCGGTAGTGCGTGGTTGGCGGCGCGTGTGCTGGTCGGGATCTCGGCCGCGATCGTCGGGGTGCTCGAGGCCGGGGACCGAGGTCCGTACCCCTGGTTCGACCGAGGCCTGCTCGCCTGGGACGGCGACTGGTATCGGGCGATCGCCGAGAACGGCTACCGGCCGGGCGAGGAGGAGATTCGGTTCTTCCCGCTCTTTCCGTTGCTCGGTCGCATCGTCGGGATCCCTGCGTTCGACAACGCGTCGATCGGACTCGTGATCGTCGCAAACGTCATGGCGCTGGTCGCTTCGCTCATGATCGGAACGCTTGCCCTTCGGATCACGGGGAACGCCGACATCGCTCACCGCTCGATCTGGCTGGTGTCGGTGTGGCCCGCTTCCTTCGTGCTCGTCTTTGCCTACAGCGAGGCGCTGTTCCTCGTGCTGACAGCGTGGGCCGGTCTGGCCCTGCGCGACCGGCGATGGGAACACGTTGCCGTCGCCGGCTTCCTTGCGACCCTGACTCGGCCCACCGGCCTCGCCATTGCGGTCCTCGTCGTTGCGGTCGTGCTACAGGACGGCCGCACGTCCGCACGCGAGCGTGGGCGGCAGGGACTCGCGCTGATCAGTCCATTCCTCGGATTTGCGCTGTTCGCGTCGGTGTCGGCGCGCGAGCACGGAGCATTCCTCGCCCCGGTCGATTCCCAACGGGTGCATCGCGGCGAGTTCGTCGACCCGCTGCGCCGACTGCTGCGTGGCGTCGAAGACATCGTGGGCGACGAACTGTTCGGGGACGGCCTCCACCTTCCCTTCGCACTCGTGGCGATCGTCGGGGTTGTGCTGCTGGCCCGTTACGTCGGCCGTCCCGAGGCGATCTACGCCGGCACGATCGTGCTCGTGGCGATCAGCGCCGACAACTGGAACTCCCTCGAGCGCTACACGCTCAACGCGTATCCGATGATGATCGGATTTGCTGCGTTGCTGACCGATCTCGGCCGTACCGTGGTGTGGCGTGTCACGCTCATAGCGAGCTCAGCAGGCCTGGTCGGGATGTCGGTGCTGACCTGGACCGGCGACTACGTCCCCTGAGTCGACGGGCGGTCCGGTTCGATGACACCGGCGAGTTCCAGAATCCGCGTTGGAGGCAGGTACTGCTCTGTCACTTGGATGCCGAGCGCATCGGACACGGCGTTGGTCAGCGCTGCCGGAGCACCGATCATGCCTCCCTCCCCCACGCCCCGAAAGTCGTTCTCACCTTTCGTGAGGGTCTCGAGATGTTCGATCTCGATCTCGGGAATCTCCATGGCGGTTGGAATGAGGTAATCCATGTAGGTCGAGGTGAGCAGGTTGGCGTCGTCGTCGTAGTAGGCGTTCTCGTACAGCACCGCACCGATGCCCTGCGCCACCCCGCCGCGAACCTGACCATCGACGATGGCCGGGTTGATGACGGGTCCGCAGTCCTCGACCACGAGATATCTCGGAATCTCGACCTTGCCGGTGTCGAGATCGATGTCGACCACTGCGACATGGGTCGCACACGACCATCCGCCGTTGCCGACCCCTTCGTACTTCTCGGCGTGGCTGAACACGGGGCCCGCCGACACGCCACTGCGGTTTGCCACTTCGCCGGCAACGTCGGCGAACGAGAGGCCGTGGGCCGGAACCCCCGACACATGAATGTTTCCATCGACGACCTGAATGTCGTCCACGCTCGCTTCCAGCATGTCTGCGGCGACCTCGAGCATCTGGTTCTTCACGTGGCGAGCGGTCGAGCGCATGACGCCGGCACCGAGTGGACCGCCACGACTGCCGCCCGTTCCGATGAAACTGAACTGCGACGTGTCGGTGTTCCCCCACACGATCTCGACGTCGTCCATCGAGACGCCGAACTCGTCGGCCACGACCTGCTTGTAGGTGGTCTGGTGGCTCTGCCCGTGCGGTACCTGCGAGGTGTACATGACGATGCGGCCGTCGGCCTCGACAGTCGCCCGCCCGTCCTCCTTCGTCAGTATTCCTGCACCAGGACTCATGGCATCTGCGAAATCGGGAGGGCCGGGAGCAGCCTCGTGATAGCTGGCGATCCCGATTCCGACCCGGTGGTTGCGAGCCTGTGCGTCGGCCTTCATCCGTGCCATGTCGTCGTGATCGATCAGCTCGAGTGCCCGCTCGAACGTCTTGCGAGTCGACATCGTCTCGTCGATCGTCGGTCCGGTCAGGAAATGCGACGGTGCGTCCTGCTCGGTCATCATGTTTTTGGCCCGGACATCGGCCGGTGTCATCCCGAGTTCGGCAGCGACGGCATCGATCGCTCGTTCGCGCACGAATGTCTCGTTGGCCCACGGGCCCCGGTACGGCACCACCCGGCCCTTGTTCGTGGCGACGATCCGTGTGCGGAGCTGAAACGCCTCGAAGTGGTAGGGCCCGGGCATGTACACCTTCCACATACCGGGCAGCACATGTGCTCCGAACGGGAACGACGGATAGGCGCCGGCGTCAACGATCGCATCGACCCGCATCCCTTTCATCGTGCCGTCGTCGTCGACCGCAATCTCCACGTCGAACCGTTCTTCACGGGCGTGACCCCCGTCTGCGAGGTTCTCGACCCGATCTTCGATCCACTGGACGGTCCTGCCGAGCCGCATTGCGGCGACGACGATCGGGAGATCCTCACGGGCCACCGGACCCTTGGATCCGAAACCACCACCGATGTCGACCGACGTCACCGTTGGATAGTCGTCTTTGGCCAGAAGGCCCAGGCCCATCTGGCCGAGATGCTTGAGCAGGGAACGATCCTTCTTGAGCTGGCCCTTCATCGCTGCGTTGTCCTGCTTCTTGAGGTCGGCTGCGTTGGACGTTCGGAACTCCCGTGCGGCGGCGAAAAAGGCCTTTCGTCGCGGCGTGTTGCGCAGGAACTGCCACAGCGATCTCAGTCGACCCTGATCGACCGTCTGCGCAGCAATGACCCATTTCAAGACATGGGGCCCCTGCGACGTGTTGTGGATCGTGAGATGACCGGTGGCCGGCTCGATCTCGACGACGGTGCCGCGGGTCTCCATCGGCTGATTGGCCTGGCGATGACTGTGAAGCGTGAGCGTGACGAGTCGGTCGGCGCTCGCAAACACCGCATCGACATCGCCATAGGTGTCGGTGTGATCGTGCAGGACGTTGCCGTCGGCGCGTTCCCAGAGCTGCGGCGTTTCCGGAGCAAGTGCTTTGTCGATCGACCCGACCCCGTCGAGCAGGTCGTAGTCGACGACCACGAGTTCGGCGGCATCCTCGGCAACCCGGCGAGACTCGGCGACGACAAGCGCAACCGGGTCGCCGATGTGGCGGACCTTCTCGTCGGCCATCGGTTTGTAGAGCGGGCTGTAACTGCCGGGTGACGCAACGAAGGGCACAAAGGGATGCGTCCCCTCGTTGAGCTCTGCGCCGGTGTAGACGGCGACCACCCCCGCGAGTCGGTTCGCCTCGGTGATGTCGACACCGGTGATCGTGGCGTGGGGGAACGGACTGCGGACGAACGCGGCGTGCAACCCTCCCTCGGGCTGAACATCGGCGACGAACCGTCCCTTCCCGATCAAAAAGCGGTCGTCTTCGATCCGCGTGACCGACTGACCGACGAACCCGAGGCCCGAGGTTTGGATGCTCACTGCTCCACTCCCGGTCTGGCGGTGGACGAGAGCAGCCGGACGGCTGTCTCGACCCCGGCGACGATCGACTGGTAGCCGGTGCACCGGCAGAGGTTTCCCGAGAGCTCCTTGCGAATCTCCTCGGTGGAGGGACTCGGGTTCTCCTCGAGCAGGGCGACGGTGCTCATCAGGAAGCCCGGAGCGCAGAAGGCGCACTGGAAGGCCATGGCCTCCTTCATCGCCCGCTGGACGGGATGCATCTCGTCACCATCGGCCAGCCCTTCGATCGTGGTGATCTTCGCGCCGTCAGCCTGTACGGCGAGCAGCAGGCACGCTCGAGCAGGCTGGCCGTCGAGCAGGATCGTGCAGGCGCCACAGACGCCGTGTTCGCATCCGAGATGCGTGCCGGTCAGCCCGACCTCTTCCCGGATGACGTCGGCGAGCGTTCGGCGAGCTTCGACGTCGAGGGCGTGGCGGGAGCCGTTGATCGTGATGGTGACCAGTTCGGTGCTCATGCCGCGACTCCGATCCTGGCAACCGCCGCGGTGAGACCCCGTTGGGTCAAAACACCGGCGATGTGTTTGCGGTAGTTCGCAGAGCCGTGCACATCGGAAGGCGGGTCGAGTTGGGCACACACGATCTCCGCGGCTGCAGCGAATGCAGCCTCGCCGGGTGGTTGACCGACGAGCGCGGCTTCTGCGTCGGCAACCCGCACCGGAGTGCTGGCAGCTCCGAAGAACGAGAGGGCGGCGCTGGTGATCGCGCCATCCGCGACCGCCACGGTGCAGGCAAGGCCGACGAGTGCGTAGTCGGCGTGGCGGCGACTGATCTCGACAACCGTTCCCCCTGCGTCAGTCGGCCAGGCGGGGAGACGTATCTGGGTGAGGATCTCGTTCGGCTCGAGTGCGGTGGTGAGATAGCCCTGGTGGAAGTCGGCGGCAGCGATCAGGCGGGTACCACCGGCGGACACAGCGACCATGGTGGCTCCGAGCGCGAGACACACCGCCGGCATCTCGGCCGCAGGGTCGGCGTGCGCAACGCTACCGACGAGGGTGCCGCGCGTTCGGATGGCCCGATGACCGATGTGAGGTGCTGCTGCGGCGACGAGTGGGGCGTGATCAGCGATGGCGACGGAGCGTTCGGCTTCGGCATGCCGCACCAGCGCACCGATCGTGGTGCCGTGCGGGCCAGCCTCGAGGTTCGAGAGTTCGGGAATACGCCCGATGTCGACGACATGGCCAGGGCGCCCCAGGCGAAGTGCGAGCACCGGCAAGAGGCTCTGACCACCGGCGAGGATCTTGGCGTCGTCGCCGAACTCGGCCAACAGCGCCAGGGCGTCGGCCAGCGACTCGGGGCGGTGATAGGTGAACGGCGGGTTCTTCACGGCTGCTCCAGGGCGGGCCCGATCGGGGTGGGCGTGGAGGCCACGAGCCGGGCAACCTCAGGCATCGGCGACAAGTCGGTCGACCGCTGCGATCGCATCGACATCGAGGATTCCGGCAACGGAGCGCCGCAGGAGCGTGTCGAGCACGAACTGACCCTCACCGGGAAGATGCTCGAACTCGGCGTATGACGCAACGCCGTAGATCAGACACCAGGCGATCGAGACGCGGAAATCGAACCAGACCTCCTCGGGATCACGGTGCACCCCGTGACGGGCGAGCGCATCCGTGTAGAGGTCGACCAGTTCTCGTTCCCGGCCCCCGCGAACCTCTCGTTCCAGCGACTGACTCACGAAGTACCCGAGGTCGTACGCGCCGACCCCCACACCGGTGAGCTGAAAATCGATCATCACGATCTCACCGGCATCGTCGATGAACATGTTGTCGGCCCGCCAGTCGGCATGGATGAGCGTGAGATCGTTGTGGAAGTGTTTCTGGAACACTGGGAGCAGCTCCGTCCAGCGGTTGCCGAAGTCGACCACTTCCGGCGTCAGATGCTCGGCGCCGTACCGCTGGCAGTTTTGCCATCCCCCTGCCATGAACTGCGGAAGGATGACGTTGTAGACCGGATGCTGGATCGCATAGAAGGTTTCCGCCATGCGCTCGAGGTCGGGATGGCCGTGCCAGTGGGCATGCCAACGGGCCAAGGTCTCGACCGCGGTCACCGATTCGTCCCATGTCATGCCATTGATGCGGTCACCCTGCCGCATCGAGCTGAGGTCCTCCATGACGATGACGCAGCGGCTCTTGTCGTCCGTGATCATCGCAGCGTGGATGGTGGGGACCCGCAGGGGCGACTGCTCGGCATGGTCGACGTAGTAGCGGACTTCGCGCTCGTATGCGTTGAGCGCATCACCCATCCCCCGCTGGGCCGGAACATCGATCGGCCACTTGATGATCACCGTCGGCGGGCCCTCACCCCCGGCGTAGGTCATCGTTGCCCGGCCGAGCTGACCGATCAGGCCGACACCGACCTGAAACGGCTCGACCATGATCTCGGCAACTGCGGTCTCGCCATCGATCGCCCCACTGGTGCGCAAGACGGCAGTCATCCATTCCGTGCCCGGATCGAGCATGTCGTCGGGAATCCCGACATCGAGTCCTGCGATCTGCCCCATACGTCCTCCTCCGGGAGTGGATCACCACCCTCTCATATCACCGTCGGTCAGCTCATGGGTTCGCAACGGTGAACCGGCCGACCGACGAACAGATCATTGCCGGTGATGCTGCGGTTCTGATGCACCCACCAAGTTCTGCTACGACTCTGGCATGGACATCACCCCTGTCTCCAACGCACTCGGCGCCACCGTCTCGGGAATCGACGTTCGAAGCATCGACGACGACGACGCAGCAGCGCTCGTGGATGCCTGGGCCCGGTACGGCGTGCTCTTCTTTCGGGATCAGGACCTCACCCCTGACGACCACCTGACCTTCGCTCGGCGCTTCGGCGACATCGACGTCAATCGCTTCTTCACCCCTGTCGACGGATACCCAGAGATCGCAGAGGTTCTGAAGGAGCCCGACCAGGAGCACAACATCGGCGGCGGCTGGCACACCGATCACTCCTACGACCAGGCCCCCGCTCGCGGTTCGATCCTCTACGCACGCGAGATCCCACCGATCGGTGGCGACACCCTCTTCGCCGGTATGGGCGCCGCCTACGACGCGTTGAGCCAGCCGATCAAGGAGCTCCTCGATGGACTCGATGCGGTGCATTCGAGTGCGCACGTCTTCGGGGCGCGCACCAAATGGTCCGAGACCACCGAAGGCAGGATCGGCAATCCCGATGCCGTGGGAGACGATGTCTCCCACCCGGTCGTGGTGGCGCATCCGCACACCGGGCGACCTCTGCTGTACGTGAACCCGGGATTCACGACGTCGATCGCCGGGCTCAGCGTCGCAGAGTCCCGGGCCATCCTCACGTTCCTGTTCGAACACGGGCGCCGCCCAGAATTCCAGATTCGCTTCCAGTGGGAGCCCGGATCACTCGCCATGTGGGACAACCGCTCGACATGGCACTTTGCACTGAACGACTACCACGGTCATCGGCGATATCTCCATCGCATCACCGTCGCCGGTGACGAGCTTGTGGCAGCTCGCTGAGTCGACGCCTCAGGCGTGGCACCGCGCCGGTTCTCGACCCTAGGGTCTGCCCAATGGCACTGCGTATCGGCATCCATCCGCCAGGGGCCGATCCCGGATCGCTCGAGTTCGTTCGCGATGCGGAGCGCCTCGGGGTCGACTCGGTCTGGGTCGCTGAAGCCTGGATGTACGACTGCCTCACCCCACTCGCCTACCTCGCGTCGATCACCGAGACGCTGCGACTGGGCAGTGGTGTCGTACAACTCGGCTCGAGGTCTCCGGCGATGCTGGCAATGTCGGCGCTGTCGCTGCAGAAGATGTCGGATGGGCGCTTCATCCTCGGCATCGGTACCAGTGGGCCGCAGGTGATGGAGGGGTGGCACGGCGTCCGATTCGACAAACCGGTCACCCGCACCCGGGAGACGATCGAGATCGTCCGCAAGGCGGTTTCCGGCGAGCGACTCGAGTACGACGGAAGGGTCCACCGGCTCCCACTTCCCGACAGTCAGGGGCGGCCGATCCGCTCTCCGGTCGGTGGAACCGAGGTCCCGATCTACAACGCTGCGCTTGGTCCGGCCAACCTGCAGTTGACCGGTGAACTGTGCGATGGCTGGGTCGGCACGGCGTTCATGGCCGAGACGGCCGACGTCTACCTGGAGCCGATCCGGCAGGCCGCCGAGGCGGCAGGGAGGTCGTTCGACGAGATCGAGATCACGGTTGCTGCCGGCCTCGAGTTCACCGACGACGTCGAGGAAGCGGGTCGGCGCCATGCCGCCGGCTATGCCTTCACGATCGGCGCAATGGGTTCATCGTCGACCAACTTCTACAACCAGTCCTATATCCGTCAGGGGTTCGGCGACGCCGTCGAAGAGGTGCAGCGGCTGTGGCAGGCGGGCGACCGCGAGGCGGCCGGTGCTGCCGTACCGATCGAGTTCGGCCTGCACACCAACCTCGTGGGCGGCGACGATCAGGTGACCAAGCGGCTCCGGGCCTATCGAGATGCGGGGGTCGACACACTGCGAATCAGCATCAACGGCGATGAACGCACCGACCGACTCGACGATCTCGCCCGGCTGCTGGACCTTGTCGAGCGCGTCAACGCCGAGGCGTCGACATAACCGGCCACGATCCCGGCACCCTGCCACCGGCATGCTGCTCGGTGTTCAGGCGTCGGGCGAAAGACTCGGCGGGAGGCTGAGTTTGGTGGTACGGGCTCCATCGACGACCACCACCTGACCCGACACGAACCGGGCATCTCGACTCGCCAGAAACGCAACCGTGGAGGCCACATCGGCCGGGTCGCCGATGTGACCGACCGGGTGGAGTACTGCCAGCTCGGCGATGGCCTGGTCACGGTTGGGGAGCCGGTCGAGGTAGTCGCGGTTGAGCGCGGTGTCGATCCAGCCTGGTGCCACTGCGTTGCAGCGAATCCCGAGCGGACCGAGGTCGACAGCCATCGCCGCAGTGAGTCCGTGCACGCCGGCCTTCGACGCGGAGTAGGCGGTGTGGAGAGGGTTCGACCCGATGCCCTCGATCGACCCGATGTTGACGACAGCACCGCCACCGTCGGCCTGGAGCTGAGGCAGCAGCGCCTTGGTCATGAGCCACGGTCCCCGCAGGTTCACCGCCATCGCCATGTCCCACTGCTCGACCGTCTGCTCGGCAATCGATGCCTCGAACATGATCCCGGCGTTGTTGACCAGCACGTCCACCGACTCACCGACGACCGCAGCGAGGGCGGTGGTCGACATCTCGGACGTCACGTCGAGTTCGACCCACCGTTGGCGTACGCCGAGGTCGCCGGGATCGCGAAGGTCGCCGACGATCACGTCGGCACCGTCGGCCGCAAGCCGGTCGGCAACAGCTCGACCGATGCCCTGGGCCCCGCCGGTGACGACCGCCGTCGTGCGTACGGAGGGACTCATCGAGCCGTGTATCCGCCATCGAGGCTCAGGTTGGCACCGTGGATGTGGCGGGCCGCATCGGAGCAGAGGAAGAGCGTGAGGTCTGCGACCTCGGACGGCTCCGGGATACGCCCCTCGGGGATCGAGGCCAGGTTGCTTGCGAACACGTCGTCGACCGTCGTTCCCTCCGGGTGTTCGGAGACGAGCATCGGCGTGTCGACCGACCCGGGGCAGATCGCGTTGATCCGGATGCCCTCCGCCGCATGGTCGAGTGCCATGGCCCGAGTCAGGTTCGTGACGGCGCCCTTCGACGCGCAGTAGGCAGCCAGGTTGGCGGAGCCGACGAGCCCGCAGGTCGACGAGATGTTGACGATCACGCCACCGCCTCGAGCCCGCAGTGCCGGGATCGCAGCGCGCGAGAGGAAGAACGTGCCGTCGACGTTGATCGACATGACGCGCGCCCAGTCATCGTCGGATGTGCCCATGGCATCGGCGCGATGGATCACGCCGGCGGCGTTGATCACGAGGTCGACGCCACCGAACGACTCGACCCCTACGTCGATCAACGCCGCAGCGTCGGCCGAGTTGGCCACGTCACCCAGACCCGCAACCGCTCGCCCCCCGGCCGCAGTGATCGCGTCGACGACGGTGACCGTCCGGCCCAGGTTGCGGCCGCCGACGACGACGGCGGCGCCCGACCCGGCCAGTCGTTCACTGATCGCGGCGCCCATTCCCGACGAACCTCCGGAGACGACGGCGACCCTGCCGCTCAGATCGACCTGCATGGCCACTCCCTCATTCTTCGATACCGGCCTGGGCTCGGCGCCAACGCGAGTTCATCATCACACCCCAGCGGTTGAACGGATCGGGGAAGTTCCGAGTCGGCTGGGCCCCGCTGGTGAGCAGGTCCATCAGCGGGTCGGTGTGGCCCATCATGCGCTCGGCCAGGAACTTGCCCGAGATCGTGCCCTTCGCCATCCCGGTTCCCTGGTAGACCATGGTCGCCCAGACGCCGGGGGCGACCTGACCGCACACGCCCGCACCGTTGCGGCTCAAGCTCAGCGCACCACCCCACGAGTACTCGAAGTCGACCTCCGGCAGCATGGGGTACCGGTTTCGAAAGCTCTTCTCGTGGACCTTCTTGACCTTCTCGAGGCCGCTGACGATGTCGCTCTTGCGGCTGAAGGTGTACTGGTTGCGGATCAGGATCCGCCGATCGGGCCGCCGCCGGACCGTGGTGCCGGCGGGGTGGGCCGGAATGATTGCGTAGTTCTCGTCGCCACCGAGCCGGTCGACCTCGTCGTCGGTGAGCGGACGGGTCATCGAACCCCACGTGATGAGCGGAATCAGTTTGTTCTCGAAGAACCCGAACCCCTCGCCGAACCCGTTGGCTGCGAGAACCAGTGATGGGGTGCGCACCGAGCCTCGGGGTGTGCGCAGCGTGTGGGGTGGGCCGAGATCGAAATCGACGACCATCGAAGCCTCGTAGACCGTGACGTTGTCGGGCATCGTCTCGGCCAAGCCGATCACCAGTTGTGCAGGGTTGACCAGCACGCTGTGCGGAGCGTGAAGCCCCGACCGGTAGAAGTCGGTCCCGAACCGACGGCGGCACTCGGCCGCGTCGTACATCCAATAGTCCTCGTCGACCGCATCGAGCGACGCAGCGAACCCGGCGAGGGTTTTCTCCCCCTTCGACGACGCAGCGGCGTGGATCTTGCCCTCGCGCCGCCAGTCGCACTCGATGCCCTCGCGGTGCACGATCTCGTCGAGCCAGTCCACGCCTGCTCGGTTGAGAGCGATGCCGCGCTTGGCGTTGGCGGTGTCGTCGGCGAAGCCCTTGGCCCGGATGTTGTGGGCGTGGTCGATGATGAAGCCCGAGCAGCGGCCTGCGGCGTTGTTGCCGAGCCGATCGGCCTCGAGCAGCACGATCGACTGCTCGGGATCGAGCTCGGCCAGCCGTCGAGCGGCAGCGAGCCCGCCATACCCTGCGCCGACGACGACATGGTCGGCCTCGATCGCCTCGTCGAGGACCGTGGGCTCGGGCTGGGGCCCGAGGATCTCGAGCCAGCCGTTCTGGTTGTCGTAGCTCGGGAGGATCGAGACGCGGGTCAAGAGAGATCCAGCCAGATGGTCTTGGTCTCGGTGTACTGCTCGTGGGCCTGAACGCCGTTGTCGCGGCCACCGAAGCCCGACAGTCCGTAGCCGCCGAACGGTGTGGTCATGTCGCCCTCCGAGTAGCAGTTGACGGACACGGTTCCGGCCTTGAGCATGCGGCTGGCGAGGTGGGCAGTCCGGACGTTCGACGTGAAGACCGAGGCGTGCAGGCCGTAGTCGGTGTCGTTGGCCATGGCGATCCCCTCGTCGGCGTGGGTGAATGTCGACACCGACAGCACCGGCCCGAAGACCTCCTCGCGAGCAACGGTCATATCGGGGGTGACACCGGTGAAGATCGTGGGCTCGACGAACCAGCCGCCGGAATCCTGGCGGGTCTGCTTGCCGCCACACCGCAACGTTGCGCCTTCGTCGTTGGCCTTGTCGATGTTGGCGAGGATCTTCTCCATGTGAACCGGTTCGATGATGGCGCCCATGCGTGTCTCCGGATCGAGCGGATCACCGAGCACCCACTCGTGCATGGCTTCGTCGATGCGGGCGAGCACCTCGTCGGCGACTGACTCGTGGAGGATCAGTCGGCTGTTCGCCGAGCAGTTCTGTCCGGCGTTCCAGAAGATTGCCTCGCACGCATGAGCCGCGACCTTGTCGAGGTCTTCGGCATCACCCATGACGACCATCGGTGACTTGCCCCCACATTCGAGCAGGACGCGCTTGAGATTCGAATCGGCGGCGTAGCGAAGAAACATCCGCCCGACCTCGGTCGAGCCGGTGAACCCGACGCAATCGACCTGCGGGTGCAGACCGAGCGCAGCACCGGCGGTCTCCCCGAACCCCGGGACGACGTTGATCACCCCGTCGGGCAAGCCCGCCTCGGTCGCGAGTTCGGCGATGCGGATGGTCGACATCGAGCTCTGTTCGGCAGGCTTGAGCACCAGCGTGTTGCCGGCCGCCAGCGCCGGGCCGATCTTCCAGCCCGCCATCATCAACGGATAGTTCCATGGCAGCACCGCACCGACCACGCCGATCGGCTCGCGCACGATGGTCGACACGACCCCGGGGCCCGATGGTGTGGCCATGTCATAGACCTTGTCGGCCAGTTCTGCGTGCCACATCAGGCACGTGACCGTTTCGGGCAGATCGATCGTGGAGGTGTCGAAGATCGGCTTGCCGGCTTCGAGTGTTTCCATCACGGCGAGCTCGTCGGCATGCGCTTCGATCAGCAACGCGAACCGCTTCAAGAGGTTGCGTCGATCGGCCGGAGCCAGTTTTCCCCACGGCCCATCGTCGAACGCCGTGCGGGCGGCGGCCACGGCCCGGTCGATGTCCTCCGCCGCTCCCTCGGCAACCTGGGCGAGTTCCTCGCCGGTTGCCGGGTTGTAGGTGGCGAACGTCGCGCCGCTGGCGGACTCCACGGAACGACCACCGATCATCATCCGGGTCGGCGGGGTGACGGAGGCGGCCAGCGCCGCGGGATCGAAGTGCAAGGTCATCGGTTGTTTCCCTTCGCTCGGCTCACGCCGGAGGTGTGTGTCATCTGGACGAGCCAGTCACGCTCGTCTTCCCACTCGCGGAACACCAGTGTGTCCCGAGTCGTCCCGTTGACCGGGAGCGTCGACAGTGCGGTCTGAAGCGCAAGGCGACCCTGACGGGTCATCGGCATCACTGGACGGCGACACGGACCGACGGCCCGACCGACCATGTTGGTGGCGGTCTTGACGGCAGAGTTGTACTCGGCGTCGACGTTGTTCTCCCAGAAGAACATGTTGGCGGGCAGCATCTTCGCCCACAGTCCGAGCGCAGCTGCATGCTCGCCGGCCTGGATGAGTTCCCAGAGCTGCACGCATTCATGCGGCATCACGTTGGCCGCCCCCCAGATCCAACCGGCAGCTCCCGCCATCGCGGCAAATGGGGCCAGCGGATCGGCACCTGCAAGCACATGCCCGCCGATCCCGATCAGCTTCTGGGCCCGGATCAGGTCGCCGGTGGAGTCCTTGATGTACTCGATGTTCTCGATCGCCATCAGTTGGCGGTACAGATCGGGGTGGATGTCGAAGCCGCTGTTGACCGGGATGTTGTAGAGCACGATCGGAATGTCGATCGCCTGGGCGAGCTTTTCGTAGTGGAACAGCACACCCCGCTCGAAGGGACCTTCGAAGTACGGAGGAAGCACCATGGCCGCCGATGCCCCCTGATCGGCCGCCCGACGGGTGCGCTCGATCGCATCGGTCGTCGTGATTGCCGAGGTCTGCGCGATGACCGGGATCCGGTTGTCGACGATCTCGACACCGAGACCGATGATGCGGTCCTTCTCGTCGTCGGACAGAAACGCAAACTCCCCGGTGCCGGCGCACAGCACCAGACCGTGGACACCGGCATCGATCAGGTTCTCGATGTGGTCCCGCAGGCGCCCCTCGTCGACACGCTCTCCCGTGTCGTCGAACGGCGAACACATCGCTGCACACACACCGTGCAGCAGGGGGGTGGTCGTGTCTCTCACTCGCTTCCTCGCTCTCGTCTCACTCTGTTTCTCACGCTCGTCTCACTCGAGCGTCTCCGGAATCTCCTGCACACGGCGGTCGACGAAGTCACGAAGTGCTTCGTCGACGTCGTCGGGCAGTTTCGGCTCGTCGTAGTCGGCCAGCAACTGCTGTGCCTTCCTGGTGCCGCGAGCTTCGGCATCCTCACCTCCGGCCGCAAGCCACTGCTCGTAGCCATCGCTGTCCATCAGTTCCGGCATCGCAAACGCCGATTCAAAATTGGCGAGTGTGTGCGTCGTGCCGAGGAAGTGACCTCCCGGCTCGATCTCGTCCAACGCGGCGAGCGCGTCGTCGAGCTCTCCGAAGTTGATCCCCTCGACGAAGCGACGGAACATCTCGGCCTGTTCGCCGTCGATCGCCGCCTTGGCGTAACTCTGGCACAGCGCCGACTCCATGTAGCCGGTGGTCGACAACACGAAATTGGCGCCGGCGAGGACGGCACCAAACATGTTGCGCGCCGCCTCGTACCCGGCTTGCGCGTCGAATGCCTTCGACGCCGTGCACATTCCCGAGCACCGCCACGGAAGCCGGTAGCGACGAGCAAGCTGGCCGACCAGCAGGTTCATGTGGTCGATGTCGGGCGTACCGGCCATCGGGGCACCCGATTTCATCGAGACGGTGGCGAGCCACTGGCCGTACACCGCCGGCGAGCCGGGTCGGACGATCTGACTGAACGCCACACCCGCAAGCGCCTCAGCGTTGATCTGCACGACCGAACCGATCGTCGATGCCGGCGTCGACGCCCCGCCGAGCACGAACGGCGAGAACAGCATCGCCTGGTTTGCTCCGCTGTACACCTTGACCGCGTCGAGCATCGTGGCGTCCCACACCAGTGGCGAGTTGCCGTTGGCGAGGCACGTCATGACCGTGTGCTGATCGACGAACTCCTCACCGAACAGCAGTCGCGCCATCTCGAGCGAGTCCTCGGCTCGCTCCCGACTGGTGACCGCACCCATGAAGGGCTTGGTCGAATGCTTCAGCAGCGAGTAGGTCATGTGCAGATGCCGGTGTGGCACGGCGATGTCCATCGGCTCGCACAGCACTCCCCCCGACATCTGCATCGCCGGCGTCATCTGGGCGATCTTGGCGAAGTTGTCGAAGTCGTCGAGCGTGGCGTTGCGGCGGGTTCCGTCGAGATCACGGACGAACGGTGCGCCGTACGCCGGTGTGAAGATGCTCTTGCGGCCGCCCAGGGTCACGGTCCGCTCGGGATCTCGAGCGATCATGGTGTACTCGGCCGGCGCGGTGGCGATGCATTCCATCAGGAACTCGCGATCGATCCGCAGGCGATGGCCGTCGATCGCCACACCCCCGCCCGCACCGGCCCGCCGCCACATCTCGATCGAATCGTCGTCACGAAACTCGATTCCGGTCGTCTCCAGCAGCGTCATCGTGCGGTCGTGCACGATGTCGACTTGTTCGGGCAGGATCGCATCGAGATACGGAATGCCTCGCTCCATCTCGGGCAGGAATCGCTGGGTGTACGCCGTTCGTGCGTCACGACGAGCACCGCGCCCTCGACGACTCGGGCGGGTCGAGGCGGTGTCCGTCACGATCCCGCTCCTGCGAGCGCGAGATACGAGCGACCGGACTCGGTATCGGGGCACACCGGTGCGTCGTGATGTGTTCTCGCCACGGCGCAGATCGTGACAGTGCGCCGTTTCCGAGGCAAGACCACCCTCGACGCGCGCCGAGCTTGCAGCCCGGTCTGCTGCAACCGCCGTCGGGTTCGCTCACCAGGGGGCAGGTTGCGCACCCCGGACGAGCCTGCCGTTGAGAACCCCGGTGGGGTCCCCATTGCGAAACGCCACCTCGCCGGCGACGATCGTGTACTCGTACCCGGAGGCTCGCTGCACGAGGCGACGGCCGCCGGCCGGGAGGTCGTAGGCGACGGTCGGCTCGTGGAGCGTGAGGTTCTCGAAGTCGATGATGTTGAGGTCGGCCTTGTATCCCGCTGCGATCACTCCCCGATCATCGAGACCCACCAGACCCGCCGTCTCGCTCGTCTGCATCGCCACCAGTCGCTCGAGCGGAAGCTTCGGCCCCCGGGTGCGATCGCGGCCCCAGTGCTGGATCAGTGTGGTCGGAAAGCTGGCGTCGGAAATCACGCCACAGTGCGCGCCACCGTCGGACAGTCCGAAGGTCGTGTGCGGATGCTCCAACATCTCCTGCACAAACGACAGATCGCCGGGGAGATAGTTGAACAGCGGGTGGTAGACGAGCGCCCTGCCGTCCTTTTCGAGCAGCGCGTCGTAGGCGATCTCCTGGGGGGTCGAACCGTTCGCCACCGCCAGCGCTGCGAACGAATCCTCCGGTGCCGGTTCGTAGTCGGCCGGGTCACCGAGTCGGAACATCTTGTGCCAGCCGCTGATGATCTCTGCAGCAAGCCCCTCGGTGAGCGCAGACTGCTCGGCGAGCAGCGCCTTGCGAACCTCAGGTTTGCGCATCTCGGCCACGCGTTCTTCGAGCGGCATCGGATGCAGTCGGCGATACGACGGATGGAACGAGAACGGGTTGAGGGTCGCGGTCAACCCGAGCAGCACACCGGTGGCGCGGGGTGGGACCTGGCCCCGCATCGGCAGACCGTCGTTTTGGGCCTCCGTGACCGCATCGAGGAGTTCCCTCCACCAGTCGGGGCGGGCATCCTGCTGCTCGACGGTGATCGATGTCGGGCGCCCCGACGCTTCTGTCATCGCGCGGAACAGCCGAAACTCTGCCGGGAAGTCGTAGAAGTCGGAGATGCCCTGCAGCACGCCAGCGTCGAGTTCCCCAAGTGCCTCGGCGATGCCGACGAGTTCATCCTCGAAGGCGGTGATCGACGGGGTGAGCACCCCGGAGGAATCCTTGTGCTTTTCGGTTCGGCTGGTCGTGAACCCCAGCGCACCGGCTTCGATCGCTTCCTTGACCACCCGCTTCATGTCGGCGATCTCCTCGGGCGTCGCAACGTCATGGTTCGCACCCCGGCGACCCATGACGAAGGTGCGCACAGCCCCATGCGGGATCTGGGTGCCGACGTCGATGGCGAGGCTGCGTCGCTCGATGGCATCGAGGTATTCGGGGAAGGTCTCCCAGTCCCACTGGATGCCCTCGTGCAGCGCAGTTCCCGGGATGTCTTCAACCCCTTCCATCAGACCGATCAGCCAGTCCCGCTCTTCGGGCTGGCACGGGGCGAACCCGACGCCGCAGTTGCCGGTGACGATCGTGGTGACACCATGGAACGACGACGGCTGGACGTACGGATCCCAGGTGATCTGCCCGTCGTAGTGTGTGTGCGCATCGACGAACCCGGGGGTGACGATGCGGTCGGTTGCATCGATGATCTCGGTGCTGGCGCCGATGAGAGATTCGTCGATCGAACCGACTGCCACGATGGTTGCACCGGTGAGTGCGACGTCGCCGTCGACGGGCGGCGCGCCGGTTCCGTCGTAGATCGTGCCGTTGCGGATCACCGTGCTGTACACGGCGCTCATGCTACGACACCGGCCGGCGCCAACCCAGATCCGAGCGACCTCTGACCCGCACCCACGGCTAGGGTCCGGCCATGCTTCCAGAGGACATCAAACGACTCGTCTGGGCCTCCGATCCGCAACTGTCGCCCGACGGCTCGCAGATCGCCTACGTCGTCACCCGCGTCGACGACGAACGAAACCGATATCGGAGTCGGGTGTGGCTCGTGCCATCCGACAGCTCTGCGCCACCGCGGCCGATCAGCGCCGGTGAGGAGAACGACGCCTCACCTCGGTGGTCTCCGGACGGCCGTCTCCTCCTCTTCACCTCGACGCGACGCACCGACCAGGCGGGCAAAACCACCTCTGCGCTCTATGCCATGGTCACCGACGGTCCCGGGGAAGCGTCGCTGCTCGTCGAGCACGACGAGGTCATCTCCGGGGTCGCCGTCTCACCCGACTCACGCAAGGTCGCCTACGCCTGTCGAGTACGAGGTGAGCACTATGCGAGCGACGACATCGATCGCCGCCCGCCTCGCCGAATCGATCGACGCATGCACCGACTGAACGGCGTCGGGTTCACCCTCGACCGACCAACCCACGTGCACGTGATGTCGCTCGACGGTGACGGTGAACCACTCGATGTCTCTCCCGGCGATGCAGAGTTCGAATCACCGTCATGGTTCCCCGACGGTCGGCAACTCGCAGCGGCGCGAACCAACACCGCCGAGCGGATGCTCGCCGGAGACATTGCGTTCATCGACCTCGACACCGGGTCCGTCGAGATCGTCACCGACGGGACCGGTGTCTACCGATCACCGGCGGTCGGCCCCGACGGCACCGTGGCACTGGTTGGTCATGACAACGCCATGCTCTTCCCGCACAACAGCAAGCTCGGTGTTCTGGAGGACGATGGCTCGGTGCGATGGCTGACCGAACGTCTCGATCGCGACTGGAACACCTTCCCGGTGAGCACGGCCGCGACCTGGAACGCCAACGGCCGTGGGTTGGTCGGCATCGTGGCAGATCGGGGTGCCGTACACCTTCGCCAGGTCGACCTCGACGGCACGATCACACCCCTCGTCACCGGTGCCCGCTGGGTGACGGGCTGGTCTGCCGTGAACGGGGTGATCGCCTTCGTCGCCGAGAACTCTGAACGACCTGGAGAGCTCCATGTCCTTCGCGACGGCCACGAAACCCGGCTCACCAACGTGACGGACTCCTTCGTGCGCATCGCCGAGCCGGCGCCGGCGACACGGTTCACGGCCCCCGCCCCTGGGATCGAGGACGAGGTCGACGCGTGGATCGTCACCCCGCGCGACCTCGATCCCGACCTCACCTATCCGATGCTCCTGTCGATCCATGGCGGCCCGTTCACGCAGTATGGCGACTACTTCCTCGACGAGGCACAGCTGTATGCCCGAGCCGGGTTCGTGGTCGTCTACGCCAACCCTCGGGGTGGTTCGGGCCGTGACAACGACTGGGGCCGCTGCATCAGGGGCAAGACGCTCGGTGGCCCGGGATGGGGATCGGTCGACTTCGACGACTTGATGTCGGTCACCGACACCGCCCTCGAACGGTTCCCGTTCATCGACGAGAGCCGGGTCGGCGTGATCGGCGGCAGCTACGGCGGCTACATGACGAGTTGGATCATCGGGCACACCGATCGCTTCGCAGCCGCCTGCTCGGAACGAGCGGTCAACAACGTGTCGACGCTCGACATCGGTTCCGACATCGCCGGTGTCGCCAAGTTCTGGTTCGGCATCGACGCACTCGACGATGACGGACTCGACGAACTCATGCGCCTCTCCCCCATCAGCTATGTCGACAAGATGACCACCCCCCTGCTGATCATCCACTCCGACGACGATCTGCGTTGCCCATTCGATCAAGCCGATCAGCTCTACTACGCACTGCGCGATCGCGATCACGACGTCGAGTACTACCGATTCCCTGGTGAAACCCACGAGCTCAGTCGCTCCGGTTCCCCGGTCCATCGGATGCAACGAGCCGAACTCGTCATCGACTTCTTCACGGACCGCCTCGGCGCCGTCTAGGGATCCACCACCTCGGCATTCCAGGTCGTGACCGCGCCAACACTCCCCGGGCGCGGGGTCATCAGCTCGGTGTGACCGCCGACCACATACCCGTTCTCGATCGCCGCCCAGGTAAGCAGGTCGGGGTCGGCAGTCCCCGAGTCGTCGAGGCCGCGGCTTGTGTCGAAGTCCTTGCGCAGTCCGATCCAGTTCTCGAGGTGGGTTGCCCAGACCACGATGACCTCGCGGTTGTTGTTGATCACCTCGAGGAGGTTGGTGAGGTGGATCCCCCGAGCCTCGAGTTGCGGCACCCGCTCCTCGGCGACCTCGGCGAGGTAGTCGATCTGACTTCCGGGTCGGACCTCGAGGAGTTGATGGACGAAAACCGTGCATCGAAGATTGCGGGCGTCCAACTCCTCACGCGTCGGACAGCCCGGCACGGAACCCCCGATGCGATCGACTCCACCAGTACGGAACTGTGAGGCATTGTCCCACCAGTCGCCGTAGAACGTCGCCCGACGCTTGAGATTGAGCCGGTCGAGGTTCCGGGTCCAGGCGTCCCAGCCGTCGGGTCCACCGTCGTGGATGTTGACGACTCTGGGCCAGCGACCACCCGATGCCCCGATCACGAAAAAGGTGCCCTGAAGCCTGAAGAGGCCGGGCATGGCGTGGACCGGTTCCGCTGCGGCGGCGTCCATGTAGTCGTACTGGCCCTGCCCGACGATGTCGATGCTTTCATGGAGGTAGAAGCGTCTCGGCATCGCTTGGCCCCTCAGGTTGCCTGCATCTCGGCTTCGCGACGAACGACGAGCGACAGCGCAGCCAGGGTCACAACCATGCCCGAAATCTGGAGCAGGTTCACGGTCTGGTCCAGCACCACGACGGCCCCAAGGGTCGACATCACCGGAATGGCGAGCGTCAACATGGCGGTGATCACAAGACGAACCTGGTTGTGCGACCAGTTGACGAGAAGATGACCGGTCCCGGGTACAGCGAGGAGCGCACAAAGCCAGATCCACTGTGTGCGCGACGGCCAGTCGATCCCGCCAGCGTCGATGACGGAGATGGGGAACAGGGTGATCGCACCGGTGATCCACAGACAGGCCTGAAACTCGATGATCGCAACCGTCTGGCGACCTCGCTTCGCCAGTGCGAAGTACGCGGCGAAGAAGAGCATCGCAACAAACGACAGCACGTCGCCGAGGGGCGACCAGGTCGAGTGCTGGGTCGACCCGAACACCACCAGCACCACGCCGACCATCGACACCACCGTTACCCCGATCAGCAAGCCTGTCACCTTTTCGCGGAACGCCCGGGCTGCAACGGCAAGCAGCACAATGGGTGTCAGATTCGAGATCACCGTCGCATTCGCGACCTCGGTCTCACGAATGGCGACGAAAAAGATGGCGATCTCGATGGCGATGACGATGCCGGCGGGTGCGACCGCCTTCACCATTGCGGCGGTGATCCGTCGACCCGAGACGTAGACCGCCCCGGCGTAGACGACGGCGCCGAGGAGGATGCGCCAGAACGCGATCTGCAGCCCGTCCATCGGTGCCTTCACCACCATCACGTTCCCGGCCGCCCAGCACGTCACGCCGAGCACCGCCCCGGCGAGGCCCGCTGGGGTCGAGCGTGCGACGCTCACGCGCCGTCGATGCGTTTCTGCACATGGGGCATGAAGTACCCCGCGTACCGTTCTTGCACGTCGGCGCGTTGCCAATCGGTCTCGCGGACCGTTCCTCGGCACACGTCGGTGCCGCACAGGCACGCCAGTGCGTACGGCTCGACTCGAGCCATTGCATAGTCGTGGCAGAGCTCTTCACCCGCCTCGATGTCGCGGATCGCCACATAGGTGACGTTTCCCTCGAACCCGACGTTGGCATCGCAACTGTGATTGATGTGCACGACCATCGCCTCGTACTCGTCGGGTGAGCGAGGCGAAAGAAAGAGCCCCTCCGCGATCTGCAGGCTGAAGTCGCCGATCTCCTCGGTGAGGCGCTGGGCCTCGCCGAAACCGACAACATGGCCGACCTTGACCGCAACCGGTTCGTCCTTGGCGATCGAGTCGTTGGCGAAGACAGCGAGCCCACCGAGATGGCTCGCACGAACATCGACCTTTGGCGATCGCCAGACGGATACCGGCTCCATTTGCGGAGTATGGCAGGCTGAGCCGCGATGACCGATGTTGGCTCTGACGCCGTTTCCGAATTCGACCTGCCCGCCGTTCGCAAACGAACCCGATTGGCCCTGATCGGGTCGGTCTTCCCGGCTGGCATGGGCATGACGGCCACGTTCGCTGCGACGAGCCTCGCTGCGAAGGAGATCACCGCCAACGACGGACTTGCGACACTCGCCGCCACCATGACGGCAATCGGTGGCGCGATCGCTGCGGTGCCCCTCGGCCGTTACATGAACGAGCATGGGCGCCGCGCCGGACTGATGCGGGCGTGGCTGATCGGTGCTGCCGGCGCCGCCGTTGCCTTCGTCGGTGTGATCGCCGAGCTCTACAGCCTGTTGGTGATCGGCGGCATCGGAGTCGGCATGGGTCAGGCGGCGAGCCTCGCCGCCCGATATTCGGCTGCCGATCTGGCCCCGGAGGATCGCAAGGCGAGCGAGATCGGAATCGTGATGTGGGCTGGGTCGATCGGGTCGGTGCTCGGTCCGACGGTTGCGCTCGGCGGTACAGGATGGGTTGCTGCCAACCTTCTCGGACTCGACGAACTCGCCGGTCCGTACCTCATGGGCACGCTCGTCTTCGTCGCCGCTGCTCTGATCGTCACCACCTTCCTTCGCCCCGATCCGCTGCACGTTGCGAAACAACTCGGGAACGCAACAGAAACGAAGCGGCCCACCCTGGCGGAGTCGTTCAAGAAGTTGTTCACCAACCGTCTCGCCACGATCGCGGTGTTTGCAACCGCCGTCGGTCAGGGGGTGATGGTGTCGGTCATGACCGTCACGCCACTTCACATGGACGATGGCGCCCACGAAAAGACTGTCATCGGCCTCGTCATCTCGCTGCACGTCGTCGGCATGTATTTCTTCGCCCCGGTGGTCGGCTGGCTGGTCGATCGCGTCCGCACTGAGCTCATGGTCGCAGCGGCGGGCCTGATTCTGTTCACCGGAGCCGAGATTGCGTCACACACCGACCCCGAGGACAGTCTCGGCGTGTTCGTCGGGCTGTTCCTCGTCGGACTCGGCTGGTCGTTCAGCATGATCGCCGGCAGCGCCCTGCTGTCGTCGGTCTTCCCAGTCGAGGAGCGGGCATCGGTGCAAGGTGCTGCCGATTTCACGATGATCACGTTCGGTGCCACCGGCGGCATCCTTGGCGGCATCGTCGTCGAGGCGACCGGGTACCACACGCTCTCGCACTACGCCGCCGTCCTCGCCCTTTCCCTGATTGCTGCCGCGCTCTACCCGATCGTCACGAACGTGAAGGGGCCGAGGGAGCCTGAACCCGTTCCCAGCTGACAGCGACGCAGACACACGCTCGCTGGGCCCGGCGTCGCAAACCTCGTCAGGACGCATTCAGGCCAGCAGTGCCTCGTCGAACGGGTACTGCGACATCAGCTCGGTGCCGGTTTCGGTCACCAGGATCTGCTGCTCCAGCTTCACACCTTCGGTCGTGTCCGGGCCACCGATGAAGCTCTCGACGCAGAGGGTCATGCCCGGTTCGATCACACCGTCGTACCCGAACGGGGCGAAATCCTGTGCGTGATAGAGGTACGGATACTCACCGGTCATCCCGACACCATGGCTCGACAGGTAGTAGCGATGGGCGGCGAATCGCTCGGGCAGATCCCAGGCCCGTTCGCTGTACTGCGCGAACGTCAGCCCTGCCTCGATGATCCCCATGTTGTGGTGCACCTGTTCGAACGCAATCCGGTAGAGCTCCCGCTGCTCGGCACTCGGCGTACCGGGGCCGGCATGGAAGGTCCGCGAATAGTCGGCGTAGTAGCCGTGGCAGCCGACGACGTCGGTGTCGAACGCAACGAGTTCGTCGGCACCGATGATCTTCTCGCTCGTCTCCTGGAACCATGGGTTGGTGTTGCTGCCCGAGGACAGCAGGCGGGTCTCGATGTAGTCGGCACCCTGGGCGATCACGTGCTGATGGAAAACCGACCACAGCTCGTTCTCGGTCAGTCCCGGTCGGAGTTCCGCCTCCATCGCCTTCATGGCGCGCTCGGTTGCGCGCATCGAGGCAACCTGACACGCAAGCTCATCAGGCCCCTTGACCGCCCGTGCCCGCTCCACGGGAGCCTGCGCATCGACGATACGAACACCCTCGGCGGCCAGTGCGACGGCGGCTCCGGCATTGACGCGCTCGAGGCCGACCGTCGTGTCGGCTCCGACGGTCTCGCGCACCAGCGAGGCGATCTGTGCCGCCCATGCCCTCTCGACGTCGGCAATGGCTTCCCCGGCTGCCACGAACGAGGCGGTGGTTGCATGCCGGACCTCGGTCACCGTTTCGAGCCCGTCGGCGAGGTGGAGCGCACCGGTGAACTCGAAAAGGATGACCGGACCTTCGACCGTGACGAAAAGGTACCGCGCCGGGTTCCGAGCCGTGAAGATCTGCATGTTGCGGGCACCGCAGGCATACCGGATGTTGACCGGGTCGGTGAGTACACAGACCCCGATGTCGCGATCGGCCATCTCCGAACGCAGCCGACCGAGGCGAAAGGCCCGCAACGCCACCTGATCGATCGGCGTGTTCTCGGTCGGCAGC
>Ga0255776_10000449_pt1 | contig 47242 bp, 42 predicted proteins | sample 071ome_19_FD_179974 | JGI IMG/M metagenome (GOLD analysis project Ga0255776, IMG submission 179974) | Coastal salt marsh microbial communities from the Groves Creek Marsh, Skidaway Island, Georgia - 071413AT metaG (version 2) | ecosystem: Environmental > Aquatic > Marine > Intertidal zone >... | reverse complement strand
AAATTTCAGTGGGGGAATAGTAGCAATCTGTTTTACCTGGCCTGCTGCGGAAGTCAGCGCTTTCTCGATGGGTGTGTTCACACGGTTTCGCTGGTTTGTTCACACGCTGGCGGAGCAGTCGCCTAGTCGAAGGCGGTGCCGGTGACGCTACTCGGGTCCGTGTGCCTAGGGCATGCACGAAGCGCAGGGCTGCCGGCCGGCGAGCTTGTTCGAGCTTCGACTGACGCTCTCGATCACCGCTAACGTTCCCCCGCGTCGGTCCACGGAACGCTGCCCCATCTGGAGAGGCGGGCATCGACGATTTGCGTGGAACGCAGATCCATCAGAAGTGATGTGAACGCCAGCCGTTCCACCGTGCTGGCAGGTGCTGCAATGTCCCGGTGGGTCCTCACGAGAACCTCAGGTTCCGCTCAGCTTTGGACAACGGTTCACCGGGATACTTCCGCCCATGTCAACCTATGTGGTGGCTATCTTCGGGTTCGTCTGGCCAGGGATAACCCGAGGGGCGCACTGCCCAGCTCGAGAATCTGCACGACCACGAGAGTTGCGGACCCCGACCTGTCAGCAAGGAACGAAGATGACCGAGATCGCAGCCCGGGCGCGCCGAGTGGCAACGACCAGCCCTCCGACGAGGGAGCCTCGACGCCGCGCTCGAGCGTTGGTCGTCCTGCTCGCGACCTTGCTGTCGCTAGCAGCGTGCTCCAACGACTCGTCCCAAACCGCGTCGACCACGTCAACAGAACCCGCTCCAGCCTCGGAAGCCGAGACAGGGGTAGAAGCCGAGACAGGGGCGGAAGGTGCTGGTGGGACTGAAGACACCGTGCTCGAGACAGACCCAGAATCATCTGACCCATCCCCGGCGCGGTCAGATGATGATGTTGCGCCTGCCCTCTACGACGACCGCATTCTCGCAGCGGACATCTGGGATGATGAGCTCCGGGTCCTGTCGGCTGGAATGGGCTTCGACGGGGTGATCGGCTGGCCCGACGAGGAACTCGAGACGATCCGGACCGGTGGAGGCTCGTTCTACCAGCCCGAATGCGCCGACGACCCGATCGTGAGCGGAGCAACCGCAGCGGGCGTCGAGATGTTCTATCGAGGCGTGGCCGACGACGAACCCGACTACGACGATGGTCTGCCGGTGGTGTTCACTTGGCCGGTCCTGACCTCGACCGTTCACCCGGAAGACTTCCTGTTCACCCTCAACACCGGCGAGCAGGTGGTTCCGAATGCGGCAGGCATGCTTCCGAACTACGAACTCAATGAGCGGAACACCGTCGTGTTGTTCGGCGACTTCGGGAACCGACTCGAGGGCAACGACGCTGTCTACCCGGTGAGCCTTGAGATCATCGACGACGGCACGCCATTGCGCTTCCTCGGCCCCGACGGCGAGCAGAGTGGCGTCGGTCTGACGTGGACGGGCGGTGGAAGTCCATACGAGACCGGACCTGCGCTGGTCGGCGCCAAACTGAACCACGTCGGCGACGAGGCTGTCGGGGAAGGCGGAGCAGGCCCGCTCGATCGGGCCCTGCTTCCCAACGACGAGTTCGCGCTCTACGGCGGTGGCGACTTTCGGATCCGGCTCCTCACCTCCGGCGGCTACACCCCGACCGGAATCACGTCACTAACGCCAGACGCCTATGAGAACCACTTCCGTGTCCACGCCACCGCCGAGGACGGCTCAACCATCCTGCTCACCGACGTCAACGTCGATTACGAGGTCGCCGGCGGCACGCTTCGCGTCCTCGGCTTAGCCGAACTCGGCCAACCTGAGAGCGAACGGGTGACGTACAACGACTGTTACGTGGAAGATGCCGACAACCAGATCGACATCATCCTCGCGGGTGACGAAGCGGCCGCCCGATCCATCACCTTCGTCGAGGTCCCGGCGCAGGGTGACTACCTTCCGCTCTACAACCCCGGCGGCCCCGGTCCTGAGCCGTTTCCAAATGTGCGCTACACCGCACCCGGCCCACCCGATCTCGAACCGGTGATCAACGCTCTCGACGATCCCATGCGAGTCAGCAACATCCCGTAGGGCCGGCGGAATCGTCCACAGCAATACCTGATCACCCCACAGCCACAACGCCCAAGCGCGGGCGCTCAAAGGAACGCGATTGGGTCGCTTCGCTCAGAGCAGCCGAGAACGGCCTCTGACCTCGTGAAAATCGGGATCTCCACAACGAGTGGGTTGGGGAACCGATTATCGAGGCCGTCAAGACCGTTCCGGTACCAACGGAAGTCGGGGACTTCAGAAAGACTTCAGCCTGCACTCAGGTTGGTCTCAAAGTGAGAGATGATCCTGAGGTACCAATGTCCGGATCGCCGATGACCGTAACTGTCGTTGAGGACGACCAATCCGTTCGCGAGATGCTTGCGGCCGTGCTCGGCCACGAGGGCTACGACGTCGCGACCCACGCCACGGCGCGTTCAGCACTCGCAGCAGCGTCCACTCGTACATCGGCCGTCGCAGTGGTCGACATTGGGCTGCCAGACCTCGACGGGCTTGAACTCTGCAAACGGCTACGCAGCGGTGGCCATACCGGCTCGATCCTCATGTTGACTGCTCGCCACACTGTCGGCGACCGCGTCAGCGGACTCGACGCTGGTGCCGACGACTACCTCGTCAAGCCCTTCGCTCTTGATGAACTCCTCGCCCGGGTTCGAGCCTTGGCCCGCCGGCACGGCATCGGGGTCGAGCGGATCCCACCCGGCGTCGAACTCGGCGACCTCGTGATCGATGTCGGGACCCGACGGGTCACCCGATCCGGCGCCCCAATCGATCTGACGAAGTTCGAGTTTGAGCTACTCCATCTTCTCGTTGCTAACGCTCCGACGGTGTTGTCGCGCGATCAGCTTTACCAACGGGTCTGGGGCTACGACCAAGAGAACGCCTCGAACTCGCTCGAGGTGTTCATCTCTCAGCTGCGTCGCAAGCTCGAAGCCGACGGTGGTGACCGACTGATTCACACCGTGCGCGGTATCGGCTACACCGCCCGAACAGCGTGAAGCTCAGCGTCCGCCTTGCGTTCGTCTTCGGGATTTTCGGTCTGCTGATCGTCGCAGGTATCGCGACGTCGGCCTGGTGGCTGGCAGCGCGGGAGATTCGCGAGGCAACCGATGACAGCCTTCGCGCTCGGTCGTCCATCCTCGACAACTTGACCACCATTGATGCCGGAGTCTTGGCCGAGTTCGGGCGCAGCCCGGTAATCCCACCCGACGTGTTTGGGATTGAGGGCAGCGGCGGACAGATCTTCGACGCGGCCGGCGATCACCTCGCCGGCGAGGTGATCGGGTTGCCGGTGGCGATCACCGACGAGTTGCGAGCGGGCGAGCCAGTCCTCACAACCGAGTCCGTCGACGATCGGACCTACCGGGTGTACACCGTGCGATTCCCCGACGAGCTCACGGGGCCGCTGAGCGACGCCGGTGCGTACGGTGTCCATCTCTACACCGACGTCACCACCGAGGAGGAGGCGATAGCCGCCCTTGCACTGTGGCTCACAGGCCTTGGTGCGGGAGGGGTGGCTCTTGTCGGGGGCAGCAGCTGGATCGTGGGTCGCCGCCTGGCCGCCCCGATACGAGATTTGACCGATGCAGCGGAAGGGCTCACCGAACCGGGCGCCCCGTCAGCTCGGATTGAGGTCACCCGCAACGACGAGGTCGGACAACTCGCTGACACTTTCAATCGAATGGCAGCTGCGCTTGAGATCGGACGCGAGCAACAGCAGCGTCTTGTCGCCGACGCCAGCCATGAACTGCGCACCCCGCTGACCTCGCTGCGGATGCGGGCCGACTTCCTCGTCTCTCTCAACGACCTCCCCGATGAACACCGAGCCATCATCGAGGGGGCGGTTGTCGACGTCGAACGGCTCACGGCCCTCGTCAGCGATCTGATCGACCTCGCTACCGACTCCGGCACGCCAGACGAGGAAGCCGACTTCCGGCGGCTCGCGGCGATCGCAACGGAGGTCGCGGAACGAACCGAAATCGCGGCTGGTATTCCGATCACCGTCGACGGCGATGACAGCGCAGCCGTCGTCTACCCGGGAATGATCCGCCGAGCGGTGCAGAACCTGCTCGACAACGCCGTGAAGTACGGACCGCCCGATGGCCCCGTCCGGATCAAGGTCGATCGGCACCAGATCACCGTCATCGACGATGGTTTCGGGATCCCTCCCGAGGATCTTGCTCACGTGTTCGATCGGTTCTTCCGTTCGCCGAAAGCCCGCTCCCGCCCTGGCAATGGCATTGGCCTCGCGATCGTGAAGCAGGTGGCAGACGTGCACGGTGGATCGGTATGGGCCGAGAACGACCCAACCGGCGGCGCCCGCGTCGGTTTCTCGGTCGCTCCCGGCTCCTAAGCAGATCCTCAGGTCGCGCTCACGGGCAGCTCAGCCCCATGGCGGACGATCCATCCGTGTCCCGGGAGCGGACTCCCCCGCCCGATCCCTGAAGCGAAACGGATGTGACCATGAAACAGACCCTGCTCCTACTCATCGGGCTTGCCCTCGTCGCAACGGCGTGCGGTGGGGAAGGTGACGACGCGGTTTCGGCAGCACCCACCATCGTGGTCGAGCGCGCCGATTCGTCAGGCCCGGCCGAGGAGAGCGGTGACGGCGATGGAGCCGAGAGGGAGACGGCTGACGGCGACGGAGCCGAGATGGAGACCTCTGAGGAAACGGTTGAGGCAGAGATCGATGCCTCGATGAGCGCTGACGCGACGGACGAGGAACTCGCCCTCGCCTTCGCCAGCTGTATGCGCGACGAGGGCATCGACTTTCCCGATCCGACCGTGGCCGCCGACGGGTCTGTGAGTCTGATTCCACCCGGTGGAGCAGCAAACTTGAACTTCAACCCAAACGACCCGGCCGTCAGAGCCGCCGGCGAGGTGTGCTCGCCGCTGCTTGAAGGAGCATCGTTCCTCCCGACAGGCGACGGCAACCTCACCGAAGTCCGGGACAATCTGTTGGCCTTCGCAGAGTGCTTGCGTGAGCAAGGCGTTGATGTTGACGATCCGACCTTCGGCAACGGTTTCACCGCCGAGGCTATCTTCGGCGGCAGTTTCGACCCCGAAGATCCGGCCAACGCCGATGCCATCGCCGAGTGCCAGGGAGTCTTCGGTGCCGGTGGCCCGCTGGGAAGCGGTGAGTGATGCCGATCACCACGCCCACCCCGCCACCATCGGCCGACGCCAACCGATCCGAACTTGAGCTTCGGGTCGAAGGCCGAGTTCCGGCCGCCGAATCTCTCACCGCAGCGTCACCTTCGTTCATCCGTCGGTTCCGGTGGCGGGTAGTGACCATTATCGGCATTCTCGTCGTCGGCGTGGCTGCGGCCACAGCTGTGACTTCGCCGTCCGATGGCGGTACGAACACATCGACGGGCGAGGTGACGATCCGAGCCGTCGAGGCCCAGCAGCGCGACCTCGTCGAGACCACCGACCTCGACGGGACCCTCGTCTTCGCCGACGTTCGCCTGGTCACGGCCGGTGCCGAGGGCATGATCACGGCGACCGCCGTCGACGGGGTTGCTCTGGCACGCGGCGATGTCATCTACGAGGTCAATGCTTCGCCGGTGACGGTCTTCTTCGGTGACGTGCCCTTCTACCGCAGTCTGAGTCGCGGTTCGGAGGGCGATGACGTACTCCTCCTCGAACAGAATCTGGCAGCGCTAGGTCATCATGCCACCGAGGACGACGATGGCGAGGAGGTCGACACCGGCTTCACCGTCAACGGCGAGTTCGACCGAGCGACCGCCAACGCAGTTCGGCGCTGGCAGGCCGCCATCGGTGTTGAGGAGACCGGTGTCGTCCGCCCTGGCGACGTTGTTGTGGTCACTGGCCCGGCGATGGTCTCATCGATTGACGTTGAGATCGGCGATCGGGTCCAGCCCGGTTCTCCCGTCGCGTCGCTCAATGTGAACGGCACCGAAACCACTTTTCACAGCGCTCACGCTGGCGAGATCGAACTCCAGGTCGGATCTGGCGAAGTGTCCTCGGGGTCGGTCCTCTACACCGTCGACGAACGCCCGATCCTTGCGATCGTGACGACCGAGGCGTTCGACCGTGAGCTAAGCGAACGAGTTGAGGATGGTGATGACGTACGGATACTCGAGCAGTTGCTCGTCGAGCTCGGCTATGACGCCAATGGTGACCTCGACGTCGACGAGGAGTTTGACGACGCGACGACAGAAGCGCTGACCGATTTCGAGGAGGATCTCCAGGACACCTGGGACGACGTGAACGTCGATGGCGTCCTCTCGATCGACGAGTTTGTGATTGTCGAACCTGGGACCCGGGTCGACGATGTGGTCGTCCGCGACAGCACCAACGTCGCAGCCGGGTCGGTCCTGTTCACTTCGAGCACCAAAGGAAATGTTCGAATCGTGAACACGGCGATCAGCGTCGCCGATCAGGAGAAGCTCGTCGAGGGCGCCGAGGTCGACGTTGAGTTCCCCGATGGCTCGATCGCGACCGGCGTGGTGGCTGAGATCGCTTCCTCGTCAACCACCGACCCAACCAACCCAAGTGCGAGACCAACCCTGGCCGTCGAGATCGCGCTTCCCGAAGTGCCGCCGTCGACAGCTGGGCTGAATGAGCTCGATGTCAAGGTAAAGATCGTCGACGAGTTGGCCGTCGCGGCGACGGTGGTGCCTGCCTCTGCGCTCGTTGCCACCCTCGATGGGGGTTTCGCCGTCGAGGTCGTCACCGGTTCGGCGTCGACCCAGTTCATTGCTGTCGACCCCGGTATGTTCGCGGACGGTTTCGTCGAGGTCACCGGCATCGAGCCGGGAACTGCGGTGGTGGTCCCGTCGTGATACCCATGCGGCAACCCTCGCCTGCCCCGTCGGCTGGGCTGTCAACGAGTGCTGCACTCGAACTCCACTCGGTCGTGAAGGAGTACCCCGGCGAGCCTCCGGTGCGGGCCCTCGATGACGTCTCGTTGCGAATTGATCACGGCGAACTTGTCGCCGTGATCGGCCCGTCCGGCTCGGGCAAGTCAACTCTTCTGAACGTTATGGGCACCCTTGACCGCCCGACGTCGGGGGTCGTCGCTGTCGATGGAATCGACACCGCAACCCGAAGCGAGAAGGAGGTTGCCGGGGTCCGGGCTCGAAAGATCGGGTTCGTCTTTCAACAGTTTTTTCTGCTCCCGGGCATGTCAGCGGTCGAGAACGTTTCCAACGGCCTGTTGTACCAAGCAGTCCCACCCAAGGAGCGGCGCAGAAGGTCGATCGAGGCGCTTAAGCGCGTCGGACTCGGCCATCGACTCGATCATCCACCGAACCACCTTTCCGGTGGTGAACGTCAGCGGGTCGCTGTTGCGCGAGCGCTCGTGCACCGGCCCGCCTTCGTGTTGGCCGACGAGCCAACCGGCAACCTCGACTCGAAGTCGACCGATGCCGTGATGAACCTGATCAGCGATCTCCACCGCGAAGGCACCACGATCGTCGTGATCACGCACGATGCTGCGATCGCCGCGTCGCTCCCGAGACAGTTGGCCGTCCACGACGGAACGATCGTTGCTGACTCAGCGGGTGACGGTCGTCAAGAGGGAGGCCCCCGGTGACCGCCACGAGAGCGGCTGCACCCATCACCAGTCGGCTCCGGACCGCCGACATCTTCCGCGTCGGTGCGTCTGGACCTCGTGCTCGCAAAACACGTACTGCGCTCAGCGCGCTCGGCGTATCGATAGGTATCGCCGCCCTAGTCGGCGTACTTGGCCTATCCGAGTCATCGAAGTCGGCACTCCTGGACGAGATCGCCTCACTCGGCACCAACCTGTTGACCATCGAAGCCGGGGCCGGGTTCGGAGGTGGCGACTCGGCGCTCCCTGAGGACGCCTTGGCGACGGTCGAGCGGGTCCCAACGGTGACCGACGCAAGTGCGGTCTGGGCGGTGGACGCAAACGTTTACCGGAATGAGTTCATCCCAGAAGGCGAGACCGGCAGTATCCAGGTCGTGGCCTCCGACGAGGGCCTTCTCGACACGCTCAATGGGGAACTCGCCGATGGGGTATTCCTCGACATGGGTACCAGCTCCTATCCAAACGCCGTCGTGGGCTCGGTCGCTGCGGAACGCCTCGGGATCGACGGTCTCGACCGGCCTACGTATGTGTTCATCGGCGATGACTATGTCGAGGTCATAGGCGTACTCGAGGAGTTTCCGCTCGCCGCTGATCTCGACCGGGCCGTCATCATCGGTAAGGAGGCGGCGGTCAAGTTCTACGACGCTGACGAGAGACCGGCGGTGCTCTACTCCCGGGTGGTCGACGGTTCGATCGACGAGACCCGAGACATCCTCCCTGCGACCGCTGACCCAGAGAACCCCGAGGAGGTCAGTGTGAGTCGACCCTCAGATGCACTCGAGGCCCAGGCGGCGGCCGATGATGCGTTGACCACCCTCTTCCTCGGCCTCGGCGCCGTGGCGTTGCTGGTTGGCGGCATCGGCATCGCCAACGTGATGGTGATCGCGGTAATTGAACGGCGAGGCGAGATCGGACTGCGACGAGCTCTCGGCGCGACCCGGGCACACATCCGCCGGCAATTTCTTACCGAGGCAGTGATCTTGTCCGTCCTTGGCGGGATCGGCGGTGTCGCCATCGGCGTCACCGCCACCTACGTGTACGCCACGTCCCAAGACTGGCGGGTGATCGTCCCTCAAGAAGCGGCCATCGGCGGCTTCATCGGAGCCATCGCCATCGGGGCGATCGCCGGCCTGTACCCCGCCAGCCGAGCGGCTCGGCTCGCTCCAACCGAGGCGCTCCGCACATGACTACTCCCGACGCAAAAGGAACCAATTCCATGGGTGCTGCCACTCCCGAATTCGCCATCACGACCGATGCGGCGACCACCTCCGAGTTCCTTGAGGCCGTCACCGAAGGTGACGTCGATCGTGCCCTCACCCTGTGCAGGCCCGAGATCTTCTACTCGGTCCCCGGGCGCGGAACGATCGGCGGCGATCACATCGGCGCAAGCGCAGTCCGGGCTGCGCTGTGCGCACCGCCGCGAACGGGAGCTCGAACACTGCGGCTCCTCACCCACACAGTGATCGGTGAGGAGTCTCCCGTAGTTTCCCACCTGGAGGTTCTCGCCGAGCTAGATGGTGAGCCGGTCCGCTACCGGATGATGCTGCTGTTTCGCTTCACCGGCGGACTCATCAGTGAAATCCATGAGTTCACTGACGATCAATACATAGTCGATGACCTCTTCGCCCCGCCCCCTATCCCGCCCGGCGGGCGGCGCAACGGTTGGAGGTTCGGGCGGGGGCGACACTAAGCCCCGCTGGTGGATCGTCGGGGTGGCTACCCTGGCGATTGCGGCGGTGTTGGCGGGAACGCTCGACCGCACGACCGAAGAAGTCGTGGTGTCGAGTTTGGCGACCGGAAACGTCGACCAACCAGTCGGGGCTTCTCCTCAGGCATCGGCCACCGCAGCGGCCCCGCCCCTCAACTTGCGAGTTCGCTGTGACGGCAAACTCGACCCCACCGAGTGGGCACACTGTCGTGTCGGTACCTGGGTCGAACTCGTCCGCTTAGACGGCCATGCCGATCCCGACGTGCTCCTCGTTGACGGAGCGGTCCACCTCTACGCCACAAACACGCTGGCGGTCGGTAACGTCGTCCACACGACGATCGACGACCGCGGCACCTTCACAAGCGACGCGATGCCGACGCTTCCCGGCTGGACCATGCCCGGCTGGCTTTGGGCTCCGGAGGTGGTGGCCCAAGACGACAGCTATGCGATGTATTTCACGAGTCGCGAGATCGGCTCAGGTGCGCAGTGTCTCGGTGTCGCGTTCGCCTCCGACCCCTCAGGCCCGTTCATTGATGACCGTGACGAACCCTTGCTCTGCCAGCGAGACCTCGGCGGCAGCATCGATGCCTCGGTCCATCAGTCCAACGGCCAGCGCTACCTCGTGTGGAAGAACGACGGCAACAGTCTCGGGCTTCGGTCATCAATCTGGCTCCAGCCACTGAGCGGCGACGGCCGGTCGCTGCTCGGCAACCCCGTCCGCATCCTCGATGCGACCTTCGAGTGGGAGGGAGGAATCGTGGAGGCTCCCGAGATGCTCAAGTTCAACAACGAATGGCTGCTGCTCTACAGCGCAAATCGATTCGATAGTGCGGCCTACACAACCGGCCTTGCTCGGTGCAACGGTCCTACCGGCCCCTGCCGTTCCACCGGCGAGCCTTGGAGCGACGACGATGACCCGTTGTTGGGACTCGGGGGCATGAGCAGTGCCGTCCTCGCTGACAGCCAGAGCCGGCTCGTTGCCTACCACGGTTGGCCCGACGATGCGATCGGCGGACGTGACACCCGGGTGGCGGTCGTAGCGCTCGTGCCGTCAACAGGTGATAAGTCACCGTGGGCAGACCTCAGAAGCGTTGACGCGAAGTCGGTGGAGACCGGACCGATTTCTACTAGAGAAACCGCCGAATTCTACTAATCCCCCGAAGTGGAGCTGAGGGGAATCGAACCCCTGACCCCCTGCTTGCAAAGCAGGTGCTCTAGCCAACTGAGCTACAGCCCCGGAGCCGATGAGTTTATCGGGGCGGCTCCCAACTACGGACCGGGAACCGGGCAAGGAGTTGCGCTCACCAGTGACCCTGCCCAGTCGCGCCGACCGAGCTGAGATGTTCGGGCCGCAGGTTGGGCCTTGCCGCCATGCGCGTGGCACGATGATCGCCGTTCGCCAACGGAGGAAGACCGATGCCCACCGGACTCAAGGGTTCACCTGACGATTTCGATCTGCGGATGTCGGAAGGGGCTCGTCCCTTCTACGACCAGGTCACCGAGTTTCTCGACCGAGTGGTTGACCCGATGCAAAAAGAGTTCTTCAAGGCGAAGGATCCGAACAACCGGTGGGGCTACACCGAGCAGCAACTCGAACTCCTCGAAGGCGCCAAAGACGCCGCCAAGGCCGAAGGCCTGTGGAACTTCTTCCTCCCCGACACCGGGCAGGGCTTGTCGAACCTCGACTACGCCTACCTTGCGACCGAACTCGGCAAGTATCCGCTCGGCTCAGAATCGCTGAACTGCTCGGCGCCCGACACCGGCAACATGGAAGTGCTCGAACGGGTCGGAACCCCCGAACAGAAGGAGCAGTGGCTCGAGCCGCTGCTGCGGGGTGAGATTCGGTCGGCGTATGCGATGACCGAACCCGGACTGCCGTCCTCTGACGCCAAAAACATCCGCTGCCAAGCTGTCAAGGATGGTGACGAATACGTCATCAATGGCGAGAAGTACTACATCTCCGGTGCTGGCGATCCCCGCTGCAAGATCATGATCTGCATGGTGCAGACCAGCCCCGACGGTCCACCGCACCGCAAACAATCACAGATCCTCGTGCCGATCGACACGCCCGGCGTCGAGATCCTCGGCCCGATGTACGTCTTCGGCAACGATGACGCACCCCACGGTCACATGCACATCCGCTTCAAGGACGTCCGTGTGCCGGCCAGCAACATGCTGCTCGGTGAGGGGCGAGGGTTCGAGATCAGCCAGTTGCGCCTCGGCCCCGGCCGCATCCACCACTGCATGCGATCGATCGGTGCGGCTGAGAAGGCGCTCGACCTCATGGTTCGACGTGGTGCCAGTCGCGAAGGCTTCGGCAAGCCACTCGTGCGGCTTGGCGGCAACATGGAGATCGTTGGGCGTGCCCGGGCCGAGATCGAAGCGATGCGAATGATGGTGCTGCGCGCCGCGAAGGCGATGGACACCCTCGGCAATCAGGAAGCGCGCGTCTGGATCTCCGCGGTCAAGGCGATGGTGCCCGAACGGGTCTGCAAAATCATCGACCAGGCGATCCAGATGCACGGCGCCACCGGTGTCAGCCAGTGGACGCCGCTGGCCGGGATGTACACGAGCCAGCGCACGCTTCGGTTGGCCGACGGTCCCGACGAGGTGCATTGGATGGTTGTTGGCCGTGCCGAGGTTGCGGCCTACGACGGCATCGATGTACCGCAGAGTCCCGACTCCTACGCCGACCCTGCCCTCACCGCAGCGTGGGCCGACGACGACAGCGGTTGGCAATCCAGCGGAGCGTGATCTGGTGAGAGTTACCTCGGTCCGCGCTGCGGCGGTCCGGGACCCAACACCCCTCGGCCGTGCCTCGAAACCACAGGCGGATGTCGAGAGCGCGCACATGAACCCTATGGTCAGCACCGGCTCAGGCCGGGGTGCTGCCACGCGGTTCGAACCGTCATGGGGTGAGGTCGCCTGTGTTGTCACCCTCGACGACGGCACATGGGGGCTGGGACTGACCGCTCATGCCGGCCCGGTCGTGCCGGTAATCAACGACTACCTGGGACCGTTGATCGAACAGGAGGTCGTCGAGTCGGTAGCCGACATTGGTGAACTCTGGGACCTCATGAGCACGGTCGGTGCGGCACACCTCGGGACCGGCGGTGTCGTGAGCTATGCGATCAGCGCGATCGATTTGGCCCTCTACGACGCGCTCGGACGGCAGCGCGGCCTGCCGGTCTATGAACTCCTCGGCGGCCCGGCCCACGACTCGATCGACTGCTATGCGACGTCTTCCGACATCGCAAAGCTCGCCGATCTCGGGTTCGCCCGATTCAAGATTCCGTGCCCCTGGTCGGTATCTGGCCCGGCCGGCATCGCTGCTGCGGTCGACGCGGTCGAGGATGCGCGCTCCCTCCTCGGTGATGCCGATCTGATGGTCGATGGGTGGGCGGTCATGGATACGGCACACGCGGCGGCGCTTTGCTGTGCCCTCGAGTCCTACGACCTGCGCTTTGTCGAAGATGTTGTGCACCCCGATGACATCGACGGCTACGCGACCCTCCGCTCTGCGACCGGGATCCGGCTAGCGGCAGGCGAGCGTTGGTTCGGGTTGCATCCCTTTGCCCATCACGCTGCGCTCGGCACGGTCGACGTCTTGCAGCCGGACGCGCTGTGGGTCGGCGGGGCGACGGCAACAGTCCGCATCGCCGAGCTGGCCCGGCAGCATGGCCTCGACCTCGCCATCCACTGTGCAGTCAATGATGCGTTTGGCCAGCATCTTGCGTTTGCCTTGCCGGAGAACGTCGTCGGCGAGATGTACGTCGGTGGGGCACGGAAGCTGGCCGACTCGTATCGGTCGACGCCCGGGATGGCGCTGCCCGTCGAGGGTCGTGTCGTTCCAACCGACGCCCCCGGCTTCGGCATCGAGATCACGCTCGATGGGATCGAGAACGCGAGCCGCTGACGCCTACGCAACGTCAGGTATCAGCAGCAGCGATCGCTTCGGCAAGCGCAGTGACCGAGCGAAGGCAGTGGCCCTCGAGAAACTCGTCGATGTGGGGGAGGGCGGCAGCCATGCCCTGCGCCGTTGGTTCGTAGCCGGGGCCGGCTTTGAGCGGATTGACCCAGATGAGCTTGTGCGCAAGTCGGTGGAGACGTTCCATCGACGTCGACATGGTTTCTGGATCACCTCGGTCCCATCCGTCGGAGAGCACTACGACGATTGCCCCTCGGGCCATACCTCTGATGCCCCACTGGCGCACGAAGCCGTCGATCGAATCGCCGAGTCGGGTCCCGCCCGACCAGTCCTCGACCACCCCGGCTGCGGCGGCGACAGCCACCTCGGGGTCGCGAGACGCCAGCTGGCGGGTGATGCGGGTGAGGCGGGTGCCGAGCGCGAACACCTCCACAGATCCGCGACCGGCAACTGCGGTGTGAGCAAATCGGATCAGGACCCTGGCATAGCGTTCCATCGAACCGCTGATGTCGAGCAGCAGCACGAGCCGACGGGTCTTGTCACCGGGTTCGGTTGTGGCGAGCTCGATTGGTTCGCCGGCACGACGCATGGCGGCACGGACCGTGCGACGCAGATCGGGGGTGTCGCCTCGGCGTGATCGGCGGCGCCGGTTGGATCGGCGGCGGGCCGGACGAACCTGCAGCGCCGCCATCACATGCTCGGCTTCGGCCAACTCGGCGTCGTCGAAGTCTCCGAAGTCCTTGTCGTGAAGCCGCTCGGAACGGGAGAACTGCAGTGCCGGCTCGTCATCATCGTTTCCGTCACTGTCGGCGTCGGTGTCGCCGTCGAAGGAGTCGGAAAGCATCTGCACGACGTCGTCGAATCGCATCTGAAAACCAGACGTGTTGTGGTGAAAGAAGGCAAGGAACATCGCGTCGTACATGGCGACATGTTCCTGTTTGGTCACGAGCGTCGATCGACCCGACCAGTACACGTCGAGACCGTTCCCGAGTCCGAGAACTTCGAGCGCTTCTCGGAACAGCGCGCTTTGACTGACGGTGACCTCGAGACCGCCCCGTCGCAGTGTGTGAACAAACCCGGCAACCAGCCGATCGGTGTCGATGGCGGGTGCAGCAGACGCCACGGGTCAGGCGCTCAGCGCCGCAGCGAGAATGTTGGTGAGACCTTCGCGTCGTACCCGCTCTTGATCCTCGCGGTATTTCAGCAGCGTGCCGAGGGTGGCATCGACCGACTCCTCGGTCAGCGTCGTCTCCCCGAGCAGATGCACGGCATTGGCCCAGTCGAGGGTCTCTGCGACACCCGGAGGCTTGTACATGCCGAGCTCGCGGACGGCGCCAGTGGCTCGGGCGATCTGGTGTGCGAGTTGCTCGGGCACGGCGGGCGCCTTGGCCCGCAGGATGGCGACCTCGCGTTCGAAGTCGGGATGTTCGACCCAGTGGTGCAGCGCTCGACGCTTGAGGGCATCGTGAACGTCTCGGGTCCGGTTCGACGTGATGATCACGATCGGCGGAATCTCGGCCTGGAACGTCCCAAGTTCGGGCACGGTCACAGTGAAATCCGAGAGCGCCTCGAGCAGGAACGCCTCGAACTCGTCGTCGGCTCGGTCGACCTCGTCGATCAGCAGCACAGGTGGAACGTCGCTTCGATGATCGATGGCACGCAAGATCGGTCGTCGGACGAGGAAGCGTTCGGTGAACAGTTCCTCCTCGAGCGCATCAGCAGTTGCAGCGCTTGCGGTTCCTGCTGCTTCGGCGGTGCGAAGGTGCAGGAGCTGATGGGTGTAGTTCCACTCGTAGAGGGCTTGGCCAGCGTCGATTCCCTCGTAGCACTGGAGGCGGATCAGTTCGCCACCGGTGATGGCGGCAAGCACCTTGGCGACCTCGGTCTTCCCTACGCCCGCTTCGCCCTCGAGCAGCAGTGGCCGCTGCAGCGACGCAGCAAGAAAGATCGTGGTGGCGAGGCCTCGGTCTGCGAAATACCCCTGTTCGGCGAGCGCGACACTGACCGCATCGACCGACGACAACGAAGGGTGCGGACTCGACATGTCGTTCACCCTACGGCCCGCCGCCCGATCGCGGATACCGTGATCAGCATGAAGATCGAGAACGACTTCCGGGTGGCTGCGCCGATCGAGCAGGCGTGGGCACTGCTCACCGACATTCCCGCCATCGCCCCGTGTCTTCCGGGGGCAGAGCTCACCGGCCAGGAGGGCGACGACTTCCACGGCCAGATGAAGGTGAAGGTCGGACCGGTCACCGCCGAATACGCCGGCACTGCCACCGTCGTCGAGATGAATGAGACCGACCGAATCGTCGTCCTCAAGGCATCGGGCCGTGACAAACGGGGCGCCGGTAATGCGTCGGCCGACATCACTGCGACCATGACCGAGGACGGCGATGGCACGGTGGTTGCGATCTCGACCGATCTCAAGGTGTCGGGCAAGGTTGCGCAGTTCGGTCGTGGTGTCATGGCCGATGTGTCGAAGAAGCTGCTCGGACAGTTCGCCGAGTGCATCGAAGGCAAACTCGATCGCCCCGAGGGTGGGGATGGATCCGCAGCTGAGGAGTCTGCTGCGATCGATGACGATGCAGCCGCTGACACCTCCGATCCTGGTGATGGCAAGGACGAGGATGTCCTCGATCTGCTCGAGGTTGCAGGTGGCGCGGTTGCGAAGCGACTGATCCCGGTGGCGATCGCCGTGATTGCGGTCGTCGTTGTCGTGATCCTCGTTCTCAGCTGAGCAGATATCGGTCGGCGAGTTGTGCGCAGCGTGCCGATGATGTGCGGCCCGCACAGGCTGTAGCACTGCCGAAACCAGGCGGTTCGCAGGGCCGCGCAGGCGAAAAACGGACCCGGGCATGTGACGTGACTGAAGTCACATGCTAGACACGCGCCATCGCAAGCGAGTAAAGGAGCGCGCACGTGGAAGTCTCCGTCACCGTCAACGGGGAGCGTCGGTCAGCCGACGTCGAGCCAAGAACCCTGCTGGTTCATTTCCTGAGAGAAACACTCGGACTCACCGGCACCAACGTCGGCTGTGACACGTCGTCGTGCGGTGCCTGCACCATTCACGTCAATGGTGAATCTGCCAAGAGCTGCACCATGTTCGCAGTGCAAGCCGACGGTGCCGAGATCACCACGATCGAGGGTCTCGCCAGCGAGAACGGCGAGCTGCATCCCATGCAGGAGGCCTTCATGGAATGCCATGGCCTCCAGTGCGGCTACTGCACCCCAGGCATGGTCATGGCAGCCACATCGCTTGTCGCCGAGAACCCCGGAGGGCTCGACGAAGCGGGCGTGCGCGAGGGCCTCGAGGGCAACCTCTGCCGCTGCACCGGGTACCACAACATCGTGAAAGCGGTGCTCTCGGTAGGAGGTGCGGCATGACCGCAGTTGAAGATCCGATCATGTCGACCGCCATCGGTACACCGATGAAGCGCCGCGAGGATCCGAAACTCCTCGCCGGCGAAGGCAAGTACGTCGACGACATCCACGTCGTCGGCCAACTCTGGATGGGAATGGTGCGCAGTCCGCTGGCGCATGCCCGCATCACCTCGATCGACACGTCTGCAGCGGAGGCGGCAGAGGGTGTCCATTCGGTGCTCACCGGCCCGCAACTCCAGGAGATGGGGTTGTGGATCGCCCCACTGCCCTGTGCGTGGCCAGTCACCGAAGACATGGTGAACCCACCACACTACCCAGCGGCGATCGACGAGGTTCACCACGTCGGCGAGATCGTCGCGGTGGTGCTCGCCGACTCGCGTTACGGCGCAGCCGATGCGGCCGAACAGGTCATCGTCGACTACGAGCCGCTCGATGCCGTCGCATCGATTGCGGCTGCCCGTGACGGTTCCGCCACGGCGCACTCCGAGCACGAGACGAACAAAGCGTTCCACTGGCCCCTCGTACCCGACCCCGACGCCCTCGATGCCGCATTCGCCAACGCCACCCACACGGTGAAGGCAGATTTCGTGCAGCAGCGACTCATTCCTGCAGCGATGGAGCCACGCGGCGTGTTGGCCGTCCCGTCGCCGATGGGCGGTGATGTCACCGTGTACAGCGCTACACAGGTGCCGCACATTCTCAAGGTGATGATCGCTGCGACGACCGGCATTCCGGAGAGCAAGATCCGGGTGGTCGCTCCGGCGGTTGGAGGTGGCTTCGGTGCGAAGCTCAACATCAACCCCGACGAGATCCTTGCGGTCACCCTCGCCAACAGGCTGGGGCGAGCAGTGCGTTGGACCGAGTCGCGAAGCGAAGCCGCCTTCTCGACGCATCAGGGCCGTGGCCAGCTGCAGACGATCGAACTCGCCGCCGATGCCGACGGCAAGCTGCAAGGCGTCCGAGTCCATGTCGATGCCGACATGGGGGCCTACATGATGCTGATCACGCCGGGTGTTCCGCTTCTCGGCAGTTTCCTCTACACGGGGGTGTACGACGTTCCCGCCTTCGGGTTCACCTGTGACGGCTATTTCACCAACTTGACCCCGACGGATGCCTATCGCGGTGCAGGTCGGCCCGAGGCCAGCTACGCAATCGAGCGGGCCATGGACATCCTCGCTGCCCAGATCGGTATCGGCCCGGATGAGATCCGGCGTCGCAACTACCTTGGCGGTGGCGAGTACTTCGAAAACCTCGAAGTGCCGTCAACGCTGGTGTTCGACTCTGGCCACTACGGTCCGAACCTCGACCGAGCCCTCGAACTTGCCGACTATGACGGCCTGCGGGCCGAACAGGCTCGTCGTCGTGCGGCCGGCGAGTCGAAGCAGCTCGGGATCGGGATGGTCACCTATGTCGAGATCTGTGGCTTGGCCCCGAGCCGTGCGCTCGGTGGTCTGAGCTACGGCGCTGGTGGATGGGAGCACGCCACGGTGAGGCTCTTGCCGACAGGCAAGGCCGAGGTCGTGTCGGGTTCCACCCCCCACGGGCAGGGCCACGAGACCACCTGGTCCCAGATCGTCGCCGACAAGCTCGGTATCCCACCCGAAGATGTCACCGTGTTGCACTCCGACACCGCGATCAGTCCGCTCGGGCTCGACACCTACGGCTCGCGGTCACTTGCCGTTGGCGGTGTTGCCATTGCGGCAGCGTGCGACAAGGTCGTCGAGAAGGCCAAGCAGATCGCAGCGCACCAGATGGAGGCATCGGCCGACGACCTCGAATTCGCGGGCGGCATGTTCTCGGTGTCGGGATCGCCGGACCAGGCCATGCCGATCCAGGCGATCGCCTTCGGAGCGTTCACTGCGCACGATCTTCCCGACGGCATGGAGCCGAATCTGCAGGAGCAGGTCACGTTCGATCCGACCAACTTCGTCTTCCCGTTCGGCACCCACGTGTGTGCGGTCGAGATCGACGAAGACACCGGAGCGGTCGAGCTGCTCAGCTACGTGGCTGTCGACGATTGCGGCAACCAGATCAACCCGATGATCGTCGAGGGCCAACTTCACGGCGGCATCGTGCAAGGCGTTGCGCAAGCGCTCTTCGAAGAAGCTTGCTACGACGAGGACGGCAATCTCACCAACCCATCGATGATGGACTATCTGGTCCCGTCGGCGGCCGATGTGCCGAGCATGGTCACCGACTACACCGTCACCCCGAGCACCAGCAACCCACTCGGGGTGAAGGGTGCTGGTGAGGCCGGCACGATCAGTTCGGCTGCTGCGGTGATGAACGCAGTTGTCGATGCGCTCAGCCCGTTCGGCGTGGTCGACATGGACATGCCTGCCACGCCCCAACGCGTGTGGCGAACCATCAACGAGGCGAAGGGAGGCCAGGCATGATCCCGGCCGCATTCGAGTACCAGGTGGCCGATTCGGCCGACGCTGCGATCGCTGCGTTGGCCGAGCACGGCGACGACGCGAAGTTGTTGGCCGGTGGCCACAGCCTCATCCCACTGATGCGGTTCCGGCTCGCGACACCCGGTGTCGTGGTCGACATCGGTCGGATCAGCGACCTCAGTTACATCAACGACGGCGGCGACCATGTCGCCATCGGCGCAATGACCACGCATCGGGCGATCGAGACCAGCGAATTGTTGGCCACCGAGGCACCGTTGCTTCGTCATGTGGCCGGTCAGGTCGGCGACCCCCAGGTTCGTCACCGGGGCACCCTGGGTGGTTCGCTCGCCCATGGAGACCCAGCATCAGACCTGCCCGCTGCGCTGCTTGCCCACGGAGGCGTCGTCGTCGCCAGGGGACCGGGCGGTGAACGCGAGATCGCAGCGAACGATTTCTTCACCGGCTTTCTCGAGACCGCCCTCGGCGGCGACGAGATCATCACCGAGATTCGGATTCCCAAAGCGGCTGGCGTGGGCTGGAGTTACCAGAAGTTCAACCGTCGTGCGCAGGACTGGGCGATCGTTGGTGCAGCCGTGATGCTCGGTGATGCGCCGAAGGTTGCGTTGGTCAACATGGGCTCCGCTCCGATGCGTCACAGCGGTGTCGAGGCGGGCCTCGCCGGTGGCGGTGGCGCCGACGCGGCTTCGGTTGCCGGTGACGACACCGACCCGCCCGAGGATCTCAACGCCGACGCCGAGTACCGCAAGCACCTCGCTCGCGTGCTCGTCGGCCGGGGCATCACCGAGGCATCGGGCTGACCCGACCTGCCCACAACACGTTGACAAGCTGACCGGGAGTGCACATCCACCCCGGTCAGCTTGCGTCTCCGTGACTCCTTCGGCCAAGACGTTCGTGTCGAGCCGATGGCGGTGACAAGGACTGTCGAGACCCGAGCAGCGCTACGGCGCGAGCGGGCGCCCGAACGGCAACGTGTCCTGCCAGGTCGAAAGGAATGACTCGGCGGCGTAGCACGCAGCGAGGAATGGACCCTCGTCGTGGTTTCGGTGCTCATTGCAGAGTTCGGTCACGGTCGCGGTGATCTCGTTGGTGACCTCGGAGTCGGCACGGGCTGGGTCACCCCATGCCGCGATGGTCCCGCCGGCGAGCGAGATGAAATCAGCTGGCACGGCGACATCGGCGGCGCGCAGCACGGCCAAGGCTCGAGCGGTCAGCGGGAGGCGACCCGAGGCAACGAGGGCAACCGAGCCGGCCAACTGACCAGCGACCGTGTGATCGACGATGCCGGTCTTCGAACCGGTGAATGTGATATCTGCGCCACTTCCGAAGATGGCCATCGGATGGCCGACATCGCCGAACCGTTGGACCGAGTCGGCGCCCTCGGCAGCGAAGGCCTCGGTGAGGGCATCGGTCTCGATACCGGTGTTGTCGGTCACGGTTCCAACGGAGGTGGAGACAGCGATGAGCTTCCCTCCACAGGTGGCAATTGCGGCTGCAAGGTCAGGACCAGCTTCACCGAAGCCCTCGATGGCGACGGTACGACCGTCGAGGCCGACGATGGCATCGGCGGTGACGGCTGCTGACAGCGAGTCGAATGTGGTCGCGGCTACGTCGAGGCGGGCCGAGTCTCGGGGGTCATCGGCACGCAGGACGGCGAGGTCGTCGATGCTGACACCCTTGGCGGCATCGGGCAGGTAGGTGCTGTCGGCGACGAGGGCGGCAACCTCGGCGACGAACGCTTCGACGGCCGGACCACGAGCATCGGGAGCCGCCGAGATCCCCGCGGAAGCGCCACCCCGGCGCATCTCGAGTGCGGCGTAGGTATAGGTCTGCGATCTGGCCAAGTCTTTGGCCCCACCCTGCAGCACTTTTGGTGCCCATCTCACCGGGCCGGACGACGCGTCGGCGCCGTCGAGGTCGAGTGCGATGAAGGCCTCGGTCGATTCGAATTTGAGGATCCGCATGGCGCGGGTCCTACTCCTCGATTTCGATGGCGAACTCGGGGCAGTTGTCGGCTGCGAGTTGCGCTTTTTCCTCGAGGTCGGCGGGCACGTCACCTTCGACGAGCAAGACGGCGTAGCCCTCGTCGTCGGTGTCGAACAGCTCAGGGGCGAGCATGTAGCACCGGTTGTGGCCCTGGCACGCGGAACGGTCGTACTTGATCTTCACGGATGGCACCTTAGGTCACGCGGGGAAGCGCATGGGAAGCTGACGGGGTCCGCGGACCTGGCCGGTCGACCAGGTGACGGCGTCGGGATCGGCGAGTTCGAACTCCGGGAACGCCTGCATCCATTCCTCCATGGCAACGCGCAGTTCCATTCGGGCGAGGTTCGAACCGATGCAGCGATGGATGCCCAGCCCGAAGGCCGCGTGCCGGTTCCGGGCGCGGTCCATGACGAACTCGTCGGCTCGGTCGAAGAACGCAGGGTCTCGGTTGGCTGCGGGGAACGGGAGCAGTGTCCACTCTCCGGCTTTCATCGGGCACCCCTCGAACTCGATGTCTTTGGCCAGGAGTCGTGCCATCGTCACCGGCGCGTAGAAGCGGAGGAACTCCTCCAGGGCGAAGGGCCGCACGTCGGGTTCGTTGATCCATCGAGCCCGGTGGTCGGGATGCTGGGCCATGTGCCATATGGACGCACCGATCGCCGACCAGGTGGTGTCGATGCCGGCGATGATGAGCAGGGCGATTGTGCCGCGCACGTGCTCGTCGAGCAGTGCCATTCCTTCGATGTCGGCTTGGCAGAGATAGGAGATCAGATCCTCACCGAGGTTGGTTCGTCGCGCCGCAACATGACTGTCGAGATAGAAGTCGATCGTGTCCTCGTATGGCGGTTCCTCACCACCACCCCCCTGCTCCATGATGTTGTGGATGAAGCGACGGAAAAGGTCGCCGTCCTCGCGAGGCAGGCCGAGCATGTCGGCCATGATCATCACCGGGATGTGCTGGCTGTAGCTCTGCGCACAATCAATGACGTCTTCACCGTTGGCGATCCGGTCCTGAATATCGGCGATGAGTCGGCGACAGGTTTCTCGAGCTACCGGTTCCCAGCCGTCGATAGCTTTGGGTGAGAAGAACTTCAGCAGAATGCTGCGGGCGATCTGGTGGAACGGTGGATCGCTTGTGATCGGCGGCGCGTATCCCATCGGTGCGGGGATGTCAGGCCGCCACTCGGTGACGACGACCCCCTGGCTCGAGAAATGTTCGTAGTCCTTGCTGATCGTCGCAACATCGTCATGACGGGTGGGCAGCCAGGTACCGCCGTAGCGCTCGGAGTGAGCGATAGGACAGCCGCTGGTTCGGATCTGTTCCCAGATCGTTGGTGCTGCAGCGGCGTAGTCGGGATGTTGATGATCGAAGTCGGTTTGCCAGTCCCGCACCGGCGGGCGCACGTGATCGCCGCCGCTGTCGTGCATCGGGCCAGGTCCGTTGGCGTCGGACGGAGTGGATTGCGTGTCGGTCACGATCTTCCAATCATTCGGTTGGAGCTACCGGATTCGGTGCAGATGATCCTAGGGAGAACGGGTCGAACGCTCCGGGCGATCGCGCTGTCGGACGCGATGCCCAAACTCGGCGAGCTATGAGCCGGCACTGTTCGATGTGCGCTGCGACAGGACCAGTTCCTGGAACTGTCTCGGTGGCATGGGACGGTAGAAGAAGTAGCCCTGGGCTGCGTCGATGCCTGCCTGTTGGAGTGCGAGTCGCTGGTCGTCGTTCTCGATTCCTTCTGCGATGCAGCCCAGTGCAAACGTGTCTGCGACACCGGCGATGATTCTCACGAACTTGGCGTCTGTCGAGACGTCGCGCTCGTTGCGAGCGTCAGCGGCCGTGAGGTTCGAGACGAACGATCGATCGATTTTGATCGCGTCAACCGGGAGGTCACGCAGGTAGGAAATTGCGTTGTAGCCCGTTCCGAAGTCATCCAACAGGATCGATACGCCAAAGTCCCGAAGGTGTTGCAGGGTCGTCTTCGCTTCTGTGATGTCTCTGATGATCGAACGCTCGGTGACTTCCACCTTGAGTCGGCCGGGGGGCAGACCGGTTTCTTTCAACACGCGACGAATGAAGTCTGGTGTGCCCTCCGAGCGTTCGAGCTGCCGGGCTGCCAGATTCACACTCACGTAGGGTCCATCCCAGCTGAGGCATTCCCGGGCCGCCTGTTGGAGCACGACGTTGCTGATTTCTTGGGCCAGGCCGACCTGTTCGGCCAATTCGATGAAGGCACCCGGGCCCGTCAGTCCATCGCGTGGATGCTGCCAGCGAACGAGCGCCTCGGCACCGAGGATCTCGCCGGTTGCCATCGACACGATCGGTTGGAAGAACGCCCGGAGTTCGTCGTTGTGCAACGCCCGACGAAGTTCCGTCTCCAGCGTCAGGCGAGCTGCGGAGGAACTTGTTGCACGTTCCTCGTACCAGTCGAGACTTCGGCCCCCGTGTTCTTTGGCTTTCTGTGCCGCATCCGTCGCCTTGCTCAGAGCCGTCTTCAGTTCATGACCCAGGCGGTCGTCGATGTCGTGACCGCTGGTCACGTTCACGAGGCCGATGCTCACCGATGGTTCGAGTGTTGCACCCCAGGGTGTTTGCAGTTCTGGCGGCAGATCGATCGACCGACCGCTCTCCTCGATCAAGTGGCGGGCAAAGTGCTCAGACTGGTGTCGTGCGAGTGGTCCTTGGACGGCGATTGCAAACGTGTCCGGCCCGATCCTCCCGCTGCGAACTTCGCGTTCATCGAAGAAGGACGCAGCACCGTGTGACAGACGCTCGGCGATCGTGCAGAGCACAGAGTCGCCGACCGCAACGTCGAAGTCCTCGTTGATGTGTCGAAAACGATCGATGTCAACAACAGCGATCAAGAGTCCGTGGGCGCGTTGGTACAGCTTTCCCACCTCGTCGAGGAAACCGAACCGATTCAGCAGGTGAGTGAGCGGATCCGTGACGGCCAGCGAGTGCGCCTCCTTCAGTGCAGTGGCAGATTCGGTCTCGTCGAAGATGAAATTGATGATCTCGCCGGAATCGAGCGGCGCAGTGCAGAAGGTGAGCGTGAGACGTGGCGGCCCTGCTTCGGTTCGATAGACGCGCTCGACGCCCGGATTGTGTTCGAACGCGTTGTACTCCTCGGCGTGTTCGAACATCCATGCGGACTCGTCTCGCAGCTCATTCGGAACCTCGAGAACCGAGGGGTAGAGAACATGTTCTGGACCGGTGCCAAACAGTTCCTCCGCCCGCATTCCGACGAGTTCACTGAACGCGTCGTTGCAGTCGACCAAGCTGAGATCGCTTTGTCTCCGTACCACGACCGGGATCGAGGATCGGTCGACGACCGCATCGAGTCGACTCGTCTGTGAAAGCGAGACCAATCCCAAGTGGATCAGGTTCGACACGGTTTGCAGGCGAATCGTCAACGACGGGTCCCAGGCTTCCGAACTCTCTCGTGCTGCGAGCAAGAACCCGCTGGGCTTGGAGTTGGTGACAGGAACCACGCCGATCATGCTCGGGTTCAGCGGTGTCGGCTTGTCAGGGATGATCCAACTTGTTCCTTCCAACCTGACCCGATCCAAGAACGGACGCGTTCCGAAGGCAGCTGCGGGCACAATCGGGCGGCCGCCGTACGCTTCCTCGACAACGGTGAAGAGACGACGGTAGTGCTCGTTCTGCTCGTCGATCTCCCACCAGACAAGGGCATTGACGTTCTCGACTTCTGCGAACGCCTCGAGGGCGTCCTCGATGACGCCTTCTGCGGAGGCGTCATCGATGGATTCGAGTTTTTGCATGCAGTGAACAACGGTCTCCAAAAAGTGATGATCACCAGCTGCCCGCTCTGCAGCCCTGTCGGCCGAGAGCTTGTCCATGAGGACGTAGTTCATTTCCGCCATGGTGTAGACGCAGACAACCTCACGAAGACCCCTGTTCTGGTCGCCTTCGCTGACACACACCACGATGTGCTCGGTGCCGTCGCTCTCGAGTGCCAAACCGAACGAGACCCACAGGTCATCGAGCACTCGTGAGTCGAGGAGGTCTTGATCGGTGACAAGGTCTGCGAGTGCACGGGAGGTGACCGTGTTGGAACGACAGCGATCGGAGATCTGTTCGAGATCGACCGATCGGCTGATGTCGAGCGCACGATCTCCTTCCTGAAGACCGTTGGAGCCGATGACGTAGTCGAAGCCGGTCGCAGTGGAGCCCTCGAACAACGCCACACCCCACAGGCCGCACTGGTGTCGGAGTCGCTCGATGCTTTCGCCGGCGGAGTTCAACGGCTTCCCACCAAGCTGCTGCAGGTCGAGTGTGAAGTTCCAAAGCGCCGTGCCCACGTCCGTGCCGTCGGTACCGGCGGACCAACCGACCAGTGCCGTGGAGAGTTGCCTCTGCAGGGAGTCTCGTTCTTCCGTGATGGACGCAATGTCGTCGAGCAACGTCGAGACTCGTCCAATCGCCTGCTCCTCTGCCAGGCGCAAACGTTCCTGTTCGCGCTCGAGTCGTCGCCTGAGCGCCTCGATCTCTGGCGCGAACCTGCCAGAACCGACGCCGTCAGCGTCGTTGTGAGCGGCTGAGGCGTTGTCGCTCATGATCAGCCCGAACGCAACGGATCAGTGGGGCGAATGAAAAACGCTGTGGTCGTGCCTTCGGTTCCCATGATCTCGACGTCACACGACGTACCGAAATGGGCGAAGGCGCCTTTCAGGAGTCCTTGGCAGAAGGGTATGAGTCCGCGTGGAGAGGTGTAGCTCACCATGTAGCCATCGTCCCTCGGCTCGATGTCGAACGTGGGGGGATCGGAATGAGGAGCCCACGTTCTGACCTCGGCGTGGATGACCAGATCCAAGTCACCGATCAGGCTCGCTGCGTCTGTGTAGGAAGTGCGTTTGTCGGGCCAGCGGCGAAAGAGGTGGGGAAAGGCCTTTTCTCCCCCGATCGCCATTGCCTCATCCATGCTGACGGAGAGCGTGTTCGCGACCGCCTCGACAATGGCCAGGAAATCAGAGCTCGGATAGCGGTCGAACCTGCTGTAGACCGCAGAGACTCCTGCTTCCTCTGTGACGTGATCCCACAGGCCATCGCCCCCGATGTCGATCACGGTTTCCTCGAGGACCTGCAAGATCATCCCCATCACCATCGGCGGGACGATATCGGCTTCTCGTCGGTTGGCTACAACGAACGAGGAAGACGCCGTGGATTGCAGCTGCGCAGCATGAGCGACCCGATGATCGCAGAGAACTGGACGCTTCGTTCAGATGATCCGGAAGAAGATGGTGACCATCGCACCCCAACTGACGAAGAATGCCGCCGTGCGAAGGTACGGCACTCCAGCGATGTGCACGATCGCATGGGCAATACGCGCCCAGAAAAACACGGCTGCGGGGCCCGCCACAGCCACGTCGGTGAGGTTGGCGATGAGCACGAGCGCTGCGAAAGGAGGAAGATTCTCGAGAAGATTCAGGTGGGCGCGATGGGAGCGCCGCGCCCACGTTGCGGGTTCGACGTCGCTCTCTTCGTAACGAAGGACGGTCAGCAGCCCCCGCCGGCCGATGTTTTCGAAAACGTAGGGAATCCAAAGCACCAGGCAGAGCGCAGACGTCCAAGCCAGATACGTGAGCGATGAGGTCAACTCCATGGCGTCAAGGCTCCCATCTCGTCGCGACGGGTTCGCGGATGGGTACGGCCCACTGGTCGGTCCGGTTGCACCGCTTCGGACTCAGCCCTTTCGCTTGCGGAAGAGGTAGGCACCGAGCACCGCAGCAAATCCGACAATCACGAATCCGATGACGGCTACGGCCCCCGAGCCGGTAGCGACGTCGTTGCCAATGTCGGTTGTCGACTGGGCGATCACGATCGGGACGAACAGCACGACAGGATCGTAGGCGAACGGCAGCGGGTTCGACCCACTTGCGCGGTCGATCAGGAGCCCTCGGCAATCAGCTTCGCAAGGGTCAATTCGGGCTGATCCATCTCGAGGCGTTGCAGCCAATACGGCGACTCGAACAGGGCCAACAGCTCCCCGTCAGACCGGGCCGCAACCGTGACCCCCGACATGCCTCGGAGCTTTTCTGCCGACGGAGCATCGGTGATTCGAGCTGTGGTCCACGAGCAAGGCACGAGTTCGACCGGCGCGCCGAATTCGTTCTCCAGTCGATGCTGGACGACCTCGAATTGCAGCGGACCGACCGCAGCCAAGATCGGGGCCTGATCTCCGATGTCGGGCTCGCGAAGGACCTGCACCACCCCTTCCTCGTCGAGTTGTGTGATCCCGCTGCGGAATTGCTTGGCTTTCGACGTGTCCAGTGTGCGGGCGATGCGGAAGTGGGCCGGTGCAAATGCCGGGACCAGCGGCCACTGAACGGCCTCGTCGACGTAGACGGCATCGCCGACCCGGAAGTCGGTTGCGTTGACCAGCCCGACGACGTCGCCGGGAAACGCCTGCTCGACGGTCTCCCTGGCCTGACCGCTGACCGATTGGGCGTACTTGGTGGCAAACGGCTTGCCGCTCGGCTCGTGGGTGACGACCATGCCCCGATCGAACCGCCCGGAACACACCCGGAGAAATGCGACGCGGTCGCGATGGGCTTTGTCCATGTTCGCCTGAACCTTGAACACGATCCCCGAGAAGGGGGCGTCGAGTGGTCGCGGATCACCCTTGCGATCGACGCGGGGCGACGGTGACGGAACGAGATCGACCATCGCATCGAGGATGAGTCGCACCCCGAAGTTGGTCAGCGCCGATCCGAAGAACACGGGAGAGAGTTCGCCCGACTCGAACCGCTTGGCATCGAAGTCGCGCTCCATGACATCGAGGAGTTCGATGCCCTCCTGCGCCTCGAGCCAGCGATCGCCCTCTTCGGCTGCGGCTTGCTCGGCGTCGAGCAGCTCCTCGGGCGCCTCGGTCGACCCGCCGGCGGTGCGGGTGTAGCGAATGAAGTCTCCGGTGCGGCGGTCGATCAGACCCCGAAAACGGTCCCCGTCTCCGACCGGCCAGGAGATCGGCACCGGCTCGAGGATCAACTGTTCTTCGATCTCGTCGAGCAACTCGAGTGCATCACGCCCCGGACGGTCCCACTTGTTGATGAACGTGACGATCGGGATCTCGCGGTCGCGGCAGACCTCGAAGAGTTTGCGAGTCTGCGCCTCGATGCCCTTCGATCCGTCGAGCACCATGATTGCGGCATCGGTCGCTGCGAGCACCCGGTAGGTGTCCTCGGAGAAGTCACGGTGACCCGGTGTGTCGAGCAGGTTGAGCACATTGCCGCGGTACGGAAATTGCAGGACGGTCGACGTGATCGAAATGCCACGCTGTTGCTCGAGTTCCATCCAGTCCGACGTTGCGCTGCGACGATCCCCCTTCGCCTTCACCGAACCGGCTCCGGATGTCAGTGCGCCGCCGTACAGGAGGAATTTCTCGGTCAGGGTGGTCTTGCCCGCGTCGGGATGCGAGATGATTGCGAACGTTCGACGGCGGGAGGCTTCGGCCTTCGGTTCAGCCACTCCCTCACGCTAGGGCCGGTGTGCCGGAACACGTCGGCGGCGAGGCGGTCGTCGTATGCCGTTTGGGGTCAGCCGTCACGACTGACGACGAAGTCGGCGAGCGCGGCGAGTGCGTCCCGGCTCCCGTTGACGTCAGGTATGAGATCGAGTGCTGCGGTTGCTTGTTCGAGGAGTTCTGCGATCTCCCGCTCACACGCCTCGACCGCCCCTGTCTCGATCATCACTGTTTGGATCGATGCCACCTCGTCGTCGGTGATGTCGGGGCCAACCCGGTCAAGCACCTCGAGTTGCTCGGGAGAGGCGGTGGCTCGGGCTCGGGCCAGCAGGACGGTGGGTTTCGCCTCCCGGAGGTCGTCCCCGACCGGTTTTCCCGTCTTCGCCTCGTCGCCGAATGCGCCGAGCATGTCGTCGCGGAGCTGGAACGCAACGCCGAGCGGCATGCCGTGCGCATCGAGCCACGGGTGGAGATGTGCTGCGTCGGCGACTGCGGCACCAAGCTGCAACGGGCGGACGATGGTGTAGCCGGCTGTCTTGTTCCGCATGATCGTCCGAGCACCCTCGACCGACACATGGCCTCGGGCGGTGCCGAGCACGTCGAGGAATTGGCCGAAGTTGAGCTCGGTTCGGAGGAGATCCCAGATTCGCCGTGCGTGATCGGCGTACGCCGACATCTGGCGATCAGCCATGACCATGGCGATGTCACCAATGAGGATCGCGGCGGCTTCACCGAAACGTCGGGCCTCGCCCTGCCAGGCCCCGTCCTGGTGACGTTCGATGTAGCGAGCCCAGACGGTCGGACTGCCGCGTCGGGTCGGAGAGCCGTCCATCACGTCGTCGTGGACCAGTGCGAATGCCTGCAGCATCTCGACTGCGCAGCAGGCGGCAAGGGCGTCGTCCCCGGACGGGTCACCACCTCCGGCGACGAAGCCCCAGTGGCAGTAGGCGGGACGAATGCGCTTCCCGCCGCCCGAAATGAACGTCGCAAGATCCGACAGCGGCATCTCGATCGAGGGGTCGAGATCGGACCAGGTCGTGATCTCGGCCGCAACGATCGTGTCCAAGGCATCGGACGTGCGCTGCGCAACCTCCGTGAGCTGCCAGGGAGCTGCGGTCATGTCAGTCGTCGCCGTCGAACAAGGTTTCCCCGTCCTCTGTATCCTCGGTTCCCGGCCCGGCGTCGTCGAGTGACGCGACGACTCGTTCGACCTGCACTCGTGCTGCGCCGATGCGATCGCGACAGATCTGAATCAGGTCACTGGCGCGTTCGACTTTGGTGGCGAGGACGTCCACGTCGAGTGCGTCGTCTTCGAGGTCGTCGAGAATGGCTTCGAGTTCGGACATTGCGTCGGCGTAACCGATGTCGTCGGCGGCCCCGTCGTCAGTCATCGTGGTGTGCTCCTGCCGGCTCGGTCGTTGTGATCGTACTGGTGATGAATCCATCGGCGAGTGTGGTGGTCACCGCATCCCCGTTTGCGACGTCGCTCGTCGAACGGAGCACCGAGCCGTCGGGCCCCCGGGTGATCGACCATCCGCGGGCGAGGGCCAACGCCGGGTCGAGGACCCGTCGTCGCGATGCCGCAGCGTCGAGGCGAAGGTCGGCGGCTCGCAGGCCATGGCGACTTGCGAGTGCCAGCCGAGCAGCGGCGCGGTCGAGTTGGGTGTGGGCGCTCGACTCGGCCCGCATCGTGGCGCGACGGATTCGGGCTGATGCCTGAACCAGCCGGTCATCGGCTCGTCCGATCGCCGTCGAGGCAGCCCGGGCGATGTGTTGGCGGTGGCCGGTCACTCGGTGGGTGGCGCGATCGACGGCCCGGCGGGCCGAGTGGGCGACGTCGGCTTCGATCAGGGCGAGTCGGCCGAGCCACTCGTCGACGAGGGCAACGATCGCTTGGGCTGCGGCGGTTGGCGTGGTGTGGGCGGTATGGGCCACCTCGTCGGCAACCGAACGATCGATGTCGTGACCGATACCGGTGAACACCGGCACCGGCGCGCCAGCGATCGCAGTGGCCACCACTTCGTGATCGAAGACCGCGAGATCGGTCTTCGAGCCACCACCTCGAGCGATGAGGAGGATGTCGACGTCGGCAGCGCCTGCGGCGCGCACTGCGGCGGCGATCTGCATCTCCGCTCCTGCTCCCTGCACGGCAGTGTCGACCTCGACGAGGGTGAAGCTGTGCGGTGATTGCTCGAAGACGGTGGTGATGTCGGCATGGGCAGCAGATCCAAGCGACGTCACCACCCCGATCCGCAATGGCACCGGAGCGAGGGCGTGGCGAGCGTTGGCTCGCAGGAGGCCAGCGTCGGCCAGCTTGCGCATGAGCGCTTCGCGTTCAGCGGCGATGACCCCCAGCGTGTAGGTCGGATCGATGCCCGACATCCGGAGTTGGAGACGGCCCGCCGGTGCGTAGAAGTCGACCATGCCCTGGATTCGTACCGCCACGCCATCAGTCATCCGGATCGGGTCGCCGTGGCGTCTGAGGAGTTTGTTGACCCGTTCGCGGGCCTCGCGGAACAGCACGACCGGAATGGCGGCGACAGGCGGCGCACCCGGGGTCTCGGACGACTCGATCAGCTCGAAATAGACGTGCCCGCTTCGGCTGCGGGAGATGTCCTGAATCTCACCTTCGACCCAGACACCGAACGGCACCGCGTGTTCGAGTGCAGCGCGGATGACGACTCCCAACTCCGAGACAGTGAGGGTCTGGTCGCTCATCGCAAGCGACGGTAGCCGCGTTTACCGTGCGCCGTTTCCGCGGGTGTCTGCACCGAAGCGGGCCTGGTCGGCCCGGAAGTCGAGCGGGAGGTTCTCGGGTTCGTCGGGCTGGAGCAGTTCGACCGGGACCTCCCACATGATCTCGAATTCGATGCCGTCAGGGTCGTGGCAGTAGAGGCTGCGGCTGACGCCGTGGTTGTTCTCGCCGATGAGCGCGCCCATGGCCGACAGGCGGGCCTTTGCCAGTTCGAGGTCGGCGAGCGTCGGGACCTCCCACGCAAGGTGGTACAACCCGATTTGGCGGGATGCAGGCGCTTGCGGCACGGCAGCTCGGAACAAGCCGAGGTCGTGATCGGTGGTACTGGCCGGCGAGGTGAGAAAGACGGCATCGCCCATGTCGTTCTTCACGACGAGTCCGAGGGCGTGCTCGTAGAACCGAGCACTCGCATGCGGATCGGAGACCCACAGGACGGCGTGGCGAAGCCCGACGGTCGGGGCGAAGGAAGGATCGGGCATCACGGTTGCTCCGGTTTGTGGGCGAGGACAGAGAACTGGAGTGGTACGTGGCCGCGTCGCGCTTCGGGAAGTACGAACCGATCACCGTCCTGCTCCATCCACGAAAAGAACCGCCAGTCGAGATGCTGGTATTCCCGGAGATGATCGAGCACCAGGCCGGCGTCGAGCAGGGCGGTCACGACATCCCCGATCGAATGCGGCCATTCGAAGTTGACGATGTTGGTGAGTTTGGCGCTGCCCGCATAGCTCTCGTCCGACTCCCACCGCAGGGGGACACCCGGGTTGAAGTAGGGGTAGGAGACGACCAGTTGGTCGTCGTCGCGTTCGTCGTCGAGCGCCCCGAGCATGGGATGGGTGTCACGGAGGTAGAGCTGGCCCCCCGGATGCAGAAAATCGGCGAGGATCGTGGCCCACGCCGTCATGTCGGGCAGCCAGTTGATCGCACCAACGCTCGTGTAGACGAGGTCGAATCGATCGTGGATGTGGCGTGGGGCGTCGTAGAACTCGGTCTCCACGAAGGTTGCGTCCCAGCCCCCGTCGGCGGCGAGTGCTCGGGCCACCGCCAACGCTTCGGACGAGAAATCGAACCCCGTAACCTGCGCACCGAGTTTGGCCCACGACAGGGTGTCGGTACCGATGTGGCACTGGGCGTGCAACAGCGTCTTGCCGGTGACGTCGCCGAACACGTTGCGGTCGAAGTCGACAACCCCGGAGAGGTAGGACGGGTCGTCCATCAGGTCGACGAGGTTGTAGCCCCCGGGTCCGGTGTGGCCCGCAACCCGCTCGTTCCAGTTCGCAAGGTTGGCCGCTCGGTAGTCGTCGAGGTTCACCGCCGACCGACCTCGAGTTCGCGAAGCTCGTCGAGCGTCTCGCAACCAAGCTGGTGCATGACCGTGACAAGTTCGCGTCCCAGCAGGGTGGCCACGTGCGCCGGACCGGCCGCACCCATCGCCCCGAGGCCGAACATGAACGACCGGCCCGAGAACGCCATGTCGGCGCCGAGGGCGATCGCCCGAGCAACGTCGAGACCGGTCCGGATTCCGGAGTCGAAGAGCACTGCTCCTCGACCACCGATACGGTCGACGATGGCGGGAAGTGCGGTGATCGGGGCCGGTGCCGAGTCGAGTTGGCGGCCGCCATGGTTCGACACCACGATGCCGGCGCCCCCATTGTCGATCGTCAATTCGGCATCGTCGGGGTGAAGTACACCTTTCAAGACGACGGGTCCGTCCCACTGCTCGCAGACTTCCCGGAAATACGCCCAGTCGAGCGTGCCGCCGAGACTTGCTCCGACGAAACCGGCAGAGGCACGCATCGATGACTCGTCGTGGTACTTCCCGAGCGTCCGGAACCGGGGGAGGCCATGACGCAGGGTGCCGAGCGCCCAGGCCGGACGGCGCAGGGTCTGCCCGATCAGCTTCGGAGTGATGCGCGGCGGGATCGCGATCCGGGCCCGCGTCTGTCGAGCTCGCCGAGATGGGGCCGGGACGTCGGCGGTGACAACGATCGTCGTGAACCCGGATGCAGCCACCCGCTGCAGGAGGTCGTCGCGCTGGTCCTTGTCGCGCGGCGGGTACAGCTGGAACCAGCCTCGGCCGTCGGCGATCGGGCCGATCTCCTCCGCCAAACCGGTGCTGACCGTCGATGCGACGTAGGGGATGTTCGCGTTGGCTCCACACGCCGCGAGCGCCTGGTCGGCGCCGGGCCAGATGAGACCGGTGAGACCGACCGGGGCAATGCCGATCGGAGCGTCATAGCAGTGTCCGAAGAGCTCGGTCTCGACGACCGGAGTCATCAGCCCCTTCATGAAGCGCGGTGTCAGCGTGACCCGCTGGAGGGCGTCGATGTTGTCGTCGCGAGTCGCTTCGGCCATTTCGCCGCTGTCGAGGTACTCCCAGGCGAAGTGCGGGATTCGCTTGCGTGCATGTTCTTGCAGGTGAGCGACGCTCGGAAACCGGATGGCAGGATCCATGCGGCAAGTATCGCCCACGGTGTTGCTGTGGGCTCAGATCAACAGACCGAGCTGACGTCCCTGGGCAACCAGTGCACCGCTCGAGTCCCAGAGACGACACGACTCGATCAGCTTGCCGTTGTGGAGATCGTCGGTCCATACCTGGCAGGCGAGCCACCCTGGGGTTGGACGTCGACGCACGTGCACGGTCAACTCGAGGGTTGGGACCCAGCCGATCGGACCGAGTCTGGTGAACACCGTCGGTGGGAACGAATCAGCGAAGAACGGCAATGCCATCGCCGATGGTTCGCTGCCATCGCGGAACCGTGCCCAGCCTCGCATCTCGGTCGGGGAGCCGTCGTGGACGGCGTCGAAGCATGCGGGGTCGACCCGGATCTCGTTGCGATCGTTGAGGGCGACCGTGATGCCCTGGGCAATCGTGCTTCGGTCGACACAGTCGTCGGGAGGCGGCATGTCGGGCATCTCGATCGACCACGCCGCATCATGTTGCGTGGTGGCGTCGACATCGCCGAAGCCGGCGATCACGTGGATTCGAGGCTTGCCTTCCTGCGAGAGCGTCGCCGAGGCGGTCGAGAGGGTGCGACCGGACTTGAGGATCTCGGCGCTGATCTCGGCGGGTTGGTCACCTCGGCCGGGGCGAAAGAAGTGTGTGGTGACCGTGAGCGGATCCGGGTGGCCCGTCAGCTCTTGGATGGCTCGGAGTGCGGGGGTGAGGAGGTAGCCGCCGTTTGCGTTGTCGTTGATGTTCCATGCCGACGAGATCTGGGCGGTCCAACGGCCGGAGCCTGCGGGTTCGATCTCGGTCTCGGTCTCGAAGAAGCCCGGCATGTCGGGGCACGCTATCGGCGCACGATGGCCTTCACCGCCGAGCCCGGCTTCGTCCTCGGTGGCGTCTTCGAAGGTCTGAACGAAGAATCAGGCGTCGGCTGCTTCGATGTCTTCGCGGCGGATCCCGAGAAAGAAAAGCACGGCGTCGAGACCGAGGTCGTCGCAGAGTCGATCGGTGAATGCGGTGAAACCACCCGAAACGACAGCGACGTGATAGCCGAGCCGGTGCAGCGTGCGAAGGAACGTGGCCGCACCGGGCGTATAGCGCAGGTGCTGCCATGCACGGTCGACTGCGCCGACGTCGAGTCCGGCGAGCAGGCGCACCCGCTCTCGCAGTGAGTGTTCGAACTCGACCTCGCCTGCCATGGCGGCCTCGGTCATCGTCCGGACCTCGTCGGCGCAGCCTGCTTGGGCTGCGAGCAACTCGATGACCTCGTCTTGGACACGGGTCGAATCGACGTCGAGCACGATCAATCGTTTCGCTCGCCGACCCAGACCCTCACGCTGTACTGCGATGTCGATCCCGGGCTGCGATGCTGCAACCAAGAGCAGCGCCCGTCGCAGCTTGGTTTCCTCGCTGGCACGAACCAGGAGTTCGTAGCTCATGAACGGGTATTTCGAGAGTCGCACGATCCGGTCGATGTTTGCGCCGACATCTGCGATCGCACGGGTGACCGTCTCGAACTCGGCCGGGGTGACGTTCGGGCCGAGGACGGTGACCACCAGTCCCTGATGTCGAGGGTGTCGGCACGGTCGACACGACATCGAAGTCGACCTCGATGCCTTCCTCCCATCCCCACAGCAGCACCTCGCGCAGCATGTCTCGACCCTTGGGAACCGTCACGACCACGCCGAGTGCGATCTGTCCACGGATCACGATCTGCTCGATGTCTTGCACCGACGCATCGCAGCGAGCCAGAACCGCCATGAGCCCGGCGTTGATTCCCGGACGACCGGGACCGTTGACGCGTAGGAGAACCTTTTGCACGGCCGCCTCGGTCACGGCGCAGTTCGGTCCCGTGTCAGGTGGAGGGTTCGATGCTCGGAACGTCAGCCAGGAGTGTCGGTGTCAGCCGATCGCGTTGAGATTGGCGACGGTGGCGACGGCTGCGTCGGCGGCCTCACGACCCTTCTTCACCAGGTGATCGAAGAAAAAGGCGTGGTGTACGTCGTGCTCGTGGAACTGTTGCGGCGTGAGAACGGCCGACATGATCGGCACCCCCGTCTCGAGCATCACGTTCATCATTCCCTGCAGGACTGCGTGGGCGACGAACTCGTGGCGGTAGATCCCGCCGTCGACCACGAGCGCAGCGGTGACGATGACGTCGTAGCGCCCAGTCTCGGCGAGCTTTTTGCAGTGGAGCGGAAATTCGAGAGCGCCCGGCAACTTGTGCACATCGATGACGTCCTCGCCGTGGCCGAGTTCGGCCATTCGCTCGAAGAAGCCCAGCTTGGTCCGGTCGACCAGGTCGTCGTGCCAGGTCGCCATCACGAAAGCCACACGAATGTCACTCATGCCGGCACGTTATCGGTCCGACCGGCGGCCAACGAGCGCGAACCGCGCAGCTCGCGTCGAGCCGGAAGACTCGACGCCTCGACGAGGGGTTACTGCCAGGCGAACACGGGCTGTTCGTATTCGTCGACCCGCTCGGCGGTGCCGTCGTAGGCCACGGCGCGGAACTGGTACATCAACGCACCGGTCGGAGCATGGATGAGATCACCGCCGACCGGTACCTGGATCACCGGCCGAGGGCTCTCCGGAATCGACACGAACCGCGGTGAGTCCGCTCGGAGGAGCTCGGTGATAGCGATGCGGTGGACCGACTGGACTTCACCGGGTTCGGCAACAGGTTCGGCGTTGGTGCCGGCCCAGAAGACGAAGGGAGTGATGACGTAGCCCGAACGAGTGGGGTAGTCGTCGAGTTGACCGAGCAACTCGAGATCGGTCAGCCCCACTTCCTCGCCGACCTCGCGCCGCGCTGCCTCCTCCGGCGTCTCGCCTGTGTCGAGCCGGCCACCGGGGAGTGCCCATTGGCCGGGGTGATCTTTCATGCGGGCTCCCCGCCGGGTCAACAGCACGGCGGCGCCGCCCGCGGTACCGCTCACCGAGCCATCGAAGCCCGGATCGTCTTCGATGCCGGGAACACCCTGCATCAGCTGGCGACGCGCCGCCGGACCGAGTTGCTCATAGATGTGGTCGGTCCCATGGATCTGCTGGTCACTGTCGAGCACGATCACACTCACCGCCGCATGCCGTCGGCCTTCGAGTGGGTGACGGCGGATGTCATGAGCCGCCAGGTTGACGCGCAAGCGATCGCGCAGCGTGTCGTCGTACGGAATCATCGATCACTCGATATCTGCGAGTCGTGCGTGGAGCTTCGATGCTGCTTCTGCGGCCTTGGCGCGAATCTCGTCCCCGTCGACCAGCGTCGGCTCACCGTCCCAGACGACTTCACCGTCACGGAGCACCTCGAGTGGTGAGACGCCGGTGGTGAAGGCGAGGTGCCACGGATCATCGGACTCGGCCGCCCAGCAGACCTCGTCGTCGAGTGCAGCAGGCATGAGATCCCACCCGGTCCGGAGCCACTTCCAGGCGAGCTCGGGATCAACGGTGACGTCATCGGCTCGGGCGGCCACGTACGCCAGTCGGAACTCTTCGAGCATGTCGGCACCGATCCCGTCGGTCCCGAGGGCAACCTCGAGACCGAGCCGGCGGGGCCGGGCGTAGCCGACCGAGTTGTTCATGTTGGATCGCGGGTTGTGGACGAGGGTGCCTCGCAGGCCGTGTTCGTCGGGGAGATGGACACCGTGCACGATCAGCCAGTCATCCTCACTGTGCTCGACGAGGCGGTCCCAGGTGTCGTCGGCGCCCTCGGCGACATGGACGTGGACGCCGACGCCGTGCTTGTCGGCCAGCTCGGCTGCGGCGGCGATCGTCTCGTCGGAGCACGTGAATGCAGCGTGGAGGCCGACGTAGCCCTCTCGCTCCCCGTCGCCGAGGAACCGGTCGTTCTCCGTCAATCCGGCTGCTGCTCCGTCGTCGCCGTGGCGATTGGTGATGCCGTAGGAGCACGACACGCGGACACCGACCTCCTCGCATGCGTCGGCGATGACGGTGAGGGAACCCTCGATGGCGTTCGGTGACTCGTGGTGATCGATGATGGCGGTGGTGCCGCGTTCGAGCGCCTCCAGGGCCCCGAGCTTTGCCGACCACTCGATCGTCTCGAGGTCGAGCGCCCGGTCGAGGCGCCACCACACGAGCTCGAGGACCTCCCGGAAGCCACCCGGTGTGCGTGGTGGAGCTGGCATCCCCCGCGCCAGCGAACTGTAGAGGTGGTGGTGGGCGCAGACCATGCCCGGCGTCGTGATCGTCACGGCGCGATCATCTCACCTCGGGGCGGCTGCGTGCTCGGTCGTCACGCCCGCTGGGGAGGTTGCCGGGTGGTCACTGCCAGGCACTGACCCGTTCGCGGTTCTTCTCGGTTCGCATGGGTAGCTCGCAGCGCCACTCGCCGTCATGGGACTGGAGAGCAGCTGCGACAGCGCCTGCGGTGGGAACAAGGCCGATCTCACCGACACCCTTGATCCCGTACGGCGAGTTGGGATCGGGTGACTCGACGAGGATGACCTCTGTCGGGGGCATGTCTTTCGGGCGAATGATGTCGAGTGACCGAAGCGTCTCGTTGAGCGGTTTACCGTTCTCGTCGCACGGGAAACCCTCGCTGAGGGCATAGCCAAGACCCATGTGGACAGCCCCTTCGATTTGGCCCTCGCACAGCAGTGGGTTGACGGCTCGGCCGACGTCGTGGGCTGCAACCACCTTCACGATGTCGCCGGATTCGGGGTCGAGTTCGACGAGTTGGGCTGCGTAGCCGAACGTGGAATGGATGATCGGATGCTCGAGCCCGTCGTTGATCGAGTTGGTCCAGTCGACGACATAGACACCCTCGTACTCGACCCCGATCTCGCAGCCACCGGTGACGGCGTTGCGGCACGCATCGGCGACCGAGCCTGCGCCCATGACCGTGCCGCGAGATCCGGTGGTCTGGCCGGCACCGAGTTCACGGGTGGTGTCGACGATGACCTTGATGCGGTCGGCATCGATACCGAGCTCTTCGACGGCGACCTGGCGAGCGACGGTGTGGATTCCCTGTCCCATCTCCGTCCAGCAGTGGCGGACTTCGACGGTGCCGTCGGGCTCGAAGCGGACGGTCGAACGACTGACCTCGTGTGCGCCGTTGCCGAGCCCGGAGTTCTTCAGCCCCAGACCCACGCCCACAGGGTTGCCCACCGCTTCGGCTGCGTCCCAGGCGGGTTTGACCGCATCGAGGCAGGCGCGGGCACCGAGGCAACCCTCGTCCATGATCTGCCCGGGACCCCACACGGCTCCGGGCTCGACGACGTTGCGGCTGCGGATCTCCCATCCCGAAATGCCGACCATGGCTGCGAGGCGATCCATCATGCCTTCCATGGCGAACTGCGCCTGGTTGGCGCCGAACCCGCGAAACGCTCCACAGACCGAGTTGTTGGTCCGTACTGCGATCGCCTCGATGTCGATGGTCTCGGTCACGTACGGACCGCTGGCGTGACCCGCAGCCCGCTCCAGCACCTTCATGCCGACCGAGGCGTAGGGCCCGGAGTCACCGATCATTTTCGCGCGAACGGCCAGGAGCCTGCCGTCGGCATCGCAGCCGACCTCGTACTGCATGCGGATCGGGTGCCGTTTCGTGTGCACGAGAAACGATTCTTCGCGGGAGAAGGTGGTTTTCACCGGCCGCCCGAGCAGCCAGGCCGCGAGTGCGGTCTGCCCCTGGTTCGACATGTCCTCCTTGCCGCCGAAGGCGCCACCGTTCGAGACGAGTTCGACCGTGACCTGTTCGGTGGGGACGTCGAGCATGCGGGCAATGTCGTTGCGGTCGTCCCACACGCCCTGTCCACCCGAGTAGACGTACAACGATTCGGTGGCGCCGTCGGGCCCGATGGTGGGTACGGCCAGGGTCGACTCGGGTTCGAGGAAGGCGTGATCGATGCGCTGGGTCTGGAAGGTGGCGCGTGCGATATGGGTGGCTCGCTCGAAGGCATCGTCGATGTCGCCGCGGGCGTATGCCGAGCGGCTGAGCATGTTGCCCTCGAGTGTCCACACGGCGTCCTCGTCGGCGCCGAGCGCGTCGGCCGGGTTGGTGAACGGCTGCAGGACGCCGTACTCGACAGCCACCGCCGATGTCGCAGCGCGAGCTTGGGCGCGGGTCTCGGCCACCACGAGCGCAATCACGTCGCCCAGATACGACGTTCGGCCGCCGACCGGGATGAATGCCGGCCAATCCTTGTGGATCAGCCCACTGCGAAGCTCACCGGGAACGTCGGCTGCAGTCAGGACTGCGACCACGCCGGGCATGGCCAGCGCAGCTGAGGAATCGATGGCGTGGACGTCGGCCCGTGCGTGCCCGCTCAGAACAACCGCCCCGTGCAGACACCCGTTCGGCTCCATGTCGTCGATGAAGTCGCGATCGCCGAGCGTGAGGGACTGTCCCTCGTACTTCGTGCCGCGGTCGCCGACGCCACCAGCACTGATCGCCACCGGTGTCTCGCCCTGGGCCAGCGATTCGACCGCATCGAGGATCTTCACATAGCCGGTGCAGCGACACAGGTGGGCTCCCAGGTGGCGGGCAGCGTCGTCACGGGTGGTTTCCTTGTCGCGCCCGAGCAGGGCGACCGTGCGCATGACGATGCCCGGAGTGCAGAACCCGCACTGGAGCGCGCCATGCGCGGCGAATGCGTCAGCCATGCGAGCCCGCTCGGCTTCGGGAACGCCCTCGAGTGTGGTGATCTCGGCGCCGCTGGCCTTGTCGAGTGAGGTCTGGCACGAGATTCGGGCCTTGCCGTCGATCAGTACGGTGCAGCATCCGCACTGCCCCGACGGGGAGCAGCCGTCCTTGGGGGACGTGATGCGGAGTTCGTCGCGCAGTGCGGCGAGCAAATGCTCGTGATGCTCGCCGACCTCGACGGCCTGCCCGTTGACGGTGAAGCCAGTCATCATTGGTCCTCTGGTGGGGTTGCGCCCCGCTGGGCGGTGATCGGTCCGTACACCTCAGGGCGTCGGTACCGCTCGAAGTCGAAGAGTGTTTCTTTGTATTTGGCCGTCTCGGCGAGGTCGACCTCGACCGTGATGACCTCGTCGGCTTCGGTGTGACATTCGGCCAGGGTCATCCCACTCGGCCCGATGATGCAGCTCTCGGCGAGGGAGTCGACCCCCTCTTCGCAGCCACCCTTGGCGACGCCGATCACGTAACAGCCGTTCTGGTACGCACCCGCCTGCATCACGAGTCGGTTGTGGAAGCCCTGCAGCGGATTCTGGCTCGGATCGGGGGCGTAGTGCTTCGGCGTGTTGTAGCCGATGAGGATGAGCTCGGCTCCCTGCAGCGCAAGGACTCGGTAGGTTTCCGGCCACCGTCGATCGTTGCAGGTCGCCATGCCGACGACACCGCCGAAGGCGTTCCAGGTCACGAAGCCGGGGCCAGGTTCGAAGTATCGCCGCTCGAGGTGTTGGAACTCGCGCCAGGGCTCGTGCTCGCGATGCCCGGGCAGATGGACCTTGCGGTAGTGGCCCACGATCGAGCCGTCGCGCTCGACGAGGATCTGGGTGTTGTATCGGTGTCCGTCCGGGGTGAGTTCGGCATAGCCGAGAGCGAACCCGATCCCGAGTTCTGCCGCTCGATCGAACAGCGGCTGGGTTTCGGGCCCTGGCATCTCGGTCTCGTAGAACGAGTCGAGATTCAGAGCCGGGTCGCCTTCGACGTACCAGCGCGGAAAGAACGTGGTGAGCGCGAGTTCGGGAAAGGCAATGAGTTCGGCCCCGTTGCGGTGGGCTTGCTCGAGCAGATCGATCAAGCGGTCGACGACCGATGTGCGTGGTTCGGAAGCGCTGATCGGTCCGAGTTGGCCGGCAGCAACGGTGAGGTGGCGCGGTGGTCGATCCTGGTGGGCGGTGGGGGCCGCGGCGTCGTGGTCGATCGGGGCAGAGGTCATGTCGCCGCCAAATCGAGCATCACGTGGAGCAGCACGTTTGCACCGGCCTCCAGATCTTCGGGCGAGGTGTATTCGGCAGGGTTGTGGCTGACACCGCCGACGCTCGGAACGAACACCATGCCGGTCGGGCAGACCCGGGCCAGCATCTGGGCGTCGTGGCCGGCCCCCGACGGCATGCGGCGTACGGTATGACCCTGCGCGGTGGCGACGTCCTCGACAGCGCAGATGACGGTCTCGTCGAAGATCACCGGGTCGAATCGAGCGAGGCTGCGCTGCTCGATCGTGCAGTTCTCGGCCGCCGCCGTCGCCGCAAGGAAGTCGCTGGTGCGGCCCTCGGCCTCGAGGAGAACGTCGTTGTCGGTGTGCCGCAGATCGATGGTGAAGGTGGCCGATGCGGGGACCACGTTGACGAGGTTGGGGTGCATCTCGATCCTGCCGACGGTGGCGACCTGGGGTGCCCCGAGTTCGTGGGCGAGTTCGTGCACGAACGAACCGACCTTGAACGCGACGACGCCAGGATCTCTTCGAAGATCCATCGGTGTCGTGCCGGCGTGGTTGGATTGTCCGGTCACGGTGACCTCGGTCCAACTGATGCCCTGGACCCCGGTGACGGCACCGATCGTGAGGCCCTCCGTTTCGAGAACCGGACCCTGCTCGACGTGCAGTTCGACGAATGCATGCGGAGTGGCACCGGGCAGTGGTGCGGGACCGAGGTAGCCGATTCGGTCGAGTTCACCGCCGACCGTGGCCCCGTCGATGCCCGTGATGGCGTGTGCTTCCTCCACTCCCATTCCGCCGACGTAGACGAGACTGCCGAGCATGTCGGGCGGGAAGCGGGCTCCCTCCTCGTCGGTGAAGAAGGCAACGGCGAGGGGACGGTCGGGGGTCACGTTCGCGATGCGAAGGGTCTCGATCACCTCGAGGCCTGCGAGCACCCCCAGGTTGCCGTCATAACGGCCACCGGTACGGACGGTGTCGATGTGCGAACCGGTCATGACCGGTGCCCCCTCGGTGCTGCCGGCCATCACGCCGACGACGTTGCCGATGCCGTCGATCGTGACGTCGAGTTCGAGATCGTGCATCCACGAGACGACCAGGTCGCGGCCGGCCCGATCCTCATCGGTGAGCGCCAAGCGAGCGCACCCCTCGGTGCCCGCAATCGCGCCGATCTCGGCCAGCGCCGCGAGGCGCTCGATCAATCGATCGATGTCGATGTGAAGATCGGTCATCGAGGAAAACTTAACAAATTGTCAAAGGTGCGGCTACGGTGGATCTGTGGCCGTGGATGCCGTTCGTGCCGAGTTCTTGGTCGAGCCGTTCGTCGAGGGTCTTCCGGGACCGCACGTGTCGGCTGCGCTCGAAGCGTGTCGGGCCAACGGACTCGAACCGGACGTCGGTCCGTTCGCCACCACCATCGTCGGATCGGTCGATGCGGTCACCACAGCGGTGCACGACATGAGCCGAGCTGCACTCGCCAGTGGAGCGACTGCGGTCCAGATCCGCTTCGGTGAGTCGCCCACGGCGACCCGGTTCGGAGATCTCCACGATGCCCTCGCCCAGATGGTGGCAGCAGTGGAAGAACAGCTCGGCGGATCACTCTCGGAACTTTCTCGCAAGGACAAGCAGGCCGCGGTTCGGCTGCTCGACGAACGCGGTGCGTTCCTCCTGCGCAAGGCCGTCGAGTCGGTGGGGGAATTGATGGGTGTGAGCCGCATCACGATCTACAACTATCTGAATGCCCTCGCTCGCCCCGAGCCGGGCGAGGCTGATCCCCGATGACCGACCTTCTGATTCGGAACGCAGCGCTGGTCGCCACCGTCGATGCTGAACGTCGTGAACTCCCCGGTGGATGGGTGGCGATCACCGACGGGCTGATCTCCGGAGTCGGTTCGTCCCTCGATGCCGAGCCCATGGCCGACCGGCGGATCGATGCCGACGGCTGTCTGGTGACACCGGGACTGGTCAACACCCACCATCACCTCTTTCAGAATCTGACGCGGGCGTATTCGCCGATGACCTCGGCCCCGTTGTTCGGCTGGCTCCAGTCGTTGTACCCCCTGTGGACCGCAGCAATCGACGAAGAAGCCGAGTATCTGGCCGCCTGGATCGGGTTGGCCGAACTGGCGCTGAGCGGCTGTACGACGTCGTCGGATCACCACTATCTCCATCCTGTTCGAGCCGGTGATCTCCTCGGTGCCGAGATCCGCGCCGCCGTCGATCTCGGGATGCGATTCCACCCGACGTACGCCTCGATGTCGCTCGGGGAGTCGAAGGGTGGGCTTCCGCCCGACGATGCCGTGCGGGACGAGGACGACATTCTCGCCGAGTCGCAGCGCGCAGTGGAACGCCACCATGACCCGTCACACGGCTCGATGCTGCAGGTGGCGCTCGCACCGTGCTCGCCGTTCACGGTGTCGACCGACCTCATGATCCGGTCCGCCGAACTTGCCGAGCGACTCGACGTGCGACTGCACACACACCTGGCCGAGAACGCCGAGGACGACGACTTCGCCATCGCCACCTTCGGCATGCGTCCCGTCGACTATCTCGAGCACTGCGGGTGGATGTCGAGCCGGTCCTGGGGTGCCCACGTCGTGACACCCGATCCCGGGGAGATCGAGCGCCTCGGTGCCGCCGGTGTCGGGGTTGCTCACTGCCCCAGTTCCAACATGATTCTCGCGTCGGGTATTGCCCCGATCACCGCCCTTCGCCGAGCCGGGTGTCCGGTTGGTCTGGGCTGTGACGGTTCGTCGTCTGCCGATTCGGCGTCGCTCTGGCAGGAGGCTCGGCTCGCACTGTTGCAGGGGAAGTTGACGTCAGGGCCTGGGGCAATGGATGCCCGCACCGTGCTCGAGATCTCGACCCGGGGCGGCGCTGCTTGCCTCGGTCGCGAAGGTGAACTCGGTGAATTGTCGGTCGGTGCCGTCGGCGACGTGGCGATCTGGAAGCTCGACGGGCCGATCTTCGCAGGCGTGCTCGACGATCTGGTCGAGGGATGGCTGCGGACCGGTCCCCATGCTGCGTGGCACACCATCGTGAGTGGCACGTCGGTTGTCGAGGCCGGCATCCTCCTCGCCCCTGATCTCGACGAGAAGTTGGCTGCTCACACCGCTGCTGCTCGACGGTTCCAGCCCACCGCCTGACCGGTCGGTCCGATTCGGCCGCCAGCGCCCGATGTCACGACCTGCGCGCTCCCCGGGCCCCGGACTACGTTCGCGACCATGCGTACTCCACCGACGACCCTCGTCGAACTGATCGACCATGGCGCGGCCAACTGGCCGGACCTGCCGATGCTGTTGGCCCGGCAGGGCGACACAGCCACGTACGGCGAGTATCGGCATCGGGTCGAGGAGATGGCGGCCGGCTTCGCCGATCTGGGGATCGGCGAAGGCGATGTGGTCAGTTGGATCTTGCCGACCTGGGTCGACACGGTGGTCCTCGCAGGTGCGCTGGCCCGGGTGGGTGCCGTGCAGAACCCGATCATCACGATCTATCGCGATCGTGAGGTCGGCTTTTGTTGCCGGCAGGCCGATACGACGTTGCTCATCACCCCCGGTGTCTTCGGTGGCTTCGACTTCGGTGCGATGGCAGAACGGATCGCTGCGGCGCAGCCCGGTCTCCGCACGCTGGTCTTCACGCCCGGCAACGTTCCGACCGGTGACGCATCGTCGCTGCCTGCGCCTGTGCCACCGGCCCCCGACACCGTGCGTTGGCTCACCTACACCTCCGGCACCACGGCTGATCCGAAGGGCGCTCGTCACACCGATCAGACCGTCGCTGCCTTTCCCTACGCGCTCGGCCAGCGCCTCGATGTGCAGGCCGGCGATCGGTATTCGCTGACCTTCCCCTTCCCCCACATCGGTGGGCTCGGGTTGTTGTTCATGGCACTGCAGACGGGGTGCCTGCACCTGCTCGACGAGACGGTCGATCCGGTCGCCACCATCGATTTCCTGTCGGAACATGACTGCACCCATGCCGGGACGGGCACTCCCTTCTTCCTCATGTACCTCGCTGCGCAAGCGCGTCGGACCGAGGCCGGTCAGGGTCCGCTCTTTCCGACGCTCAAGGTCTGTCCGGGCGGTGGTGCACCGATCCCGCCCGCACTGCACCATCGGGTCGTGAACGAACTTGGTGGAGTCGGGGTGTGCTCTGGTTGGGGTCTCACCGAGGCTCCAGTGCTCACCAATCTCGACGTGACCGACCCCGACGAGAAGATCGCAGTGTCAGAGGGCCGAGCGATGCCGGGTGTCGATCTGATCGCAGTGGCCGACGACGAGTCGCTCTGCGCTCCCGGCGTCGAAGGCGAGCTGCGGGCAAAGGGCCCACAGGTCATGCTGGGGTACGTCGATTCGTCACTCGATGCCGAGGCCTTCGATGCGAACGGGTATTTCCGAACCGGCGATCTCGGCGTGATCGACGAGGACGGCTACGTCACGATCACCGGTCGCCTCAAAGACATCATCATTCGTCACGGCGAGAACATCTCGGCGAAGGAGGTCGAAGACCTCCTCTACACGTGCGCCGAGATCGCCGATGTCGCCGTGTTCGGTGTGCCCGACGAACAGACCGGAGAGCGGGTGGTGGCTGCCGTCGTGCCGACCGCCGGTGCGTCACCGACGGTCGAATCGATCGGGGCGTTCCTGAGGGCTGCTGGACTCCGGAACCAGGCACTACCCGAACGGGTCGACGTGATCGATGCGCTGCCGAGAAATCCAGCCGGCAAAGTGCTCAAGCGAGAACTCCAAAAGAACGGTTGACACCGACGTGCCGGTCACGCTGGAGCGCAGGGACGGTGTCGTCGTGGTCCAACTCGACCGCGACGAGAAACGCAACGCGATCAATGCCGAGATGACCGAGGCGATCGACTCGGCACTCAACGAGATCGAGGACGATCCGACCGCACGGGCTGCGGTGCTTGCCGGTGGCCAGCAGGTCTTTTGCGCAGGCACCGATATCGCCGAGGGGTCTGGCGAGCCCACGGCCCGAGGTGGCGAGTACGGAATCATCCGACGCCGATCGTCCAAACCGATCGTGGCCGCGGTCGAAGGCGCGGCGCTCGGAGGAGGTTTCGAGATCGCCCTTGCGTGTCACATGATCGTCGCATCGACGACGGCCACCTTTGGATTGCCCGAAGTGCGGCGCGGCCTTGTCGCCACCAGCGCCGGTCTGTTCCGGGTCCCGCGAGCGCTCCCACTCAACGTCGCTCGTGAGATGTTGCTGACCGGTGACCCGATCTCGGTCGAACGACTGGAACGACTCGGTGTCGTCAACCAGATCGTTGCGCCGGGCCTCGCCGTCGATGCTGCCGTCGGCCTTGCCGCTCGGACTGCGATGAACGCCCCCACCTCCGTCCGAGCAACGCTCACTGCGCTCGACACCGTGTTCGCCGCTGGTGACGAAGCCGGTTGGGCAGCCACAACCGTGGCAAAGGACACGATCATGGCCAGCGAAGATCGCAGCGAAGGTCTCGCGGCCTTCTTCGAGCGTCGAGCCCCAGACTGGCCGGGCCGCTAACCGACGAGCGCGCCGATGGTCGAGGTCAACCGTTGGCCCGCAGGCCGGCCAGCACCCGACTCGGGGTGAGGGGGAACCGATCGAACCAGACGCCGGTGGCGTCGTACACGGCTGCGGTGAGCGCTGGTGCGTAGGTGATGAACGGCATCTCAGCCACGCCGCGCGCGCCGAACGGCCC
>Ga0255776_10000448_pt1 | contig 47293 bp, 45 predicted proteins | sample 071ome_19_FD_179974 | JGI IMG/M metagenome (GOLD analysis project Ga0255776, IMG submission 179974) | Coastal salt marsh microbial communities from the Groves Creek Marsh, Skidaway Island, Georgia - 071413AT metaG (version 2) | ecosystem: Environmental > Aquatic > Marine > Intertidal zone >... | reverse complement strand
GATTACTCGGGTGGCTTGAAAGCGACGGGCCGTACGGCCATGGAAATCAGCCAGGCACGACTGACTTACGCACGCTGTGTACGAGTCAAAATTAACGGACAGGCCCTGAATCAAAGCGGTGGCGATGAGCATTTCTGCAAACGCCTGACTGAGTTACTGCAGCCGCTGGAAAACGGCTGTGCGGTGGTGCTCGATTACCGCAATGAACTGGCCAGCTGCGATATTCAACTGGACGATGTCTGGCGCATCAACCCCACCGATGAGCAACTGCAGGAGCTGCGCTATGCCTTCGGAGAAGACGCCGTCGAATTGCAGTTCGGCTGAGGCGCTGCAATCTCGCTTAACAGCCGCGCTCGTCAGAGCGTTGGAAAAGGCGCTGGAAGAAGCGGCCGAGAGCCAGATTGATGGTCAGATTACGGGGCAAACCTCCACGTCGCCCCGCGACATCGTCATTGGCCTTAGTGGTGGACTGGATTCGGTACTGCTACTGACGCTGGTGGCGCGTTATCTGGTGCCTACGTTTCCCGGTCGTATTCAGGCCCTGCACGTGCATCATGGTTTGTCGGAGTCTGCCGACGACTGGCAGGCGCATTGCGAGCACCTGTGTGAGCGCTTAGGGATTCCGCTGCAGGTGGCTCGGGTGTGTGTTGACACCTCAGAGCAGGGCATCGAAGGCGGTGCCCGTGATGCGCGCTATCAAGCGTTTGCTGAGCATGTACCGGATCACGCTGACCTCTGGCTCGCCCATCATGCCGATGATCAGGCAGAAACCTTTTTCTTACGCGTCTTTCGTGGTTCTGGCTTAACAGGCTTGCAGGGCATGGCGGCACGCCGGCCACTGACGGCGGCCAGATCCGAATCCCGTCAGGTGGTCCGCCCCTGGTTGGCGTTTGAGCGAGCGCAGTTAGCCGAGGTGGCAGGACAGATCGCCGACCTTGATTACATCGATGACGAGTCCAATACCGACATCCGCTATGAACGCAACTGGTGGCGGCGACAGGTGCTGCCATTATTAAACTCGCGCATGCCAAACGTTGTAACGCGGCTGACCACCACGACCCAGCGTCTCCGTGACGACGCCGAGCTACTGCACACCCTGTTGGCACCGATTAAAGCCGAAGCCATGGATACCAGCCCCTGGCCGGGGACGGCGCCGTATCGTTTATCGCTGGCTGTCTTGCAGGCTCAACCGGAGCAGGCGCACTGGCATCTGATCCGTCATTTCTTTGAGGTGAATGGTCTGGCCTTTCCGCAAGGCGAATCCGTGCGTCACTGGTTGCAGCAAGTACTGACGGCACAGGGCGATCGCCAACCGGCCATGACTCTGAAAGGCGCATCGAAAGGCGCGCTGACGGGAGAGCCGGCGGGGCTATTAAACACAGAACCGAGCAACTGGACACTGCAGCGTCATCAGCACTTTATTTACGCCTGGTATGAGCAAACGACGGCGATGGCCGATCTCCATAAGAGTGGGGCGGAGGATCACGTTGTGCAGGCATGGGGCGCTGGCATGATCACGGCGCATGGCGATGTGGGTGCCTCTACTTTTGGTTCTGGGCGACTTATTCCTGCGGATTCTGTGAGTGATCGGGTGGCCAGATTGCCGGGGCGGCAAAGTCAGCGTTTTAAATCTTGGTTTCAGGCCAATGGTGTTCCACCCTGGTTGCGACCTCACTGGCCCATCTGGGTCGGTGAGGAGGGGGCGCAATGGCCGTTGGGGCATCTGCAAAGCAGCGTCAAGGTGGGTGAACCAAACGACCCAATGCGTCTCAAATGGGTGCCCAGCGCCATTGGGCGAATTGCGCCTGAGTGATAGACTGCGCGCCTGGAACACTGTTTTTCACCATGTGGGTTTATGATTCCATTGTTACATCGCGCGTTGGCCGCCGGATTGGTATTGCTGCTCAGCGCCTGCACCGAACAAAATACGCCGACCGAGCAGACTCAGAACACGGATATACCCTCAGCTTATGAGCAGGAAGATCGTTCGTCTGAGACGCCTGTATTCGAAACGTCTGCATCTGCAACGTCTCCATCTGCAACGTCTCCATCAGCAACGTCTGTGCCCGGAGAAGCTCTGGCGGAAGCGCCCGTTACTGAAATGTCTATGTCTGCCCCCTCTGTAGTAGAAGCGTCTGAAGTCGAGGCGTCTGAAGTAGAGGCGTCCGAGACGGATTTGAATGTTACTGCTAGCAGTACTGGCATTGCTGACTCTGATGACACAGAAATGAGCGCTGGCTCGCAGACTGACGCTATTGAGTTGTTGCACACTAATACCACTGACACAGAAAGCGCCATCGAGACTGATCAAAGCGCCGATGTGACAGACTCCGGTGAGGTAGCGTTAGATTACGATCCGCTGCATGAGCTGGAAGAAAATAACAATAACAGCAGGCAACCTCTGAACCTGACTCTGCCATCAATGAACTGGGAGAAAACAGGTAAGCGAATGCACGATTACGGTGTATTGCCCGATGTTTTCCAGCGTATTCAATCAGACCCGAGCATGAACGTGTCGGGCAAAATACACTGGGACGAATCCGAAGCTGCGCGTGAGCTATCCGTAGAAGATACGATCAAAGGCGCAGAAGTTGAATTGCAGTTTTATCTGCCCTGATTCGTTATCTGAGACTGTTGTATGAATTTGTTATTTCGATTTTTCTGGTGCTGGCTGAGCAATATATCCGCTCGCCAGGACATGTTTGACCCGGGTCGGCAGACATACCGGGTGTGGCTCCATGACATGGGGTGGCGCACGCATCTGCCTAACTTTCGCTTTTTGAGTTTTATGGAGCTGGGGCGCTTTCAACATTGGCGTCGAATTCGTCACCAGCTCAAACGATCGCCGGGCATACCGCTGATTGCCGCACAGGAGATGGTCTATCTTCGCCCCGTGGGTTTATTCTCGCGGCTGACGTTGCAGACTGAGCTTTTGGGCTGGGATCACAAGTACGTGGTATTCCGTCACGACTTTTACGTCGGTGACACTTTGGTCGCCACTGGGCTGGTAAAAGAAGCCTGTGTAGCCAAAGGTAAGGTGATCGCTCCTGACGATATCTTCCAGGCGGAGAGCCCGGAAGACACCGCCCGCCTGCAAGCATGTTGGCAGGCATTGCATGCGGAGATTCGGAGGCATTCCGGGTCCCGCTAAGGAGGCCCGATGGCTCGAAAACTCTACCAGTTTCCGATTTCACATTACTGTGAGAAAGTGCGCTGGGCGCTTGATTACAAGCGCCTGCCCTACCAGAAAGTGAATCTGTTGCCTGGTCCCCACGTGCGCAAGGTGCTGTCTATGGCCAAGCGCTCCAGTGTCCCTGTGCTCGAAGACGGCGGTGAGCTGATTCAAGGCAGTGCCAACATCATCGATTATCTGGACCAGACCTACCCCGACCATGCATTGACCCCATCCGATCCATTAATGGCAGCCACTGCGCGCCAATGGGAACAACGACTGGATGAAGTGGCAGGTCCTGCGGTCCGTACGTTTGTTTACCACTACATGCTGCGTTACCCGTCGGTGATCGTGCCCTTACTGACCGCGAAACAGAATCCGATGATTCGGGTGATGTTTTATGCCGGGTATCGAAAGCTCGCCAACACCATGCGTGGCTGGATGGACATTAACGAAGCCAGTGCGCACCGCGCCATGGACGACATGGATAAGATTCTGAGCGAACTGCGGCAGATTTACGCCAACACCCGTTATCTGGTGGGTAACCAGTTCAGTCGGGCGGATTTGGCGGCGTGCGCCTTGTTTGCACCCTTGTTCCAACCCAATGGCTATGGATTGAAGTGGACCGGCCTGGAGAAAGCGCCCCCCGAAATGCGGGAGTGGATTGATTCGCATGAAGGCGCCTTGTCGTCCATCGCGATGCGCTACGAACAGAATCGTTAGCGCACCGCCATCTGGGGTTTAGTTATTTGAGTTTAGTTATTTGAGTTTAGCTATAAATCAGCTGGCCAAGACCGAGGGTTAACGCATAACCCGCGGTGTATGCCAGCAGCAGGGCGACAATGTATTTCAGGTAGGTGCCAAAGGTCAGTGCCTCAATTTTGCTCATGGCAACAATGCCGGCGGCCGAGCCAATAATCAGGAGTGAGCCACCCACACCGACCGCGTACGTCAGCGCCAGCCATTCTGCTGGATTCATCACGACGTCCGATTTCAACAGCGCCGCCGTCAGCGGAACGTTATCCACCACTGCTGAAAATAGCCCCATCAGGTAATTGGCCTGCCAGGCGGGCAAGATTTCATAGATGCCGACAAAGCTTTCCAGTGCATGAATTTCTTTCAGTGCACCGACGACCAGCAAGATACCGAGGAAGAACATCAGGGTGTCGAATTCGATTCGGCGAATGTAGTCCATGATGGGGTCGTTCTCTGTGTCTTCGCCCATAAACTTGGCCACCAGAAACATGATCGACAGCCCGGTCAGGAAGGTGAGTACAGGGGGAATGGAGTAGGCGACATTGAACCCAATGGTGGTCAGGATCGTCAGTAAAAATACCCCGGCAATGACCAGATCCACCCGCGCTAATGGATGACGGGTTTTTACGATTTCTACCTCTTCTGTTAATGGCAGACACAGCATCAGAATCAGTACGCAGACTGCCAGAAACGCTGGGCCAGACAGTAACAGGAGGCTGGTGATATCGGCCTTGTCCGCCAGAAAGATCATCAGGGTGGTGACGTCGCCGGTGATCATGGCCACCCCGCCTGAGTTCACGGCAAAGACGGTGACGGCAGAGAATCGCAGGGTTTTCTGGGTGTTCATCCGTAGCGATAAAATCAGCGCCACGGAGACCAGTGTGGCGGTAATGTTATCGGCCAGCGACGAGAAAATAATGGCGAATAAGCCGGTCAGAAACAGCAGTTTGCGTTCACTGATGCGATCGGGCAGTACCCGGAAAATCGCCGTTTCAATCAGGCCCTTTTTATTCAGATAAGCAACAAAGGTCATGGCGGCGGTTAAAAATAACCACAAACTGGCGATTTCGCCGATGTTCTCGCTGAGCCCCAGTTTAACGTGTTCATGCTCTGGCGAGCCGTGCGTGCTGGCAAACAGGATGACCCAGGAGATAGCGCCAAAAAACAGCACTGACTGAGCTTTGTTGATGTGGATGACTTCTTCGAAAACGATGCCGAGTAAGGCGATCAGGGCGAGTGCGATCAGCACCCAATACATGATTTCGGGCATGGTGACGATCCGTAGACTGAATTGCGGCGTAGTCTACGCCTGCCTACCGGAAAGAAAAAGGCTCAGCCGGTCACGGCTGAGCAAAAGTGAAATCTATTAAACGCGAGATTGATTCCAGTCACGTAAAAGCTCAGCTTGCAGGTGCGCTAGCTCCATTTGGGCATCCAGCTCCGCCGGAGTACCTTTTTCACCAAAGTAAATCGGCAGCGAGCGCAGTCTCGGTACCAGCTCATGGCTGGGGGATTCCATTTTGTTGCGCTCAATGGCCCAACGAATGTTGCTGTTAAGCATGCGATAGAAAGTCACGCGGGTGTCCAGTGAGAACACGCTACCGGCATCGGTATCGCAAAACTGTTCAAATTCGATGCCTGCCATCAGTACCTGACGGTTGGCGACGCGGATGGACGCTGAGCGTTTGGAGTTCAATACCATGGCCATCACGCCAAACGGTTCGCCGGGGTTAATGGTGCTGAGCGCGGTTTCTGCTTTGTCGTCGGCCATGACTTCAAGCTGACCACGTAGCAGGAAATACAACACATTGGCGCCGTCGCCTTTGTGCAGGATGACTTCTCCCGGTTCGGCCGTGACAAAGCGTGTCATGCTCATCAGGAGTTCAAATTGTTCTGGGTTGTTTTTCAGCAGCTCTTTGAAAAAGGTTACGCCGGAGACAATCCGGTGCAGGCTGTCTACGGGGTAGTCTTCGCGAGTGACGGGGCGCATGGGTGCGTATCCTCTGTTCTTGTTGTCTGGCCGTAGTCAGAATTCACCAGGGTGAGATCTGGTAGACGATGAGAATAGCACCGGGAAATGGCAAAAAATGAGAGGTGCGCCACATTGTCCGTGCGCACCTTTGGGCCAAATGGCCTGTAAGCAGTGACTATTCTCCGCTTGCGACCATTTGTTGTCGTTGCATGACAGCAGCGTATTGGCCAGTGATGTCATCCATCTTTTTCAGTATGGATTCGGTGGTCACCGAAATCACGGTAGGAACGTAGCGGCCATCAGACCCAAGCTTGAATCCCGACTGTGAAAAGCGCCATTGATTGCGTACGCGATTGAGAGCGACTTCCAGCGCTACGGTATTGTCGTCGGCCGCCTCGAGTTCTTCCAGTGCGCCTTCAAACAGGTCGATCGCAGCGTTGAATTCCTCTTCCAGACGAGGGTCTTCTACGCGCCAGTAGATGGCCAGATAGGCTTTGGCAATTTTCTGCGACAACATGCGTTGGCGCCCAGAGATGTTCACCAGATAGCCGCTGGCGATGCCGGAGTGAGCTTCAATGGCTTTCACCACATCGTCGCAGGCTTTCAGCAAGGACAGATTTTCCTGCATCAGGGGAACGGCATCATCGCGATTGGGTGCAGCCAGAATGGCCTCCCGGTGTGGTAGCCATAAGGCTTCAACAGCATCCAGTCGCTTGTTGATTACATCGGTCGGGGCGTAATCACGCAACGACAGGAACTGCGATTCAAACAAGGCAACGGCCGAGTCCAGTTGACGTTGAGCTTCGGCGGCTTTGACGTCGGCGCCGAGCATCAGGTAGTTCTTCATCATACGCTGCGACAACATACGTTGGCGGCCCGAGACGTTAATGGCCTCGGCATCGGTCATACCCCAGCTGACGTTAGGGACCACGACGGGTATCAATACCATCATTAAAGCGAACAACATGGTTTTCACGGCTACTTCCCCCGGTGAGTCGATAAGTTGACACTTTCTTTGCAAACAGTGAGCCAACTATCAATAAGAAAGGGCGTAGAAGGGGCGGGCGTTAAAACTGGATGGAATAAAAAAACGCCCCATTATGGAGCGTTTTATTAAGAATGGGTCTCAATTGAGGGCGCAGTGTGTCTGGCCCTCACCCCATCGCTGGGATGATCCCAGACGCTGGATTATTCCAGGCCCTGAGACTTCAGGTACTCGTCGTAGGACCCGTGGAAGTCGACAATCTCGTTATCGCGGATCTCGATAATGCGAGTCGCCAACGAGGATACGAACTCACGGTCGTGAGAGACGAACACCAGTGTGCCTTCGTACATTTCTAACGCCAGGTTGAGAGATTCGATGGATTCCATGTCCATGTGGTTGGTCGGTTCATCCATCAGCAGCACGTTGTGGTTGCCCATCATCAGTTTACCGAACAGCAGGCGGCCTTTTTCACCACCGGAGCAGACACCGACCTGCTTCTTGATGTCGTCCTGGTTGAACAGCAAACGGCCCAGTGAGCCACGTACCGCCTGATCGTCGTGCTCAGGGGTTTTCCACTGCTCCATCCACTCGTACAGGGTACCACCCATGGTGAATTCGTATTCGTGGTCCTGTGCGTAGTAGCCGATGTCGGCGTTCTCTGACCACTTAATCGTACCGCCAGTCGGCGTCACGTCATCGACCAGACATTTCAGGAAAGTGGTTTTACCCGCACCGTTGGCACCGATGACCGCGATTTTCTCACCGGCTTCGATCAACAGGTTGGTGTTCTTAAACAGTGGTGCTTCACCATCGTAGCTGTGCGCCAGACCTTCGATTTCCAGTGCCAGACGGTGCAGCTTTTTCTCTTGAGTGAAGCGGATGAACGGGCTTTGACGGCTGGACGGCTTGATGTCGTCGAGCTTGATCTTCTCCATCTGCTTAGCACGGCTGGTGGCCTGCTTCGCTTTCGAGGCGTTGGCCGAGAAGCGCGAGACAAATTGCTGCAGTTCGGCAATCTGGGCTTTCTTCTTAGCGTTCTCTGATTGCAGGCGTTCGCGCGCCTGAGTCGAGGCAATCATGAAGTCGTCGTAGTTACCCGGGTAAATCTTAATGTCGCCGTAATCGATGTCGGCCATGTGGGTACAGACAGAGTTCAGGAAGTGACGGTCGTGCGAGATGATGATCATGGTGCACTTCATGTCATTGATGATGCCTTCCAACCAGCGAATCGTGTTGATGTCGAGGTTGTTAGTCGGTTCGTCGAGCAGCAGGATGTCAGGGTTCGAGAACAGGGCCTGTGCCAATAACACGCGCAGCTTCCAGCCCGGTGCCACTTCAGACATTGGACCATGGTGAAGTTCGGTTTCGATACCGGCACCCAGCAGTAATTCACCGGCGCGGCTCTCGGCGGTATAGCCGTCCATTTCGGCAAACTCACCTTCGAGTTCTGCGGCGCGCATATAGTCATCTTCGCTGGCTTCTGGGTTGGCGTAGATGGCATCGCGCTCTTCTTTTACCGCCCACAGCTCTTTGTTACCCATCATCACAGTGTCGAGTACTGTGAACTCTTCAAAGGCAAACTGATCCTGATGCAGCTTACCCATGCGCTCGCCAGGCGAGATGCTGACGTTACCGGCGCTTGGCTCAAGGCTGCCGTCAAGAATCTTCATGAAGGTCGATTTACCACAGCCGTTGGCGCCAATAAGGCCGTAACGGTTGCCGTCGCCGAATTTAACGGAGATGTTTTCAAACAGCGGCTTGGCACCGAACTGCATGGTGATGTTGGCAGTTGAGATCACAGTATTGTCCTGTCAGGGCAAGGTTGAAAGCCGGGCACTATACGCGCATTGGCTCATTTTTTCAGCTTCAGGGTGTTGCTGGTTTTGGTTTTCGGATTGCGATACACCGTCTTATTCGAGGGCTTCGCTTTGTCCGCACGTTTGGTCTGATTGCTGTCCCGGCGTTCGCTCTGTCGGGCGGGCTTGTCATCGTTACGGCCTGATTTATTACCCGTCGACTCGGCGCTCTGGCGTTGTGACCAGGGGCCGGAGGCTACACCTGTCGCGGCAGATGTTTTCTCTGAGGTGCTTGGGCGTTCCGAACGATTGTCGGTGTGGCGCTTTTTGTTCGCGGGTTTCTGGCCTGCTTTGCCAGACTTAGCGTTCGCCTTGCCAGATTTAGCGTTCGACTTGTTCGGTGTGGCTTTGCCTGATTTACCGGACGGTTTGCTGGTCGACTTGTTGGAAGGCGGCAGTGGATCGTCGTCGCTGCGCAGGCGGATGCCTGTCTCTTCGATGACAATCTTGCCCGCTTTATACAGTTTGCCGACGGCCATTTTGAACGCCCGCTTACTGACACCAAAGTGCATTTCAATCAGCTCGGCCGGGCTGTAATCGTTAAGCCCTAACTGACCCTGAGACTCTTCGAGTTTTTTCAGAATACGCGCAGCCAAAGGATCGCTGCGGGTATGACCAATTGGCTCCAGACTCAGATCCAATCGGTTGTCTTCACGCAGTCGGCGCACATAGCCTTCCATGCGTTGCCCGACACGAATCGCCTTATGAATCTGGCTGGTGTGCAGCACGCCCCAGAACGCGTCGTTGACGATGGCCTTGTAGCCAATGTCGGTACGCTGCGCGACCAACAACTTGACCTTATCACCCATAGTGAAAGGTTCTGGCGCACCGGGCCAGGCGCTGGTGGCTTCGTCGCGGATAAAGCGATTCAGGCGAGCGCTGCCGATTAAGCGGCCGGTGTTGTCTTCGGTCACGTACACCACGTAACTCTGACCGGCTTCCATGCGTTGCTTCTGCTCACCAAAAGGCACAAACAGATCTTTCGGCAAACCCCAGTCCATGAAGGCGCCGGTGCGATTGACGTCTTTGCACAGCAGAAACGCTGCCTGATTGAGTTGTACCCGTGGTCGCTGCGTGGTCGCAATGAGACGATCATCAGAATCCAGATAAATGAAGACTGAGAGTTCGTTGCCTACCTCTGTCCCCTCGGGTACGTAACGGTTAGGCAGCAGGATTCGACCACCGTCACCGTCATCCAGGTACAGGCCTTGGGACTGAACGTCGCTGACGATCAGGGTATGAAATTGTCCGGGAGTTGCCATAAAAATTCGCTGGTCAGATCACTGACGATAGATGGTTTTGATCAGGTGCCAGCCAAATTTCGTTTTGACTGGCCCCTGTACTTTTAACAGAGGGCCTTTGAAGACGGCATCGGCGAAGGGTTTCACCATGTCTTTGCGGCCAAATTCGCCCAGAGAGCCGCCTTGCTTACCGGATGGGCAGGTGGAGTACTTGCGGGCCAACTTGTCGAAGGCAGCACCACGATTCAGCTGTTGCAGAATCGATTCGGCCTCTTCCCGCGAGCGAACAAGGATGTGACAGGCGCAGGCACGTTGGGCCATAAGGAGTACTCCGCGGGCGGGTAGGTTGGAAAGGGTGGTAGTATACCTGCCAACGACGGCAGAGCGAACTCACGACAGTGACAGAACTTTTTCTTATTGCCCTGGTCGCAGGGGGTGTCCCATTGGGTTGGGCATTTTTGCAGCGCCAGCAGGCCGCCCGGTCTCTGGCCATGACCTATTTGCGACGTCAGTGTGAACAGCAGGGATTGCAGTTGCTGGACGATACCGTGGCGTTGCAGGGCATGAGGCTGCGATGGGCCGGGCGGCCTTTGTTGGTCCGCCAGTACAGCTTTGAATACAGCGCCGATGGCGGTGATCGTTATCCGGCCAGTGTGACGTTGTGTGGTTACCGCCCTGAGCAGTTGTCGCTGGGTGTACACACCATGAATGACAGTCACTGAGTACCTGGCTGATTGCCTGGTACCTGATACTAATAGCCTGGCGAGATGACAGGGTTTACTACAAGGATCGTTAAAGGAGCACACCATGACCGAGTCAATGACCCCCAATAAGCATGACAGCAAGAACGACAGCAAAAACGACTCAAAAGAAACGAGCACGCTCGACCGACGCACGCCGCTGACCGCCGCGGATTACACCCTGCGACACGATGAAGCTGAGCAGCGCTTTGTGTTAGCGGTGCCGCCGTACGAGTGCTTGCTGGAATATGAGCGTGACGGCGATGGCGTGAATTTTATTCACACCTACGTTCCGTTTCGTTTGCGCGGCAAGGGCTTAGGACAGCCTCTGGTGGCTGCAGGACTGGCGTGGGCGGTGGAAGCCGGTTTGCGCATTGAGGCCGAGTGCTGGTTTGTGAAAAAGTACATGGACGAGCACCCTGACGCGGTGCCTGCTGCGTAAACTCTGGCCTCTGGGTGCTATCTTCTCAGTTCAGCGCTTGGGTAACTGAATAAATTCCAGCATCCAGCGGGCAATGCGTTCGCTGTCGTTGGGTTGGTGGATGCTTTCCAGTGCCTGATCCAACAGGGTGTTGCCAACGTCCTCGCGGCGGCGTTCCAGTAGGCGTGTAAAGTACTCCGCGGTAAATTCCGGATGCCCCTGAAACGACAACACCTGATCGGACAAATACCAGGCGGCCAATGGGCAAAATTCACTGCCTGCCAGACAATGAGCCCCGGGTGGCAAGGATTCCACCTGATCCCGATGGCTGTATATCAGCTGAAAGGCCTCGGTATCGTCGTTTAACCATAATGGTCGTTGCTGAACGACGGTGGTGTGATGACCCACGCCCCAGCCTTTTGGGCTGTTGGCGGCGTGCCCACCTAATGAATGCGCCAACATCTGGTGACCAAAACAAATACCCAGCAAACGCTCTCCGCGCGTAAAGGCCTGTTCAATCCACTGTGCCAGCGGCGCCAGCCAAGAGTCCTCGTCGTATACCCCAGTTTTTGACCCTGTGACCAGATAGGCATCACAGCTTCCCGGTGCGGGCAGCTCTCCATTGTGAATGTCATAAAACTGACAGGTCAGGGCCGGATTCAGGCGGCACAGTAACTCGGCCAACATAGTGCCGTAAGATTGGTAATCGTCGATCAGGTCGTCGTACAGAACGTCGGCTTCAAGCAATCCTAACGTAGGCATTACTGCAGATTCTCCGGTGGCGGTTGTCTCAGTTTAGCAGGGCGACTGGCTTTTAATGGGGTGAGCAGGTCTTCCAGCCCGTGAATTCTGAGCTCTAGCATGACGGCCAATAAGTGCCCGAGATACCCTTCCGGGAATTCGCGATTGCTCATCCATAACAGATATTCCTCTGGCAGGTCGCACAAACGACGCCCCTGATATTTACCGAAGGGCATGGTCCACTCAACCAGTGCAATCAAATCCTCTTGTCGCATATCGCCTCATTATTTTGGCCGCTTGGGAATACTTGTGTCGTAAACGGACAGCTTCAGTGCTAAACCTACTCTCGAGCATCGGCCCGGGGTCGATAGTCTACACTTTACAACGTAAATCTGTGACGGTCCGTTTAAGTAACGGTAGTGGAGTAGTTACATGAGTACGCTGGCTTCAGCGGCGTTGGGTGAATATCAACCCAGTGAGGGGTGGAAACGGGTCGAACAGGAAAGTCGCCGCGCAGGTACTGTGCGTGGTGGACGTTTCGGTGCGTCGGATCTACGCCTGGAAACCATTCTCGAACGCAGCATGCGGGTCTTTCTGACCACGCGTGCGGAAACACTGCACGCCGATATTGAAGGCGCTTTGTTGCAGATTGCGCGTTTTTTAAAAGCCAGCGCGACGGCGATTTATATCGCAGAGCAACCCGACGATATCAGGGAGGCGTTGTGCGTGACGGTATCGTTTCAGTCGACGGACGCCGTGGCGAATACCGTGAAGCATTTCTGGCAATACCGCCCCGATGAAGTGATTCCGACCAGTACCAGTGCGCAAACCGAAACCACCAACGAAGCCGCGGTACGACATATTCTTGGTGGCGACCGACTGGTCCGTATTCCACTGCTGGACGACCACGGCCCGGTTGGCTATTTCTTTATTACGCTCAGCGAGACGCAAGCCGATTTATCAGCACGCAAAATGGCTCAGTTGGGGACGTTCGCGCAGCTTTGTTGTCTGATGCGAGAGCGTCTGCATGTCATGGCGACTCTACAAGATCGGGAAAAGCTGCTGCGGCAGACAGAGCGTCTGGCTAAGATTGGCTCCTGGTATGACGATGTTGAAAATGACCGTATCACTATTACGCCGCAGGCCGCATCCATCTTTGAACAGGAAGAGGGGACAGGCGTTGTTAATCTGGCGAAATATTTTGAGTACGTTCATCCGGATGATATTGAGCGAGTCGCCCAAATCCTGACGGAGAGCATGAATGAGGGGAAACCCTCGGACATGATATATCGTATTTCGTTACCGTCTGGCATCGAAAAAGTGATTCATGGTCGTGCCGAAGTCATCTTAAACAATGAAGGTAAAGTTGTTGCTCGGGTCGGGTCGGTTCAGGACATCACCGAACAGCAAGCCAAAGAGGCGCGCCTGCGTCTGGCCATGACGGTGTTTGAGTTTTCCATGGAAGGCGTCGTCATTACCGATTCGGATTGGAACATCGAGGCGGTGAACCCAGCATTCAGCACAATTACCGGTTATTCCGAACGTGAAGTGCTCGGCGGCTCCATTGATTTGCTGCGCTCGGATCGTCACGGCAAAGATTTTTATCAACGTATTCTGACCCAGTTGCGTGAGCGTGGTTACTGGCGCGGTGAAATCTGGAACCGTCGTAAAAGCGGCCAGACCTACCCGCAATGGATGACAATTACTGAGGTACGCGATCCTCAAAAACGCGTCACTCATTACGTGGCTGTATTCTCCGATATGTCCCGTATTAAAGAACACGAGCAACAGGTGAAACACCTGTCGAATTATGACTCGTTAACCAATTTACCCAATCGTACTTTGCTCAACAGTCGCCTTGAAGGCGCCTTAAATGATGCCTCCGTTAAAGGGCGCAAGGTGGCGGTGATTGCCATCGATCTCGATCACTTTAAGCACATTAACGACAGTCTCGGACACCCTGCGGGCGACCGTTTATTGCAGGAGTTTGCACAGCGTATGCGGACGCGTCTGCGCGACAGTGACACCGTGGCCCGACAGGGCGGTGATGACTTTGTGGTGGTGTTAGAAAACATCGTCAACGAGCAGCAAGTGGCCAGCGTGGCTGAGATCATTCTGTCGTTATTAAAAACGCCGTTTGATGTGGGCGTGGGTAAAGATCTGCACATTGGTGCCAGCCTGGGCATTACCTTGTATCCGGATCATGGCACCGATGTGACTCAGCTGCTGAGTAACGCCGATGTGGCCATGTATCAAGCCAAACAGCAGGGGCGTAATCGTTATCGTTTTTACGATAATGAAATGACTCAGGTGGTCTCTGATCGTCTGGAACTGGGTAATGAAATCCGGGTGGCGCTGCAGCAGTCCGACGAGCTGCGTTTGTATTATCAGCCGCAAGTCGATATCCAGAGTGGCGAGGTCGTAGGCCTCGAAGCTCTGATCCGTTGGCATACCCGCGACGGTGACGTTATTCCCCCCGGGCGTTTCCTGCCTGTGGCAGAAGAAAACGGCCTGATGCCGGATCTCGACAGTTATGTGTTGAATCAGGCGTGCCGTCAGATCGCTCAATGGCAGCAGGAAGGGCGTCGTAAGTTGGTGGTGGCTGTGAACATTACCCAACCAACCTTCATGGCGGGTGGCTTAGTCGGGCGCCTGGCCAACCTGTTAAAAGAGACCAACATCGACCCCAGCTGGCTGGAGTTAGAAATCACCGAAGGCGCGTTACTAGAGCCAAGCTCTCAGGTGCTGGAAACCTTAGCAGGCCTGAAGCAGCTCGGCGTTGCTCTGGCGGTGGATGACTTTGGCACCGGGTATTCTTCGCTGGCGTATTTGCATCGTTACCGGGTCGATAAACTGAAAATTGACCGCAGCTTTGTACAAAGTGCTGACGTTGAAGAAGAAGGTAAGGTGATCACCAAAACCATCATTCAAATGGCCAAAGGCTTAGGTCTTGAGGTATTGGCTGAGGGGGTTGAGACCGAGCCGCAGCTGGCGTTTCTGAGGGAGAATGGCTGCGAGACGTACCAAGGATTTTACTTCAGTCGTCCGTTACCGGTGGAAGAGCTGTCACTGACCTGATGCGTGGCATCAGGTCAGCGGAGGCTGCACTTATTCGTAGGTGCAGAAGTACGCCGTCTGGCCGCTCATGCGTACCTGAAACTTCACGTTGGCTTCGATTTCAAACGCGTCGCCTTGCTTGAACGTCTGCCACTCGCTGGCACCCGGCAGCAGCGCGTCCATTGACCCAGATACAATGGTCATCACTTCTTTCTGGCTGGTGCCAAATTCGTATTCACCCGGCTCCATCACACCAACGGTGGCTGGCAGGGTTTCAGTTTGCAGGGCAATGGATTTTACCTTGCCATCAAAGTATTCGTTTACGGTTAACATGAGTCATCTCCTGTTTTGAGGCGGGCGATTATACGCGCCGATGCCTGTCCCACGCGACTATTTTCAGGGTGGGGCAATTTCCGCAAGCTATTGAAGTCGGTTTCCGGTATACTCCGCGCCCTTTTCGACAGATACGTCGGGCTACACCGTGTCAGCAACGTAGTGCAGAGATGCCTCAGGGCATTTAGCGGTAAGCCCTCAGCGTTGTAAGACAGGTAGATACAAAATGAGTGATTCAAACAGCACAGGCTTCGCTAGCCTGGGCTTGCCTTTCCCCGTTCTTCGCGTTCTTGAAGAACTGGGTTACGAAACCCCATCCGCCATTCAGGCCAACAGTATTCCTCCTTTGCTGGAAGGCAAAGACGTTCTGGGCATGGCGCAAACCGGTACCGGTAAAACGGCGGCCTTTGCATTGCCACTACTGGTTCGTACCAATCCGGATTTCCGTTCTCCACAGGTGCTGGTGCTGGCACCCACACGTGAGCTGGCTCAGCAGGTTGCCGAAGCGGCGAAAAGCTACAGCCGCCACATGAACGGCATTAACGTGACGGCGATTTACGGTGGTTCTGACTACGGTAGTCAGCTGCGTGATCTGAAGCGTGGCCCACAGTGGGTGGTCGGTACACCAGGTCGTGTCATGGACCACCTGCGTCGCGGCACCCTGAGCCTCGCGGACATCAAGGCCGTGGTTCTGGATGAAGCCGACGAAATGCTGCGCATGGGCTTTATCGATGACGTGAACTGGATTCTGGAGCAAGCACCAGAACAGCGTCAGGTGGCTCTGTTCTCTGCGACCATGCCTCGCGAAATTCAGCGCGTTGCTGAAACGCACCTGCATGACCCAGTGCAGGTGAAAATCGAATCCAAAACCACGACCAATGACAACATCCGTCAGCGTTACTGGTTTGTGGGTGGCGTTCATAAGAACGATGCCTTGCTGCGTATTTCTGAAACCGAAGACTTCGATGCCATGATGATCTTCGTGCGTACCAAGCAGGCAACCGAAGAAGTGGCTGACTTCATGGCCGCCAATGGCTTCCGTTGTGCGCCGCTGAACGGTGACATTCCTCAGCAGCAGCGTGAGCGCGCGGTTGAGAAGCTGAAAGCAGGCAAACTCGACATGCTGGTGGCCACCGACGTTGCCGCCCGTGGTCTGGACGTTGAACGTATTTCTCACGTGATTAACTACGACATCCCGCAGGATACTGAGTCGTACGTTCACCGTATTGGTCGTACTGGCCGTGCGGGGCGTGATGGTGAAGCCATTGTGTTTGTACGTGGTCGTGAAAAGCGCATGTTACGTGACATCGAGCGTGCTACGCGTCAGACCATCGAAGAGATGCCTCTGCCAACGGCCGCTCAGGTGAACGAGAAGCGTCGTGAACGTTTCCGCGCCCGCATCATGGATGCGCTGGTGCCTGAGAAAAACGCCATGTACCGCGAAATTATCGAAAGCGTACTGGCTGAGCATCCGGTCGATGCGCTGGACGTAGCCGCTGCGTGTGCGCGCCTGTTCCAGGGCAACAAGCCACTCTTTATTGATGAAAAAGCCGATGCGCGGGAACAGCAGCGTCGTGAGAAGCGTGAGCGCGAGCCGCGTGAAGGCCGTGATTCGCGTGATGGTCGTGAGCCTCGTCAGCGTCATCAGGGCAAAAAAGCCGTACCAGACACTTCGCCACTGCCATTGAAAGGTCAGCCTGACGTTCAGATGGAGCGTTACATGGTCGCGGTCGGTTACGACGACGGTCTGCGTCCGGGCAATCTGGTGGGTGCCGTTGCTAACGAAGCCGACCTCGAGAGCAAGTTTATTGGTCACATCGAAATCATGGAAAATTACTCCATTGTCGATCTGCCAGCTGGTATGCCGCCAGCGGTGCTGGGCACGCTGCGTAAAGCACGTGTGTGTGGCCGTGCACTGGATATGAAAGTCTTTAAAGTCAGCGCGATTCCTGAGCAGCGTCCGGGCGGCGGCAAGCCACCTCGTCGTCGCAACGATGGCCCGAAAAAGCCATATCGCGGTAAGCGTGACAACAACCGTCGTGACGGTGGTCCACGCGGTTAAGCAGTTTTAGCACACGAATGTGTTTTGCCCGGTTCGCCGGGCTTTTTTATGCCCGTTTGTTACGTCTCCGCCAGTGTCTGTGACCCCGCGCGGTCACTACTGCGATAGCCTCAGATCAGAATATCCCCTCGTAAGACACAGACTGTCCCAATAGTGGCACTTGATGGCGCTGCAGGGCTTAGTTAGCGTTAGGCCACGGATCAATTAACCTCATTATTACCGTGTTCGGCGCTTTTGCGTCTGCACGATGGCTGACACAGGAGAACGCCATGAAACTCTACGATAACGAACACGCCCCGAATCCCCGTCGCGTCCGCATGGTACTGGCCGAGAAGGGCCTTGAAGTAGAGCGAGTGGCGCTGGACATCGGTGCAGGCGATAACCTCAGCGACGAATTTAAAGCACGTAACCCGATGGCCAAAGTGCCTGTACTGGAGCTGGATGACGGCCTGTGCCTGTCGGAGACCGGCGCCATTTGTCGTTATTTGGATGAAACCTATCCAGAACCGGCTTTGTTTGGCACCACCGCTAAAGAGCGCGCCATCATTGATATGTGGGATCGCCGCATGGAGCTGGGACTGATGTTTTCCGCCGCCATGGGTTTTCAGCACATTGTTGGCTTCTTTAAAGATCGTATGACGCCAGTGCCTGCCTGGGGAGAGCAGTGTGTGGAAAATTACCGCAAACAATTGCCGGTGTTAGAGACGCAACTGAGTCATCATGAATTTGTCGCTGGATCGGAGTTCACGATCGCGGACATTACTGCCGTCTGTGCCATCGACTTTATGCGCGTATTAAAAGTGCGCCTCGATGACAGCACGCCCAACCTGCAACGCTGGTATCAGGCCATGCGCGAGCGTCCCAGTTATAGGGCGTGAGTCAGAGAGCGTGAGTTACCAGGCATAAGTCATCGTGCAGGAATGAATGCAGCACGGCTTTTCAAACATCGCTACAGGAAAACGACATGAGTCATTTTGCCATTATCTCCAGCAGTCACCGTCCCGGTGCGCAGAGTCTGCGCATTGCCAAAGTTCTTAATGAGCAGCATTTTGCTGGCTCGGCGGATGTGATTGATCTTTACGCTGCCGATTTACCCCTCTGGAATGGCGAGTGCGCTGCGACGCCTGAAGTTGAGGACATTCAACAGCGACTGGCCGCTGCCGATGGACTGGTGTTTGTGGTGCCCGAATGGCACGGCATGGCCCCGGCGGGGTTAAAGAATTTATTGCTGTGGTGTAACCACCCGCAGTTTGCGCATAAACCGGCGTTGTTGGTTGGCGTGTCGGCCTCCGTCGGCGGCGCATTCGTGATCGCGGAGCTGCGTGCCAGCGGCTATAAAAACTCGCGACTATTGTGGTTGCCAGAGCATCTGATTCTGCGCGATGTGAATGATCTCTGGAACGACGATGCCTCAGGCCAGTCCGATGACTACCTGCAAGAGCGTGCGGCCTATGCCATTGGTCAGCTTAAAACCTACACCGAGGCACTGGCGCCAGTACGTCAGCAGCTGATCGACGGCTTAGACGACTTTCCCAACGGAATGTCCTGATCTCACTTTCTTGATGCAGATCAAGAGAGCATTCAACAGTCAGACACGTGTCGGCCATGCAATGGCCGACGCGGACCTCTAAAAATTCTCCCCGAATATTGCCCCACCTCAAAAACCCTGCATTTAACAGGGTTGCTCTGGCGTACCTGAATACATTATGCCCAAGTCAGCCCAGAAAACCGGCGAAAACTACTCGCTGACACGACAGGATCCGGCGCCAGTGGCGGCCGATTCCCACCTTCTGCTCTGAGCGTATCTTCGTAGGATTGTCTGACAATTCAGCCAGACGCATCAGGGCTCTTCATGTTTGGATTATTTAAAAAAGCAGTGCCACGCACCCTCACCATTGACGGGGTGGGCGAGTTTTCGGTGAATCCGAAAGAAACCATTCTGATGGCGGCATTACGTCATGGGGTGCGGTTTCCGTACAGCTGCAAAGTGGGCGGCTGTGCCACCTGTAAATGCAAACTGCAGGACGGCCAGGTGAAAGAATTAACCTCAGCGGCGTTTATTCTCAGCTCTGAAGATATTGAGCAGAAATACATTCTCGGGTGCCAGTCGCAACTCAAGTCTGACGTGACGGTATTTGTGGATGGTCTGTCTGACGGCAGCTCAGTTGCGAAAGCCCACGAAGGCGAAATCACCGCCATTGAAAAGCTCACCTCCGACATCGTCAGCGTGACCGTCACGCTGGAAGAGGAGATGACCTATATCCCGGGCCAGTACGCACTGTTCTCAACGCCGGGTATCGCGTCTGGCTCTCGTAGCTATTCATTCGCGACGCCACCTCAGGGTAACCACGTACGTTTCTTTATCCGTGAAGTACCGGGCGGTGAAATGTCGGGCTGGGCGAATCACCACGCTGTCGTTGGCGATAAAGTCACTATCGATGGCCCTTATGGTGGTTTTTATCTGCGTCAGGACGCGGGTGAAAAGCGTGGCGGCGAAATGCTGATGATTGCGGGTGGTAGTGGTATCGCCCCGGTACTGGCGATTCTCGAAGATGCCATGAACCACAAGATCGACCGCGATGTGACCTTCCTGTTTGGCGCGCGTACTGAAAAAGATCTGTGTGCGCTGGAAGATATTTCCCGAATCTCCCGCAACTGGTCCGGCCGCTTCCGCTTTATTCCTGTGCTGTCTGAAGAGCCAGAAGGCAGCAGCTGGGATGGTCGTCGCGGTTTAGTTACCGATGTGATCCCTGAATTAACCGATATTTCTCAGACCTACATGTGCGGACCGCCGCCCATGCTGGACGCCGCAGAAAGCTGCCTGAAAGAACTGGGCATGAGCACCAACGGAATCTATTGCGACCGGTTTACCGACCGTTCGCATACGAAAAAAGCCGGATAACAACAGAATTTAAATCGAAAAAAAAGAACATAACGGAAGGAGAATCCTATGTTCCATTACCTCAAATATTTTCTTTTTCACGCGATTGGTCTGCTCGCGGCAGCGGCCATGTACCTAGGGAACGATTGGATCATCTATGGTCTGATCGTGATCTTCGGTGGTTATATCTTACTTGATGCCGTACTCGGTGATGACACCACCACACCCGAATTCAAACATCCGGGAATTCTGACGGTACAGCTTTGGCTAGCTTTGCCGTTGCTGTCGTTAATCGTATTTTCCTACTTCTGGCAGGTAAGTGCTGGCGATCTGTTTGGTTTGGGTGAAATGCTCACTAGCCTGACTGGCTACGATGTACTGGCCGCGAAAGCCGAAGGTTCATGGGTATCTGATCTATGCGCTCTGATTATTACCGGTCTGATGATTGGTATGGTGGGTACGATTACGGCACACGAACTGACACACCGCACCTGGGACCCGATCTCTATGTTTGTGGGGCGTTGGTTGCTGGCCTTCAGCTTTGATGTGGCGTTCGCTGTTGAGCACGTTTACGGTCACCACCGTTATGTGAGTACGACTAAAGATCCTGCCACTGCACCGCGTGGCCGCAACGTTTACTTCCATGTGCTGGCATCGACTATTAAGGGCAACATCAGCGCATTGAAACTCGAAGCAGAGCGCCTGCGTAAAATGGGTCACAGCCCACTGTCTATCCGCAACTCTGTTCTGCGTGGTTATGGCATGAGCGCAATCATCGTTGCTCTGGCATTCCTGGCTGGTGGTGTAGAAACCATGCTGCTGTTTATTGGTGCCGGCCTGTTCGGTAAAGCCCTGCTGGAAATCGTGAACTACATGGAACACTACGGCATGGTGCGTAACCCCGAACTGCCAGTGCAGCCACGTCACTCATGGAACACCAACAAGCGCTTCTCGTCATGGACCATGTTCAACCTGACCCGTCACTCTCACCACCACGCACACGGTGAAGTGCCATACCAGGATCTGCGTCCATACCCAGAAGCACCAACCATGATTAACGGCTACCTGACCACCATCGTTGTTGCCCTGATTCCACCACTGTGGCACCACCTGATGACGCCAAAAGTGCTGGAGTGGGATGAGAAATACGCCAGCGAAGAAGAAAAAGTACTGGCAGCTGAAGCGAACCGTATCAGTGGTATTAAAGCGCTGACAGAGCATGGCCAGGTAACAGCTCAGCAGGCGTAAGCCCGGCGGATCTTATTCGCTGAAATAACAAGCTGAAGCAAGAAGTCAAAAGCCCCGGAAACGGGGCTTTTTTATGCGTGTTAGGTAAGGGAACACTGCCGGAATTATCTCAACCAGCGCATACGCCTTCTTCCGCTCAATTTCTGGGTTCTTATGGCACGCAAAACAAATCGCCCCGGATTAACGTGGAAGTGAAACTCGATATAGTCTCGGGGCTCGGTTTTGCTCTGACGGCCAACGCCCCCATCATTGACCGACGCCGTACGCATGCTGGTTTCAATAACTCAGGACGTGTCCCTGTCCGAATTGCATCTCAAAGCCGGGCTCCGTACCATGCCGTTTTAGCCGATTCTGAGCCACTCCGCTTTTGTCTGATTCTCCGCATACCGTTCAAATCATCGCCCATGCAACTGCGCAATTGACGCAAGAGCAGCAAGCCGTGGTCGCTCATCGCCATGGGCACGCGCGGGTGATTGCGGTGGCGGGTGCGGGTAAAACGGCCACCCTGACGCACTTTGTGTGTCAGCGGCTTGCTGAAGGCGTTTCTGCGCGACGCATTCTGGTGTTGATGTACAACAAAGATGCTCAGCAGGAGTTCCAGCAACGTATTGAAGGTTTGGCGAGTACGACGTGCCCGGGGCAAGCACTGCCGCAGGTTCGGACGTTTCATTCGTTAGGACTGAAAATCTATCAGTCGCTGGTGGACTGTGGTGCGTTGCCCGCTTGGGAGGGGAGGATTCTTTCCGATGCAGAGGCCGAGGGGGTGGTCTGGCGTCTGTTGCAGCAAGCCGCTGACGATGACACCCGGCAGGATATTCTGTCGCAGCGCCGCAAATGGGTAGAACCTGCCATGGCGTTTATCGATCGGGTAAAGGCCGGTTGGTTGCCCGCCGCTGATGTGTTCGAAGAGCTCGACTATCCCGCAGCCTGCAAACTGTTCGTTGAGGTGTTTTACCAATTCGAGGAATGGCGCCGTCAGTCGCGTCGCATCAGTTACGCCGACATGATTTACGATCCGGTGATGTGCTTACGGGCACATCCGGAGCTGGCCGACCGTTTTGGTGGGCACATGCAGTGGATTCTGGTCGACGAATACCAGGACATTAACGACATCCAGCAAGCGCTGCTGCACATCCTATGGGGCGGTCGTGGGCATGTGGTGGTCATTGGTGACCCGGATCAGACCATTTACGAATTTCGTGGTTCGCGCCCTGAGTTTATTGTCAGTGGGTTCGCCGAGACGTTCGGTGAGGTCACGACCTATCAGTTGCCTCACACGTTCCGCTACGGGCATGCGCTCAGTCTGGCGGCGAACAGTCTGATTCATGCCAATCCGACCCGCGAGGCGGTCACGGGGTTATCACACGCTTCGGTGCGCAATACCCGGGTGAAACTTCACCGTGCCAACAATGAAACAGCACTGACTCTGACGCTGATTCAAAACCTGCTGGACGAAGATGCGGACGCTGACGTCGCGGTGATTCATCGCTTATGGGCGCAGTCTGCCGCGCTGGAGTTGGCGCTATTACGCACTGACATTCCGTATCAGCTGGATCACAGTCGCTCGGTACTGGAAGCGCGTGAATTACGCGTATTCTGGTTGTTGCTAGAAATTGCCGCTGGCGTATTTCAGCAACGCAGTCCCGCCAAGCGTCAGGATGCCTGGTTGCACCTGCTGACGACGCCGTTTCCTAAGGTGAAGCGTGCGTTGTTGGAAGACATTGCCCGGGCACTTGCACACAAAGAGTGTGATTACGGTGAAGCATTGATGGCGGCCCTGCCGCAAGACATGAGCCAGTGGCAGAAACAGCAACTGGAAGTGCGGGCACAGTTGGTGTCCGATGCCGAATGTCGGCAACCGACAGCGTGGCGTTTATTTAAAGATTACGTCGACCTGACGGATCTCGAAGAGGGCATCCGCGACACGGCTTTCTCGGCGCAACAGATTGATGATCGCCTGCAAACCGTGCGGGCGTTTTTACAGTACGCCAAATCCTTCGAGGGGCTGGCCAGTGATTTCCTAACGCATTGGCGGGCACTGCTGAAAAAGGTCAAAGCGCAGAAGTCGCAGGTGGCCAGAGTCACGCTGACCAGCGCCCATAAAAGTAAGGGCCGTGAATGGCACAGCGTGATTATTCCCGGATTTAATCGTCAGTTTTATCCTTACGTGCCGGAAGGCGATTTTACCTTGCCAGCGGACATCGAGAGTGAGCGCCGTCTGGTTTACGTCAGCCTGACCCGAGCACGTCGACAGTGCCATCTGATGGCCCCCGGGCCGTCGGATAAACCCCTGATAGATCAGAGTGATCGCGACCGGGTCAGCGTGTTTGAGCGCGAGCTGCAGTTAGAGCGCGGGGCGGCGTTATTAACTGCCGTTGAGTCTAAAACACCATGGGCTCTGAATGGCAAAGACGGTGGGCTTGCGCCTTGGTGGAGTGATTACCTCGCGTACCTGAATGCCAGCGACCTTACCATTGAATGGACGCAACCTCAGTCAAAGAATAACCGTGCAGCCGATGGAAAATCGATCAAGACTCCCGGCGGTATTATTGAACGCAAATTCGATGAAGCACCGCGCATTGAGCATGACACCTTAGGGCAGGGTACGGTGCTGAGTGAAGACGAGCACTATCTGGTGGTGCGGTTCGATCAGGATCAACGCAACCGCAAGCTCGACCGCGATACCGCCAAGGACAAAATCCGTCGTCTGTAAGTGCGGCATAAATTGTTCAGGTTCTGTTCGAACATCAGGTTTAACGGGCCAGACTGGTACTGAGGCCTAGCCTTGTTATACTGACGCCCGTCGTAGAGACCGGCCACTGTTCTGGGTTCACCCATCCCACGTCGCCTTTGCGTAAGCAATCACCCGGCCCACAACGGGCACAGAAAAACAGGATCAGATATGACCATCACACAACAAAAAGTGGTAACCATCCACTACAAAGTGACCGACGTGGACAGCGGCGAAGTAATCGATTCATCCGAGGGCGGCGCCCCAATGACGTACCTGCACGGTGCGCAGAACATCATTCCAGGTCTGGAACAGGCACTGGAAGGCAAGCAAGTGGGTGACGAGTTTGAAGTCACTGTGGCACCTGCCGATGCTTACGGCGAGTACAGCGATGAGCGTATCCAGAAAGTCCCTCACGAAGCCTTCCAGGGTGTTGAGCAGGTTGAGCCGGGCATGGCCTTCACCGCACAAACCGAGCACGGCCCGATCAATCTGATCGTGACTGAAGTTGACGAAACTGAAGTTACCGTGGATGCCAACCACCCACTGGCGGGCAAATCACTGCAGTTCTCAGTAAAAGTTGAGACGATTCGCGACGCGAGCGAAGAAGAAGTTGCACACGGTCATGTGCACGGTGAAGGTGGTCACCAGCATTGATCACAGTGTCCGGTGAGCCAGGTGCTCACCGGAACTCTCGTTTCTAACTCCTTTTCCGGAAACCCTCTTTCCGGAACCCGTTAATCGGAATTCTCTGTCATAGATGACAATTGTCGTCATTCTCACTGAATTTACCCCTTCCTGACGCCTATCCGCACATCTCTGGTGCGGCAGCAGAAATTACCGCATTTATTGCACTGAATACTGACATTTAATGCCTCGCATCTTGGCTGAAATGGTCTGAAACAGCGCTGGAACTTGTGTGATTGATCCAGGTCAGATTGACCGCTTGGCCTTCTGTGATAGCGTTATAAATGCGCGGACAACAATTCTGATGTCCCCAACAGCATGGCCCGATACATCGCTGATTTCAGTGGGAGGATATGCGAATGAGAAAAGGCAAAATTGCGGAGTACCGCAGAAAATCCATGGTTTATGGCGGCCTGATTGGCGCCGGCTTTGGTGTCGTGATTGGCAGCATGGTCGGGGTGTCTTTCGAGGCGGCGATGACCGGTTTCTTTGGTGGTTTAATTCTGGGTGAAATGATCACGTACGGTCGTACGTTCCCGGTGCATCACCATGGCCACCACCGTCATGGTCAGATCAGTAAAAAATAAGTGACCTTCGGCGGCGTTCACACCGCCGAACAGGCGGCGTATCATGCTCCGGTGATGCCCTCACCGGAGATGCCCTTGACCGACGTTGCGCCTGATCTACCCCCAACCTATTACCTCGATAATTTTCTGACGCTACTGACGGAAGTCTCAGGGCTTTACGACGACCTGCTCAGCGAGTCGGAACTCAGCTTTGTTGAAGATTTTTTGGCGTTGGATGCTGACGCACAATGCCTGTACGTGCGGCTCGTCAGTCGCAAAGGTGACTGGTTTCGTCGCGACAAACTCAAATACCCAGAAATCTCCGATCTGGATCATGCCTTAGCGACCTTGGTTGAGGAGCGCTTTGTGGATGTGGCTCTTCCTTCGGACGGGACGCTCTACAACCAACGCCATGAATGGCTGAACTTATTCACCAAAGCCGAACTTCTAAAAGCAGTAAAAAGTGCCTTAAAAAGCACAAAAGAGAGCACAGAAAAGGGCTCAGAAAAAGGCTCAGGGCTAACCCGCTTTACTGCATTGGGTAAGGCGGATTTGGTGGCGGCGCTGGCGTGTGCTGATGACGTTTCAAGTGAAGACCAAGAACGCAACGACGTGCATACCGAAGAGGCTCACCGTGTGTTGGCCGAGCTACCTGATGAACCTCTGATTTGTGTGTTCGGGGCTCAGGAACTCGAGACATTAAGGCTGTTATTTTTTGGTAATGGCTTTCAGGACATGACTGAATTCGTTTTACGCGATCTCGGCATTTATCGCTACGAAGATTACCCGCTGGACCACTCACATCGCTGGTGTCAGACACGCCCGCAACTGGAACGTCATCTGGCGTATTACCATCAGCGTGAAGCGGCCGGTGATCTGAAAGTCGCCAGACACGAAGCGCTGGTCGATATGGCCGACGCCGTTTGCGACGAGACGCTCACCACCGACGCTATGCTGGCCAGGCGCAGCCAACGTTTTTTAAACGACATCGCCCGGCAGTTGGAGCGTTTAGGGCGCTGCGATGAAGCCTTAGCTGTGTACGCTCGCAGTCACCGTCATCCCGCTCGAGAGCGCCGCGTGCGGTTATTGGTTTCGGCCGGTCGTGATCAAGAAGCCATGGTCTTGGCGCACAGCATGATGGACGACCTGTGGTGTGAGGATGAACGTCAGTTTCTGCTGTCGTTTGCGCCAAGAAAGTTATCTCAGGGTGGCAGCTTAATTGCGCGACTGGAGGCGCCAGCGCCTGCCCATGAAGTGCGCACATTATTCCTGCCAGCCGAGCAGCGCCTTGAGCACGGGGTCGAGCACGCGGCGCGCATGGCCCTGGAGTTAGAGACCGACGGCGATGAAGTGGTGTATTGCGAAAACCTACTGATTCCGGGAGTGTTTGGTCTGGTGTTTTGGGAGGCGATTTTCGCCCCTGTGCCCGGGGCCTTCTTTCACCCATTTCAGGTACGTCCGGCGGATCTGTACGAAGATGAATTTACCGACGTCAGATCAGAGGCCATGGACGCCGGTTGGGCAGCATTAGGGTCACTGGCACGATTGAAAGCCACGGTGCTTGAGCGTTTTCAGGAAAAATTTGGCCGAGCGAACCCGTTTGTACACTGGGGGTTTCTTAACGAAGAGCTGCTGACAACCGCGCTGGAGCGTTTACCGCTGGCGCATTGGCGTGCGTGTTTCGAATTCTTGTTGCGTGATTTACGCCATCACAAAGCGGGCTTGCCGGACTTAATCCGTTTTCCGAAAGAGGGTGGCTATCAGTTGATTGAAGTAAAAGGCCCCGGCGATACCTTGCAAAAAAATCAGAAGGTCTGGCTCGAGGCCTTTGCGCGGGCAGGCATGCCCGCTCAGGTATTGTTGGTTCGCGATAGCGACTGAATCAACCGCTACGGTCGACGAACGCTATCAACGATTACCAAGGGGGCTCAGGCGGCAGCAATGCCACTGGCCATGGCCAGATTGACGGCGCGCATGATGGATTGCAGGCTGGCAGCCAGCGTATCGGAATCCTGTGCCACTGCGGTAAAGCGTTGTCCTTTCATGCTGATCTGCACGAAGGCCATGGCCTGAGCATCCGACCCTTCACCCAGAGACTGCTCTTCAAATTGCACTACCTGTACATCCACCCCAATGGATTTCTGTAAGGCATCGCCGAAGGCACTGAGGCTACCCGTACCGCGACCGTGTATCTGAACCAGCGACTGACCATCGTGCAAGGCCGCCTGAATGGTATGGTGCTGTGCGTCGTGTTCGGTCTGGTAGCTAGCCAGTTCGTAATGACCGCCCTGCGGCATAAAGGCCTCACGGAAAATCGCGACAATTTCGTCGCCACTCAACTCACGTGCCTGTTGCTCTGCGGCGGCCTGAATATGTTGCGCCAGTTCGATCTGCATCCAGCGCGGCAGCGTTACGCCTAACGCCTGTTCGACAATGTAGCTGGCGCCACCTTTGCCGGATTGGCTGTTCACGCGAATGACCGATTGGTAGTTGCGGCCAATGTCCTGAGGGTCAATTGGCAGGTACGCCACGTCCCAGGGCTCGTCGTCTTTTTGCACAGCCAGACACTTACGGATGGCATCCTGGTGACTGCCAGAAAAGGCGGTGTACACCAACTCACCCACCCATGGGTGACGCGGGTGCGTTTTGATATTGGTACAGGCTTCGACGGTGGCAATGATGTCGTCGGCCTGACTCAGATCCAGCATGGGATCAATGCCCTGACTATAGAGGTTCATGGCCATGGTAACGATGTCCATGTTGCCGGTCCGTTCGCCGTTACCCAGCAGTGTGCCTTCAATGCGGTCCGCGCCAGCGAGGATGGCCAGTTCCGCAGCGGCGACTCCACAGCCACGGTCATTGTGGGTATGAATGCTCACCGTCACGCTGTGACGGCGATTCACGTTGCGACAAAACCACTCCACCTGATCGGCAAAGATGTTCGGCATGGCCGATTCAACAGTGGCGGGCAGGTTAATAATGGCTTTGTTTTCTGGGGTTGGCTGCCAGACATCAATCACGGCATTGCACACTTCCGTCGCAAATTCGACTTCGGTGCTTGAGAAGCTCTCTGGCGAGTACTGGAATACCCATTCGGTTTCCGGATAACGAGTGGCCTCGCTCATGACTTTGGCGGCGCCTTTGCGAGCAATCTCGACGATGCCAGCCTTATCGACACCAAAAACCTTGTTGCGCTGCACGGGCGAGGTGGAGTTGTACACGTGCACCACCGCACGACGAACGCCCTTGAGTGCTTCGTAGGTTCGTTCAATCAGTTCATCACGGGCCTGCACCAGTACCTGCACGGTGACATCGTCCGGAATCTGACGCGCTTCAATCAACCAGCGGACGAAATCAAAGTCGGGCTGTGACGCCGATGGAAAACCGACTTCAATTTCTTTAAAGCCCAGACGCACCAACAGGGCCCACATCTGTTTCTTCTGCTCAACCGTCATTGGGTCGATCAGCGCCTGATTACCATCACGCAAATCGACGGAACACCACTGAGGTGCCTGAGTGATTTGCTGATCTGGCCAGCGGCGGTCACGGAGTTCCACTTTAGGGAACGCACGGTATTTGGTGTGAGAAAAACGGGAGGTAGACATATCAGGGTCGCCTGGTTGGGTAGCTTGCGAGAAATCAGTGCTGTGTTGGCGGGATGTCGTGGCCTTGTGGGCGCTGGGACTCAGTCAACCTTGTGAGTGTTCTGCCACCGGCCTCGGATGAGAGTGCCGGTTGCCTTTCACAGCATGGAGTTAGTGTATGCCGGTGCTGGCGAAATGTGTTTGCAAATATGCCCTTATTAATTGCCTGTATTGGCAATAATCACTATTTATTATTGTTTTCGTGGTTAACTATTGCTTTGAGGTGGCTTTGGGTAGTGAAACCCATCTGAACAGGAGGAAACATGGCAACGAAAAACCCCACAAACGATCTTAATAACGGTTCGGCCAAAGGGCAGGTCATGGCATTGGATCGCACCGACCGCCGGATTCTCAGTGAACTGCAGCAGGATGGCAGCTTGAGCAATCTGGAGTTGGCCGATCGCATTGGTTTGTCGCCGTCACCTTGTTCGCGTCGGGTGAAAGCATTGGAGGACAGCGGCCTGATCCGCGGTTATCGTGCCTTATTAGACGCACGCAAACTGGGGTTGGATCTATTGGCGCTGATCAGTATCAGCATGGACCGTCATACGCCAGAGCGCTTTGAAAACTTTGAATCCCGCGTGGCCGAGTGCCCCGAGGTGCTGGAGTGTTATCTGATTACCGGGCAGTCGTCGGACTATGTGGTAAAAGTGCTGGTGGCCGATATGGAAGCCTTTCAGCAGTTCCTGTTGGGCACATTAACCCGCATCGAAGGCGTCAGCGGCGTGCATTCGTCCTTTGTAATGCGTAAAGTCGTAGACCGAACAGCCGTCCCGATTCCGTAGGGGTGTCTATACTGCAGTAACCAACCCCGAGCAGAGAGTTGCTGGTGTCGTCAATTGATAAAAAACTGACCTTCCAGGTGATCGTCTGGAGTCTCCTCATTGGGCTGCTGTTCAGCGGCATCCAGATGGTGGCGGACTATCGGTCAGAGCAGCGCAATTTTACGCGATCCGCCGATGAACTGCTGACGCGTTCTGCATCCATTGCCTCGCTGGCGCTCTACAACTACGACTCCGAGGCATTGCGTGTGGAGCTGCAAGCCATCATGTCGTATCCGGGGCTTATCGGCGCCCGCATCAAAGAAATCTCCACCGATTATCAGATCAGCGAAGGCAGCATTGACAGTAGTGAGCGTTTTGTCAGCTTTTCTATCGATTTGCGCGAACCGGCGAAATACAGCGTTGATCCGCAAATCATTGGCTCGCTGACCATCATTGCTGACCGTGATCGGGTGACCGAGAACTTCGAGCGCCGTGCTTTAGTCACCTTGGCCACTGACTTAGCACGTTATGCGACGCTGGCCATCGTCTTATTGCTGGTGTTCCGTACGCGGCTGACGGCGCCCATTCGTCGTTTGACCCATCGCCTGTTAGAAGTAGACATTCACGATCCAGCGCCGGTAACACTGGAGGTCGAAGAGCCACTGCAAGGCACCGAGCTGGATGATCTGACGTCCAAAATGAATGATCTGATCTCGGCCATGAACTCCGAGATGAAGCAGCGTGTAGCGGCCGAGCACAAAGCCCACCAGTTGAATGAACACCTCGAAGAGAAAGTGCATGCGCGCACTCGCGAGCTGCATGAGACCAATCACAACCTTCAGACCAGCCTTGAGCAGCTACAAAAAATGCAGGGGCTGCTGTTGCAGGCGCAACGTATGGCATCGCTGGGGCATCTGGCTGCTGGTGTGGCTCATGAAATCAACAACCCAGTGGCCGTGGTGTACAGCAACATTGCCACGCTGAGTGAATACCTGACCGAGCTGATTGAACTGGCTGACGAATACCAGAAAGCCGAAGACACCATTGCCGATGCGGACATTCGCATGAACCTCGAGAACATGCGCGAAGGCATTGATTTAGCGTTTGTGCGCGACGATGGCCCGGATTTGATCCGGGCATCCAAGCAGAGCCTGGAGCGCGTCCGTAATATCGTCAGTGAGTTGCGTACTTTTGCCGACAGCGATTCTCTCGAACGCGAGCCCGCCAATCTCAGCGAACTGTTGATGGAAGTCGTCAACGAATCGGGCCTGTCCCTGTTGCCCGAGTTGCGTGTTGTGTCCTTGATCGATGACTTACCCGAGGTCGATGTGGTGCGCTCGCAGGTGAAGTTGGTGCTGGGCAAAATTCTCGAAAATGCTCATGAAGCCATGCCCGAAGGCGGTGTGATTGAGGTGGCCGGCGAAACGCACGACGGCACGCTGACCTTAGTTATCAAAGATACCGGCATCGGCATGAACAAAGAGCAGGTCGATAACGCGATTAATCCTTTCTATACAGGCAAAGAGGTGGGCGAAGGCACAGGCCTTGGCTTGACGGTAGCCTACAACCTGATGATCAATCAGGGCGGTGAACTCAGCATCAGCAGCCAGGAAGGCGAGGGCACGGTGGTGCAACTCACTTTCCCACTCGATAACGTCCTGTTTGGCGATTGATCCCCATCCGGCGATAAGGTAGCTTGCCGCTTTTACCACTGAGCGGAGCCAAACAATGGCAAAAAAATCGACGGGTGGTCTGGTCTACTCCACAGAATTTGGTCGAGCCTGTCCGGGCTGTTCTCAACCCGTAGAATCCTGCACCTGCAAACAAGATCAGGCGCCAGAAGGCGATGGTATTGTGCGTATATCCCGCGAAAGCAAAGGCCGTGGCGGTAAAGTCATGACGCTGGTCACCGGCGTGCCTCTGGCAGGCGCCGAACTGAAAACACTGGCCAAAGAACTGAAAAAGAAATGCGGCGTCGGCGGAGCACTCAAGGACGGCGTGATTGAAATTCAGGGCGACCAGCGTGATCTGCTGCTGTCGGAGCTGACCAAACGTGGCTTCACTGCCAAAAAGGCCGGAGGCTAAGCCGTGACGAAAGCACTGATTATTTATGCGCACCCCGCGCATCAGCGTTCGCGGGCCAACCGTGTGTTGCTGGATCGCATTGCCGACCTCGAGCAGGTCACCGTGCACGATCTCTATCAGTGTTATCCCGATTTTTTTATTGATGTCGAAGCCGAGCAGCAGCGACTGCGAGAGCACGACCTGATTGTGATTCAGCACCCGGTGTATTGGTATAACATGCCCGCCTTGTTACGCGAGTGGCAGGATCTGGTGCTGGAATATGGCTTTGCTTATGGCAAGCAGCAACGCCAGTTGGCGGGAAAAGGCTTGTGGGTGGTCATGACGGCCGGTGCTCCGGAACGTACGTACGGCCCAGATGCGGTGAATGAGCGTCCGCTCAGAGATTACTTCCTGCATTACGATCGCATGGCCAACGTCTGCGAGCTGCAGCAGTTCGACAACTTTGAACTGTATTACAGCCGCCACAGTGACGATGCGGAGCTGTTTCGCGCCGCCGATGACTATCGCCAACAATTACTCAAACACCTGAAGGAGCTGAGCCATGGCTGAAGGCAGTATGTTAGGCCAGGCGTTTGTGTTTCTGGCGGCGGCCGTCGTCGCGGTGCCGTTGGCCAGTCGTCTGGGGCTTGGATCGGTATTGGGCTATCTATGCGCAGGCGCGGTGATCGGTCCGTTTGCCCTGGGGCTGATTGGTCAGGACATCGAAGAGGTGATGCACTTCGCTGAGTTTGGCGTGGTGATGATGCTGTTTTTGGTAGGCCTTGAGCTGGATCCATCCAAGCTCTGGCGTATGCGTGTGCCTATTGTCGGCATGGGCGGGCTACAGGTCGTGATTACCAGTGCGGTGATTGCAGGGATTGCTTTGGTGTATCTCGACAACTGGCAGCATGCGCTGGTGGTCGGCATGATTCTGTCGCTTTCCTCTACCGCCATTGTGCTGCAAACCCTGAACGAAAAAGGCCTGATGAAAAACGACAGCGGTCAGTCGGCGTTTGCTGTGCTTCTGTTTCAGGATATCGCCGTGATTCCGATGCTGGCCGTGCTGCCGCTGTTGGCCGTTGCCGAGGTCGGCACCTACAGCGACAAACATAACCTGCCGGGCTATCAGAGCGCCCTGCTGGTATTGGGTGTCGTGGTGGGCATTGTGGTGATTGGCCGTTGGCTGAGCCGCTCGGTGTTCCGCATCATTGCCGAAACCCGCTTGCGTGAAATGTTCACGGCCACGGCGCTATTTTTGGTTGTGGGTATTGCACTGTTGATGGAGCACATTGGTCTATCGCCAGCGCTGGGTACGTTTGTCGCTGGTGTGGTTCTGGCGAACTCGGAATACCGCCACGAGCTCGAGGCCGAAGTCGAACCGTTTAAAGGCTTGCTGCTGGCGCTATTTTTCATCTCGGTGGGCGCCTCCATCGACTTTGCGTTGTTGATGGAAAACCCGTGGCCAATTCTGGCAATGGTCGGAGGCCTGGTACTGGTGAAACTGGTGATTTTGCTGATACTGGGCAAAGTGTTTGGCCTCAGCAGTCGCAGTAATGCCATTTTTACTTTCTCTCTGGCGCAGGCCGGGGAGTTTGCTTTTGTGCTCTTCAGTTTTGCCGCCGCGCAGGACGTTTTACCGCAGTACATCATTAACCCTCTGACCCTAGTGGTGGCGTTGTCGATGGCACTGACGCCATTGCTGTTTGTGATTAACGAGAAACTGGTGTTGCCGCGTTTGGGCGGGCAGAGCGCTGAGCGCCCGCAGGACACTATTGAACAGCCCGAAGGCAAAGCGATTTTGGTTGGATTTGGACGCTTTGGACAGATTGTCGGGCGCCTGCTGCGCATGAATGGCTTTGAAATCACCGTACTCGAGCACGATGCCCGTCAGGTGGATCTGGTCCGTAGCTTTGGCCACAAGGTATTTTATGGCGATGCCGCACGCATGGAGTTGTTGGACTCTGCGGGTATTGGCGAAGCGAACCTGCTGGTGCTGGCGATTGACGATCATGCGCGTATGTTGCGCACCATTGAGTCGGTGCGCCGTCATCATCCGGCGGTAAAAATTCTGGCGCGTGCGGCCGGGCGTCGGGAGGCCGCCGAGCTGATTCATGCAGGCGCTGATTTTATCGAACGGGAAACCTTTGATTCAGCCCTGTCTATGGGTAAGCGAGCGCTTGAAATCATGGGCTTCCGTGCCTATCAGGCGCAACGCGCGGCGCGCTTGTTTAAGCATCACGATGAAAAGAATCTGTACGCGCTGAGTGAAGTGCTGGAAGACGACAAGAAATACATCAACATGGCCAAGCAGCACGCGACGGACCTGGAGCAGGTCATGCAGTCGGATGATCAGGCCGATACCAGTCTGGACGATCGTGGCTGGGACAGTGGGAGTAATTCATGAGCTCGTCTGATCTTTCTTCTTCTGAATTTCCCTCGACGGATCTTGCTTCGACTAACAGAGCCGCGCCTGACAGCCATCCATCATTTATCGGCCAGCGTGTCGAAGACGACGATGCCGCCATGGACATGGCATTGGCTTTGGCAGAGCGTGCAGCGGCCAATGGCGAAGTGCCCGTGGGCGCGATTGTGTTACTCGATGGCGAGGTGGTCGGTGAAGGGGCCAATGCACCGATTTCGTCGCTCGACCCCACGGCCCACGCTGAGGTACTAGCCATTCGAGATGCGGCACAACGACTCGGCAATTATCGTTTGTCTCAGGCAACGCTGGTGGTCACGGTAGAACCTTGCAGCATGTGTGCAGGGGCGATTGTGCACAGTCGTATTGCGCGTGTGGTGTACGGCACGACCGAGCCCAAAGCCGGTGTGGCCGAGAGTGCAGAGCGCTTCTTTGAAAAACCGTTTCTGAATTGGCAGGTGACCTTGCAGGCCGGCGTGAAAGCGGAGGCCTGCTCGTCGGTCATGACGTCGTTTTTTGCTGCCCGACGGGCGGGTAAGAAAAAGCTGAAGCAGGCGAGTAAGCCCATTGCTGACTAATAGCCCGGCTTAGAGTCTGGCTCGGGGCTTAGCTCAGACGGCTAACAGCCACAGAGTTACAGCAGGGGCGGAATCACGGTCACCGGCACATCGCTCCCGTGGGTGTGTTCGTCGTCGTTGTCGTGACTACTGATCTGTTCTTCGTTCCAGATGAGTACGTCGTAGTAGCGACGAATGTTCTGTACGTAATTCACCGGCTCGCGACCGCGGGCGTACCCATAGCGGGTTTGTTTGTAATAGCGTTGTTGCGTCAGCAGAGGCAGTACTTTTTTAACGTCGATCCAGAGATCTGGATTGCGTCCCATTTTGGCCGCCAGTCGACGGGCGTCTTCCAGATGACCAAAGCCGACGTTGTAGGCCGCCAGCGCCATCCAGGTGCGATCAGGCTCACGTACCGATTCATCCAGACGCTCACGCAAGCCAGACAGGTACTTGCTGCCTCCATAAATGCTTTGCGCGGGATCGAGGCGGTTTTTAATGCCGAGCTCTCGGGCGGTACGCAACGTCAGCATCATGATGCCGCGAACGCCGGTGTAAGAGCGTGCTCGCGGGTTCCAGTGACTTTCCTGATAACCCATGGCCGCCAGTAAGCGCCAGTCGAACCCGTACTTCTCGGCAGACTCTTTAAAGTTCTTTTCGTACTTGGGCAGGATCTTGCTGCTGTGTCGCAGAAAGCGATGAGCGCCCACGTAATCGAACTGATCCATGTGTCCGTAAAACCGCTCAGACAGCTCCGCCATCATGACGCCCGTTTCGGGGCGATAGAAAAAGTCGTAGGTTTTTTTACGTAGCGAATCATCGGCGCGCTCGGGTAGCACCCAGGCGACGGTCTGGACTTCACCGAGGGTAAAGGCTACATCCAGATTTGGCAGGTAAGAGCGCATCAGGCGAAACTCGTTGGAGTTCACCAGAGTAAAATCGAGGTCTTTATCCGACACCATCTGAAGCAGGTCAGAGGCTTCAAGATCGTTGGTTTCGCGCCAGGATAACGTTGGTAGCTCAGTACGTTGCCAATGGCGCAGCGTACTGGCATGCCGTGAACGGGCTGGCACCATCAGGCGGCCGTTAAGCAGGTCTTCGATGGATTCGGGTTTTGGAGTGCGTAACCGATAAATGATCTGTTCGCTGACCGAGGCGTAGGTCGGGCCATATTCTACGGGGTAACTGGCCGTCTGCTCTTTGGTAAACCCCGCCGCGGCCATGTGTGCGCTGCCATCGGCCAATGCCGTCATGGCATCGTGCAGGTTATCGACCACGATCAACTCAAGGCGCAGGCCAAGGTAATCGGCAAACGACTTGGCCAACTCATATTCATAGCCGGTGGGACCGTGTCGATCTTCAAAATAGGTGGTGGGGTTGTTACGCGTGACAATACGAATGACGCCCTCGGCCTCCAGCCCATCGAGCAGGCTCGGGCGTACGCTGCCGGTCAGCATGGCGATCACCGCAAGGGTGGTCAGCAGCCGGCGGGTCTGGCGTATCGTATTGAGCAGTGGCGTCATTATTGTGTGTTCTCCCTGAGGGGGCGATTTTACCGGGCGGCACGCCGTTACAACAGCTTAGGCGCCGGTATTTACACTTCTGTAGGTTAAGTGTGGGCGCTTAACTTATTGAAAAGTATAGACAAATATTGAGTTTGGCGAGCCGGGTTGGCTATTCGACATTAGGCGCGAATGGTATGTTAACAGTGCTCTCGTCGCGTCGAATGGATACTGACAGGGCGCTAAAAGGCTCCTGAATTAAGGGCGAAAGAGCGCAAACAAGGTGCTAACAAGGCCCTAATACAGCCGCTTGCATGACCAGCAAGACACACACGACAGACCTTAGCTGAGTTGGCGTCAGAGGGCCTGATCCAGTACAATCGCGCCTCAATTTTTACCTGTTATGAGTCGACCACGATGCTTGAGCTGCGTGGCGCCCCGGCGCTGTCTTCTTTCCGTCAGAACAAAATCCTCAACAAGCTGCAAAACGCCGTTCCCGGCGTGACCGGTGTTTACGCTGAGTTTATGCACTTTGCCGAACTGAGCGAGGATCTGAACGACAACGAACGTCTGGTTCTGGAGCGCATCCTGCGTTACGGGCCGAAAGCGGAACAGAAAGACGGAGCGGGTGAACTGTTCTTAGTCGTACCGCGTTTTGGCACCATTTCGCCGTGGTCATCGAAAGCGACCGACATCGCTCATAACTGTGGTCTGGCGAAAGTAGATCGTCTTGAGCGTGGTATCGCATACTACGTTGAAGGTGCAACAGCGGCTGACCGTGATGCGGTAGCCGCGGCACTGCACGATCGCATGACTGAGGTGGTACTGGAGAACAGCGCTGGCGCAGCGAACCTGTTCTCTCACGCAGAGCCAGCACCACTGAGCACCATTGATATTCTCGGCGGCGGTCGCGATGCTCTGATCGAAGCCGATCAGACATTGGGTCTGGCTCTGGCCGAAGACGAAGTCGACTATCTGGTTGAGAACTACATCAAGCTGGATCGTAACCCGACCGACGTAGAGCTGATGATGTTCGCTCAGGCGAACTCCGAACACTGCCGCCACAAGATTTTTAACGCTAGCTGGACCATTGATGGCGAAGACAAAGACAAGTCTTTGTTCGCCATGATCAAAAACACCTACGAGTGTTACAGCGAAGACATTCTGTCGGCGTACAAAGACAACGCTTCGGTGATCCGTGGTCACCACACCGGTCGTTTCTTCCCGAACCCTGACACCGACGCCAGCGCGCGCCAGTACAGCTACCATCAGGAAGATATGCACATCCTGATGAAGGTTGAGACTCACAACCACCCAACCGCGATTGCGCCGCATTCAGGTGCAGCAACCGGTTCTGGTGGTGAAATCCGTGACGAAGGCGCAACAGGCCGTGGCTCTAAGCCAAAAGCGGGTCTGACTGGTTTCACTGTATCTGACCTGAAAATTCCGGGCTTCGAACAGCCATGGGAAAGCCAGTACGGCAAGCCGGATCGCATCGTATCTGCCCTCGATATCATGATCGAAGGTCCTATCGGTGGCGCTGCGTTCAACAACGAATTCGGTCGTCCGAACCTTTGCGGTTACTTCCGTACGTTCGAACTTCAGCACGACGGCGAAGTTCGTGGTTACCACAAGCCAATTATGATTGCTGGTGGTTACGGCAACATCCGTGACGAGCACGTACAGAAGGGTGATATCCCGGTCGGCGCTCGTCTGATCGCACTGGGTGGCCCAGCGATGCAGATTGGTCTGGGCGGTGGCGCAGCCTCGTCTATGTCTTCTGGCCAGTCGAATGCTGACCTCGACTTTGCCTCGGTACAGCGCGAAAACCCAGAAATGGAACGTCGCTGTCAGGAAGTGATCGACCGCTGCTGGCAGCTGGGCGACGACAACCCCATCGCCTTTATCCACGACGTCGGTGCGGGCGGTTTGTCTAACGCCTTCCCAGAGCTGGTCTCTGACGGCGGCCGTGGTGGTAAGTTCGAACTGCGCAACGTACCTAACGATGAGCCGGGCATGAGCCCGCTGGCGATCTGGTGTAACGAATCTCAGGAACGTTACGTGATGGCCGTTGCGGAAGAAGACATGGAGGCGTTCGACGCCATCTGTGCTCGTGAGCGTTGCCCATACGCCGTTGTGGGTATCGCTACCGAAGAAGAACACCTGACTGTGACGGACAGCCACTTCGACAACAGCCCAGTCGATCTGCCGCTTGAAGTCCTGCTGGGTAAAGCGCCGCGTATGCACCGCGACGCGACGACTCGCAAAGCGATTGAAGACAACTTTGAATCGGCAGGTATTAACCTGGCCGACGCCGCCGAGCGCGTACTGAAGCTGCCTACCGTGGCGAGTAAATCTTTCCTGATCACCATTGGTGACCGTTCGATTACCGGTACCGTTGCGCGTGATCAGTTTGTTGGCCCTTGGCAGGTGCCAGTGGCAGATGTTGCCGTGACGACCGCCTCCTACGACACCTACGCCGGTGAAGCCATGGCCATGGGTGAGCGTACGCCAGTGGCTCTGATCGATGCACCGGCATCCGGTCGTCTGGCCGTGGCAGAAGCCATTACCAACATCGCCGCCGCGCCAATCAACAAAATGGCTGACATCAAAATGTCAGCCAACTGGATGTGTGCCGCAGGCCACGACGGCGAAGATGAAAAACTCTACGAAACCGTGAAAGCCGTGGGTATGGAACTCTGCCCAGAGCTGCAGGTGACGATCCCAGTGGGTAAAGACTCCATGTCGATGAAAACCCGCTGGAATGAGAATGGAGAAGACAAGGCGGTTACTGCGCCTATGTCACTGATCATCACTGGCTTCGCACCCGTGTCTGATGCACGCAAAGTACTGACGCCAGAACTGAAGCGCATCGACGAAGCGTCTGACCTGATTCTGGTTGACTTGGGTCGTGGTCAGAACCGCCTGGGTGCCTCTTGTCTGGCACAGGTATTCAACCGTGTCGGTGATGCCGCGCCGGATCTGGATGACGCAGAAGACCTTAAAGCCTTCTTCGCTGTGGTTCAGGGCCTGAACGCCGATCGCAAACTACTGGCGTACCACGACCGTTCAGACGGTGGTTTGTTCGCGACTCTGACTGAGATGGCATTCGCTGGCCACTGCGGTATTGATGTGAAGCTCGACCTGCTGGCTGACAGCACGGACGAACTCGCCGCTGCCCTGTTCGCAGAAGAGCTGGGTGCCGTCATGCAGGTGAAGCGTGATGATCTGGAAGAAGTACTGGCGCAGTTTGAAGCGGCTGGCTTGGGTGATTGTACTCAGGTGATTGGCACGACCAACGACGATGACCAGATTACCTTCAGCTTCCAGGATGAAGAATTCCTCAGCGAAAGCCGCGTGACCTGGCAGCGCATGTGGGCACAGACCAGCTACGAAATGCAGGCGCTGCGTGACAACGCCGACTGCGCGAAGCAGGAGTTTGATGCTCTGCTCGATGCTGAAGATCCGGGTATCCACGCCGAACTGACCTTCGATATCAATGACGATATTACGTCTGACCTCGGTGACGAACGCCCGCTTGTCGCGATCCTGCGTGAGCAGGGCGTGAACGGCCAGATCGAAATGGCTGCCGCCTTTGATCGCGCTGGCTTCGCTACTGTCGACGTCCACATGAGCGACATCCTGTCGGGCAGCGTAACGCTTGAAGGCTTCCGTGGCCTCGTGGCGTGTGGCGGTTTCTCGTACGGTGACGTACTGGGTGCCGGTGAAGGTTGGGCGAAGTCCATTCTTTTCAACGAACAGGCGCGTGGCCAGTTCAAAGCCTTCTTCGAGCGCAACGACACCTTCGCACTGGGTGTATGTAACGGCTGTCAGATGCTCTCTAACCTGCACGAATTGATCCCGGGTGCCGAGCATTGGCCACACTTCGTTCGCAACATGAGCGAACAGTTCGAAGCGCGCGTCAGCATGGTCGAAGTGCAGGAATCCGACTCTGTCTTCCTCGCCGGCATGGCAGGCTCTCGCATGCCAATCGCCGTTGCACACGGTGAAGGCCGTGCAGAATTCGCTGACGAATCCAACATCGACGAACTGGCAGGCCAGATTGCCCTGCGCTACGTCGACAACTACGGCAAAGTCACCGAGCAATACCCACTTAACCCGAACGGTTCGCCACAGGGTATCACCGGCCTGACCGCAGCCGACGGCCGCGTCACCATCATGATGCCGCACCCAGAGCGTGTCTTCCGCGCGATCCAGAACAGCCATATTCCTGGCGACTGGGATGAGGACGGTGCGTGGATGCGGATGTTCCGGAATGCGCGCCTCTGGTGCTCAGAAAATAGCTGATAAGTAGGGTGGGCACTGCCCACCATGCCTGCTAATAAAGAAAGCCGCTAGTCAGCGATGACTAGCGGCTTTTTGTTGTCTATATGGTCGCGTGATGTAATATTACATCAGTATCGCATCGTTTTAGTGTCGAGATAGTCCGTCTTGGAGGTACTTATGGCAACGCGTGCAAGCTTATCCTTATCTGAACCCAATGAACGCTGGGTGCAATCGCAGATTGATAGCAAAGAGTTCTCTAGTCGCAGCGAGGTTATTAACGACCTGATTCGCAAAGCGCGTGAGATCGAAGAAATCCGTCAACGGCTTATCGCCTCAGAACTCGCTGTCGCGGAGAAGGGCTGGGTAAATACATCGCAGGAGGCGATGCTGAATGGGTTCAGGGAAAGGGCCGCAAAGGATGGCAAATTATAAAATCTCGCCAGAAGCTGAGGACGATTTGTATCGTATTTGGTTGTATGGGTTAGAACACTGGGGAGTAAACGCAGCCGATTCTTACATCAGTGATTTATTTGCTCGTTTTCAGCGCATTGCTGATAACCCGATGCAATTTCCAGATGTCGAGGAAATTCGAACAGGCTATCGTCGGTGTGCACGAGGGAAAGAGAGTATTTACTTTCGATGTACTCATGATGCCGTTGAGATTATGGCAGTAATCGGTAAACAGGATTTTTAGCCACCGGCGTAGATGCTTCGAGTTGCGAAAATGAACAAATAAAGCGCTCCTAGTAGAGCCCCCCATAATGAATTATGGAAGATTCACATGCATCAACTGAAATTTCAGAATCCAGTATCAAATTTTGAAGATCTGGTTATTTCCTCCCGGCGGATTTCATTAACCCTGATTTCTGAGCGGTTTTCAAAAGACATTTATCGGGAGTTCACTGCAGAAATTACCCGCTACATGATGCCGCCGCCACCTCAGGATATCTCCGAAACACTGGAGTTCATTCGCAGTAGCATCGAAGGCATGAAGCGCCGGGAAGAGTTTGTGTTTGTGATAGTTGATACTGAAGGGCAATTCCTCGGATGTGTAGGTTTACATGCGCGTGAGTCTTCACTTACCCCAGAGCTGGGCATCTGGATCAAGAAATCTGCTCATGGAAGCGCTTTGGGTCGTGAGGCGGTGCATTGTCTGAGGGACTGGGCCTCTAAGAATTTGATAGTCAGCCATTTCATCTATCCCGTTGAGAAAAATAATCTGGCAAGCAGGAAGATTGCTGAGTCGCTAGGTGGGGCGGTTATTAGAGAGCAGAAAGTATTATCCTTGTCCGATAATCTGCTAGATGAAGTGGTTTACGAAGTACCTCTAATATCTACTTTTTAAGCTGTTTTCATCGTCGCAGTAGGTCGCGAATAGCCAGGCAAGCTGGCCGAATCGCTCCTACAGAAACCCAAAATTCACGACTTCGAATGCCATGAAATATCCACCTCACGATGCTGCGCTACACAGTCACGCAAGTAGAGGTTAATCAGGCTCTGATAAGGGATGCCTTTTTCCTCGGCCATTTCCTTAAAGTAATCAATCACGTCTTCGCTCAGACGTAACGTCACCGATTTCATCAGATTTGATGCGTAAGGATTTTTACCCGACTTCATTTCTGATAAATCGTATTCATCTCTCATTGAATACCCCCTTTCTACGAAAGCTTGGCTCCGAATTAGTTTGCCAGCGCCCGCAGCACCAGCTCAGGCTCTCTTGCCACAACATTAAGCAACACCAATGCCGGACCTTGCGGCGAACGATCACCGCGCTCCCAGTGACGCAGAGTACTGACGCTGATGCCAAAGGCAGAGGCAAATTCATTCTGTGACATATCCAGTTTTGCCCGGATAGCCTTAACATCTAAAGGGCCGAACTCATGAATCACAGCCTTTTGAACCTTTCCCTTGGAGAACTCGACGGCTTCTTTCAGCCCTTGTTCGATACTTGCGAATGCATTACTCATCAACATCACCATAATGCTTGCGTAACAGGTCGGTGAGTCTGGCCAGATCGTTTCGCTCAGCTTTGCTGAGGTTGGCCTTTTCACCCTTCCCAAATACAGTCAGAAGAAAAAGGGGCATGGTCCCGTTGTGATAGAAGTACACGATACGTGCACCACCGCTTTTACCTCGCCCTTGGGCAGACCAGCGCAGTTTTCTTATCCCGCCGGTTCCTTGCAGGATGTCGCCAGCCATAGGATGACGTGCTAAGTAATTGATAATACTCAGCTTCTCTTCATCCGTGAAAAGATTAATAGCCCTCTTCTGAAATTCAGGGAGCTCTACGATTGTCTGCATAGGACTTAGTGTAATCCAATGGATTACCTTTCGACAAGCGGGCGGACATAACAGCGCGTATCTCATTCGCCTTACAGCGTCGATCAACGATGAGATTGTTCCCGAATAGCCAGACATGCTGGCTGAATCGCTTCTACGGTCGGATTTGAGGTCAGAGCCGTTGTTTTTGCGACAGGTTGTCGGTATTAAGACCCCAGTACCGTTTATCCGCTACTTTATCCCGTCACCCTAATCTGAATGGGTTATCTTCCATGCCAAATATGAATCCGAAGAATCACGAGGAAATCGCTCAGTACATTGCCTTAGTAGGCGAGTACGGTAAGCCTCGTACGTTCGAGAAAGGCGAACTTATCAGTCGTTGTGGTGACGCTGTCGATCATATGTTTTTTATGGTCAGTGGGTTGGTTAAATGCTTCAGGGTTCATGACGGTAAAGAGGTGATCTACCGGTTGATGACGGATGGCAGTATGGTTCTGGGGTATTCGGGTTTTATTACTGGGGAGCCTTCTACTGAGGACATCGAGTGCTTGCAGGAGTGTTCTGGTTTTTGGATCAGGATTCGTGACCTTGAGGACTTACACGATAGTAATCCTGCGATTGATCGTATCTATCGTTATCTTGCCGAGCAGCACTACCTGACCATGGAACGGCGTTTAATGATGCTTCATCATAAATCGGCGGAGCAGAGATACCGTTTCTTTCTTGAACATATGAGTCCAAAGATCGTTTCGGCAACTCCAATGAACTGCATTGCGTCTTACCTTGGCGTGACGCCAGAATCCTTCAGCCGGATGAAGAGGACGCTTATCATTTGATAAGGCGCAGGGAAGTGGTTTGCTCTACAGTGTGTCGCTGAAATTTAATCAGTCTTGTTAATGTAATTACGGAGGCGACGATGGAAGCACAAGTCCAATGGTTAGAGTCCGGAGTAGCGCTGCTGCAACCTATGATGGCGTTGGTGATCTGGAGCATGTTGGTGTGGGCGTGGATGTACACCACTCGACTGCCGGCTATTTCCGCTATGAAAATGAAGCTTGATCCGACAGCACCGTCGGGTACACAGATGGCTCAATTGCCTGCAAAGGTGCGCTGGAAGGCGGACAACTACAACCACCTGATGGAGCAACCTACGCTCTTTTATGCGGTGACGTTAGCGTTATGCTTTTTGAATCAGGCTTCCGAGATAGCAGTCGTTGCGGCGTGGAGTTATGTCATTCTTCGGGTCGTTCACAGTCTATTTCAGGCGATGTTTAATATTATTCAGGTGCGTTTCGTTCTCTTTATACTTTCGAATATCCCACTGATTATGCTGATTTACATAGCCGCCAACCGAATATACTGAGTAGCACGGCGTTGAAGGGACGCCTCAGGTAGCAAACTCGCCGATACGGTTCGTTTCATATTTGAAGACAGTTTGTCACTAAACTGAAGCACGTTGCGTGTTATCTTATCTGTCATACAAACGCTACCGATATAACCATGAAAAAACAGATCATCTGCATTAACTGGGGGACGAAATACGGCCCTAAGTACATCAACCGCCTGTATGCCATGGTTGAGCGAAACATTACGCCGCCGTTCCGGTTTGTGTGTTTCTGCGATAGCGAAGAGGGCATCCGAGATGAGATCGAGTGTCAGCCACTGCCAGGGTTGGATTTTGAGTTACCGGAAACTAAATCTGGTATCTGGCCAAAGTCACAGCTATGGAACAGCCAACTGGCTGACCTCGAAGGCCCTGTATTGTTTATTGATCTGGATGTAGTGATCACCGGCAATCTTGATGCGTTTTTCGAGTACGGGGATGAGGACGATGTCATTCTGGCGCCGAACCCGAGTAACCCGCTGGAGCGCTTAGGGCAAACCTCGGTGTATCGTTTTCCCGTTGGTAAGCTGCGGCCGATTCTGGATAAGTTTAAGCAGAACCCCAAAGCCATTGCAGAGAAGTATCGCTACGAGCAGCGCTTTGTGACACGTAATGCGCCAGGTGGTATCAAAATGTGGCCGAAGAGTTGGGTACGCCACTTTCGCCGTCATTGCCGTCAGCCATTCCCATTGAACTACGTGAAAGCGCCAGCGGCAGGCAAAGACGCGAAGATTGTGATTTTCCCGGGTGACCTGCATCCGGAAGATGCCATTAATGGCTTCTATTACCGCAGTGTGCAGGTACATAACACGCCGTTGACGCACATTCTCGAGGGCTTAAAAGGCAACCGCAAAGGCGGGCTGCTAACGCACATGCGTCATTACATTTTGCCGTGCCAATGGGTAGAGGACGCCTGGCGCGAATAACCAGACATAAAAATACCGCCAGTTGGCGGTATTTTTTTAGGTGGCGCTCATCAGTGAGACAGCGGAACTGATTCCGGGAGTCCTCAACCTCAAAACACAAATTACATCTGTGTTTGCAGGTAATTTGGCAGGCCTAGCATTTTGATCAGGCGTAGCTGACGCTCAAGCCAGCGAGCGTGATCTTCTTCTGTGTCGTACAGCAGAGGTTGTAACAGTGCGCGGGTCTGGAAGTCCTGTTCTTCTTCACAGATGGCCATGGTCTCTTTCAGGAGATTGGCAACGTAGTACTCGACGTCGAGATCAGCTTGCAGCATTTCTTCAACAGTCTCACCTATCTTCAGGTCGTCCGCTTGTGACAGATCTGGGGTACCTTCCAGAAACAGAATGCGTCGCACGAGTACGTCTGCGTGCTCGGTTTCTTCTTCCATTTCATGGCTCAGGCGCTCGTAGAGCTTGGTGAGGCCCATGTCTTCGTAAATGCGTGAATGCGCGAAGTATTGATCGCGGGCCGCCAGCTCACAATTGAGAAGTTTTTGCAGTTGGTCGATGACGCGTTGGCTGCCTTTCATGGGGGCTCCGGATCAGGTGATTTTCAGTGCTTTAACCTTACCTTGTGAACTGCTATCCGACAAGAAAAAAGCCCGTAATGACGGGCTTTTGGGTGGTTTTTCTCGCTAAATTGAACGACTGAGAATCGTTCGTTTTTTGCTTTGAAAATGGCCCTGATTTGCACTGAGATCAGGATGCCTCACTGAGTACCAGAGTGGGGTAGTCCACGTAGCCTTCTGGACCTTGCGAATAGAAGGTGTCCGGGTCAGGCGTGTTCAACGGTGCGCCGCTGGCAATCCGCTCTGGTAGATCCGGGTTGGCTATGTAAGCGCTGCCGAAGGCAATGGCATCCGCACTGTGCTGCTCTACGGTATCGGCGGCTTCTTCCGGGCTGTATCCCATGTTGAGTATCAGGCTGCCCTGATAGTACTCACGAAACGGCTTTACTACATCACCGGTTTGTTTACCGAGGAAATCCGCGCGCATCAGATGCACGTAGGCGAGGTCTTTGGGGTTCAGGTGAGCGGCGAGGTACTTAATCAGTGCAACCGGATCGCTGTCTTTCATGCCGTTAAAGCTGTTCAGTGGCGACAGTCGCACACCGATACGATGAGGGGTGTAGACCTCTGACACCGCGTCTATCACTTCGGATAGCAGGCGCACCTGGTTGTGCCACGAGCCGCCATAGAGGTCATGGCGTAGGTTCGCGCCATCACGCAGAAACTGATCCAGCAGGTAGCCATTAGCCGCGTGCAGCTCAACGCCATCGAATCCCGCACGTTTGGCGTTGGCAGCGCCGCGACGAAAGTCTTCAACAATAGCGGCGATGCCGTCTTCGGTCAGAGGTTTGGGAACACTGTACTCAAAGTGCCCCTCCGAGGTGGTGGAACCTCCCGGAATGGCTAAGGCGCTCGCCGATACCGAGGCTTTGCCGTGATTAAGGGCAGGGTGCGCGGCACGGCCGGGGTGCCAGATCTGCATGAATATTCGACCACCGGCGGCATGCACAGAGTCGGTGATGCGTCTCCATGCGTCGACCTGCTCGTCGGAATAAATGCCCGGCTCATTGCCGAAGGTGGAGGTGCCTTCAGAGACCATGGTGCATTCCGTGATGATTAATCCGGCGCTGGCACGTTGGGTGTAGTACTCGCGCATCAGCTCATTGGGCAGATGATCAATGGCCCGACAGCGCGTGAGCGGCGCCATGATGACGCGGTTCGGCAGAGTCAGAGAGCCAAGTTGTAGGGGGGTAAACAGGGCGTTGGTAGAAGTCATGGCGTACTCCAGTATCGTTAGGGTTTCTTCTTGGAGACGGGGATGATGGCTTCGTTCCCTGTGTTTGGCGTCGATGGCAGCGACAGTCTGTTCCTGTCGATGAACGATGCACGGATATTGGCCGTTAATGTTTTTTTAATGTTTTATTCAGGCCGTTTTCAGCGTCTGCCGATACTTTGGTCGGGTAAATATT
>Ga0255776_10000444_pt1 | contig 47451 bp, 34 predicted proteins | sample 071ome_19_FD_179974 | JGI IMG/M metagenome (GOLD analysis project Ga0255776, IMG submission 179974) | Coastal salt marsh microbial communities from the Groves Creek Marsh, Skidaway Island, Georgia - 071413AT metaG (version 2) | ecosystem: Environmental > Aquatic > Marine > Intertidal zone >... | reverse complement strand
ACAAATACTGACGGCTCATCAATCGAAAATCCTTCTTCTTGGCGAACCCGTTTAGCACGGTTTAAGGCATTGGCCCGCTCTTTAATGAAGGAAGCGCGCTGCTCTTCATGGGTAAGCTGCTGCGCCACATGTTCAGTAATGAACTCGCGATCCAGCGCATACAGGGTGGATGGCATAAAGGCCTTGTTGCCTTCGATATTCAACAGCTGTACTTGGCCATCTTTCATGACGCCCATCGCACAATTGGAAGTACCAAAATCGAAACCTGTGATCATCCTACTGCCCCGTGATTCAGCGCGAAAAACCGCGCACGCTATCACAGGGCTTGATCTCAGGCAAATTCATACCCACTGCTTCTTTCACTATGCCGCCTGCTTTCTGCCCATAATTAACCGCAGTGCTTGCTCGATATCCACGGGGTGCTTTAAATGCACATCCGGTTTGACCGGGCGCTCATAGGGTGAACTAATGCCCGTAAACTCACGTAATTCGCCATTCCTAGCGCGTTTGTACAGCCCCTTCACATCGCGAGATTCACACACTGCCAGCGGCGTATCCACAAACACTTCCATGTAACGGGAGCCTAGGGTTTTACGAATCTGATCTCGGCTGCGTTGAAATGGTGCTATCGCAGCGACAATCACCACATCATAACGCTCACTTAATTGAGCGGCATGCTGTGTGATGCGCATTAAGTTTTCATGACGATCCGACGCACTGAAGCCTAAGTCGTTACAGTATTGTTTACGAAATTCATCGGCGTCGATCAAGGTGACCGACACATGATGCATTTCTAAGGTAACGGTGAGCGCTTTCGCTAAGGTTGTTTTACCGGCACCGCTTAACCCCGTGAACCAAACCACTTTTGAATGCATACTACCCCTCCAGCGCACTCGGGTAAAAGTTTCGATAAAACCAAGCAAAGTGATGACGAATATCCTGTTTGATTCTGGTGGGAATCACGTGAGGCTTGGGTGGAGAGATCGTACTGCGAGTTTTGTGCAGGTATTTAAACTTATAATAACTGTCACTCTCGTGCGCTCGCGTGATCAATGCGTTTGGCTCCAACGTGATGTCGTCTAGCGACAACCACTCAAAGATATTGCTCATCACCCGCACTGGGTCGACCACTAAATCTTCGAAGATCACGAAAAAAATATTATTTTTTTCGTCAGGATGAAAATCCTGCAACGCGCTAATGCCACTCATGGCAGAACCGATGACCCCTTTAGCGTCAAACAACTTATCGGCTCGATCATAAGGTGAGAGATCCGCCAGCTTATCTGGAAAATCCAGTAGCACACTTTTTTGATGGCGACTTTCAATCGAGCCGTATATCTGTTCTGGGTTACGAATGCACACCAGCATTTTAGTGTCAGGGCGTAAGCTCTGAATTAAATCGTATTGAGTCAGCCAGTCTCGATTTTTGTCCACCACTACCGGCGCTTCCATATGGGAAAACCAACCGTCAATAATGCCTTGATACATGCCCTTAATTCGTTGATAAGTTGTGTCATAGTCCACATCCATTTGGGCCATCATAAACGTGTTATCTGTAACGTGTTGGCGTAACCCTTTTAGGGTTTGCAATAAGGGAGAGCTATGACCATCACATGAAATCTGTGGATGATGTTGAAGCAGTTGGCACAACAAAGTTGAGCCCGCTCTTGGCAGTCCTGTGACGCAGACCATTTGTTTGTTCATGTTTCTTTTCCTTTCACAAACAGAGCGACTCATAAATGAGCCGCTCTACAAGGTTTACTTGCGTCGACGTAACCAAGGCACAAACGCACCCAGTAACCAGAACAGGCTGCCACCACCCGAACCGCCAGGTAGATCAACATTCACCGTCAGGGTTTTGGAAACCACGCCATCAGAGGCTGTGATCACCAAGGTATCAGAGCCACTGGCGTCTTCATCGGCGGTGTAGGTGAGTTCACCTTCCGAGGTGAGCACAGCCTGCCCCTTCGTTGGCTTGGTGCTAACACTCCAGTTAATAAAGTCAGCGCCGCAATTAGTGAAGTTCAGCAAGACAGTGACGTCTTCTCCTGCATCCACCGCGATGGTTTGAGTAGCCGAATTGAAGCCAAAGGTGCCATTAAGATTTTCTACTCGATCACCTGCATCAAACACATTAGAGGTATTCTCTTCACCGTAAGTGGCGCTGGCGTAGTTTAGGCTGCCCTCCTCATTTGAGAACGTCACACCACACAAGCTCACCGACGGCAGCGTGTCTGGCATGCCTTGATGGTTACCATTCGCGTTTTCGGTGGTGTGCAATACGAACAACGCACCGCCATAGCCTCTTGCATCGACATTTTCGATGATCGCTCTGCTGGCCATACGAGGCGCCAACACCAACGGGGTTTCATCAATGGGGCCAGGAATACTGGTCACGATGTCAGGATGGATATTCCCCCCGTAGGCGAGATTGCCTTCAAAGGTCACATCGTTTAGCGCCAATTGGCCACTGCGAATAAAGATAGCACCACCCATACCGGCACCATCTTGTCTGCTCAAACTGGTACCAAAACCACCCAGCGAAGCACTGCTGCTGTAACTACCGCCACCACCAGCACCGAATCCACCAAGGCCGCCCGTTACGCCACCGTAGCCACCGCCGCCGCCAAAGCCGCCGTTGCCACCCTGACCACAGACGTAGTCATTGCCGCCACAAATACCTGAACCATAGGCATAGCCATAACCGCCCCCCGAACCAAAACCGCCATTCCCCCCGGTACCCCCTTGCTCGTTACTGCGCCCGCCCGCGCCGAAACCGCCGTTAGGGTCATTCTCGGTTGCGGGTACACCGCCATAGTGTCCTTGCGCTTGGTGCTCGGAACTGTCATGGCGACTGCCGTATCCACCATCACCAAATAGAGAGGAACCAAAATCAGACGTGCCGAACTGCTCGGCGGAGCTGTCGGCCAGTGGATCGGTCTTCACCATGCCACCTCCGGCAAAGTGCAGACCACCGCTCCAATTGGTCACCCGAGCCTTGCCACCGAAGGCACGATTTCCACGAAAGCTCACGCCCTCTAGGGTCACATCGCCGTCATAAATAAATAAGCCGCCACCTAAACCCGCACCGGCACCGCCGCCATAGGTGTTCTGACCTTTAGCCAGACCATCTTCGATCACAAGGTCTGTGATCACCACGTTGCCGGATTTAATAAACAGTGGGCGCTGTAACTTGCCTCCCGACAGCGTGTAACCATTCCCTTGAATGGTGATATCACTGTCGATGAGTGCCATCATGGGGCCCGTTATGTTGATATCCGACTGGAAGTCGATGACATCAGGGCCGATACTGCCATTTGCTCGCCCCTTACTGCCATTAGGGTCATTTGCCTGTCGAATGGCATAACTGAGGGTGCCTTGGGTGTCGGCCAAACCATTGTCGTTTTCTTCCGTCACCGTAAAGGTAAGACCATGGGCCTGACTCATGGTCATACCGGCAATGGCCAAGGCCAATAATTTGCGTTCCATCTAGTACTCCTATCTTCCCTCTGTGAGGTTTGGTGTGAATGTGCCCAGCTTCGGGCTCCTTACACTCTCATCGAAACGCCTTCTTTCGTCGTCCGAATGTATCCAGACGAACCTATTTTGTTTAAACGGACTTGTTTTATGCAGTCGAACTCATGAATACCTACCTTTTGAGCATCAATAATCGGGATTAGAAAGGGATTGTTTTAAGATTTGAACAACCCAAAATCACTGGGATATAAAGCAGCTTGTCTATACTGAATGAGACAGGCGTTTCGTAGACTCAACAGGGACGCTGTAACGACCAATGTGGAGACTGTCCCATGAACGAAAAGCCAGCTAAGAAGACAAATATTGAGGGCCTGCCTATTGATTCTCAAAAGCGAGATACCCTCAAGAAAACCGCGGCTGGCATTGCCACCCTGAGTATGGGCTCGGCCCCCTACGTTTTCGCCAAAAAAACACCCACATTGCGTGTGCTGGGTACCCATGTGACATTACAAGAACCTTTGCGCCAACAGGCTATGAAAGATCTCGGCATTAATATCGAGTTCGAGCCAGGTGGCAGTGCCGCCGTGTTGCAAAAAGCCTCCACCCAACCTGAGTCATTCGACCTATATGAACAATGGTCTAACAGCATCAATGTTCTGTGGCACTCTGGCTCTATTCAGGCCATCGACACCAAACGCATTAAGTATTGGGACGAAATCAACAACCTCTCGAAAACCGGCAAGCTCACCCCAACGGCTAACATGGGGGCAGGTGACGCCCCTCATCGCATTCTAAATATTCAGCCTACCGGGGAGTTAGGAACCGAGCCCACCGGACAGGTGAGCTTTTTGCCCTATGTACATAATGTGGATTCCTTTGGTTACAACACCAAAGTGATCCCCAAAGGTACTCCCTATGAAACAGAAAGTTGGGGCTGGCTCTTAGATGAGAGGCACGCTGGTAAAGTGGGTATCGTCAACGCGCCCACCATTGGCCTATTTGATTTGGCATTATCTGCTCAGGCTCGTGGCCTGATGACCTTTGAAAACATTGGTTCCATGTCCATGGAAGAGCTGGACACCCTTTTTAAAATATTGATCGACTACAAAAAACGGGGACATTTTAGCGGCTTTTGGACATCGGTGCCGGAGTCCGTTGACTTCATGGCCTCCGGTCGGGTGGTCATCGAAAGCATGTTTTCTCCAGCGGTATCCGCACTTAACGGTAAAAACATTCCTGTCGTATACGCCGCACCAAAAGAAGGTTACCGCGCTTGGCATGGGGTCATGTGCTTGTCTTCGGCCAGTGAAGGCATACAAAAAGACATTGCCTACGAATACATGAATTGGTGGCTATCGGGCTGGCCTGGGGCCTTTATTGCACGGCAAGGCTATTACATATCAAACCCAGAACGCTCCAAGAGCCTGCTTAGCCAAGACGAATGGAACTATTGGTACGATGGCAAACCCGCCTCGCAACCTTTACGCGGAACCGATGGCAAAGTTTCAGTCAAAAAAGGTGAGGTCAGGACTGGGGGCAGTTATAACACGCGCTTTAGCAATGTGGCGGTATGGAACTCGGTCATGCCCACTTACGACTACAGCTTGCAAAAATGGTATGAATTTATCAGCGCTTAACGGATTGCCATGAATATACATTCTCTCAAGGGCCAAATCCTATTCATCTTAGTGGCGTTTGTGCTGGTATTGGCAGGACAGCTCTTGGTGTCGAGAAACAACCTAAGTGCCTACAGTGGACATGTAAACGGCACAGTTGAATCTTATGACGATGTGATCCTCGTCTATGAATTGGAACGAGACGTCATCGACTTACAGCGAAATCTTCTCATTTACAAAGAAACCATCAGTGAGTTAGCGGCCAGTCACTTCTATACACTAATGGACCGTGTGTATCAAAACTTAGCCACGCTGAACGCCAGTGCATCCCAAGAAAATGGCATTACGATTGACCACGAAAGTCTTAATAGGATGTCAAACCACCTGAAGGACTACCATAAAAATTTCGACAAAGTAGTCGAAACCCGCAAGAGACACCTAGAACTGTTGAAGGACCACATTAACCCCCTAATAGAGAAGATCGATGCCATCATAGAAAAAGACTTACCTATCTCAATAAGAAAATCACATCAAAAGGATCTTAAGAACCTTTTTGCGAATACACAAATTATCATCAGTCGTTATCTGAATGAATACAACTTTCAATCCTCTAAACTCATGAGAGCAGAACTAGCGAAAATGAAAAAGATTCTGCTCACCGACAAGGCGGCCATGCCCATTGTTAAAGACATTGTGGAATTGGAAAAACAGTTTGGAAAACTCGTTAATTTAACCCGTGGTTACACATTCTTAGTCAACGTCGTCATGGCTGGTAATGCGAATGAGTTCCTATTTCTAGCTAAAAAAGTAAAAGAAGAAACCATCGAACTCAATCAGAGTATTGTTGAGCAATCAAAGGAATCGGAAAGACGTATCCGACAAAACAACGACATTATGGCCATTATCTTATTGGCACTGTGCATCTTTATCTTTTGGGTCATCATCTATCGACTCATTAACCCAATTGAGACACTGACCAGGGTATTTACTCAACTGGCCGAAGGAAAAGACGTAGAAAAACTCCCTGGTATTGACAGAAAAGATGAACTGGGCTCACTCAGTATGGCCGCCAGCGTTTTTAGGGACAAAAACCAACAAACACAGAAGTTGCTAGAAAGCAGTCAAGAGATGGTAACAATACAAGAGCAACTTAATGAGCAGATGGAAATTGAAAAACAAAAAGCCGAGAAAGCCGCGGCTACTAAGAGCCTATTTCTAGCGAACATGAGTCATGAGATCAGAACACCGATGAATGGCATAATTGGCTTAGTAGATATGCTACAACGAACAAAACTGGAACCTCAGCAAAAAAATTATCTTGAACGAATTTCTTATTCAGGAAAAGTCATGATGAATGTCATTAACGACATTCTTGACTTCTCTAAGATTGAAGCCGGTAAAATGGACATTGAGAACATACCGTTTCAACTGGATACCATTATCGATAATTTGCTGTCTTCGATTACGGGTAAAGCCATTGAAAAGTCGCTAAAGCTTGACCTATCCATTGGCTCATCACTGCCCAAGACCCTGCTAGGGGACCCATTACGAATCAGCCAGATTCTTCTCAACTTGTGTAATAATGCAATAAAGTTTACCGAAGAGGGCACTGTCACCATCCACCTAGACTATGTAAATAAAAATGATGAAACGTTTTTTCTTATGAAGGTCACGGACACTGGCATCGGTATGTCAGATGAACAGCTGGACAAGGTATTTTCGAGCTTCAGTCAGGCCGACGACAGTACAAGTCGCAAATTTGGTGGCACAGGTTTAGGTTTGGCCATCATCAAACGACTAGCCGCACTAATGAAAGGCACGGTAGAAGTAGAAACAAAACTCGACGAAGGAAGCAGCTTTAGTGTCTTTGTTCAGTGTGGCTGTGAAGATGAAACACCCATACTCAGTCCAATCGAGCTACACCAAAACACAATAAACTACATCAATATTAACCACTGTGATATTTGCAGAAATCCAATAATTCAAAAATTGAATCTGCCTCTTAACCCAATCACAGCAGATCAACTTTTAGATCACCAAGACAAATACGACAGTTTACTAATATGTTGCGGTACGTTAGGCGACCTAAAGCCCTATGAGCATTTATTCGAAACCTATCAAAAACAAGACGGAAAGCTGCATTTTTTGATTAATCGTCACGATCAAGACACGGCTCAATTTATTCAACGGCATTGGCCTGCCAAAATCATCTCGTTTCCTTGTTCCCCAGGAATCATTGTTGAATTTATGCAACAACAGTTTAACCCCAGCTATGTATGCATTGACAATATTGAGCCCGATTCTCCCGGAATGAATTTCGTAGGTAAAATATTATTGGTCGAAGACAACAAAATTAATCAACTGGTGGCAGGCGATATGCTTGACAGTATGGGAGTCCAGTTTGATATTGCTGAAAACGGTGAACAAGCGGTAGATATGATTCACGGTTCAAATAATTTGTACGATTTAGTCCTAATGGATGTACAAATGCCCGTTATGGACGGCTACACAGCGACCGCAAAATTAAGAGATTTGGGTCATTCAGATCTTACCGTTTGTGGTCTATCGGCAAACGCAATGAAAGAAGATAAGGAAAAAGCCATGGAAGCCGGCATGAACGACTACATTACCAAGCCCCTTCAATGGCAAGATTTAAACAATCTTTTAAGTAAGTACCTGCCTCAAGAAGAACTCTAAACTTTGCTAGCCATTAGTACCGCAGCACCTCTGTTTTCTAAACCCAATTTGGCATAAATATTTTTGATATGCCACTTGGTCGTTGATAGAGCGATACCTGCCCGCTCACTGATTTCGACATTGGATAAACCACCCCCAAGAAGATTAAAAATTTCATGCTCTTTCTCTGTTAGCAACACTAGACTTTTTGCTACACACATTTCCTCTGGTATGTTTAGCACATCATCAAATGCCTTAAGAAACTGCTTTGGTAGTCTTAACCGCCCAGATGATAAAGCCGATTGCATCAGTTTGCCAAGGCCAGGGGTTTCATCGAACAGGCCTCGGCTGAAACACACTAGCCCATAGCCATCCAATAACTGCTTCAATGTCTTTATGGCCGTATCCATGTGACCCTCTTGGCTTTCAATCACAATACGATTGGCTTGCGCAATAAGCGAACGAAATTTCATACCCAGGTTATTCAACGTTAATATTAGCTGGTCTAATATCTTTTTTGCCGCCGAGTATTGCTGCTGGCTACTCAGCCAGTAAACCGAAGCCAAAGCATATCGTTCGCGGGTTTGCTCATAGCGATGGAGCTTAGTGAATACGTCACCCTTTAAGAACAGATGCAGTTGGTTTTGGTGGTATAGTCGATCCGCTTGATTGTATTGCTCATCTTGCAAACATTGGCGCATTTTCTCTTGCACCACTTCACTTTGAAACCGACCATACTTTCCTAAAGCCAATATGCGCTCCAATTGGGTTAGTATCTGGCTAGCCCTTACTTGCTCGCCTCGATGATGTAACAATCGAGACATAAACAGATAGACACTCGTTACCACTTCTGTCGCACAGATATAGTTGACTAACGGCAGTAATTGTTCACAAAAGGACAGCGCAATTTTTAATTCATTTTTTTCATAGTGAACCACCATCATACCAGTAGCAAGATTAAGCCACTGTAAAGATTCGTGGGGAGGTTTTGCTGTGGAAAATGTTTGCTGCATTCCCTGCGCTGCATATATACCACGCCCCAAATGCCGATCGCACGAAATAATTATGAGATCGGCATAACTTTCTAAGAAAACATGGCCGCTCTTTTCCAAATAGGCTTTTGCCTGGTGGGCCATTTGAAAAGCATCACTCAATCGACCTAGATACATATATTGATAGGCAACGAGCAAGGTTGAAAACGATCGGATTTCTAGCTGACTGTGATGAATGGATTCCAAGAGAATGCATTGATCTTTAAAGGCATGATCTTCGTGCTGAAACAGTTGCAAGACCTTATCTAAAAAATCCACATGGGATATCTCATGGTCAGAGACCCTATGATTTTCACGGTTTCGCAGAAGCTCAATATAGTAATGTGCTTGATTAAATCGACGCGAGAAGATATAGGCGTAGACCACGTTAATTAATATCCCATCATTAACCTCATCTAAATTCCCTTCTATTTCCTCTGAAAAATTAATAATGGGCTGAAAACAGCCTAATCTTATCCAGTAATCACTAGCCGATTGAAACACATAAAAGTAGAGTGAAGAATCCTTGCAATACTTTGCATGACGCAGAGACCATGTATATTGCTTTCTATCTAAGAAATATTTTGCTGCTACTTTATGAAAACCGAGTACTTCTGCTTCGGTTAAATAAAGAGATATTTGCTTAATCAGAAATTCTTGTAACAAGGGATGGTAACGGTAGTAGCCTGCTCTATTTTCATCTGGCGTCATGAACAATTCTTGCGAGGCCAGTTTCATCAGAACAGTTTCACAATCTTCTAGGCCTAAAACGTGCTCACAAATTTCACCACTAAAGATTTCGAACATGGAGGACAGGAGGAGAAACCGCTTAAATTTTTCTGAAAGGTGACTTAATACCTCATATCCAAAATAGTTAATTAATTCTGGCTGGCTACCGCTGAAGGAATCTAAGGCGATGACCCCACGTTTTTGATAGGCTAACAGAGCCAATTTGACACCGACAAACCAACCTTGCGTATGGGCAATCAAAACCTGTAGTTTTTCAGCATCAATCGGCTTACCGCCCATATTTTCGTTCAATTCGTGGGCTTCTTCTGCGGTCAATTTTAGATCGTCCCCATCCAGAACAAATACTAGGTCTTTGAGTTTTAAACGACTAAGGGGGAAATCTGGGTAATGGCGGCTGGCTACAATAAAGCGCACGTGCGCAGGCGCCGCCATAACCAAGGAGTAGAACAGGGATTGATTTGCTTTGGATTCAATCAAATGAAAATCATCCACCATGATGGTGATGGCGCTGGGCAAATTCATGAAAGCCGACATCATAATATCAAAGATGCCATGCTCACTCATGTTCTGCTCATGATTAAACAATGCGTAAGTCGCCGCATCCAAGATCGCACCCTGGACCTTTAACGCTGATAGCAATTCTTTAAATAATCCGTATTCGCCCACAGGCTGGGTATTCATATCCAGAGATATGATTGATCCACTTCGATCTAGCTCTCTCCATTGGTTTAGAAGTTCACTCTTTCCACAACCTGCAGGGGCAACTAACAGCGTTAACGGAAAGTTCGTACCAATTTCGAGCCGCTTTAACTGCTCTAGTCTAAGAATTTTACCTTGCATTTTTATTATTCTTCTCACATGCCAAGTACGTTGCGCATAGTAGTGGGAGACATTCTGTTTGACCCCCTCCCCTCCCTTGTTCCTTAAGAACAAGACCTATTTGGTCTTACCGTAGTGTGACGAAGGCATCATTTCCTCAAAAATAAAAAAGGCGCTCACGTTTTACGGTGAGCGCCACAAACTGTTTTATTTAGAACCTTCAAGTTAAGAAACTGCTTTAGTCACCATCCGGCTCTATCTAAAACAGAGGCTTAGTCAAGTACAGGGGCCATTTCTAAGTTAATGGTATTACCAGGGCCTTCCATTTTTAAATTGAGGATACTGGTCAACAAACCACAGTTCTCTAATGGTGGAAGTGTGTAGCTACCGGTGACGACGCCACCCAAGATCGCATCAAACGGCTGGTCGTCTGGAGATTCAACCGTAAAGGTTACCGGTTCAGAGGTACGGCAATCATCGCCACCACCAATTGGCCAGTCGATCAGGCCGAATAAGGTTTTAGTTACTTTCGGCAATTTAATGTAAGCCTGAGACGTCGCTACTAGCTTGCCATCCACTAAGCTACCCACGGTTTCGCCCACTGATTCAAATTCAATTTGTGCGGTGGCACGATAGCGTGACCAACCACTAATCACTTCAAAGCTGCCAGAGGTTGGGTTTAAGTGCATGTCACCCGTGAAGTCACCTGTTGAAAGATTTAGGCGAGTTAGAATGTCACCGCTTAGTGGGATCGTGCCACCGTTCGCTGCGATTATAGAAGAGCCGTTCACTGCAAGGTTAACGTCTAAGATGAAACCGCCGGTATCTTTTTCTTTACCCGTACCCGCGAACGTCACATTCACGGTAGGTGTGTCGATGTCGTCAGACAGAATGACCAGAGAGCCAGTGCTGCTCGCCGCTTCAACCGGGGCGTAGGTAATACCGATTGAACAACTCGCACCTGGATTCACAGTGCCACAGGTATCAGATGCTTTAGTGAAAGCGTCACCCGCTAGGGTTACTTGATTAACCGTTAATGCTGCACCGCCTGTATTAGAAACCGTGACGGTTTTGGTAGACGATTCACCAATGGTTACGGTGCCGAAATCCAAACTGGCAGGGTTTACGCTGATTTCAGCCGTCAGTTCAACCTGACCCGTACCCGATAGAGGAATATTAATGACACTTTCGTCTTCGTCCGTAGACTCAATCACCAAGGTAGCAGATTGTGTACCCTCTTCAGCTGCGGTGTAGGTCAAGGTAATGGCGCAAGATTGGCCGCCCGCAACGCTGTTGCAGTTATTGGTTTCAGTGAATGCAGAGTCGCCCGTAACAGAGACGTTTGAGATACCCAGTGGCAAATCACCTTGGTTTGTAACAGTCAGTGTGCGGCTAGCCGATTGACCTAATTGCAACGAACCAAAATCAATCGCTGACGTCGGCACGTCAATTTCTGCGGGATCATCCACAATGACAGGGCCATCGCCTACCACAGTGAACGCGGTGAGCGTCGTGTCTTGTCCTTCGATTAAAGTACAGTCTGCTGTGAATTCACCCACAGGTGCTGGGGCGAGCTGACCGTTTGCCTTGTAATTTTTCATGTTAAGCACAAGATCATCAACCGTTAGACTGACGCTTCCTTCGTGACTTGAATCGAATGTCACCGCGTCCGCGGTTCCACTGGCGGGCACATCAAACGGACCAGATTCATCCATTGGAATCTCAGTTCTTTCTAGTGTCAGCAACGTAGTATTGTCGATGTTACCCACAAGGGTACGAAATGTATTGATGCTGCTTGCCGTGCCCGTGATGGTGGTGGCATCCACAAAAGCCAAACCTTGGCGAGCCTTATCCGGTACCGTGGTAATAACATTGATGGCAATCGGCCCTAGCACAGGGTTGTCTGCGATGACAATTTCATCTGGATAATCTGCTTGAATGTTTGCAGAGATCACTTGATCGCCAATCAATGGAAATGGACAGGTAAATTCTAGGGTTTTATTCACAGGGCCTGCGAGCGCTTGTTGACCCGCTGTCATTAGAACAGCGCCCGTCAGGGCTGACCACAGAGTGGTGCGAGTACGCATATTGGACTTCATTTTATAATCCTCTTTGAATCCTACAGTTTTGTTTTTGTCATTTTGTAGGTTGATGGCCTTCATGCAGTTCGACTCATCGATGTGCATTGACCTTAACACCAAGCTCTTGTATTGCGCATGATAGGGTGAGTACATGCTTGATTAAGAACTCAGGCCCGTTATTAAACGAGCCGAACCTGCTAGCGTCATTGTCAAAACAGGAACCGCTATAGACAAAAGCGGAGCCCCTTTAGGATGACGCTTAGTAATGCGGTTTTGGTCCAATCCTAACCCTTATTAGGGAGGGGTGGGATTAAACGGGAGGGGCGAGCATAGAAAAACCTATTGCTAGTGTGCCGTTTTAACCGGCACTCGAAAAAGGAACATTTCCATGCAAACGACGGTATCAAATACAAATGAATTACCAGTGATACCTAATCGCTATGTGAAAAATTATTTAAGCTTTATGCAATCAAACGGGGTTCAGGTGTTCCGACTACCCATGCTCAAAGCATTGCTGGAAGACACGATAGATCACCCCGATCGTTACCTTTCCTTGATACAGATGAAAAATCTTTTAGTCTGCTCTCAGGATATTTTGAAAAGTGAGACATCGGCTTTTCAATATGGACAAAAGCTCGACCTCGCTACTCATGGTACCTTGGCATATACGCTTACACGACAATCGGACCTATACAACGTTATCGAGTCCGTTTTAAATTTTATTTCCATTGGTATTCCACTATTTTCACTAAAACTCATTCGTCAAGGACAAGGCGCCGCTATTCGTATCGAGACCCACTTAGACCTGGGAATGGCAAGAGAAACTTTACTTAAAATTTATTTAGGCAGTATTTACAATATCACGCGACAGTTTTGCCGCAATATGGTGTTTCGATGTGACTTTACGACACAAAATCCTGAGCAATGGCAATCACTAACACCGGGTAGTCGATGGGAGTTTAATAGCGAAAGTGCGGAAGTGGTGTTACCTGTCTTGTATCAGAAGATGATTACAGCAAAGGACAAAAATGGAAAAAATAGCGACAACCTCCATGCTATGATGCCTTTTCCATTTTACAATTTTGATAGCACGGTTGTCGGTGACTCGAATCATTCTAGCGATATTACAAAGCAGGTACAGGACCATATACTAAAGGATCTAAAATACGCCAACATAGAAAAAAGCGCCGAATTGCTACATATGAGCACTCGTCACCTGCGAAAATTATTGGCCGATCAAGGCTCTTCCTTTCGAGAAATCAGTACAGATATACGCAGATCGGTAGCGGATACATATTTAAAAAATACCCCCCTCCCGATCCTCGACATCGCTCTAAAGCTCGGTTTTAGCGATCAATCCAGCTTCACTCGGGCTTATCAACGTTGGACAGGTCTGACGCCTGGTGCCGTCAGGCGACCTGAAGACAGTAGCGGCAATAAGTCTACAAAGCCATTCGAGCGTTATTAACCGACACAGACTCGGCTTTCGTTTGCAGCTCTAATCGTTAAGAGGTAGACACTTCACTTTATTCATTTACGACGCATTGAGTGCACTACCCCTGTCATCTAACAAAAACGATCACCTAAATATTTACTGTGAGGCAATCCTTTCCACCGTTGAGAATACTCTAGAAGTAAAGGATTTCACTACGCTTCTCCCCCAGTTGATGGCCTTGTCATGATCCAAACTGTACTCACTGGCAAAGACCTGAGCGTAACCATTGTAATATTCTAATTCCACATTCAATTGTTCGGTTTTAGCATTCACTTTTCCAACAGGATAAATTACAGCCGAACCGATAATTCGGTTGGATTCCGCTTGCGTCTGCAAAGCTCGACGAATAAAAGGCAGCCCCTTCAATGGCTGTAGAACGCTGTCTTGCGCTTGATCTGCGTACCAAACAAACTTAACCTGCCCATCTAAAAACAAAGCTGCACCAAATGCGGTGAATCTTTCATCCTGATTCATGATCGCTTGCAACTTATCGATACTTTTAAGTAGCAGGTATTCCATATTGGTTTGAGTTTCTTGGTGTGAAGACAAGGACACCCACTTCCCATTAATCCGCTCGGATGGCGTCTTTGAATGTTCGTTTTCATCCCCCACATTGACTGAACTTGCCAAGGCGGTATTCATTATCAAACACAGTAGTCCTACCAGCCAAAGCGCGCTTTTGACGCCTGTTAAATACGTCATATGTTTCTCCCTATCCCAAACGCAAACACGCCGCCTGTTAGACCAAGCGGCGTGACGACCCTTAAAAGAGTGATATGTCTTAGTGACCGTAAACGATCGTACGTGCTTTCATCGTTAAGTCAGTGATGTAGATATCACCTACGATCGCACCGTTAGTGCCACCTAAACCGAAGTTTTCAAGGTCGATATCCGCTTCTAGGTTTTGTAGGTCAAACGCTAGACCATCGGTACCCACACTGCCTGTGGCTTTACTGATGTTCATTTGAACGTGCGCCATTGAGTTACCGCGATCTTGAGTGCCTAACCATACCGTGTCGTTACCACGGCTATTATGAATAGCAAGGTCCGATGTTACGGTTGCAAACGGCATGTCCAAAGAACCTTCAGCGTTGAAGTACGCAGAAATGTTAATGCCACCGTCTTGGCCATCGATGATCACATCAACCGGACCTAAGTAACCGTTTAGGTTTAAGTTAGATAACAACACAGTGCCATCATTGACTGAACCGGCTTGTTGAGTTGAATCACCCAAGCCAATTGAACCGATGCTCAAGCTGTAGTCTACTGACTGAAGCATATTGGACGAATCCGTCGCCAACATAGAGATCACAAGGTCACCATCGTCGATGTTTTGTGCAACGTAGTTGCCACTCACAGAACCACCCACAAGGTTGGCTGCCGCGGCAATATAGTCTTGACCACGACGAGACGTGCCTAGGTCTGGATTGGATGCATCACCCACCACGTCAATGGTCATGGTGATATTGTTAAGAAGGCCATCGCCCGCCCCACCAAATGCACCGGTACCACCACTTAAGCCGATGTTTTTGAATGAGATGAAACCGCCGTCTTTATAGTCGATTGCACCGATGGTGACATCCGCTTCTTGGATTTCAATGGTCAAACCAGCTTGACCCACTGTGTTACCCAACAGCTCATCATCTAACGCAACGAGGTCTGCATGTGCCGAGGCTGCACCCGCAATCGCGGCTAGCAGTGTGATTTTTTTGAAAGCCTGCATGCTCTTGTCTCCTAAGAGTTTTTATTTTTCTGGAGTGTGTTCCCTACCCTAAATTTAAGGCAGGCATGCGTGCTGTGGTTGAAAGCTCATGAAGTTAACGCTCTCTACGACCTTCTTGCATTTTCGAAAACGCTAAAAAGACACACGACAAACACAGCAAACATGATGCTATTAGGCCGCTAAGAAGGGATTCAGGTCATTGATGAAAGAGGATATGTAATTGACATAAGCGGCAGTCTGCCGCTTATGCCTAGCGGATTATGAATAAATGGTATTTGCGAATGACGTGTTTGAACGGGATGGCTAAGATGAACGCTTGCGTCGATTACCGGTCTTTTTACCAAATGCGCGTTGCTTAGCCCGTCGCTTCTGAGCAGACTTACTGTTGCGTCGATCGCTATCTCGCTCTTTGGTAAAATCAGGCTCAAATCCTGGGCACCATTGTTGGTTTAACTTGGTGGAAAGCAATGCTTCAATTTCTTCCAATAAGTATTCTTCATCCCGATCCATGAGCGTAATGGCGTGCCCTGATTCTCCTGCACGACCGGTTCTGCCAATACGATGGATGTAGTCTTCCGCGATGTAGGGTAATTCAAAGTTAAACACGTACTCGAGCTTCTCAATATCAATGCCGCGAGCAGCGACATCCGTCGCCACCAAAACACGCAACGTTTTGTCTTTAAATTCTTGCAATGCTTTATCTCGCGCGCCTTGTGATTTATCACCGTGAATACTCTGCGCTTTCAAGCCATCTTTTTTCAGTTCGCTCACTAACGTGTCGGCAGCTTGCTTAGTGCGAGTGAACACCAATACCTGTTGAAGATTTTTACTGCCAATCAAATAAGCCAACAGTGCAGCCTTCCTATCCACGTCCACGTTGTAAACCAGTTGCTCTACGTTTTCAGCGGTACTGTTTCTAGGCGTCACTTCAATTAATTTGGGTTCGGTTAAGCACTGTTTGCCAAAGGTAAAAATACTTTTGTCTAGTGTTGCTGAAAATAACAGCGTTTGACGGGGCTCAGGTAGACGCTTAAGTATGGCTTTGATTTCATCGCTAAAACCCATGTCCAACATACGATCTGCTTCATCAAAGATGAGCATGGAGAGCTGAGATAGATCCACGGCTTTTTTAAATAGTAAATCCAGTAGCCTCCCCGGCGTGGCAATGAGAACATCAGCCCCCTCTTTTAGAGTATCGATTTGCTGAGTAATACTCACCCCGCCGTACACTTGCACCGACTTTAGATCGGTGTGCTTAGCATATTTCTTACAGTTCTTATGCACCTGTTGCGCAAGTTCCCGCGTCGGTACCAAGGCCAACACACGAATACGCCCTCTCTCTTCTAATTGAAGTAGACCATTAAGGGCTGGTAAGACAAACGCGGCTGTTTTGCCCGTGCCCGTTTGCGCCCCTACCATAACGTCATGGCCCGCCAGCACTTCAGGCATGGCACGTAGCTGTACTTCTGTCGGTTCCACGTATCCATGGTCTTGAAGAGATTCAAGCAGTTGAGGGTGCAAATTGAGAGAGGAAAAAGTGTTAGACATGAAAAAGCCGGCATGAATCTAGATATCGAGAGTAGCCCTATTGTATTACGGCTAGGCCAAACTACAAAACCCGTATGCGGTTCAAACCCCATCAACCGTAGCCGAAATGACAAGTCCAACATGGCATCCTAATCTATATGCCTTACAATACGCTCTTATTTGGCACAATTTCGCTGAGGTCAACGTGACTGCCACCATTACTGAGTTAAAACCCTCCTCACTGTGGAACGTTTTTCACCTATTCACCCAACACCCTCGCCCTTCCCGTCACGAAGAAGCGGTGCTGTGCGCCATTGAGGCACTGTGTGACGAACACGGCTTACACCATGTGAGAGATGACATTGGCAATCTTATTATTCGAAAACCGGCTACAGCAGGCATGGAAAACCGCAAAGGTGTGGTCATGCAGGGCCATATTGATATGGTGCCACAGAAGAATGCAGATTCTGCACATGACTTTTTAACCGACCCCATTTCGACTTATATTGAAGACGGTTGGGTAAGCGCCCATGGTACGACACTCGGCGCCGATAATGGTATTGGTGTGGCTGCTGCGCTTGCCGTGTTGATCAGTAATGATATTGAACATGGCCCGCTAGAGCTATTGATCACCATTGACGAAGAATCCGGTATGACGGGGGCCTACGGCCTGAAGTCCGGCTGGCTTGAAAGTGAAATTCTCCTCAACCTCGATACCGAAGATGAAGGCGAACTCTACGTGGGGTGCGCCGGCGGCGTGGACATCAGCGCTGAGTTTAAAATGCAATGGCAGATGCCCCCACAGAACAGCATCGCATTTGAACTGGCCGTTCGCGGCTTACGCGGTGGTCACTCTGGGTTGGATATCGACGCTGGACGCGGCAATGCCAACAAAATCGCCAACCGCTTTTTGTTAGAGCACATGGAGCCACTTGGCCTCTCTGTTTTTAACTTTAATGGCGGGACCCTAAGAAACGCCATACCAAGAGAGGCGTTCACCGGTATCGTGATCCCTAATGATCAAATCGATGCAATGCATCAAGCGATCGATGAGTTTAAGGCTAACATGCTAGCGGAATTCGGTAGTGTTGAAAGTAACCTTTCCATCGAACTGATCGAACAGCCATTGCCAAGCCGTGTCTATGACACAACCAGTAGCCTTGCGGTTATTCGATCCGTAGCGGCCTGCGTTCACGGCGTCACCCGTATGAGCCCTTCTTTCGAGGGCGTTGTTGAAACGTCCAATAACCTTGCCATCGTTAAAAGCGAAGCTGACTCTGTTCAGGTATTGTGTCTCACGCGCAGCCTCAGTGACAGCGCCAGAGACGATCTTGCACGGTCCGTCGCAGCCACATTCGATCTAGCCGGTGCAGCCGTCACCATTGCAGGTGAATATCCTGGCTGGAAGCCAGACCCTGATTCTCATATCTTGACCGTCATGAGCGCCGTGTACGAATCCATGTATCAAGTCACCCCAAAGGTGAAGGTCATTCACGCAGGGTTAGAATGTGGGCTTCTTGGCAAGCCTTACCCGCACTGGGACATGATTTCCATGGGCCCAACGATTCGACATGCCCATTCGCCCGATGAAAAGGTGCATATCGAATCAGTGGCAAAGTTTTGGGATTACCTGTTAGAGTGTTTGAAGCACATTCCTGAAAAATCATAATGACAACCTACTACCAAAAACGATAAAGGAGATATCAGATTATGGTGACCTATTTATATTGGATGCTGGTAATCACGCTGACCTTAGCGTGCGTGTATCTTGTGGGCATCAAACTCAACCAATGGAAATGGGCCGGTGGCGGTGCTGTGGGTATTTTCCTCATCGGCACCATCGCTTATTTTTTTCATTTTCAGCAAGTCTTCGTCAAACACTATGGCGGCGTCATGACGATCACAGTACCAGAAGGTCAGGTACACATCGGCGCCACTTGGAAAGATGACAACTTATGGATCGAAAATTATGACCCAAGAACCAATACTTGCCATTTCAGAGAGTACTCTAAAGGTGCTTTGCTTGAAGGTCAGGTGTTAATCAAAGATTGTAATCCACTCCTACCTAACACCCCTTGATCTAATCGGCCATGGATCTTTCCATGGCCTCCTCCACCGCCCCCGAGTCCAATAATATTTGAATTTGCTCTTTAATTTTAGGCACCCAGAGATCGGTAAATTCGGACCGAGTAAACTGAAAATGCAGTGGCGTGTTATCCACTTCAAATGAAGAGTAACTAAATTGCTCTGTGTATTTAATATTATGGCGAATGAGCCATTCCGTCACATGACGATCCATAATCGCTACGGTAATTGGCCCGTCCTTCGCGCTCATTAAACCATTCAACATAGCCACTTCCGACGGATAGTCTTGACGCCTAGCACGATCACTTTGAAAAAGAGGGTCTAGAGTAGGATAGTAATATCCTAGGTGCGTGATGATCGTCGTATCTTGCACATCATCCAGTGAATCAAATTGGTGTGAAGCATCGCTACGATAGACAAACAAATCCTCAATGTTCACGATGCCCTGAGTCCAGTGATATCGCTTTGGATTGTCTGACCATGCTGGCGCTTCCATACGGCCATGGACCACACCTTGATCCAACAACAATTTCGACCGTACCTCTGGATAAAACTGGTACTGCACCGAAAGCCCAAGCTGATGACAAGCTGTGTTTAATACCTCAATCATCACACCTGTCACATTCTTATTCTTTACAATGATATAGGGAGGGTAACCTTCCTTCGGCACGGCCACTTTTAGTAGCTCAGCCCTACTCAAAGGTGATAGACAGATCACAACGATCATTAGCCATCGAAACATTCCGGCGCTCCATCAACATGCTTGTTACCATTATAGTCGACCTAACTGAGGTCGAATCTCCATTAACAATCAGCTTGAGCTGTCTATTGATAGATTCCGTTCTAAGCCTCTGTTTTGTTAGAAAGAAACACCCGATACAAAAAAAGGCCCTTATATGGGCCTTATGTGATTGAAGTAATGCGCTTTACAATCTAATTTCGACTACCAAGTGTAAGAGTCGGACACCCCATCATAGGTCACTGTGTAAGAAGTACAGCTATCAAAGGTCACGCTCACCGTTTCGCCATCTGCGGTCATGGTAATGCTTCCTTGACTAGGGTAGCCATTGTCACAATCGAACAAAAGGCCCGTTGAAGTGAACGTGACCTTACCATACTCCTCGTCGTATACCGTTGCAGACACGTCATAGCCATCAATATCATCGCCGGAAACGCTGGAATTCTCGACACGATAAGAGCGGCCATCCTCAGCGAAATCAGACGAGTAAGTACAATCGAAGTTATCGTCGCAACTGATGGTCATATTGAGGGTTTCTGTGATGCCATCGTAAGTGACACGAAAGTTTTGATAAACAATCGAAAAACTGGTGGCCGTTGACGTGACAATCGCGGTACCAGAATAGGTAATGCCTTCAATCACACAATTGCTAAACGACATGGTCGCCTTAGATTCGTTACCGCTAAACGACGCTGACCCACCACCGGTACACACTTCACTGTAGTCGACACCTGAGGGCATACCCTCACTATTAAAGCTTCGACTTTTCAAATCCATTACCATCTGATCGGTCGAGGAATTACCTTGAGCACCGCCTCCAAAAATACCACTGCCCCCTTCACCGGCGATGACTTTGCGGGCTGCTAGGGTACTGGCCATGGCCAAGTCATCTTTATTGTCCTGTGAAGGAACGGCATCAGCCGTTACACCACTGTATCCTGAATCTTTACTATCAGACCCACCACACCCTACCAATAGGGTTAAGAAGATAGCAGCAATAATGCTGACGCCTCTACGCACTGTATTCATTGTTCATTCCTTCGTGTGTTAATTTGAGTGTCCATGCCTGATGTATTTCGGCCCTTCACGTGGATTCAGCGAGGGATCGATCAGACCATTCGACTAGAGTGCTAAATAACATAGATCACTGCAACCATTCGTCCAGTCAAAGTGTGCCCTCTCAGTAAAATTGATAAGTCAGTCTCAGCCGTATATAGACCATTCGCATGAAAGTTACCGGACCTAGCCCATTTAGCTATGACGTGTAAATAAACTCTCCCAATTCACAACATTATTTACACACCACACCACCTTGGTTACATAACGCTGCATTATTCTAAAGGAGATTTCTCGGTGGTGAACAATACTCCCTTTTAACCACAGGAGAGAAACTATGAAACCTTACGGATACTTGTTCTACTGCATTCTATTTACTACTAGTGTCAGCATGACCACCATCGCCGACTCAATGAACGGTTACGAATCTGCGCCCCAAGATGTGCAAGCCGTTGTGAACAAAAGCTATCGAGCCCTTGATGATATATCGAGTTGGAATGATGAGCAGTTACGATACGCGTTACAAAACCGATTACTGAACAACCTTAAATCCATTGCGGTTTTGAGAAGAACGATACAAACAACCCAGTCCAACGATGAAAAAGTTGAGGCAAAAACACTAAGAAATGAACTATTAGAAGACCAGCAAGCCCTTACATTTATCATTGAAGAACTTCAACTGGTAGACCACAAGGAACAGTTAGACATGGACCGATTCTTTAGAGAGCACCCCATTTTGTGGCAGCGTTTAGAGGCACAGCTTGCAAAGGATCTTCATATGCAGTCTGGAAAGCAACTCGTGAACAACATTCTCTACTTTACATTAATGGACAAATACGCGGGACGTTAACGCTTATTCTATCTTTTATTCAAAACATGAAAACGTGTGCTAGATTGATTTCCGCTTTCATCTAGCACCAAAAGATCATGAGCGCCGTAACTAGGTGCTAGCTCCATCTTGTGAATGTCTTTGGTGCTGCCAAGATACTCACTGTCCAAATACCAAAACAACTCAGAGGCTGAATAAGTGTGTGCAACTTCAGCGACCATACTGGATTTTTTGCCGCTTAAAACCGTTGGCAAATACACCTTATAGCCCTTCTTAGGATAAACAATAGAAATCGGCGAGCGAGCAGACATTAAATTGAGGCAATCCTCTCTCCATTTAGGCATGGGCGAATAGTCACTGTTCGTTTTCTGGAAATAGTGGCCAAGATGAGGCGGTAAGCTAAACCAATTTACAGACTTCATATTCGCGATAGACTCGCAACGGCTAGACACCCGGTAATCACCCGCTTTATCCACATGGATTCTCCGGTGGTAAGGCGTGACGGTTGAATAATTTGAATAGAGCGGAAGATCAATTTTAACAGGGGCACAGTACCGACTCGCAAGGTAACCGTCTTGCTCACAGACTTCTACTGACTTTAGACTGTACTCAGGCTTTTGAAACCAATCGGTTTTAGGCAGCTGGTTAAAGATATCAAACATAACGGGGGCAGCCGCCTGTGTACCCGTCAACCCAACTGTCCCTGTGCCTTCCGCGTTGCCTACCCATACACCAACCGTATATTTGGGCGTTACACCTATTGCCCACGCGTCTCTAAAGCCAAAGCTCGTTCCCGTTTTCCACGCTACTTTTCGCGCGCTGCTGTATTGCTTCCAAAAACCAAGCTCACCAGGACGATTGACCTCGACTAAGGCTTCCAATGTTAGCCATGCTGAACCGGCACTGAGTGTTGCACCTTTCAGCGGATAGGTATCAGCTGTGCTTAAAATGGACATGGGCGTCACAGGTAAACTCTGAGCAAGCTGACCCAGTTGAACATAGAGTTGTGTCATATCCCAAAGAGACCCCTCTGCTCCCCCCAGTATGAGCGGTAGGCCATAATCATCTGCAGGTCGAAACAGGCTGGTCATGCCCGCATCTTTTAAAAAATCATAAAACGTATGAATGCCATGATCTTTCAACATGTTCACGGCCGGAATATTCAAAGATTGTGCGAGTGCCTGCTTGGCAGGTACAACACCTCTAAATTTCAGGTCATAGTTTTCGGGGGCATACCCGCTAAACTTCACGGGCACATCCGCCACTAATTGATTTGGTGTGATCTCACCTTTTTCCAGCATTGAAGCATAAAGCAATGGTTTCAAAATACTCCCCGTGCTTCTGGGGCGATGAACCAGATCTAAAGCAAAACCAGAATGGGGTTCAAAATCATAGCGAGCATTACCTACGTACCCCAATACCTGACCGGACTGAGTATCCACCACGATGGCAGCTAAATGGTGAATATTAGACAGAGCCAATTCACTGGCTTGGCTTTCCACAATCAATTTCAAACCCCGTTGAACTTGCCAATCGAGTGTTGACGAATAACTACCCAAATTGTCTGTATCGACCTCAGGGCTTGTCCCAGATAACGTCTTTAGTCTAAATAAAGCTTTATTTGTCGACAGTGAGTCAATTAAATGAGGGGCCATTTTAGGAAACGCCAACATCGATTGCGGTAGCGGTTCCGCAATCGCGAGATCATAATCAAGTTGGGTCAGTTTGTTTTTTGCGAGAAGCCGCTTTAAAAGCCCGTTACGTTTAAGAATTAACTTCTGCTGATTAACACCAGGACGAATATAACTTGGGCTATTGGGTAACACAGCAAGTAACGCACTTTCCCCCCAAGTCAGCTCGTCGGGCTGACGCCCAAAATAACGCCAACTAGCCGCGCGAATGCCCACCACGTTCCCGCCAAAAGGTGCATGGGATGCATACAGGTATAGGATTTCCTGCTTCGACAGCTTAGCTTCAAGTCGAGTGGCTTGGACTATCTCGAGTAATTTCTCAGTGTAGGTTCGACGAGGATTTTTTTTGGCAATACGAATTAATTGCATGGTAATGGTCGAACCGCCTGATACGACTCGCCCTGACGAAAGATTCAGATAGAATGCTCTCGCAATGGCCATCCAATCGAATCCAATGTGCTCATGAAAGCGCTGATCTTCAAATTCAATCAGCGCCTCAACGTAGGAGGCCGGCAAAGAGGAAACAGGGGGAAAACGCCATTGCTCATCTGCTGCGATACGCGCTTCAAGCAGTTGACCATGGCGATCATGTAGCACCCATGAATACGGCACACTCAAAAAAGGCGATGGCAAGGAATGCCACCAGCCTAGCAACAACGCCAGCAAGCCCAATATAGAAATTAGGCTCGCGCGACGAGTTTTAGCGCACAATCTCAATCCACTGACCCACATTGCCCGCTCGACGTTTCGCATCGTACATATCTTCTGCAATCACAGGAGGCTGATAGAAACGTCCTTGATAAGACGCATTCAAGTCATACTCAAATGTTTTCGACTCACCTTGCTGAAGTTTAAAGTACGTATGAACTCGATCATCTCTCACATCTTGATAATCAATATCTGGATTGTTCTTAGCATCTTGGGCCGTGGTTCTGATTTCGAAGCCAGACGCAACGGGGACAGTTAGCGATAGGTAATCGAGTTTATACGCTGAACGATTCTCCACACGCACCTGAACACGCACATCTTTACCTTGTGCAACATCACTAAAATTGATCGCATTGCCCTGCACATCAACATAGCGAACCTCTAATGACAGATCATTGGCAAACGCTAACTCTTCTGTTTTTTCAGGTATCGCACTGGTCATGACATTCACATACAAAGGTACGAGCAATTCATTGGTGATGCTCATATCACCGTCACCGCTGGCATCCAAGTTCATTGAAGTGATCAAGGCTTGTAGAGTAGCCTGCTGGGTATTGCCATCAAGGTCCACCGTCACCTGACCTGAAGCTTGTGGGAACGATTCACCATAACGAGCCATTGCAAGTAAAGCGAACGCGGTACTTTGCGTGCTATAACGGTTATCACCTTCACGCACCGAATCGCTAATGGATTGTGCTAGCTCGGCACTGCGCTCTTGATCATCTAATACGAGCAAGCTCATAAGGTAAATTGCGCGATCACGCAGATTCGAGCCAAAGGTTTGATCCGTCACAGCATAATCTTTGGCCTTAACCGTCACCTGATTCCCAAGAGCTTGCGCGGCATCTAATTGACCTGCTAACTGATAGCTTGCAGCCAATAAAACTTTAGCCAAATCGGCGAGATCCTCTCTTGCACGTAAACGGTTCATGGCTCCGATTTCTGGCGCGCCAATTAATGCGAGAGTAAACAAGCGATAGGCTTGCTCTTTATCGTATCCTGTTGTCCAAGAACGGGCTGCTTGCTTCTGATGCAGCAACCAAGCATTCAGCATCTCTTGAGGAATATCATAGCCTTTATCTTTCGCCAAAATTAAGAAATGTCCGGCATAACTGGTCGCCCAATCATGATAGCTACTGGCGCCCGGCCAATAACTAAAGCCACCTTGCGTTGTTTGATATCGAGACAGTTTTTCGATGGCCGCACTCACAAAGTTTTGTGCGTCGGCTAATTGCTGCTCCGTTAATTTCGTTAAAGACGGAAGGAACAATTGCGGAAAGGCTTTTGATGTCGTCTGCTCAACACAGCCATGCGGATATCCAATGAGATAGCCCACGTGGCTCGCAAGATTAAGTGGTGGCATGTTGCTGATTTCCAGCACCGCCTCACGGGTGTTTTCAAGACCAAATAGCGGCAACTTAATTTGACCTTCTTCATTCGGTTGAATCACGGCCGTCTCAAATTCATGTTGACGCGCAACCTGGTGAGAGATTGGTATATTGATGGTTTGTTGAGCCGTCTCATTCCCCGAACGAGCAGAAATGGTCACCTTAGCCACCCCAGTAGAGATGGCCCTCATGGGTACAAACACCATTTTATCACCCGCTTTTTCAAAGCTGACGTTCAAGGTGTCCGTTAACAATGTCACCTGGTCTGACGCCCTGACCTCTAATTGAACATCGAGGGGCTGATCCACAGTGGAGAACACGGCAACCGGCATTTGTAGGGTTTCGTCTGGTCCTAACACGCGCGGTAGCGTCGCCAAAACGTTGATCGACTTTCTTACCAACACTTCTTCTTGTGTTCTGCCATAAGCCCCTTTTTCTCCAGCAACGACCATGACGCGTACGGCACCTAGGTATTGAGGGATATCCACTTGATGCTTATTGGCCGCACCGGCTTCTAAATGAAACGGCCCCATAAAACGCACGACTGGAGGGAAACGTCGGCTGTCTGTATCGTCGTCTTTAGCGCTTTCAGAACCATCACCACCAATTGCCAATAATTGCTCTAATTGCGCGCCATAGGCACCCACCACATCGTCGAACAAATCCCAGGTTTGAATTCCCAGGGCTTCACGCTTGTAGAATGCTTTATGTAAATCCGGCGTACGATATTGAGTCAAACCCAATAAACCTTCATCGACCACGGCCAGGGTATACGTCATGGCCTTACCCTGCTCTTCGGTTACCTCAACCGTCATCAAGGATTCAGGTTGAACTTCTTGCGGTGCTGTTAAGGCTGGTTTTAGTTGAGTCCCTGGGTCAGAGACCAACAGAGGAACAACACCCATTAGTCGAATGGGCTCGTCGTTTTTCTTTTGCTCATGGGGTTGAACGACCGATACCGATATATACACGTTAGGCGCCATTTCGTCTGTGATAGGTATCGATAGCTGGGTGCCTTGTGCGGCCAACTCAACCCAGCGGTATTGCAGAACTTTGCTGCCCGTTTCCACGGTAACGAGTGCTCGACCTGTCGTCGCCTCTGGCAATGTTATTAGAGCGGTTTCACCGGCTTCATATTTCGGTTTATCCGAAGCCAGTGTCAGCATGTTCGCCCCCAGTCCTTTTTTCTGCTGGCCACGCCCTGCCCAGCCTGGCCAATCCATATAGAACACTTGTCCGGTACAGTGATAACCATTTTTGTCACAAGCACGAACCATATAGCGACCCCAATCAGGGTATTTCACCTCAAATTCCCAGTGTCCAATCCCGTCGGTGAGTGTCACTGATTCTTTTTTCAAAGGCTTAGTGCTATAGCGGTTTACGTACGAAGCTAAGTTATCGGCGCTGCTATCCCACCACCATTTCCATTGAAGCTTGTAGAGTGTGACTTCGAGGTCCTGTTCACCTTGATTTAGCTTTCCGTCAACATCGACGCTGACCAGTTCTACTTTATGGGTTTCGTCCGTTAACAACATGCCGCGAGCCGCATCGCCTTTCGGCATGGACATGCCCACGTAAGCCTCATAGGGGTGGATATCAATATCCTGCTTGGCAATACTAAAGTCCCCACTGGGTTCAAACACTCGACTCGTTAAGGTTCCTTTCAGCATGCCCGGGGCCGCGGAGGAAATCTTGAATGGAATCGACAATGAAGCTTTACCCTCAGCATCCAGTTTGAATTCATCTAAATTGAGATTATTGCCTGAGTATTGACGAGAAGGGTCGTCAAATAGGAAGTCGGAGTAAGTGCCAAATCGCGTGGTTTGCTCACGCATTTTGAGTACGATATCCGCTTTTAAGCCACTGGCTTTTGCTCCGTGCAACCATTGCGAGAAGAACTCACCTTTCAATGTTGCTCGACTTTCTCTTTTACCGACACGATCTGCCTTTACGACATCATCGTTGATCGATATATCCATTTTTAGGTGATTTGGTTTCACCGTCTCCACCATAATGGACTTATTGAAGCGAATACTTCCAAGGCTGGCCACAACACTCCACTCACCCGTCATGTCGTCCGGGTTCGTTTTTAAGGTGTAGGTATAAAAGCCATTTAACGGATTTGCATTCACTTGAACATCTACCCGCTGATTCTTAGGATTGAAAAACTCCAACATCAGTGGATGGGTATCGGGAACGGCATCGTTTTTATCTTCGATCACTACGGTGATATGAATATCATCCCCTGGACGCCATACCCCACGCTCACCATACACAAACCCTTTTACGCCATTTTGAGATTTTGATCCGCCAACATCGAAGTGCGATGTTGATAGCGCTTGCGCCTTATTGATTTTTAAGTAACCCACATCTTTATTATGAGTACCCACCAAAAGAAAAGGCGAACTACTAAGTGGAAGCTTTAGGAAGCCATTGTTATCTGTTTTTCCCGCTGCGATTACTTGATTTTGAAAGTCTCGCACTTCTACATGGGTATCCGCTGCAACCGTCCCTTTGCTTAGCTTGGTAGCGACCACTAATAGCTGTTGATCTTCACCTAGCTTGGCGATCAATCCAAGATCACTGGCGATAAAGTTTTTCGCCGCTTTAGTGGATCTCTGATCCGAGTAATACTGATCTTTACACGGGTTATTTCTGTCTTTCCAAGACCTATTTTGGACTTGGTAATAGTTTTGTATTCCATCCCACGCACTGGTTTCAGTGACATAGATGTCTTCAAAGTTTTTGAAAGGGGCTTCTTTTACGACATCGACGTTCTTATCGTCTTCGCTACACGCCAATATAGAGTTTGAACGATTGAGTGACAGCTCAAATCGAAATAGGCTACCTGGGTACTGAGTCACCAGATCTTTAACATCTAACTGAAATCGATTCCACTGATCTTGTACTGGGCTCTTTAATTGCACCGTTTTACGCCATAGATAGCGACCAACCCTCTTTAAATTCTCAGTACCGGCATATTCGTTTTCTTGAAAGAATTGTCCCATATTGTGATCAAACACTTGAAAGGCCGTTACTTGAACCGAGTTAACATTGACCGACTCAAAAGGAATACTCAGATTATCCGACACAGGCAGGATATTACCGCTCCCCACAAATCGTACGGCAGGCTTTTTACTCAAAAACGTTAAGGCACGATTAATCGATTTTCCCAAGGTCATGCCTTTAGCGTTTTGAATACCGCCATCTACGGTCAACGTCACTTCGCCACTTAGTGCAGTACTTGGGTAAAGCGTTAATTTTGAGCCGTCAATTTTGGTACTAAAGCGTCCTTTCGATAATTGCACTAGGCCCTTTATATCTTGTTTTTTATCAAGGGGTTCAGAGAAGTTCACTTCAATGATTTGATTGTCACCCTGAATCGCATTAATGGAAGAAACGACAAAAATGCCAATGGGCGGCACCTCAAAATCTCGCTTACCGGTTTCGGTCACACCAATGCTTTGACCATTCCACAGCACCGATAGCAGCCCTTCTTCTTTTTGACGTTCAATACGCTCAATACCAAATGAAAAAGTATGCCCAATATCGGCTTCATCCCACACCACATCCACAGGCTGTCCTAAATAGGCAGCCGACAAGATATTCGCAACGTCTTTTGGCTCCGCCACGTCGGAGGTGGTGAGCGTACCATTCAGGGTCATGGTGTTATCTTTATTGGCCACCAATCCGGTTAAGTCCAATTTGAACGCTTGTTCAATGACCTGAATATCAAACGTGAAGGCATCGAGACTTTCAGACGATAGCCCGATGGCCTCAGGCTCGATTGATACTGAATATTTTTGCCCAGACGGCAATGACGCAGCAGGGGTGAATCGATAGAGCCTCGGGTTAACAAGCTCCCCTTGACCTTCAATGGCTGGCCTGATGGTTAACAATTTCGACACATCTTTGGGCAAGGCCTGATTGAAGCGGACTTCAATGGGGGCCACCCGCGAAATTTGTCCGCTCGTATGGGAACCTACGATTTGCAACCAAGGGCTGGTTGGCTCCGTGATGGTCGTGGAAGAAATGGGGGTATCTGACTCGCTACAACCCAATAAAGCAGCAACGCTCAGCAAACAGACGCTGAGTATTCGACGTAAAGACACGCAGGCTCTCCTTAGCATTAAAAAATTGTGCAGCACTTTACCCCGTTTAGGCCATTAAAGCCACAACAGGCATAAGGCCTTATCTTTTAAGATCAATAAGTTAGCCAATCTATAGCGCATTTTATGACCCTTAGATCGGATAGATCTAATTCACAAGTCCCTCCATGGTTCCACTTTGACCTCAAGTTGTTAGAATGCCCCCCACAGAGATATGGGATGCAGCAAGGCGGTCACAGCACATGATGGATGGAATCTATTGGGCACTATTGCTGATCTGTTCCGCTCTGACGCTAATGCTTCTATTTGTTCAGTGCTCATCAGGAAAGTGGCTTGCGTCATTTATGTTTTTCTTGTCCGCTTACGTGGGCTTGATCATCCTAGACAGCCAGAGTTTCTATATTTCCCCCACTCTTTACTTTCTACTGTTAACCATTTGCTTTTTGCCAGGACCCCTCATATTGGGCTATGTAGGGCACATATCGACTCGTGTAGACGTCTCGATCAAAGACTTTGTATTTTGTTTGCTTCCTCCCATGATGGCTCTACTCTGTTTTGATCTATTAGGTGGATTTCACCTGTGGGAACAGGTGGATCACACCGCCTACGAATCGCCCTCGTACACTCAGCTCTTTAATCTATTAAGTGCAATGGCGGGCCTGCATTTACTCGCATACCTAGCTAAGGCGTTCATCCTTATATTGCAAATGCGCAGAGACTGGGCCTCTTATCAGAGCCAGACCCTGCCCGAGTCTTGGTATGACATGTTAAAAGTGTTACTGGTCATTCTCATTGCGAATGTGACTCAGGTGATCAGCGCTTTTATTCACCCCTCAGGAGAATCTGTCTCTCTTGGTGACATTGGATTTCTGATACTGGTTTGGTACTTCATTTATCTTGCCGCTCGCACAGGCCTCAGAAACTGGCTATCAACTCAAGCCACCAACCCAGTTATTTTTGAAACAAAAGACTATCTTTCAAGCGACCACCAGCCGCCATTATCGGATTACTCGAAATGTGCGTCTCACATTAATGCTCAGGTGATGGCATCCCAACCCTACTTGCAAGACGACCTTTCTCTGTCTAGCCTAGCGGCACAACTAGAGATGACGCCCCATAGGTTATCCGAGGTACTTAACAACCATTTCAAAAAGAGCTTTTACGAGTTCGTTAACGACTTTCGTATTGAGTTTGCGGCCAATCAGCTGATTTCCGAGCCGAATAAAGCGATCACCGAGATCTACTACGAGGCAGGCTTTACGACAAAATCCACTTTCTATAGCCACTTCAAAAAAGCCTACGGCTGCACACCGTCTGAATATCGAAAGCAAAACCAAGGCGCACCTACCACGTAAACGATACCTGCCACACAGCGCCGCCGTGACGCTGTGCACAATTCGATCAATCCCCTTCAGCCAATCACAGAAAAGTTGAATTAATTCCGTTATCTTCGAGCGCACCAAGTTAGCATGCCCATCCTGCGGTAAGGTTGGGGCGTTCACGCTTTGTTATGTCAGTGGCCCACCTCGTTTCTAACCATTATTGAGTTTCAAAGTGATAGTATGTTGCTTGCGTTATTAGGACTGAACAAAGCCCTGTCTGTACAGATTATAGGGGCAGCAAAGCCAAAGAAATTTAGCTGGAAGGAATTCGGCGAGTATTTGGCTGTCGATGCCGCTCTTTGGGCACGACAAGACATGGCCACCATGCGCCACCGAAAAAACACAGAACTGTATACCAAGTTTTTGAATCAAACGGTGGGCCTGAGCATGTTATCCACCGCCTTTTATCTTTGGTCCGCCCACAACACTATGAGCAAGATATTGGCTAAGGCCGATGAAAAAGACCTAGACGCGTTTCTCGATGGATACCGGAATGCCCTAAGTCAGCTACAAAGCAAAGATGGCAAACGAGCGCTGTACAAAGAAAAACACATCCGCTTCATCACAAACTATTTCGAGTTTCTGCGTAAACAGGCCCGGTTCAAACAATTCGACCTAGGGAAAACCTTTACAGAGTCCGTCTACAAATTTTACAAAATCAAAAGAATCAACGACCCGATCCTGCAAGAAGAAAAAGATCATTTTTCACAACACATGATGACTCGATGTGCGGACCACAATAAGAGCCTTCACCGCAGGCTGAGTATCAAGACACTCAAATAGGTGGTTTAAATGAACGTCTATAACCCCTAGGGTATAGGCGTTTTCACTTTTTTTAGCATTTTCTAGAATTTGTCCCCACAGCTCATTGACAGCCCCCCCAGTGGTAACAAAAAATAGCCACCACTGCGACCCCCCACTGAATACAGTCAGCTAAACTGACTGGGTGATGGCCTAAAAACTTGGGTCGTATTTACTCTCTGGAGTTCTCATGAGTAATCGTGAAAAACAATCTTGGTTAGACCAATTACCCCCTGCATTTGAAGCCTATCGCGCAGGAAGAAAAGTAGACGAAGTGGAATGTATCGTACCGGACCTCACCGGTATGTCCCGTGGTAAAGCCATGCCACTTATCAAGTTTTCACCTGATACCCCCATCTTTCTGCCCATCTCTATTTTCTATCAGACCATTACTGGCTCTGATGTTGAAATGGATATTGAAGATCAATGGGCCGAAGGTGACATGGTGCTAAAAGCAGACATGTCCACAGCCCTGGCAGTGCCTTGGGCGAAAGAAGCAACACTGCAAATCATTCATGATTTGGTAGACCATCAAGGTAAGCCTATTCCATATGCGCCGCGAAATGTACTAAAGCGCATCATCCAGCTCTATCACGATAAAGGCTGGCAGCCTGTCGTGGCCCCTGAACTGGAATTTTATCTGATTAAAGCCAACGTCGACCCTAACGAGCCTATCTCGCCACCGGTCGGTCGTACGGGTCGCTCGGGAACCGCGCGCCAATCGTACTCCATGTCTGCCGTTGATGAATACGGCCCTGTGATCGACACCATTTACGACTATGCCGAAGATGCCGGCCTACGTATTGATTCGGTGATTCAAGAAGATGGTGCCGGCCAGGTTGAGATCAATCTAACTCATGGTGATCCATTACTATTAGCGGACCAGGTATTCTACTTCAAACGCATCATCAAAGAAGCCGCTCTCAACAACGGCATGTTTGCCACCTTTATGGCCAAACCCATGCGCGATCAACCGGGTAGTGCCATGCATATTCACCAGAGTGTAGTGGATATGAAAACGGGTAAAAACATCTTCAGCGACGAACAAGGCAACCCTACCGATGAGTTTTACCACTTCATCGGCGGTACCCAGAAACACCTTGCGGAAGTCATGCCTTTCATGGCGCCGAACGTTAACTCTTATCGTCGATTCGAATCGGATACAAATTCCAGCGCACCAACCAACATGGCTTGGGGCATGGATAATCGCGCCACCGGTTTGCGCGTTCCCAATTCAGGAGCCCAAGATCGCCGCTTAGAAAATCGCATCATCGGCGTTGATACCAACCCCTACCTTTCGATTGCCGCCAGCCTCGCCATTGGCTATCTGGGTATGATCAACAAGGTGCAGCCGTCTGAGCCACTCACTGGCGAATTAGAGACAGAAGGTAACGAAATTCCATCGACGCTGAATGAAGCTTTGCATGCTTTTGAAGATGCTCAAGCGGTTCATGACATTCTCGGTGTTGAATTCTGCCGTCTATACGCCGCCGTTAAGGACGACGAACTGCGTGAATTCCAACGGGAAGTGTCTCCCTGGGAGCGGGAGCATTTATTGCTCAACGTGTAGTTCATCGACCATATATCGATAAAAGGGCCTTAATGGCCCTTTTTTTATGGGTTATTTTTTTACGTCAAGGCCTCTCATCCTCCCTAAGATGCTATGACATTCCACCCCTATCAACGCTATAATCCCCGTCACTATTTGAGGAGCGCACCCATGAACATCATCGACGCGATCACGCAGTATTGGGGCTGGACTGGCATTGAACCAGACACCATCATCGCTGAAAACGAATTTGGAAATCTCATCATTCAAGATGTCGAAGGTCGCTTTTGGCGCCTATGCCCAGAAGACTTGTATTGCGACCCCATCGCCGACAATAAAGACGAATACAATGAGCTTGTGAAGGACGAAGAGTTCAATATGGACTGGTTCATGGACGCCATTGTTCCCAAGTGCATCGAGAAGTACGGCGAACTGGCAGACGGCCATAAGTTCCATATGCTAGAACCCGGTGCCTTAGGCGGCAAATACTCAGTGTTTAATATTCACCCAATGCCATTTGAACGCATTTTAAAGTTTTCTGGCGAGTTAGCTCACAAATTAAGCCGAGCTGGCGGCAAAAAAGTGAATTACACTCCGCTGGCCGTTGAGTAAACACTTACTCGCTTTTTATCTGGTTGAGCAGGTCTTCTTCCGTTTAACACCTGTTCGACCAAACCCAACCTGTAATACTCCCCTTTTCTAGAGTACAAACACGAATAGGACTTCGATTTACGGTACCCTTCATGGGTTAATCGCGCTAGAATGCCAGAGCCTTAGGACGAGGCGTAGCAATGAATCCGAAGAGATTCACATGTCGACCCCCAGTCAATATAAAGGGACTGTGCGAACGGCTGTACACAGGACGTACCCAATTATTCATGTTTCGAGATTCGCTACTCAACCCTGTATGTACTTAGAAAATTTTGATGTGAAAGCAAAGTGGCATGTACCCATTTTGTTCATGGCCTTGTTGGTGCCGGTTGCCACGATCAACGCCCTGCTCTTTCACACGTTCGTAGAAGGATTTGCGGTTATCGTTGCCATACTGACGTTTATGGCTGCGTACAACACCTATCGCCACACCCAAGCGCACTTCATGATGTTTGTCGGATGCGGATACTTCTGGGTAGGCATCATAGACTTTCTTCATACCATATCCTTTTCTTCCATGAGTGCCTTTGGGGATGTTGAACCAGGGCTCACAATACAGTTTTGGATTATTGCCCGCTTTTTTGAAGCGGCCACCCTACTGTTATTTCCCTTATTTTTTCGTAAGGCCGTTAAACCCCTTACCGTGTTTTTCGTTTTTGGTTTGGCCTTCGTGCTTTCAATGGTGGCGGTTTACCAACAGTGGGTGCCCGTCATGTATACAGTGGAAGGCGGCTTAACCTTAGCGAAAGTCATTTCTGAATACGTCATCATCGGTCTACTGTTATTGGCCACCTATCTCGTGCGACTGAATCGCCACAAATTTAATAGTTCAGTGTATCGCCTGGTGGTGCTATCCATTCTGCTCACTATCGCTGCAGAATTATGTTTTACGCTTTACAGCAGTCTTTCAGGTGAACTTTTATTAGTTGGTCATTTGTTCAAGCTCGCGTCTTTCTGGGCCGTTTACGTAGCATTAGTGGACAGCACGCTGAATCAACCCTTTAAATCGCTTTCTTTAAGTTCCGATACATTTAATGCGTTGCCGGATTCGATCGTGGCAGTCAGTGAACACGGTGTGATCCTTCATGCGAACGAAACAGCAAACAGAGCGCTCGGTGATTTTGGTGTCATTACAGGTCGTCACGTACATGATGTCTTCCACTCTCCCATCATTAGCCAAGAAGAATGTCCGATCTGCCAATCCATCGCTCAGCATAATCCGACGTCTTATCAAGAAATCGAGGTGTACGAGCGCTGGTATGCGATTACTCTGAATCCAATTCGCTATGAACAAAAACGTAATGTCGTGCTTCACGTGACCCGAGATATTACGCAACATAAAGTCACCAAAACCCAATACTTAACCGCCAATCGTTTATACACGGTTCTTCGCCTTACCAACCAAGCGATCATCCGCAGCAAAACCAAAGATGACCTACTAAATTCCATTTGTGAAATTGCCGTGAAACATGGCGGTTTTGCCATGGCTTGGATCGGAATGGTTCGAGGCGATCAAGTGATTCCTGTGAGTTCCTGTGGTGATGACCATGGATATCTCGATGACATCCAGGTGAAAGTAGATGACTCTGAATACGCAAAGGGCCCCGTCGGCATCAGCGCGAAAACCGGACAAGTCGCCTACGTAAACAATGCGACCAGTGATCCTAACTTCGTGCCGTGGCGAGCATCGGCCCTCGCCTGCAATTACCACTCGTTAGCGGTCATACCGATCATGCAGAAACGCCGCTGTATCGGTGTCTTTGCCATCTATTCCCAGCAAGAAAATGCGTTCGATACTCAAATACTCGAGCTTCTCTCCACTTTGGGCGACGATATTAATAGCGCATTAAACTTCATTAAAACGGAAGAGAAACGTTTACATGCCGAAGAAAAGCTACAACAGCTTTACCTTGCCATCGAGCAAAGTAAGAGCGCCATGGCAATCACTAACATGCTCGGTAAAGTCGAATACGTAAATCCATTTTTTTCTCGACTCACTGGGTTTTCTGAGCGCCAAGTACTAAGCAAAGATATATTGAAGTTTTATCCCTGTAATGAAGATGATAAGCATTTATTTCAACAGTGTTGGGAACATGTATTAAATGGTAAGGACTGGCGTGGAGAAGTGCGCTGTTACCATAAAGACGGCCATAGTTATTGGGCCATTATTTCTGTGTCACCGATTATCGATGCAGAAGACAATATTAGTCGCGTAGTCTGGTCTTCGAAAGATAACACCGAGCTACACCTTGCCAATGAAACCATCAGCCGCCTCGCATATTACGATGCCCTCACCGCTTTACCCAATCGCCGTCTATTCCACGACCGTTTTAAACAAGCGCTCGCCGCCGCCAAGCGCCATGAAAACAAATTGGCCTTAATGTATTTCGACTTGGATAACTTCAAGATCATTAACGATTCTTGGGGTCATGATTTCGGCGACCTTTTCTTAAAACATGTGGCCACGTCGGTAAAATCATGTATTCGAGAAGTGGACACTGTGGCACGACTGGGTGGCGATGAGTTTTGTATTATCATAAATGACGTTAAAGATGATATGGATGTCATGCATGTGGCCGATAGCATTCTGAAGTCACTAAACCAGCGCACCCAGCTGCAAGGCCGAGACATTCATGTCACTACCAGTATTGGCATCAGTGTCTACCCAGATGACGGCGAAGAAGTAGGCGAATTAATGAAACGCGCTGATATGGCCATGTATCACGCTAAAGAGCTGGGTAAGAACAACTTCCAATTCTATGAACCCTTCCTAAATGCCAATGCTCAGCACCGTTTGCAAATGGAGCTGGCTATGAAAGAAGCATTGAAAAACGGCGACTTCCAGATTCACTATCAGCCGCAATTCGATATCCGCAGTGGCATTATCACCGGGGTGGAAGCTCTGATTCGTTGGCAAGACCCTACAGGCAAAGCCGTGCTGCCGAGTGACTTTATTCCGTTAGCAGAAGAAACATCACTGATTGTTGAACTTGGCAATTGGGTGCTATTTAAAGCCTGTAGTGAATACAAAGCGCTGCTCGACTCGGGCTTCCCTCCTGTCAAAATGGCGATCAACATTTCTGCTTCGCAATTTAGACAGCCAGATATTTTAGTGGATGTGATCGATCAAGCGCTGAGCCAATCTGGCCTGCCAAATGAACTACTGCAACTTGAGCTTACTGAAACGGTGCTCATCAATAACGTGGACGACACGGTCGCCACCATCGAGCGACTCAAGCAAAAGAACATCTCATTTGCCATTGATGATTTTGGCACCGGCTACTCATCGCTAAGCTATTTAAAACAGTTTCCTGTGGATACCATCAAAATTGATCGTTGCTTTGTTCATGACATTGAAAATAATGCCAATAGCCAAGCCATCATTCGGGCCATATCAGTCATGGCGCACGAACTCGATCTCATGGTGTTAGCAGAAGGCGTCGAAACAGAAGCCCAATTGAGCTTCTTAGTCGAGCACCAGTGTGACTTCATACAAGGCTTCTTAAGTGGGAAGCCCATGCCGGCCCACACGCTGATGGCGCGCTACCTCGAAGACCTCTCCCCTTGCCCTAGCCTTACCCCATTGGCCCTTGCCTAATGTGCACCAAAGGCAGGCTTGATACGCAAAGCCTGCCTGCTATTAAGGCGTTTTTTAGTACTTCGTAACGATTGGTAAAATTTTCGTTAGCAATTGGTATTTGCCCGTTGCATCCTAGCCTCAACCCCATTAAATTTAGCGCCTTTGTTTAGATTAGCCACGCCATCTGCATTAGACCCTATAAATCTAAGGGTATTTCGCATATCACACACAATAAAAACCATTTCTTGCTAATCTTTTTGTATCGGTACTGAAGTCGAGGGCAGTATGTCAAAGCATCGAATCAAATTAGAGATTCCAGGCACACACGGAAAGTTAGCCGCCATTTTAGAAAAGCCCAATCCACACCCAAGGGCGTATGTCTTATATGCTCACTGTTTTACTTGCGGCAAAGATAGCCTAGCAGCCTCGCGCATTAGCCGCGGCTTAGTGGCCCAAGGGTATGCCGTCGTACGATATGACTTTGCGGGCATCGGTCAAAGCGAAGGACAATTTGAAGACACTAACTTCACGACCAGCGTGGAAGACCTGATCTGCGTGTCTAACTACTTGCGACAAAACTACGAAGCGCCGTCAATCTTAGTGGGTCATAGCTTCGGTGGGGCCGTTGTATTAGGCAGCGCGTCCAAGATCAAAGAAGTTAAAGCGGTTGCTACCATTGCAGCCCCCAGCAAGCCCTGCCACGTTATCAAGCAATTTGCCGAGTTTGAAAAAGAGATAGAAGAAAAAGGCCAAGCCGATGTACTGCTATCAGGCCGCCCGTTCGTGATGAAGAAACAATTTCTTGATGATGTGTACTCACAAAACCAAGATGAGACCATTCGCAAGATGAAAACACCATTATTGGTGTTCCACTCCCCCCACGACACCACGGTACTCATCAAAGAAGCAGAGCATATTTACGGCTATGCCAAGCACCCTAAAAGCTTCGTTAGCCTCGATCCAGCGGATCATCTACTGACCCATAGTAAGGACGCAGCCTACGTGGCCGCGAACATTGCTACCTGGGCCACCCGCTACATTGAGGACTAACGTTCGACCCTTGTTTCGACTAGTCGGCTGCTACCGTGCGAGTGGCAGCCCACTCTCTGAGCTTCTGAATCTTCTCGCCCATTAATACGGATAGAGGCTGAGTACGATTCAATTCATCAACAATAATTTCTCCATTTAGCTGAATACTGCGTGCCTGAGCCACATGAATGGCCGATACCACCGCCTGTTCGATTTCAGCACCACTGAACCCCTCGCTCATAACGACAGCCGAACTGAGGTCGATTGCGCTGACATCTACATCGCGCTTTTTAAGATGAATTTCGAAGATAGCTTCACGTACATCTAAGGATGGTAGATCCACAAAGAACACTTCATCGAAGCGGCCTTTACGCACCAGTTCAGCGGGTAAGGATTGGATGTTATTGGAGGTGGCGACCATGAACACCTTGTCCTTTCGTTCACTCATCCAAGTCAGCAACGTACCCAGCAGGCGCGTTGATACACCATTATCACCTTGATCCCCCCCTAGCGCTTTTTCGATTTCATCCAGCCACAAAACACACGGTGACATCATATCAGCCAGTGTCAAAGCATCCCTCAGGTTCTTCTCCGTTTCGCCAATGTACTTGTTGTACAAAGCCGCCATGTCGAGACGCAATAGCGGTAACTGCCAATGTCCAGCAATGGCTTTCGCAGCCAAGCTCTTACCGCCCCCTTGCACGCCCAGCAGCATTAAGCCTTTAGGACGCATAGAAGCATCCCCATTTAAAAAAGACTGATGGCGCACGTTTAACCATTCTTTGACATTCTTCAAGCCGGCCACGTCACCGAATTTTGCGGTGTGATACTCATAAGCCAACACCGAATCCATATTCATCAACTTGAACTTGGTTTCGTTAACGTGAGGCAAGTCTGACTCGGTAATGGCACTGTCATCTGCAATCGCACCGCGAATGAGACGACGGGCATCGGACAGCGTGCACCCCTTCAAATGCTGAATGAGCTGTTGTAAGGTTTTAGGATCGGTTTTCACTTTTTGACGACTATTTTGAGCCCACAAACGTGCCTCTTCCTGCACCACTTTCATCAGCTGAGATTCACCTGGCAGCTGGAAACTAAAGCGGGCACATACACGGCTTACTTCTTGTGGGATGTCTACCTCATAACTCAATAGAATGAGCGTCTTACCTAAGGTTTCATGCTGAATCGCAATGTCTTTTATCAATCTAACGACTTGCGGCTCTTGCAGAAAGGGGTGCATATCGCACAGAACGTACAGCCCTTTTGGAGCATCATTCTTGATGTACTCTAATACATGCAAGGGTTTTTTCGTTTTTTCGCTGTTAGGCTCTTCGCCAAACTGGGTGCGCTTCAATCCATCCGTCAAAGTCCAGTGATACAAACTTTCACCACGCTTCATCGCCAAGCGAGTGATTAACTCTAACGCTCGCTTTTCCTCATAGGTTTCTAACGCAATGATCGGCAAATGTTGATTCATTACCCGATTCAAGTCATCCAAGTCTTGCATACTACTTCCTAGATTTATTTGCTTTTATAGGTGACTGCCACACAAAAACTCGGTCTTGGATTGTCACCACAGAACACATCGAAACGATCTGGATCTTGTGCTTTATTTTGTTTAAGGGAAACATGAGAACCCAGATAAACGGGCCCCTTAAAAACCACATCTACTGTTCTTGGGTATTCACTTTCTGGAATGTGATCAACCCTAGCAAGCTGATCGAGCGCCTGAGCCAGCACCCCAAAGCCATGCGCTATGTCACGCTTGAAACCAAATAGTTTGGCGCCCCATTTAGAAATATGAATGGGATTATAGTCTCCGCTAATCTTGGCATACGTTTTACCACGGGACTCTGGGATATCCCACTGCACAACGGCAGCGGGTTCATTTAAGCTGACTAAATTCCAGTCGTCTTTCGATATTGCCTCGCTAGCCTGGGCAAAACGCCCTGCTTTGAAGTAGCTACTCACTTCTTCCCATACGCATTCACCCTCTCGAATGACTTGCGTCAAAATATCAAACTCCAAGCCTTTTTCTTTAAGGCGACTGTCGCCTAACTTCGCTTGTAACTCAAAACTGTCATCCACGCTTAACGGCGCGTGTTGAATAATTCGGTTAGATACATGTACCGCACCTAACAAACGAACGGGAAATAGACTGTCCGTTAACATGTTGATATGCATGCCCCCTGCGAGAACATGGGGGTATAAAACAGGAAGGTGTGGGCCCGAGCGCAACTCTAATAAGTCGATATACTGACTAATAGCCGCTGCGTTTATTTTTCCACTGCGCCATATGGCGTTAATCGCTGGCATGCCATCTGTGTGGCGGTAGCCTTTACGTGGCCAGGCAAAGGCTTTTATCAAGCTCACTCCCGCTTTCGGAAGCGAACGATATTCCAATGTTCGATTACTCATAGCAATACTGTTTTTATTTTTCTATGGGTTTGTTCTTATTGTTGAGAGAATGATCAGTATCCTGCCACTCTTCTTCTAATATCTGTTCCAGCAATTCGATTTCTGCTTCACTCTCTTTTTGGAAGGCACTCGGCAACAATTCAACACCATAGCGACGACCCAGTGCACATAATGCAGGTAATGTAACGAGACTCCCTGGCGTAATGGCAACCACCAATAAGCCCGCCATCTTATGCACGTCTTTCAACTGCTCAATGGCTTCTTTTACTTCATGCTCTTCAGGCTTACGCCCTTGCGGCAGTTTTTGAGTCAACACACTGAAAAACGTCTTCATCATGAGACGGGTTTCCTCTCGCTCTTGCTTGAGACCCGTTACGATGCTCGACAGCGATTTTAGATAGCGTTTTTGCGACTCTAAATATTTTTTCATAAACCTAGGGGGTACCTACGAATTAAGGTGAACTATTATGGGGCTTGCAATTGGGGCCTGTCTACCACCGTTCATCCCGTGATCACTGGCAACCCTGACAAAACGAACTAAATCGGTGCAAAACACCGTTTCAAATACGATGAAGTCCATTCACTATCCTAGAACTTGCGACTAAAGGCAGCCGCACTATGCTTTAAGAAAACGTTCAAGGATTGAATCATGTCACTATTAAACCATAGCCTCACCCTATTACTCACCTTGCCTCTCATTGGGTTGGCCCAACCGCTCACGTTCGAGAAGTCAGGATTTAAAATAAAGGCATTGGAGGCTCCCCCACACGTGCAAGGGTCTCAACCATTGGCCATGTTACTGCCCAGTGATCAAGGCTTTAGCGCCAACGTTAACGTACAGATTCAACCATTCAATGGCGATATATTGGAATACCGCGCCCTATCACAATCTCAATTTGAACAACTGGGGCTAAAAATCGTGTCAGAAAGCATCAAGCAAAACGAGGTGACGCTGGAGTACAGCGGTGACATGCATGGCCGCGTATTACATTGGTACGCAAAGGCGATCAAGCAAGGGCCTTACGTCTATCTAGCCACGGCCACCAGTCTTGAAATTAATTGGCCTCAAAATCGCTACGAACTCGTTCAGGCTGTAGACAGTTTGGAATTAACCCAATAGAGGTTTTTTCAGAGGGGACACCTCAGTAATCAACACGTCCTCTCAGCTGTTTCTTTTTTCCATGCTGCGTCTTTTTGTCCATACGCTTTACCTGCGAGCGCTTAGAGGGTTTCGTTTCACGCCGCGCCTTTTCCACTTTAGTTGCGCCTTTTATAAGCGTGAAAAGTCGCTCTAATGCCGCTTGCTTGTTTTGCTCCTGAGTTCGGTACTCTTGGCTCTTTATCACAATCACGCCGTCTTTGGTCAGGCGTTGATCTCTCAGGGCTAACAATCGCTCTTTGTAAAAGTCAGGTAAACTGGAACGACGCACATCGAAGCGAAGCTGCACAGCAGACGACACCTTATTGACGTTTTGCCCGCCACTGCCCTGAGCCCGAATCGCCACAAACTCCACTTCGGATAAAGGCAAAGCCACATTCCGAGACAGTACCAGCATATTGTCTATTTTCCTCGCCAGATTCAAAAAAGGGGTTACACCTTGGTTACATCTAAGGGATATTTACACACTCGGATCGAGCTTTTACACTGCCCCTAGATTGTTTGATGTCGACGAATTATGCCTGTTGAAGACCCTAAGGTCACGGACCACACCTTATCCATTGTTACTCAGTACCATCAGGCCTGGGCGAATCGGGATGTGCATGCCATCATGGCGCTTTACCACCCTCAGGTGGAATACCACGATTTTTCACTAAACAAGGTGTTTCTTTATTCTGAGTTGAACGATTACATTCATGCCTCGTTGCCAAAAGGCGAGAATGAAGCGATCCACCATATTGATCGCATTCGCGCCGATGGTCATACCGCATTCATTCAATACGAAATGCTCATTCGTGGGGCCAGCTACCGTTGCAGTGAGGCCATTACAGTAAAGGACGATAAAGTCTTTCGTATTAACGAATACGGCGTGTTGGTCACCCATGGAAAATCAGGGTCATCATCTGCACAGACGCCTTCTGACAATCGACTAGGATTATCCGCGCGCCAATTGGCTTACATGGCAAAAGATCTTGAGGGCTACTTCGAGCGATCACAGCCTTACCTAAACCCGGAACTCACCTTACAGATGGTCGCCGACACGACGGGGTACACCCGAAACCAAATTAGTTACTTTTTGAATCAGGTGTTAGGACAAACGTTTTATCAATACCTGCATCAACTTAGAATTGAAGCACTCATTCAACGACTTAAAGTATCTGCCGAGGCGGCCCCTTCGCATACCTACGACTTAGATCAACTGGCATTTGAAGCGGGCTTTAAGTCACTGTCTGCTTTTTACAAACACTTTAAGCATCACACCGGTATGTCACCCAAGGCCTTTATCAAACAGCTCGCCAACTAAAAATTCCTTCCGGACACGGGAATAACCTTTTTATTTCGGTTCGCATTACCATGCAGGGCATATATTAAAGGGGGGTTCAGCATGCAATCGTGGCGACAAATTAGTCTTTGGATGGATCAAGTGAATGAGAATATCACTCCCCGTCCATCCTTACACAGCACCATTCAAGCGGACGTTGCCATCATTGGCGGTGGGTTCACTGGGTTATGGACCGCCTATTACCTTACGGAACAAAACCCAGAGCTCTCCGTGGTCATTGTTGAGGCTCAAACCGTAGCCTTTGGAGCGTCTGGCCGCAACGGTGGCTGGCTTATGGGCGAAATGGCCGGCCAACACAAGCTATTAGAAGCGCTTACGCCACAGGCACGACATCAAGCATTGAACATCGTACATGGCATTCCCGATGAAGTCTCCAACGTGCTTAACAAAGAAGATGTCGACTGTGATTTCAAAAAAGGCGGTGTGCTGTATGTCGCGACACGCTACCCTGAACAACTGACTCGCCTTCAAGAAGATTACAAGCACTACCCGAAAATGGGTTATCAGCCAGATGACATGCAATGGTTACACGGTGATAGTCTGAGCGAAAAAATTAAAGTAGAGGGCGCGGAAGGTGCCATCTTTAGCCCCCATTGTGCTCGCGTGCAGCCTGCCAAATTGGCCCGAGGTTTGGCCGAAGTGTTAGAAAAACGCGGTGTTCAAATTTTTGAACAATCCCCTGCCGTGGAATGGCGTACGGGCCAGGTCATAACAGAAAATGGTCAAATTGAATGCGACTGGGTTGTACCCGCGGTAGAAGCCTATGGCGCGAGCCTGCGCTCCCCTATCGCTTCGTTACCTAAATACCACCTGCCCGTTCAAAGTCTCATTATCGCCACAGAACCCTTGGGTGACGATATCTGGCAGGAGATCGGTTTAGACGCCGGTGAAGTTTTCAGTGACTACAGTAGACAAGTCACCTATGGGCAGCGCACCGCAGATAATCGTATGGTATTTGGCGCTAGAGGCAGCTATCGCTTTGGCGGAAAGATTCGTGAAGATTTCACTCTGACGCAAGACGAGTTCAATTTACGTCGCGACATCATGGTGGAAATGTTCCCCGTTTTAAAAGATGCAAAAATTACCCATGCTTGGGGTGGCAACCTATCCATGGCCCGTCGTTTTCACCCTCACATGGTAAAAGATGCTCAACAACGATTTGCATTAGCCGGTGGTTTCGGCGGCGAAGGCGTAGGAGCCACGAACCTTGCTGGCAGAACCTTAGCCGATTTCATTTTAGGAAAAGACACAGAGCTAACTCAGATGCCTTGGGTCTACTCGTCCCTCAAACACTTACGTACATGGGAGCGTGAGCCCATTCCTTGGATAGGCTATCGCTCGCTCGTCAGTGCGTTCGATATTGAAGACAAAATTTTAAACAACCCCAACAAGCCATCATGGCAGCGCAAATCCATTGAGCGTATCGCGGATTTTGCGGAACGATTTGTTAAATAAACCTAAAAAATCACGATTCATTCAAACACATAATTAAGGACAGACCATGGGTATCCAACATTATAAAAATACGCCTTCAATTGAGCTTACCGATTCTTTTCCGGTAGCCGTACCCATTAGCGACAATGTCTCCGTCATCAACGAGGTGTGTCATACCGACGAGAAAGGTGTAGAGTCTGGCGTATGGGAGTGCTCACCAGGAAAATGGCGTCGCCAAATTAAACAGCAAGAGTTTTGTCATTTCATCAGCGGCCGTTGCACATTTATTCCTGATGAAGGCGAGCCAATGGAAATCAATGCCGGTGATGCCATCATGTTCCCAGCCAATAGCACGGGCGTTTGGGACATTCATGAAACCGTACGCAAAAGTTTTATTCTGCTTTAAATCCTAGAGGTGCACACCATGTCGCTATATCAAAAACTGTTTATCGACGGGCAGTGGGTTGAATCCCAAGGGTCACAACGTTTTTCGTTGATTAACCCAGCCACAGAACAAGTCTGTGCCGACGTGGTGATGGGCACCACAGAAGATGTGGACAAGGCCGTACAGGCCGCACGGCGTGCCTTTAAATCATGGCGCCTGACTTCCAGTGAAGAGCGTGCGCGCTACATTGAGAAACTGGCAGATGCCCTTCACGACCGCCGTGATGACCTTGCTCAAACCATCAGCGACAGCATGGGCATTCCCAAACATTTAGCCTACGACTGTCAGGTGGATGAGCCCATTAACATTTTACGCACCTATGCCTCACGTACCTCGCTAATGGATGAGGTAGAGGTCATCGGCAATGCACAAGTATTTCGAAAAGCCATTGGCGTCTGCGCCCTTATTAGTCCATGGAATTATCCGTTGAATCAGCTGATCGGAAAAATGGCACCCGCACTGGCAGCGGGCTGCACCATGATTCTAAAACCCGCGGAACAAACCTCCCTACAAGACTTCATCGTCGCAGAGTGTATTGACGCCGCTGGGATTCCTGCTGGGGTCGTCAACCTTGTTCCTGGGTATGGTCCAGAAGTGGGGGCAGCCATGTCGGCTCACCCCGATGTAGACTTGGTTTCTTTCACGGGCTCCACTCGCGCAGGTGCTCTTATCGCGCAAGCAGCCGCCCCCACGGTAAAGCGTGTGGTACAAGAATTGGGTGGTAAGTCACCGCTGATCATGGCTCCTGACTGTGACTTAAATGCGGCGATTGAATACGGCTTGGATGATGTCCTTATCAACACAGGCCAGACTTGTACGGCTTATACACGCTGGTTCGTACCGGCAGAGAAACTGGCCGCCGTTGAACAACAAATTTTAAACACCATTGGTGACTACAAAATTGGCACGGACGAATCCGCTTACATTGGCCCCCTTGTGAACGCAGCACAATATGAAAAAGTATTGAGTTACATTCAATTAGGCCAAGAGGAAGGGGCTCGCTTGCTGACGGGGGGTACGGAAAAGCCCGCTGGTTTTAACCAAGGGTATTTCGTGCAACCCACGGTGTTCTCTGACGTTAGAAACGACATGCGCATTGCCCAAGAAGAAATTTTTGGCCCTGTGATTTGTTTGATTCCATATACCACGTTGGACGATGCCATCCAGATGGCAAACAACACGGTCTATGGCCTAGCCAGTTCCGTTTTCGCAAAAGATGCTACCGAGGGTATGGCCATCGCCAAACAATTGGATGCAGGCTTAACCTATATTAATGGTGGCGCGTACAATATCGAAGCCCCGTTCGGAGGCATGAAGCAAAGCGGTAATGGCCGAGAGTTTGGTGATCATGGCTTGCATGAATACACCGAACTGCAAGCCATTCACCTTTAATGGGTTCTCGCTCGCGGTGCCATTAACGCGACCTCAGTCGACACAAAGCATGGCTGAGGTTAGCGAGCGACATTCTGAATGTTTTGCCCAATTCTAAAATTGAACGCCATACTGATTCTCGGGTCTTGCTCATAATGGGGTGCGACCATATGCAGCAAATACCCGGGAAACAAATACAATGTGCCATTCTTGGGCGTATAATTGACCGTTGCGGCAGGCCGATAAGGTGAGCCCACAGGCATAGGGTCAAAAAACAAAATATCACCAGGGCAAATACCGCTGTTTTGTTCTGTTGGTTGCTCATTTACATCAATATAAATGCAACCGCTCCACTCACAAGGCAAGTGTGCATGAGGTGCATTCCAGGCGCCAAAGTCATTGATATTCCCCCACAAACTACTCAAATAAATTTGGGTTTCGATTGGAAAATTTTCGGCATGACGAATGAGCTGTGTACCGACCTGGT
>Ga0255776_10000442_pt1 | contig 47586 bp, 39 predicted proteins | sample 071ome_19_FD_179974 | JGI IMG/M metagenome (GOLD analysis project Ga0255776, IMG submission 179974) | Coastal salt marsh microbial communities from the Groves Creek Marsh, Skidaway Island, Georgia - 071413AT metaG (version 2) | ecosystem: Environmental > Aquatic > Marine > Intertidal zone >... | reverse complement strand
TGACAGGCCGGCATTCTAACCAGCTGAACTACCGGTCCATAGAATGAAGTCTGGTGGGTGTTGCAGGGGTCGAACCTGCGACCTACGGCTTGTAAGGCCGTCGCTCTCCCAACTGAGCTAAACACCCAAAACACAGGAAGCGCAATTGTACACGGGCTCGGTTCTGTGTCAATTCGCTGCTATCGTTTTCATATCCAAATAAAGAGTTCTCGTTGCCCGAGATTTTGAGCCTACTGCTTGATCCGAAGTGCTACTGGCTGACCAGTTTCCCCTTGTTTAGACTCTTCATGCGAGATGTAAAAAGCGTCAACCCGGTGAGGAGTATTTGCAATGAGCCTGATTACAGAAGCAAGACTAGAAGACGCAAGGAACCTTTGGGGAGCGGCCCTTGTTGCCATCTCGAAAGCGTTTGATGAGGAAGGTATAGAGGCCGCGAGGCAACGAGCGAATGAGGCGTTGGATCTTGCTTACGGCTATCACCTAGGGCCCGTCTTATTTAAGCCAACTCTGGCGGGCGGCGAGCAGACTTTTCGAACTACGAGAGAGGGCGCACTTTCTTATTTTATTGGTCATAACGAGGATTTCCCTCAGGATAGCGGGTTTGGTCTGAAGAGTTGGCGGCAAGTTGATTGCGGTGCTGGTACGTCTTTCGTTGAAGGCGACGTTGCGCTTTGGATGGGGAGCGTGACCTTTACCAATAACCGAGGTGAGCAAACCGTGGTCGATAAGAGCTGGGGGTACAAGCAAGATGCAGAGGGCCGCCTCCGGATTGTGTTGCATCACTCATCATTGCCCTATGAGGGATGAAACAAATAAGGATGAGATGAATCCGGAACCAGATCGCGGTTTGTGTCAAAGACCTATGCTCGTCTAACGTCGGGCCTTTTGTGATAAAAGTAGATCGGTGACCGCTGGGTAGTGGTCTCGAATAGAAGGAAGGAAGTCATGACGAATCAATTCATATTACGCTCTGCTTTGATTGCCATCATCTCCGCTTGGTTGACTGGCTGCTCCTCAGAGGAGGCGGTAGAGCCGCCAGCGGCCGTAGAAACCGAGGCGGATGCTGAGGCGGCGCTTATCGAGCGAGCGATGGCGATCCATGATCGCGTGTTAACACTAGATAGCCACGCAGATACGCCCCTTAGGATGATCGAGCCGGGTTTTGATATGGCTGAGCGTCACGACCCGAGAGAGACTGGATCGAAATTTGACTATCCCCGCATGATCGAGGGTGGGCTAGATAGCGTGTTCTTCTCGGCCTTTGTGGCTCAGGGCATTCGAGATGATGAGGGCAACACGAGAGCCCGCGACCTTGCCATTCAAATGCTGGATGCAGTAGTCGCCTCGGCCGATGCGAATGCTGACCAAGTAGGCATTGCCTTGAATCCTGAGGACGCTTACGCACTTGAGCAAGCGGGTAAGCGGGCGGTTTACCTTAGTATCGAAAATGGTTATCCGATTGGTGGCGACATCGCCAACGTTGAAATGTTTTTTGACAAAGGGGTTCGCTACATCACGTTGGTGCATTCAACGAATAACGATCTCGCCGACTCGTCAACCGATTCCAATGGACCCGAGCACAATGGAGTGAGCGAGTTTGGGGCGGAAGTTATTCGGGAGATGAATCGACTAGGCATCATGGTGGATGTGTCACATGCGAGTGACGATGTGTTCTTTGACGCGCTAGAGCTATCAAAGGCTCCGATCATTGCGACACACTCTAATGCTCGGGCTGTGACGAGACACCAGCGAAACATGACGGATGAGATGTTGAAGTTGCTTGCTGAAAACGGGGGCGTGATTCAACTGACGATGCTGTCCAGCTACTTACGCGATGCGCCGCCTAACCCAGAAAGGGAAGCAGCTATCACGGCACTACAGGCTGATATGAAGCCGGCAACTGAGATGACGCCAGAAGAGCGATCGGCTATGCGTGATCAGATCAACGCGATTCGTCGGCAGTACCCGGATCCGCTCGCGACGGTGGTCGATGTGGTTGACCATATTGATCATATGGTGAGTGTTGCGGGTATTGATCACATTGGTATCGGGTGCGACTTTGACGGAGGCGGCGGAATCGATGGCGTCTTCGATGTGAGTGAGGTCGCCAATATTACGATCGAACTCGTGCGGCGAGGTTATACCGAGGAGGACATCCGGAAGATCTGGGGTGGAAATCTGCTGCGCGTCTTCAAGGACGTGCAGGCAGTTGCTGCCAATTGGGAGGCTTGAGCCTGCGTCAATGCCGAGATCGCTGATGAGAACGCTGCGCTTAGCAGGGGTGGCGGCTTTGCTGCTCGTGCCAGTGCTGGGTTCAGCGCACCCGCTGCGGCTTTCGCTCTGTCAGATCGAATATTCGAGCCAAGCGGCGACGTTGACGGTGAGTCTGAGACTGTTCTTGACCGATGTAAACGAGGCGCTTGTGTTCGACCCATACAGCCGAGCATTACGTTTCGCCGAAGCTGACGAATCTGAGAATGCCGAGCCGTTACTGCTCGCTTATCTTGGTGAGTTCTTCTCGTTGGAGGCCAATGGAGAGCCAGTGCCGGTATCCATTCAAAGCAAAGTGCTCGGTGGCGCAGGGGAGGATACGACGCTCAGCATCGGGTTTTCCTATCGGCTTACGGCGCCGCTTCGGTCCATGACGATAAAGAATGTTGTGTTTACCGATCTCTTCTTTGACCAGACTAATATCGTTTACGTCCATGTGGATGACGCTTCTCGCAGCATGATGTTAAGCAAGTCGACACCATCTCACACGCTGGAATTTTAATATGCACTCGATCGCGCTGTATCTGGAGTTGGGACTGAAACATATCTCTGATTTAGCCGGTTACGACCACATTCTGTTTCTGGTCGCGCTGTGCGCGGTCTACCGTGTGGAGGACTGGCGGCGGCTCATTGTTCTCGTGACTGCCTTCACCATAGGCCACAGCATTACGCTAGCACTCTCCAGCTTTGAAATCGTGGTCATTCCCTCGAACATCGTCGAGTTCCTCATTCCCGTTACGATTTTTCTTACCGCGCTACGCAATGCAACGAGCAGTTCGAGCCCAGGCCAATCTGTGAACATGACGAGCCACTACTTGATGGCGTTAGGGTTCGGTTTCATCCACGGCATGGGGTTTTCCAACTACTTTCGGGCGCTCATGATGGACAGCTCATCCATTGTGGTGCCACTGCTTGGGTTTAATCTTGGGATTGAGGCTGGGCAGCTGATGGTCGTGGTGGCCATCATGTTGGTGGCGTTTTTGATTGTGAATGTGATCGGGGTGAAGCATCGTGACTGGAACCTGTTCGTTTCCGGCGCGGCCGCCGGCATCTCGCTTGTACTGATGAATGACACCTGGCCCTGGTAAATTGATTAGAGTTTTCAACGGGGCTGATTGATTGCTAGAACGCATTGGGTCCACGGGTGTGAGAGGCTTTAACCCCATTGTTTTAGCCTATTGCTTCGAGCCCCCTTCAGACTGTGTGCGAGCCCCTTGATAGTGCGCGGTGCTGTGCCTCCACACGCTGATGGGCGCGCATTTAGCCGTGTCTGGGATCCAGCCAGGCCAAGATGGAGGCTGCTTGGGTAGACATGCTGGCCATAATGTCGGAGAGTGGAAAGGGTCTTTTGAGAAATGGTTCGTCGGAATAACAAAGGGGATTGAATGATGAGCGTGTCGGATCATGTTGATTTAGAGCAATTCATGGCCGGGGTTGAGAAGAGGAATCCTGGTGAGTTGGAGTTTATTCAGGCAGTCCGAGAAGTAGCGGAAGATGTTTTTGAATATATCGCGGATAAAGAGAAGTACCATCAGCATCAGATTCTGAGACGTATTGCAGAGCCAGACCGAATCGTGAGTTTCAGGGTTTGCTGGGAGGACGATAACGGTAACGTCAGGGTCCAAAGGGGTTACAGGGTTCAAAATAACAATGCTATCGGCCCTTACAAGGGTGGGCTTCGTTTCCATCCAAGTGTGAACCAGAGCATTCTTAAGTTTTTAGCGTTTGAGCAAACGTTTAAGAATTCGTTGACAGGATTACCCATGGGAGGGGGGAAGGGCGGCGCTAACTTCAACCCTAAGGGCAAGTCTGATAACGAGATCATGCGATTCTGCCAGTCATTTATGACTGAATTGTATCGGCATGTTGGAGAAGATACGGATGTGCCTGCGGGTGATATTGGCGTTGGGGCACGTGAAATCGGTTATATGTTTGGTCAGTACAAGCGAATCACCAATCGTTTTACAGGTGTTTTGACCGGCAAGGGGCTGGAGTATGGCGGTAGCCTAGTTCGGACTGAAGCCACCGGGTACGGCGCTGTTTACTTCCTGGCGAATATGCTTGAAACAAAAGGTGAAAGCCTCGAAGGAAAGCGTGCGGTCATATCCGGTTCTGGCAATGTGGCGACGCATGCTGCGGAAAAAGTTTTTCAACTCGGAGGCACAGTGTTGACGCTATCTGATTCGAAAGGTTTTCTTCACGATCCTGCCGGTATGGATCAGGAGAAAATCGATTGGGTGAAGCGACAGAAGGGAGAGATCAGAGGGAATTTGGCGGATTACGTCGATCAGTTTCCCGGGAGCAGTTGGCATGAGGGTGACAAGCCCTGGGGTATTGCTTGCGATGTAGCGCTTCCTTGCGCCACGCAGAATGAGATGGACGAGTCTGGTGCAAGGGCTTTGCTTGAAGGCGGGTGCAAGGCAGTGAGTGAGGGCGCTAACATGCCAGTAGATCTCGCCGGTGTAAAAATCTTCAAGGAAGCTGGGATCCTATACGCGCCAGGGAAAGCCTCCAACGCCGGCGGAGTGGCTGTTTCTGGATTGGAGATGAGCCAGAACTCAGGAAGAATCTCTTGGTCAGAAGAACAACTGCAGGAGCAGTTGAAGGCCATCATGAAAGATATCCACGACACGTGCGCGACTTATGGTGCCGGGAGGCTACCCAACGGTGGGTGCGACTACGTGAAAGGCGCCAATATCGCAGGTTTTGTCAAAGTGGCTGATGCCATGTTGGCATTCGGGGTTGTGTAGTTAGATCGGCAGCGATGTATCTTGCCTGTTTCCTGGATCACATGATGAAGGAGGGGGTTCTAAAGCGAGCCCCACTGTATCGCACTGAAAAGGTAGAGAGACTTACTCATGATTGATGTCATTTTATTGGCCTTGCTGCTCGCCCTAATCCAGCTTTGGCTGCTGCCCATGATGCTTAATATTAGCAACATGCCATATCTGCTTTCTTCTCGAGATGAGCCGATTGACGAATCGGTGCTTCTGGGGCGGGCGAAACGGGCGGGCGCCAATCTCCAAGAGAGCCTGCCAGCATTTCTTGTGCTCGCGGTGCTCGGGTATGTTAATCAGGTCGATATGGTCCTAGTGGCCAGTATTTGGCTTGCGTTGAGAGCGGCGTATGTGCCGCTTTACGTCTTCAACGTGACGCACATTCGCTCTTTAGTTTGGATGGTCTCCCTCGGCTGTCTCATCTGCATGGCGGTCATGTTGGTCGGCGCTGCCTAACGCCTTGTTTCCACAGCCAGATAGCAGCGCGCTGAGCGCTGCGATAACACCGCTCTGGGAAGAAACGTTGCTCTTCTCGCTTGACAGCCTTTACCCCCTACATGGCAACAAAGCCTACAAGCTTGCGCCCAATATAAGGGCGGCGCGGGAGCAGGGGTTTAGCCAAATCGTGACCATCGGCGGGGCTTGGTCTAATCACTTGTGGAGTACTGCGCATCTCGCCAGTAGTGGTGGAATGGGCGGGGTGGTCTACGTTCGCGGTGAGCCAGGCCATGGGTTGACGCCAACCTTGAGCGATGTCGAGCACTTGGGCTTTGATATCGAATTCCTGCCCCGAGGCGAATATCGAAGGAGAGAAGAGGGCTCGTTCTTAGAAGCACTCAAGGCGCGTCATCCCCAAGCGTTCTGGATTCCCGAGGGCGGCAGTAACGAGGCTGGCGTGGCGGGAGCAGCGTTGATTGCTGATCACGTGTTGGCAGCCTGTCCGCTGGTTCAACATGTGGTGCTGGCAGTAGGAACCGGCGGCACGTTTGCAGGGCTAGTTCGGGGGCTGCGCGGTCGCGCGATGGCACATGGAGTTCGCGTGACTAAGGACCATAGCACCGAGGCCAGAGTGCGGGATTGGGTCGAAGAGGGGACAGGGCACGATACCTGGCGGCTCCATGAGGATTACCATTGGGGCGGCTACGCGAAATGCCCCAGGGATCTGATCACGTTTATGCAGGACTTAGAGTCACCGTGTGGGCTGTTGCTCGAGCCAATCTACGTTGCAAAAGCGCTGTGGGCAACTAAAGCACTCCAAGCGGCAGGGGAGATCGCGGGCCAAACCGTTGTGGTGCATACCGGAGGGCTACAAGGGCGCCGCGGTTTCGAACAGCTCGCGCGGTCTTAGGCGCTGCATGACAAGCTGGGTTCAAAACAAGAAGTGATGGATTTAACTTGGCGTCGCTGAGGGGAGCACCCTGCCACTGTGTGATACCCACCCAATAGCAGAAGGGTGATTAGCCCACTACTTTTCCAGGCACGCCGGCGACGGTAACACCCGCGGGTATGTCCTGAAGCACCACACTGCCTGCGCCAATTTTCGAACCTTCACCGATATGAATGTTGCCCAGCAACGTCGCGTTGGCGCCGAGGAGCACATTGCGCCCAATTTTGGGGTGTCGATCTCCTCGTTCATCGCCGGTGCCTCCTAGCGTCACGCCATGGAAGAAAGAGACGTCATCCTCAACATGAGCGGTCTCGCCGATAACGAGCCCGGTGGCGTGGTCAAACATCAGACCGCAACCTAAGGTGGCAGCAGGGTGGATATCGACACCAAAGAGCATATTCATCTGGCTCTGGAAGTAAAAAGCCAGAGAATGGCGGTCATTGTGCCAAAGCCAGTGGGCGATGCGTTGTGCCTGAAGCGCATGGAAGCCTTTATAAAAGAGAAAGGGGGTTGAGAAGCTATTGCAGGCCGGATCTCGCTCCCGGGTCGCTTTGATGTCGATTTCTGCGGCATGAATGATTGAAGGGTCTGAGGCATAGGCCTGCTCGATAATCTCCCTGATTGCCATGCTAGAGACGACCGGGCTATCAAGCTTACTCGCCAAAATGAAGCTTAGCGCTCCCTCGATTGTTTCATGATTCAAAATTGAGCCATGAAAGAAGGTCGACATGATTGGCTCAAAATCGGCGCGGAGTTTGACTTCGTGGCGAATGGCTTGCCAAAGCGTGCCAGCCGCATGAAGTTCTTGAATATTGTGATTGGCCGAAAACTCGTCAGCGTGCCTGAGAGAGATTCTGTTTTGCATACTGGGCGCCCCCTAAAAGCCAAGTGTTGGGGCTTTTGCCCCTGAATGCAACCTTTGGTTATTAGCTTATACGCGAAAAAATCCGAATCGTTGCATTTCCCTTGGTTGTCGAATTTAATTTGCCATTCGCCAAAGACTAGGAAATCCCTTGACCACGTCGTCGTTTAATAGCGTGGGGGTATTCGCTAATCAATCCACCCCTTTGATCCACGAGTCGCTGCAGCGAGTGGTAACCCTACTGAATGCACGCGGCGTGCGTGTGATGGTCGAGGAGACTGCGGCCAAGGGGCTCAAGCTTGCGGCAGAGACCGCTACTCGAACGGATATCCTGCCAGCGGTAGAACTCGTCATCGCGATCGGCGGGGATGGCAGTATGCTCGGTGCCGCTCGGGATGTTGCGCCCCATGGGTTACCTCTCGTAGGCGTGAATCGGGGCAGGCTAGGGTTTTTAGCGGACATTTCGCCTGAGCAGCTCGAGGGGCAGCTATCCAAAGTGCTCGACGGGCATGGGCAAATTGAAGAGCATTTTTTACTGGAAGGCGTTATCAGTGGCGGCAAGGCGCAGCCTGCGACGGCGCTGAACGAGATTACCGTCCACTCGGCAGCCATGCCCAGCATGATCGAGTTTGAGCTCTACATCGATGGGGGGTTTGTCTACCATCAGGCATCCGACGGGCTCATCGTATCGTCGCCAACCGGATCCACTGCTTATGCGCTGAGTGCTGGTGGGCCAATCATGCCGCCCAATCTGGATGCGATTTCGTTGGTACCGATGTTTCCTCACTCACTGAGCAGTCGGCCCTTAGTTGTGCCGGGCGATGCGGAGCTCACCATTACACTCGGTGAAAAGGCGGGCACCGAGGCCAAAGTCAGTTTTGACTCACAGCTTGAGTTCAGTGTGCAGCCAGGAGAGTCCGTGGTTGTGAGAAAAGCGGAACATCGACTAAAACTGCTTCATCCACCCGGTCAGAGCTTTTACGGCGTGTGCCGCTCAAAGCTTGGTTGGGCGAGCCGTCAGACGAGTTAGTCTCTCTCTGCGGTCGAGAGAAGGTCATCGGGATGGTCGATGTCTCGCAGAATGGCCGCATCATCAATCTCAACAAAGCGAACATTGCTGGCTTGCGCTTTTAGCACTCTCTTGGCGCCCTCATCGCCTTGGAGCAGTTGCATCGCTCGGAAGTGTTCCGAGCCGAATAACACTGGGTGCCCTCGTTTTGATCGATAAGTGGGAACGAGAATCGCTCTACTCTCCGCTTTCGCCTTGAAAGATTCAATGAGCTGGCGGTAGGTGCGAGCTTGAATGAAGGGCATATCTGCGAGACATACCGCAAGACCATCCCACTCGGGAACCTGGGCAACACCGTGAGCGAGTGAGTAGCCCATCCCTAAGTGAGCATCCTGGCAGCGCGAGAACCGAGCGTTTGGGGCTGCAATCGTCAAGCTTTCAATCAAGGCGTCCGAGTCGTTATCACGCAGCACCACGTGGATCTTATCGAACGCGGCTGACAGCTGATGGAGTGTTTCGGCAGCGACGGTGGTTCCGTTCGGTAAGGGGGCGGCTCGCTTATCCCCGCCAAACCGACGACTCATGCCTGCGGCAAGGACTAGCGCGCCGATTGTGCTCATTGACCTGCCTCGGCAGTGAGTTCAGCTAAGCGGTTTGGACTCAAGCGGATGCTCGATAGTCAGCTTGCATACGCCCCGCGTCCGCCCGCAGCGCAACTAACTGAGCCAAAATCGCGACGGCAATTTCAGCAGGTGTTTTGCTGCCAAGTGGCAGACCCACTGGAGCATGGAGCCGGTCAATGTCCGCATCAGACAGATCGAGCTGTTTTAATCGCTCTCTGCGATTGGCCGACGTTTTTTTGGATCCCATGGCGCCGATGAAGTAGGCGTCGGTTTGCAAGGCCTCCATCAGCCCCATGTCGTCAATTCGGGGGTCGTGGGTGAGCGCGACAATGGCCGTGTAGTTGTCGCTCGCCGTGTCTCTGATGGCGTCATCGGGATATCCGGTGATGAGTTGTATCCCCTTGACGGGCCATTGCTCCATCAGATGAGGCCGCGGGTCGCACACGATAACGTGGTAATCGAGTGCCTTAGCCATCTCAGCGAGATACTGCGAGACCTGACCGCAGCCAATGAGAAATAGCTGGTACCGTGGACCAAATGTTTGGCGCATGCTTCGGCGATCCGTGGGTGCTTCTTTGCTGAAGTCGCCGGTGAGCGTGAGATGTTGAAAGCGGTCTACCGGCGCTAGCGTCATGTCGCCGGACACCAAATCAACGTCTCTTTGAATGCTTTCCCTGCGTGTCAAATGGTCAACAATTTCTTTTAAAGCCGCGAGGTGTTGCTGATCCCTGAACGGTTCGATAACGACATGGAGTTGTCCACCACAAGGTAATCCAAATCGCTCCGTTTCTGCCTGAGTCACCCCATAGATGTGCAGCACAGGTTGCTCGGAGGCAAGCTCGCCTCGCTGCAGTTGCTCGAGTAAATCCTCCTCGATGCATCCTCCTGACAATGAACCCACGAGGTGCCCCTCCGCATTACAGGCCAGGAGTGAACCAACGGGTCTCGGGGATGATCCCCAGGTCTCCACCACTGTACAGAGCCAGCTAGGTATGCCTTTGGCAATCCAGTCAGACAGTTGCGAGAGGACCTGTTGGTCGGCGTTTTCCAGCGACATAGTGAATTTCGATACAATGTGGAGTCGAAAATTGTACACCCTTTTCTTGATGGGTTGCCCATCGCTGTCAGGATTTGAGTCCTCATATTGGGGACGAGAGAGCTAGATCGATCGCATGAATGCTATGAAACCCGTTCTCACCGTCTCCCTCGGTGTGCACACCGATAGTTTGAGTCGTCGTCTTGATGAAGCGGGGATTATCTATCGCTGGCAGCAGGCCGCGTCTGAGCAGCTTTTGTTAGTGGATAGCGAATCAAATAGCGAGCGCATCGCTGAGTTGATTCATGATTGGCGGCTAGAGCAATCCTCTTCGCGGGGCATGGTCGACGTTCAGTCCATCAAAACCTGGTTGGTGCGGTCAACGCGTCTTTTTCCGCTAACGGTTTTACTGATGGTGATCAACGTAGTGTGTCTCCCTGCTGGGCTCTCGCTCGCTGACAGCGGGGAGGTCACTGAATTGCTACGGGCACTCTCGCCCTATGCGATTGTCCTCTCGCGAGAGGGATATCTGCTTCAGCCGCTCGCAGAGGGATTGGCCGATGGCGGCTGGTGGCGCCTCGTGACGCCGATGCTACTCCACTTCAGCTGGCTTCATATCACCTTCAATCTGTTGTGGGTGTGGGAAGTGGGTCGGCGGATCGAATATATCCACGGCTGGCGTTGGTTGGCTGTCGTGACGATGACCGCCTCGGTCGCCGCAAACGCGTTGCAGGCGATCTTTGCCCCGATGCAGCTCTTTGGCGGCATGTCTGGTGTTGTATTTGCCTATCTCGGGTACGTCATGATTTGGGATTGGCTTCGCCCGAATAGCAGGATCGGGCTGGCCAAGGGGATTTACTTAGTGATGCTCGCTTACTTGATCCTCGGGTTCTCAGGATTCATTGATTTGCTTGGCCTTGGTTCTCTCGCCAATGGGGCTCACCTCGGCGGCTTACTAGCAGGGATGGCGCTGGGTTCCGTCCGCGCTTTTCTCCACCGAGATTTAGTCTCTCCAGGACAGTGATACCTGGTAGGAAGTGTACTTGCGCAGGTTGATCACAGCCGTGTCGAGAATAAGATACTGTGCCTTGATGCCCATTAAGGTGCCTTCAAGCAGCGGCGTTTTATCAAGATTATGAGACTTGACCTTTTCGGGGTAGGCCTCCACCGGGAAGTTGAATTCGAAGGGCTTGCCGTCAAATACGGGCTGCATCGCCGTGATACCATGCACCTGCTGCAAGGCATTCAGTCTTGCAGTGATTGCGCCCAAGAGCTGATCCCGAGCTTCTACGAGATCAATCTTGTCCCCCGGCCCTTTCAGCATGCGTTGCCAGGAAGTGCGATCGCTGACGTGAGCCTTCAGCGCGTGTTCAACCAGCCCTGCAGCGCGGCGACTCGTCGTGTTCATAATAACCATCGCTTGGGTAGCGCCTTGATCAAGCCAGCGAGTGGGGAGGTTCTCATGGCGGGTAATGCCCACCTTTAACGCTGTGGTGTTCGCGAGGTACACGTGGTGTTGCTGCATGCAAAAGCGCTCAGCGAAGTCATTATCTCGGCAGGTACCAAGATGATGATGGCACCGCTCGGGGCTCATCACGCAAAGATCGCATTCGGCAAGAGATTGAAAGCAAGGGTAGCAGTACCCTTGCGAGAAGCTCTTTTTTGTTTCTCGGCCGCAGGCCTGACACTGAATCTTGCCGATGAATTCGAGCTGAATGGATTTGCCGATCAGTTCGTTCATTGGCTGGTGATGGTCGCCCAGCGTCAACCCGTACTCAACCGGCTCGCCGGCTCGCGCTTGCATTTTAGACAGTGATCCTTGCATGGGGTGAGTCTAGCAGACTGTCTGTGGACTAAGTGGGCACCGCTCGTGTCAGTGTCGGTTGTAACTGTAGCGCCAGGCGGAATGAAATGAGTCGCGATGGGGGCTCTCAACAAGCACACGCTGAGGGCTCTCAACAAGCACACGCTGAGGGCTCTCAAGAAGGTATGATAAAGGTCAGAAAGGACCGCTTCGTAGAGAGGGAGAGGGATCCGCTTTCCGAGCGACCCCAGGCGGTGTTCTTCTAGCGTCTGGTCTAAATGAACCAATGGTTTGAGGAGTGGAAAATGAGAGAGGGACAACCCCATGTCATTCATCTAAAAGACTATGAGGTGCCGGGTTACCTCATCGAGCAGACCGCGCTCGATGTCGAGTTGGGCGAAGAAGAAACGCGTGTGCGAGCATCTCTTACGATGAAGCAAAACCCTGATGGTCGTCGTGAGACCCGTCTTGTGCTCGATGGTTCTATTGACCTAGCGACGCAATCGATTGCTATCGATGGCCGTGAGCTCTCCCACAACGAATACGCCATCGAAGATGACAAGCTCACCTTATTCGACCTGCCTGAGCGGTTCGTCCTGGAAACCGATGTAATGATTAAGCCTCAAGACAATAAATCATTGTCCGGGCTGTATCAGTCAGGCGACATGTTTTGCACTCAATGCGAGGCAGAGGGGTTTCGCAATATCACCTGGTATTTGGACCGTCCCGATGTGCTGTCTGAATTCACGACAACGATTACGGCGGACAAGGCGAAATACCCTGTATTGCTGTCAAATGGTAATGCCCAGTCTCGTGAGGATCTGGGCGAAAAGCATCGAGTCACTTGGCACGACCCTTTCTTAAAACCTGCCTATCTGTATGCGTTGGTAGCCGGCGACCTGGAGTTCATCGAGGACTCCTTTACGACGGCGAGCGGGCGCCAAGTCACGCTTCAGATCTTCACCGAGGCACATAATATCGACAAAGTCGATTTCGCAATGGAAAGCCTTAAAACTTCGATGCGGTGGGACGAGCAAACCTATGGCCGTGAGTACGACCTCGATATCTTTATGGTCGTAGCGGTAGACAGTTTCAACATGGGGGCGATGGAAAATAAGGGCCTAAATATTTTCAACACCTCTTGCGTGCTCGCTCACCCAGAGACGACCACTGACGCTGGCTTTCAACGAGTCGAGTCAGTCGTCGCCCACGAGTATTTTCACAATTGGTCAGGCAATCGAGTGACCTGCCGGGACTGGTTCCAACTGAGCCTTAAGGAAGGCTTCACCGTGCTACGAGATCAGCAGTTTTCAGCGGACCAATGGTCCTCGAGTGTGTGCCGTATTGAACAGGTGCAGATGTTGCGGAGTGCACAATTCCCAGAGGACGCGGGCCCAATGGCGCATCCCATTAGACCCCCTTCATTTATCGAGATTAATAACTTCTACACGGCTACGGTATACGAGAAAGGTGCTGAGGTTGTGGGGATGCTCGCAACGCTACTGGGACCGGATAACTTCCGCAAAGGAACGGACTTGTATTTTGAGCGCCACGACGGCCAAGCCGTCACGACCGAAGACTTTGTTAGGGCAATGGCCGATGCCAGCGGGGCAGATTTAGTTCAGTTCCAGCATTGGTACGACCAAGCGGGAACGCCAAGTCTCGAGGTGAGCGGGCAATATGATGAGGTCAACCAGTGTTACGAGTTAACTATTTCGCAAATGACGCCCCCCACGCCAGGACAACCGGTGAAGGTGCCCCTGCATATGCCCATTACGCTTGGGTTAGTTGGAGCCTCAGGGCAGGACATTCCATTTGAGGTGGCAGGGGAGTCGGCACGGACCATCCAAAGTGAATCAGGGTTCTCTCGAGTGCTTGAGCTTCGTGAGGCCAAGCAAACGTTCCAATTAATGGGGGTCACCGAGGCGCCCGTTCCCTCTATTGCCCGACATTTTTCTGCGCCGGTGAAAATCAACTTCGATTACTCGCTTGAGGAATTAGGATTTTTATCCAGACACGACAGTGATGGCTTCAATCGATGGGAAGCCGGGCAGCGACTGTCGATTGCGCTGATCGGGGCGCTCGAATCGGGAACGAACAACGAGCAGTTAGAGGAAGCAAAGCAGGCCTTTAAGGCAATGATGCGCCATCATCTGGCGGCGGCCCAGCGCGTCAACGATGATGCGGTAGACGGCGCGAGTGTGGCCTATAACCTGACGCTACCGGGTCTCGCCTTCCTCGGTGAGCTGCGGGATGAGGTCAATGTCGATACGTTAGTTGCTGCTCGTAAGGCAGCCAAATCCATCGTTGCCGATGAACTGCACGAGGAACTGGTTGGTGCAGTAGCTGCAGCTCGATCAGAGGCCCCCTTTGAAATGACGCCAAGCGCTGTTGGGCGGCGCGCGATTGTGACGATCTGTTTGGATTACTTGCTCGCATCTAGTCATGAAAGTGCAGTGTCACTCGCTGAGGACATTTACCGATCAGCAGATAACATGACGCTGTGGGCGGGCGCCCTCCGTTCAGTCGTCGGCTCTGAGCTGGCTTCAGCGGTAGCGGCGCGTGATTGGATGCTTGCCGATTTCTATACCAAGGGAGAGAAAGATGCCCTGGTGATGGATCTTTGGTTCGCGATTCAAGCCGCTGGCTCGGGCTCAGATGCGGTCGACAGGGTGAAGGCGCTGATGTCGCACCCCGATTACACGCTAGAGGTACCCAACCGAATGAGAAGTGTGCTGGGTGGGTTTGCGGGTCAGAACATAGCGGGATTTCATGCGGCCTCCGGCGATGGGTACGCGCTGCTAGCAGATACCGTAATCAAGCTGGATCAATTCAATCCGCAGATGGCGGCGCGCATGCTGGGCCCACTAACAAGATGGCGAAAGTTTGATCCGAGTCGTCAAGCATTGATGCGTGGGGCGTTAGAGCGCATTCAAAGCCAGGACGCGCTCTCAGCTGACGTGTTTGAGGTGGTCAACAAGAGCCTTGACGCACCATCCACTGACGCGTGATGCGGAGGCTACTGTTTTACAGGTTGGCTTCTCGCTCGGCTCTTCTCTTGGCTCAGGGAAGGCAAGCTAGAAGATTTGGCAAACAGTAGTAAGATTTTCCTGACCGTCGTTTACCTCGCAGAGATCGCTTATGCACCGATGCGGCTCGCCGCGCGATTATGATTGCGGATTCAAGTGGGCAACGAGTGGGCCTGCAGGCGCCGCGCGCTCTATGGCCTTCGCATCCACATCGAGCACTGCAGCGAGTAGCGCATCACCTTGCCATGCTGAGGCCTCGGCGCCGCCATAGAGAGACTGTTCAAGGTGCTGGATGGGCGCTTTGAGCATTGGATAGCGTTCAATCAATCCTGAGAGCGAACGGGCCTCTTCGAATCGAGATTGTTGCCAACTGCGGAGCTGGGCCAAGGCCCTCCTAGGATCGCCCGACCGGCAGGCTTGCTTTAACGTGCCGAGCTCAAAGGAAGGCGATGGCGTATCGCTGACTGGTGCAGGTATGGATGGTTCCCGTTTCATGGCGTAGTAAAAGAGCCATCCCAGACCGAGAATGAGGCTGATACCCTGCCAAATGCGCAGCTCAAGGAGCAGGTCTGGATGATTGTCGGTTTCAGTTGGGATCGGCGAGGCGGGCGCGGCCTTGAAAGGATCGGAAGTCAATTGCGCGGGCAGTACTTGAATGGTCCGCTGGGGTAAGACTACGACCTCCTCACGGTCAAGTACCGTGTTCCACCAAGGGATGCGGATCTCCTCGAGGATGAGCTCACCTGGCTCGGTCGGCACGATTCCAGCCGTAATGGAGGACTCTGCGCTTAGGCCTCGCGCATCTGAAAATTCCTCAGTCACAGGTTGATCGAGATAGACGCGGGCGCCTGGCGGTTCAAGGAGCGTGATGTCGGGTATGAGCGCGCCTGAGATACCAACGCCTTTCAGTTCGATGACTCGATTGATGGGATCACCCACTGTAGGTAGCCCGTCTGGCAAGTTGATGACTTGCTCTCCCGAGAAGGCCTGGGCTGGCAGCCACGATCGCCCGGTAAAGCTAGGGGGTTGGGGCTTAACGGTAATGGAGTGTCCTTTGGAGACGGCGCTGACTCTCTCTCTGCTTGAAAAAATGCCGCCCCGGCCGCGGGTACCGATGAATGTCTCAGGTGCTAAAACAAGCTCACCACTTTGTTGCGGGAACAGTGCGTACTGTTTTTCGAGCACGTAGTAGCGTTTGTTGTTGAAGATGGTCTCGAATCGCTTCTCGTCGACTAGGATTTCGACAATGGTATTGGCGGGCGCCGGCGGCGCTGGAAAATCGCCCGAAATAGAATCTGCATAGTAGAGCCTGACGGTGTAGATCAGTTGGCCTTGCACATAGACCACTGGCTCACTCACTAGCGTTTCGAAAAATAAAATTTGCTGCATCCGATCTTTAGCGGCTTGAGACTGAGCAACAACGGAAACAGGAATGGGGCTGGTCTGCTCGGTTCCTACGGTAAGAGATGGGATGCTGAGTCTGCCCATGGTCTTGGGGCGAAGCGTGAACACGTGGTCGACGTAGGAGCGACGGGATTGCTGGCCATTGATGATCGAGATCGAGCTGTTCTGCTGGGACTGCTGGCCAACGATCTCAAAGTTACGCTCTAGCGGAGAGGGGTCTGGCTCGCTGGTATTGTCGCCGGTGACACGCAAGGTGAGGGTCAACAAGTCAAATTCCGTGATCTGGTTTCGATCGACGGTTGCGGTGACCGCTCCTCGCGCGATTACGGCCGAGTTTGTCAGTCCCAAAAATAAAATGACGGTGAGGATAAGTCGCATAGGGTTACCAATTTCTCTCAAAGTCTTTGCGGGTGATGTCGCCTCGTCGAACCCGCTCTTCGAATTGTTGTTGGAACTTTCGGCGAAGCAGTCCGCCGGGGTCATCAGGTACGCGCTTCAGCCATTGTTCCATGGCCTGTTGCTGTTCAGGATCGAGCGCTTCCTCTGCGGTCTCAGCTTCTGCGGCCGCAGATTCTTTCTCGGGCTCGTCCTCGGGCTCAGGCTGGTCGCCAGGATCGCTCGGGTTTTCCTCTTCTGCGTTATCAGATTGCTCTGATTCATCTTCCGCGTCGGACTGCGATGCGTCTTCTGGCGCTGACTGCTCGCCCTCTGTTTCACTTTGATCCCCAGAGCCTTGCTGCTGATCAGAAGGGTCCCCATCTCCTTCCTCGTTCTGCTGATCCTGCTGCTGCTCGTTTTGCTGCATTTGCTCAAGCAGTGCTTTATTGAATGCCGCATCCTCGAAAGAGGGGTCTTCAGCTAGCACCTGAGAGTAGGCTTCGATAGCGGCTTCTGTTTCCCCCATCTGAGCCAGCGCGTTGCCAAGGTTGTATCGATCATCGAGCGTGGCGCCTTCTGAGTATTGCTCTGCGGCAGCAGCAAAATCTCTCGCTCGGTAATGGGCTGTTCCTTTCCAGTCGTTAGCTTGAAATAAGTCTGCGGCGCGTTTGGGCTCCCCTGCGTTTAGCGCAGTTGCTCCCTGTTGGTCTTTGGTTTGCCAGAGATCGTCCCACCAAGATGCGCCGGCTGGCGGGGGCTGGAAAAGTAGCAGGGGTACGAGGCCCCATAACCACCCCCGCCTGAATCCCATGGCAGCGAGGGGCACAATGAGCAGGAGCAAATAAGCACCAAATTCGCGCCATAGATCAAATTCTCGATCGAGGGATCGAAACACATCGTCGAGCTCGAGATCCGCAGGAAGCAATCGGTCAAGATCCTCTGGCCCAAGTGTTAGAGCGCTGATTAACGCGTTTGAATCGCTGGCAAACGTACTCAGCGCATCAACATCGACGCTTGGCAGAACTAGATTGCCCGCATCATCTTTCAAGAAGCTGGACTGGCCATTCGTTTGAATAGAAATAGGGGCCCCTTCACTGGTTCCGACAACGAGTAGAGAGAGGCTGAAGGCTCCGCCTAGCGATTGAGCAGCCGCGCGAGCTTGAGTCGCATCCCTGATCTCGTCGGTTATGACAAGCACGCGGCCTGAGGAAACGTTGGCTTGCTCGAAAAGCTGTCGTGCGAGGGTGAGTGCGGGAGCGAGTCGGCTGCCAGGAGCTGGCATGATGTCGGGTTTTAAAGCTGGGAGCAGTGTTTTGATGGTTTCTGTGTCGTCTGTTAGTGGCGTGACGGCGTGCGCATCACCCGCGAAAGTGATGAGTCCCGTCATGCCTTCTGTGCGCCTCGCTAGCAGATCCTCCAACTTTCGCTTCGCCGCAGTGAGTCGATTAGGCGCAGTGTCGGTGGCGTACATGCTCCAAGTGAGATCGAGAATGACGACCAAGGCGTCCTCGCGCACCACAATGGGTTGTGGCGCTTTCTCCCAAGTGGGCCCTGCTAGCGCGACCACTGTGAGCAGCCAGACTGCGGCTAAGAGGGGGAGAGGGCGAAGTCGGCTGCGATGGCCACGACTGACGAGTAAAGGCTCCACAAGATCATTATCAAGCACGTCGCGCCAAGCGCTTGCTCGTGCAACGAGTCGGTGCAAGAGCCAGATAAGAAAAGGTAGCGCCAGCAGCCCAACCAGCCAGATGGGGCGCAAAAAGTGAAATTCGCTCAGTGCTTCAGGCATTTTGCACCTCGCGTGGTCGACCAAGCTGCGCGCTGCGGAATCGTAGTCGCCGAATGCCTACCGTCGTCACTAGTGCAATGGCCCAAAGCAGCGTGAGTGCCAGCGCCGCGCCCAAGGGCCAAAAATACAACGACTTTTCGGGGCGGAAAATATCCTCATCCAGTTCAATGGGTTCTAGCTCGTCGAGGGCGCTGTAAATTGACGCGAGCTCTGCGGTGGACCGCGCGCGTTGATAGATCCCGCCGGTTAGCGAAGCGATTTCCTCTAGTGTCTCCTCATCGAGTTCGGCAGACGGATTCACCGTTCGGTTAAATAGTAATCCTGACACTTGCATCTCATCTGCACCAAAGCCGATGGTGTAAATACGGATGCCTTCTTTTGCGGCCAGCTTCGCGGCTTGCAGTGGGCTCACTTCTCCCACGTTATTGACACCATCGGTGAGCAGGATCAGCACTCGGTGCTCGGCGGGCCGATCAAGCAGTCGCTTGACTGCAAGGCCAATCGCATCGCCAATGGCCGTTTTGCCTCCAGCAATACCGATGGGTGTCTCGGTTAGCAGTGTGCGAACGGTAGACCGGTCAAATGTTAGGGGCGCCTGGAGATAGGCCTGAGTGCCGAATAGGATCAAGCCAAGTCGATCCCCTTTTCGAAGTTCAACAAAATCGCCAACGACGGTTTTCACTGCATCGAGTCTTGGTACCTCATTGCCACCAAGCCGCATGTCCTCGGTACCCATCGATCCAGAGATGTCCACGGCTAGCAGAAGATCGCGACCGTTGCTGGGAAGTGAAATGGGTTCATCTACCCACCTCGGCTGCATGCCGGCGATGACGAGGCACGCCCAGATGAGTGTTGCGAGTGCTCGTTTGAACCAGATAAAGCGTGCTGGGCGGCGTCGAGCGCTCATTTGCTGAAGATCCTGAAATCGAGGCAAACGAAGCGCTAGCTCCTCCGATTGAACGGGCGGGGCAAGGATCGCAAGGAGTGGCAAACCCACAAGCCAACCAAACCAAGGCCAAGCAAACTCAAGCATGCTCGCCTCCAGACGCTACGTTGGGGCGCTGATGCTTACGAATCCACCGCCTAGCCTCATCTAGCAACTGGGCGACATCGCTCTGGTTGTCGGGCGGGTTTTCGCGAAAACTCGCTTCGATGAGGAGTTGGCTTGAGGCAATGGAAAAGCTTGCCTCGCTCGCTTTCGACTCGAGAAACAATATCCATGCGTCCCCGGATAAGGGCGCAACCTCCGCACGAGGGAATACAGATAGTGCGGTGCGCTTGAGTAGTGTGGCGATGCGGATTGCGGCCGTGCGATAGTCTGATTCAGCGGTTATCTCCCGCTCAATGTCATCACATTCTTGTAGCGCAGCTCGCCGGTAAGCGTTTTGCTGCCAGCGGCGCCACAGTGTCACGCCGACGAGCACCAGCGCAGCAACTAGAAAAGCTGCGATGAGATACCAGCCAATAGCGGGTGGCCAGAGGCCAATCGCATCCGGAGTATGAATGTCCTTTAGTTGGTCAAGAGGATTGGCGGTAGCGGGTATCTGCATGATTCAATCAGCCTAGCTAGACATGCGGTGGTCATGAAATCGCAAACTAAACGGCGTCTCATGGCAGGGGTGGGCAAGATAGGCGCCTCCCGATCTGATAAAGCAAGATTCGACTCGCCGTGATTCGAGTGCGAATGCGTCGGAATAATCGGCTCGATGTTGATTGTTTGACGTATCGACCTTGATGAACGTCTCACCGTCAGTCATCGAGTATTGGCCTGGCCTAGGAAGGTTCCGCTCTAACTCGTCGAACACATGGACACCATAGACTAAGTTGAAACGCCCGAGTTGAGCGAGGTACGTTTCGGCTTCTTCGGTCAATGATTGAAAATCGCTGATGATAAAGACCAAGCTGCCATGACGAGACACGCGATAGGCAGCGAGCAGGGCGTCAGCCAGCTGAGAAGGCTTGGTTTCCTGTTCGCTCGCCAATCGGTGGTTGTAGCCCACGGTTCGGTTGGCAAGGTGTAGAACGGACGTGCGGCTTCGTCTGGGTCGAACCTCCTCATGCCCTTGCCCGTTGAACACGATGCCGCCCACTCGATCACCCTCAGCAAGGGCTGACCAGGCAATCGAAAGCCCTAATCGGGCCGCCGCGACGGATTTAAACCGTACTTTAGACCCAAAAAACAAGGATGCGCCTTGATCGATGAGGACGAGTACGGGTCGCTCTTTTTCTTCCTGAAACAGCTTGGTGTGGGGTTGATTGGTGCGAGCGGTGACTCGCCAGTCGATGCTTCTAACATCATCACCTGGTTGGTACAGCCTAACCTCAGAGAAATCAACGCCTCGCCCCTGAATCTTTGATCGCAACTGTCCTGAGATCGGATGGGTTGCCCGGATATTGCGCGGCAACGTCATTCTCGAAGCCTCAAAGCGAAGTTCGATTAAGTCGGCGAGCGTTGCACGAATGCCCCGGCCGCTCGTTTGGGTTGATGAGTGAAGGTCCGGCATCTTGAGACTAAATGGTTGCTACCCGTTCGATCAGTCTGCTAACTGCCTGATTGGTTGAGACACCTTGAGCTTCGGCTTCAAAACTCAAGATCAAACGGTGTCTTAACACATCATGGGCAACGGCTTGGACATCATCTGGACTGACGAAGTCCTTTCCAGCAAGGAAAGCGTGCCCGCGTGCCGCGAGATCGAGCGCAATCGTTCCTCGTGGTGACGCGCCAAAACTAATCCAAGATGCGAGTTCATCATCGATGTCAGAGGGCTGGCGGCTCATAACAACCAGATCGACCATGTACTGCTCAACAACCGGTTCCATGTGCAGTTTTAGCATCGCTGATCTCGCCTCAAAGAGCGTAGATTGACTGATATGACGCGAAGGCTCCGCTGATCCGGTCGACTTCTCTCGTTGCTCATTGCGAACCAGTTGAAGAATCTGATGCTCAGCGTCGGCATCGGGGTAGTCGACTACAACGTGGAGCAGGAAACGGTCCAACTGCGCTTCGGGCAGTGGGTAGGTCCCCTCCTGTTCAATAGGGTTTTGAGTGGCCATGACCAAAAATAGCTCAGGTAGCGCACGAGTCTCGTTGCCTACGCTGATCTGCCGCTCAGCCATGGCCTCAAGCAATGCGCTTTGGACTTTGGCAGGCGCGCGATTGATCTCGTCTGCGAGCACCAGATTGCTGAAGATTGGGCCCGGTTGGAACTGAAATTCTCCGGATTGCGCTCGATAGATGTCGGTTCCGGTAATGTCAGAAGGCAGCAAGTCAGGGGTGAATTGGATCCGCTGGAACTCGCCCTCGATGCCATCGGCCAACGTTTTAATCGCTTTGGTCTTAGCGAGGCCCGGGGCGCCCTCCACGAGGAGGTGACCGTCAGCCAGTAGCGCGATCAATAGGCGGTCAACGAGGTGATGTTGACCAATGATGCGATCGCGCAGGTATTCTCTCAGAGATTGAATATCGTTTAATTCGTCGGTCATATCGTGTTCCTATTCATCGGTTTGTCCGCACCGCTAATCCGCGTTGGTTCTCCTCACTCCTTGGGTCAGGCGATGGTGAATCATTGACCAACGGCTTTGGCCTTAGCCCCTATATGCGGTGCGTTAGCGTAATCAGTACTCGCTTGCGGATGTTGAATGTCATTTAGTCTGTTTTCAGTTTGGTCGAGTCCGAATGCGCTCGAAGACCGAGAATACGGAGCCCTCTTGTTTGCGCGATCCGATGCGGAGTTGTTTTCCTTTCCGCTCATCTCCGCTTGTCGAACGTTCACGTTTGACTCGATCCTTCGTCATCTGCCCGAGCGCCGCGGATTGTAGCGCGTTAGTGGCTTGGGGCCCCAGATTTTCCAGCCATTCACTCGCAGTCTGACAACAGTATTTTACCAATAGTTCCTATTAGCGGGGTCAGGTAATAGCCTGTCCTTGGGCTCGGCAGTCGGGTTTTGGGTTCAGTGAATGTCTGTTGGCGTACTCAAGCCATGATAAGTGGTTGCGACTATCTTTTAAGTCTGTGAAAGCTTTACGCGACGCACCGGGTTAACAGCGCAGGTCATCGCCGCTTGATACGCTGCCCGACGGCTGCGTTCTGTCAAAGTCGCCGCGCATAGCACTGCGCTGTCCTTAAGGGTCCTCAAGTTGTCCGGCTAACCCGCCCTTCGCTCGATGGACGAGTGACATCATGACTCCATGCATGCCGGACGGACCGCAAAAGCGATAACTCCGTTAATAAGGAAGTGGATGGGTAAGTGAATGGGTAAGTGGATCGGTAGCTGTGAATGCCATTTTATGGGTTAGAGGCTCATGTTTCGATGGATGGTCGAGAATCCGGATCCAAGTAGGTGAAACGCTCGCCAGCCAGGCAACTTGAGCACGATACTAGTCGATGGCTCCTCGTCGCAAAGGGCATTGGCATGCTGATTGGCTGGCAGCTAGACTAGTCCGGGCAAGTGATGAGTGAATACAAACGATCAAACATCGAGTTGGCACTGATTGCTCGCACAAACTGATTCATGATTAGGACAACGCTATGAAATTTGCGAAAACTGTTTTGCCCATGCTGGGCCTGTTACTGAGCCAAAATGCATTGGCGGACGATGGCTTAAGCGGTGCGAACACAGCCTGGATTCTAACCTCAACGGCGCTCGTCCTGATGATGACCATCCCAGGCCTCTCACTTTTTTACGGTGGACTGGTTCGGGTCAAAAACATTCTGTCCGTACTGATGCAGTGTTTTGCGATCACCTGCATGGTGTCGTTGTTGTGGGTGATCATCGGTTATTCCTTGGCATTCTCGGAGGGTGGTCCACTGCTTGGCGGGTTTGATCAGATCCTGCTGGCTGGAGTCACTGAAGGTTCGATGTCAGGGGATATCCCAGAGTCCGTTTTCGTCATGTTTCAAATGACATTCGCTATCATCACGCCAGCACTCATTGTGGGCGGTTTCGCCGAGCGAATGCGGTTTTCCTCGATGCTGACCTTCTCGGCGCTATGGCTGTTGGTGGTTTACGCGCCGATCACCCACTGGGTATGGGGCGGCGGTTGGCTCGCCGAGATGGGCCTGCTTGATTTCGCTGGTGGGACGGTGGTGCACATCACAGCAGGGGTCGCAGCGCTAGTGGCAGCCATTGTTATGGGACCAAGACAGGGGTTCCCATCACAACCCATGCCGCCGCACAACATGACCATGACGATCACTGGCGCGGGCCTGCTCTGGGTCGGTTGGTTTGGATTTAACGCGGGTAGCGCGCTTGCGGCCAATGGCGATGCCGGAATGGCGATGCTGGTCACGCATATCTCAGCGTCTGCCGGAGCACTGACTTGGGTGGTTTGCGAGTGGAGCAAGTTCGGTCGGCCGAGTGCCCTCGGCGCGGTGACAGGAATGGTCGCAGGCCTTGGCACCATTACTCCGGCCTCCGGATTTGTTGGCCCGGGTGGTGCGTTAGTGATTGGTATTTCTGCTGGGTTTGTCTGCTACAACGCGACGGTGTTCTTGAAGCAAAAGTTGAAAATTGATGATTCGCTTGATGTATTCCCCGTCCATGGCGTTGGGGGCCTGCTGGGCACGCTGCTCGCGGCTGTCTTCGCCAGCGATGCATTGGGCGTCTTCTCTGGGCAGGGGTTAGGTGGTGTGAGCATAGGCGAGCAGCTCTATGTGCAGGTCATTGGTGTCGTAGCGACAGGTCTTTATGCAGCGATCGCGAGCTTTGTGCTCTTAAAACTGGTGGACGTCCTGTTAGGACTGAGAGTGTCGACCGACGAAGAGACAGAAGGGCTAGATCTCACCCAGCACAACGAGCGCGGATACGACCTCTGATTGAGGTTAGGCCGATGGGCCGTTAGGCGGCCGATTCAAGGCGGCGTCCATCAGGCGCCGCAGCAAGCTCGAAAATGGCACTCCAGCGCCCATTGCGCCCTCGGGATAAAGGCTCGTGGGCGTCATGCCTGGCATCGTGTTGACCTCCAGCACGACGAAGGAATCCTCTGAAACAATAAAGTCTGTTCGAGATAGATCACGGCAGCCCAGCGCTTGATGGGCTTTGATCGCTGCGCTTTGCAGTTGCGCTGTTAGGATATCGCTAATTGGGGCTGGCATGACATGACTTGATGCGCCCTCAGTGTAACGATGATTAAAGTCGTACCAGGACGCCTCGGGTGTTTGAATTTCGATAACAGGGAATGCCTCGCAAGTTCCGTTCGTATCGAGCACGCCGACCGTCATCTCTCTTCCCTCTATCCATTGCTCGATGAGTAGTGTGTCGCCGTACAATAGTGCGGCTTGCACGGCTGGGTTGAGTGCCGCCGCCTCGCTGATTCTAGTCACGCCGAGGGCGCTCCCTTGGTGGGTTGGCTTAATGACTAGGCGCTCTCCAAGAGATTGGACAATCTGGTCGAGTTTGCTCGACAAGTTGGCTTCATCAACCCGGCGATGGATCGAGCTAAAATGGGCAGTGGGCAAGCCTACTGCATTAAACACGCCTTTTGATGCGAGTTTGTCCATCGCGAGTGCACTCGCGCCTACCCCAGACCCCACGTACGGCAGTTGCATCAGTTCGAGCAATCCCTGGAGGGTTCCGTCTTCTCCGGGCGGGCCGTGAAGGATTGGTAATACTACGTCAGGGTTGATCGCCAGGAGTGCTTGCACCACGTTTTCATCTAGCTCGAGATCGTGGAGTTCTAGGTCTGCTTCGTTGGCCAGCGCTGCTTTGACCGCGTCTGCGCTAACGCGGGAAACGCCTCGCTCAGCCGAGGGTCCGCCGCTTAGCATAGCGACACGCGTCGCGGAGCCGGGCTCCCTCATGGCAGGCCTACGCCTTTAAAGGAGACGTCAACGGAGACAATGCTGCCCCTTGGGTTTTCAGCACAGACTGACGGAACTGCGCTGGGTGAAGTCAGAATGTAGAGCGTTCGACCTTCTGGTCCCCCGAGCATGCAGGCGTAGGACGCATCTGTTGGTTTTAATTCATCAGTGATTCGCCCACCTTCTTTGACTCTAAAACAAGTGCCGGTGGCGGGAGAGGCAACCCAGATGCCACCATCAGAATCGAGGCAAATTCCGTCGGGCGACGATCCGGGAATCTTGGCCCATATTCGCTGGTTGCTGAGTGAGCCGTCTTCCTCAATGGAGAAAGCTGTGAGCTGCGCGCCGAAGGATTCGGCCACGATCAACGTTTTTTGATCGGGCGTGATAACCATGCCATTCGGAAAGCGCAGACCATTGGCAACCTCTCTCGGGCTGCCCTCTTCATCGATTAGGATTAAGTTTGTGGGTGCGGGCGACTGACCGGTGTGTAAATCGAAGCCAAAGTTGCCGACGTAGGCACGGCCAAGATGGTCCACGACCATGTCGTTTAACAAGTACGACGTGAGGTGCGAACAATCTGCCCAGGTACGCACTGCATCACCATCAAATACCAATATTTGTTGGTCATCCATGGAGACGACGAGCATGCGGCCGTCGGGCAGCCAGCCGATGCCCGATGGGTGTTGGGGGACGTCAATGATCTTCGTTGCTCCGCCCATATGATCAAAGCGAAGCACTCGTTGCCCGTGCATATCAGCGCACCAGAGCGAGCCATCGTGCCATCTTGGCCCCTCGGCGAAATGAAGCTGGTTGGCGAAAAGGGTAAGCGTCATGCTAACCACCACAGTGACTTTGGTTGCAGAATGTTAATGGAAGCAGCGCGAAAAACGCAGCATAAATGCTGGAAATTAATCCGATAAATGTTGTGTTTTTAGGTAGCTCGTAACGTCTGTCGCGCTAAAGGGCCAGAAGAGCCGATCGCCTGTGAGGGGGTTTTCGAGCACTGGGATATAAACACCGAACTGATCAATCAGTTCGTCATCAGTGGCGATATCAATTACCATGATTTGTGCCTCTGGCACGCCCACGTCTTTCGTTAGCAAATGAAGAGCTAACTCGCACAAATGACAACCCTCGGTGCTATAAAGAGTGAGCATCAGTTGAGGCCAAAAAAACGATTGGCGTTTGCGAAGGTTCGATCTGCGAGCGTATCTGCTGAGATGTCCAAAACGCTGCTCATAAATCGGCATACCTCGACCAAGTGTTTGGGTTCACACCGACGACTTTTCGGTTTCGGTTTGAGACTCCGTGGCAGTAAATAAGGCGCGTCCGTCTCAATCAGCAGCCGGTTTTCCGGAATAAGATCTAGGAGAGGTAAGAGGTGTTGGCCTCGGCGTTCGTCGCATACCCACCCTGTAATGCCAATGTAGCAGTCGAGATCGAGGTAAGCCCTCAATGCCTGTTCGTTCCCAGTGAAACAGTGGACGACCACAGCACTGAATCGATCCTTGGCTCTGGCCAGAATCGAGTAAAAGTCGTCGAATGCATCTCGTTCGTGTAAAAAAAGCGGTTTGTCGCTTTCAGCAGCAAGTTCTAACTGAGCTTCAAATGCGTGTCGCTGAACCTCTCGTGGCGTAAAGTCACGGAAGTAATCGAGTCCCATCTCGCCCCAGGCCCGAACGCTTGCGTCCTCTGCCAGTACTGACAATTGATCGAGCGTTGATTGATCGACGATCTCAGCATGATGGGGGTGCACGCCGCAGGTGGACCATACGCCCTCTCTTTCTGCAGCCAAGGCTGCGGCACGCTCAGTGCTCGCGATATCAGAACCAGTAATCATGATTCGTGTTACGCCTGCCGCAGCGGCTGTGTCGATCACCTCGCTCAAATCCTCGTCAAAAGATTCGTGAGCCAGGTTCGCGCCAATGTCAAAAAGATGACTCAAATGGATGTCCTAGGTTGAGGGGTGAGCGTTTTACGGCAGACAGGTTGTTCGCCCGCTAGCGAGCTTAACGAAGACTAAACTATTTTTGTTCGCTTCATCAGCAATTGATTAATTGGCTGCGGATTCCGCCAGTGTAAGCTCGCGACGCAACTCATCCAGCAACGATTGTTCAGCGATAGGGTCAAAGGCTTCAAAGTCAATATCGTACAGAAACTCGATGGGTTCGTTGAAGCGTTTTCCATAGACGTAGGCGTACATCAAGATGGTTTGGACATAAGCCCTCGTCTCAGCAAAGGGAATGGACTCTACCCATGCATCTAGGGGTAAACGGCGTTTTGCCCATCGTTGAACTCGGCTCGGCCCCGCGTTATACGCGGCGAGGCTCAAAATTCGGTTCTGTTGATGATCGTTCATGAGACCGTTGAAATAAGCAGCGCCCAGCGCGATGTTGTGATCCGGATCATCGATGACGAGTGGCGAGGGTAGGGATAGCCTTTCTCCCGCCTGCTGATTAACGTACTCCGCGGTTTTAGGCATGACCTGCATCAACCCAGCAGCCCCAACCCGTGACCGGGCATCGGGCCAAAAGCCGCTTTCTCGCCGAGCGATCGCGAACAGCAGAGATTCAGGAAGGCTTTCGCGTCTTGCCGCTTTTGCGAGCTGATATCTGAAATGGACGGGAAAGCGAATGCTCAAGTCGTCCCAATATTTCGCCTGTGCGATCGTCGCGATGGCGATATCAGGCCATTGCCAATCACTGGCGAGTTGGGCGGCGACCAGTAACTCAGTCGTGCTAAAGCCACGCGTTAATGTGAACCATTCGCGTCGCGCTTCAGTGATTTGGTCAAGGGCTAGCAGCTCCTCAATGCGTTGCGAGGCAGGCGCTGCGCGGAGATTGAGAACGCTACTTTGCTCCCGTGTGAGAGGTCGGTCGTTGAGCTTTGGCGGGCTGCCCAGCAAGTAAGCCGCGAGGTACCCATAATACTCGCGCTCGCTCGCTAAGTCCCGAAGCGCTTGGCGCGCCATGGTCGGTGTCGCGTTGTCGGCGTATCCCTCAAGGGTCAATTTCGCCCGCCAGTAACGCCATACCGGTTTGTCTGCGAGCGCGCCTGGAAGTTCGGCAATCACGTCATTGGCGGCTTGCCAGTCTTTTTCCCGGAGCGATCTGCGAATGCGCATCTCGAGGAGCTCGGCATTGGTTTTGACGCGCGCGGGTATTGCATCTAGCAGTGACCAATCATGCTCATCTACGATCACGGTTCGTGCAAGTTGATACTGTAACTGCTCTAGTTCCGCTAGGGGAATGGTGAGATCAGGTTGGTAGCTCGCGAGGACAGTAGCCCCTGCTTCCGGGTTCGATCGAATCAGTCGTTTGACGATCTCAACGCCTAGCTTTCGCAACTCGGGATCCATGAGATCCAGTGATGACGTCTTCGCGAGTCGGCTAGGATTGCGAATAAGGCGCATAAACTGATTTGCGCGCGTTTCTTGCTCGGCGTTCATAAAGCGCTTCAGGTAGTTGGCGAGCCGGCGCTCACCGGCAAGCGCAGCGAGTTCGAATCGTTGCCATGTCAGCTGGGGAGTGAGGCCGCCGCGCTTGCGCCAATTGGCAAAGGCGCTATCGCAGGAACTGTGCTGCGAGCGAGCCGTTAGCCAAAGTGCTTCAGTGGCAGCCATGGCTGCCTCCGTGTTGCCTGTTTGCCACAGTGCTCTGGCTCGGAAACATTGTATTTCGCTGTCTCCCTCATTGGGGAGATGGAATTTCAAAAATGAATCCTGATCTCGTTGCTTCATTCGAAAACTGGCGAACTGTCGCCTGAGAAAGGGTGTGATCGGCAGCTCTGGGTAGGTTTCAATGAAGCTTAGGACTTCCTGGTCGCTGGACCTCGGCCTAGCGATTAACATTTCATACAAGAGGTAGGGAGTCAGGGGGTATGACCCCAGTGAACCCACCGCCGCTTTGACAGCGGATGACTTACCTGAGCGTGCCTCTTGGAGCGCCACAAGGTAGGTTTCTCGCTCACCGGCCCGAACCCGTAACGCGCGCAGATGGTCTCGTGAAATGTCGGTGGGTTGGGTACGGTCGGCATTCGCGTCAGTGCTGGCCACTGCCTTCGTGATCGCAGGTCCCCCGCAGAAAAGTGCGACCGCCAAGCCAAGCGCTATCAGTCGGCAGGAATAGTCAGACAGGTACTCAAAAAGGGCACGTTTCTTTGCGGTTGACCCAGGTCCGGTCCTTAATAGGGATTGGTAGAGGGCGGGGTGGACTGACAAGCGCCGGAGCAAAGGGGTTCTGCGAGTTGGTCGGCCCGGATGAACGGTTGAAACTGGGTAACTCTCCATGTGCTCAGGATGCGTCCCCTACACGGACTGCGAGCACGTCACAGGGCGAACCATGCAGGACGCCTGTGGAAGTAGAGCCCAGTAGCAGGGCGAGTCCATGGCGCCCGTGACTACCTACGACAATCAGGTCTGCCCCAATTTGCTCCGCGAGCAGATGGATCTCTGTTTCCGGTCTCCCGAATACCAGATGACACCGCTCAGATGGAACATCAAGCGTCGCCGCGAGTCGCGTGAGCTGGATCTTGGCTGTGTCATGAAGTTGGTCCTGAACGGTTGTTAGGTCCATGGGTACGTCGCCCCCGTACGCGAGACTAAGTGGCTCGACGACATGCGTGCAGCTCATGGTAGCGCCAAATGCATTGGCGAGCGCAGCAGCCTTTTCTGAGACTTGAGTTGACTCCTCGGTCAGATCCACAGCGAGCAGGATGTGCTTGAATGCCTTGGACATGAGTCCCCCTCTTCGAGAACGAACAGTTAAAGCAAACATTACTGCTCAGCGAACCCTTGAACAATAGGTCTGACAAACATCATGATACTTCAGAGGTGAATATCAAACGCTCGGAGTAGCCGATGGCTTATTGGATTGTTGCATTGATCGTGCTCTTTATTTTGGCGCCGATGGTTCGGCTTTGGCCGAGCGCGAAAGACAGGCAGGCAATGGAAGGGAGAAGGGTCGCCATGAAACGCGGTGTAGGCGTTGAGCTCACTCAGATACTCGATCCGGTGCCTATTCAAGATAAGTATAAGACGCCCAGTGGAATGCCGATCGAACCAAAATTGAGTGTGGTTGCCTTTCGCGCGCGGCACGGCCAGCTAGTGGATGACAAAAACAGACCTTGTGACTGGTCTGCAGAGCGCGTAGGCGAGTCTCCTAGCCCCCTTGCGAAGAAGAAAGGGGTGAAGCGAGCCGATTGGATGGTTTGGTTCGAGGAGCAACGAATGCCGGAATCGAAGGCCGAGGAAAAGTTAGTCGATGAAGTCCTCTCAGTCGTGGTGGCTGCTCCGAAATCGGTAGTCTCGATGGATTGGCAAAATCGAGCGCTGTCTGCCTACTGGGTAGAAAACGGTCGATCAGAAGAGGTTGAGATGATCTGCGACCAGCTTGAGTCATTGCTTGAGGCGCACACCTAATTGTGGCTGACAAGCACAAGTGGTCAGTCACCTCCGAACCGCTTTGTCTGCGCTAGTTTCCCGCTCGTCGTGGGCCATGACTAAGAGGCTATTGTTAATAGATCGTCATTATTAACGCACTGTTAACAGACAGCTATTAATAGATAACGCTAGACAAAGCATTTTGGACAATGCGTTTGGGGGCTTCATGCCAAGGTTTGATAGGGATTGAGCCCGAATCTGCAATCCATTGAGAGTTTTGGAATGGCGATCGAACGACTCGGTCTTCATTGTCTAAAGCATCGCCTGAGTGATCAGAAATCGACTCGATCAAACCACCAAGGGTTGTCATCTTGATGTGAGATGCGTTAGAAATGCCCTCCCAGTGGATTGGCAATCGCTCAAATAGCGCCAGCGTGGGCTGGAGCACGAAGCGAAAAAGCCGCCCAAAGAGAAATGAAAGGCAGGGCCCCAACCGTTTTGAGGGTTCGTGGTATACGGGTTGAAAACATCCGCGAGCGAATAGCTAATCGTTCATTGGGTGTTTAGCGAGTAGCAGGCTCGCAGACTGCGAGGGGTTGATCAGGCCAACCGGTGATGGCCGGAACACTCGAGTTCACCCCAAATGGTCATTCATAAGTAGTGAGCGCTCCGCGGGAATGACCGTATCACGAGAGGCTAAGCGGCGAGGCGATCGCTGACATCAGCGGTGTCGATCGGTGGCGTTCGGCGAGTGGGACAGAGCAAGGCCAGAAGAGGGACAGAATAAGGTCTGGAGAAGTTCAGAGGAATTTCAGAGGATTAAGGAACGAGGTAACGCGCGGAGTGACAGAGCTTGCTCTCATCGATACACAGTTGTTCGTATATGGGACATTGGCGCCAGGGCGCGCGAACGAGCACCAGCTAGACGGTCTCGAGGGCACCTGGGTGCAGGCAAGGGTTCGAGGCTATCTTTTTGAAGCGGGTTGGGGCGCTGCGCAGGGTTTCCCTGGAATCAGGTCAGACAATGAAGGTCCCGAGGTGTCGGGGTGGTTGTTTCGATCCAGAGATTTAGCGGAGCACTGGGAGCGACTAGATCGCTTTGAAGGGCCCGGGTACCGACGGGTTGAAGTGACAGCGAGGGTCACAAGCGGAGAGATTTTGCCTGCGTATATCTACGAACTTCAGCCCCACGAGTCGGGTTGATGGCAAGGAATGCAGTGAGCGGCAATGAGAACTTGAATAATAGTGTCAGTAGGTGGGATATAAAAAAAGAATATTGAGGAGCATCCCGGCTCACTAGGTCGAGGTAGGTAAGGCTGCACAGCAAGAAGACAGCAAGAAGACAGCAGGCAATGCGCTCAAGTAGAGGGAATACAGCGTAACGGTCCATTGGTTGGGGAACACTAAAGGCGCGCCGTTAATAGGGTAGTTGACTAAAAAACACGCTGGCAGGGATGTTAGCTAGGATGGGATAGACAGATCCGATGAGTAAATCGCTAGTCATAGTTGAATCGCCAGCAAAGGCCAAAACGATCAACAAATACCTGGGTAAGGACTTTGTTGTGAAGTCCAGTGTGGGCCATATACGAGATCTGCCGGTCAGCGGGGGCGGTACTGCCGTTGATCCAAAGAAGCGAGCAGCTGAGGCCGCTGCGACCCGCAAACTTCCCCCTGCGAAAAAAGCTGCGCACAAAAAGAAAAAAGCGAGAGAACAGCTTGTTAGGCGCATGGGGGTCGATCCAGAGAAAGGTTGGAAAGCGAATTACCAAATCCTGCCGGGGAAGGAAAAGGTGGTGGCGGAGCTTAAGAAGCTCGCTAAGAACGCACCCGAAATCTATCTCGCGACAGATATGGACCGAGAGGGAGAGGCGATTGCCTGGCACCTGCAGCAAGCCATCGGAGGAGATGAGTCCCGATATCGGCGCGTTGTGTTTAATGAAATTACCGAGAGAGCGATCCAAGACGCTTTTAAAGAGCCGGGTGAAGTGGATATGGCTCGAGTGGAAGCCCAGCAGGCCAGACGCTTTCTGGATCGAGTCGTGGGCTATATGGTGAGCCCACTGTTATGGGCCAAGATTGCTCGAGGCCTCTCAGCAGGACGGGTGCAGTCCGTCGCCGTGAAACTATGTGTCGAGCGAGAGCGAGAAATTCGGGCGTTCATCCCAGAGGAATACTGGGAAGTGTTTGCTGAGCTCTCCGGACAAGGTCAAAGGGCAGAATTTCAAGTGGCTAGGCAGGCCGGTAAAGGGTTTAGACCAACGAGTGGTGAGGCAACCGACGTTGCGCTTAATGCCTTAAGAGACGCCTCATTCGTGGTCTCAGCGCGCGAGGATAAACCCACCGAGTCAAAACCCAATCCGCCATTTATCACCTCAACGCTGCAGCAAGCAGCGAGCACCCGCATGAGTTTTGGGGTCAAGAAAACCATGGCGCTTGCACAACGGCTCTACGAGGCAGGGTTAATCACGTACATGCGAACCGACTCTACTAATCTGAGCCAGGACGCAATTAGTATGGCTCGAGATTTTATTGGGCAATCATACGGAGACGCTTATCTCCCTGACGCTCCTCGTCTATATGCGAGCAAGGAGGCGGCGCAGGAGGCCCATGAGGCCATTCGTCCAACTGACGTTCGAGTAGGTGCGACGCAATTGAGTGGTCAGGAAGCGGACGCGGTGCGCCTTTATGAATTGATCTGGCGCCAATTTGTTGCTTGCCAGATGACTAATGCGAAGTACACCAGTACATCGATTACGGTGAGCGCGCTGGACTATGAGCTGAGGACGCGAGGTCGGATTCTCCGATTTGATGGGTTTACACGCGTGCAACCGCCGGCAGGACAGGCCTCCGATGACCCGGTGCTGCCGGATTTTAAAGTCGATGACACCCTTCGGCTCGAACAGTTAACACCGAAACAACATTTTACAAAGCCACCAGCTAGGTATGGGGAGGCTTCCCTAGTACGGGAGCTCGAGAAAAAGGAAATAGGCCGTCCGTCGACCTTCGCGGCCATTATCTCCACCATTCAGGATAGAGGATACGTCAGTCTAAAGAATAGGCGCTTTTATGCTGAAAAAATTGGCGAGCTCGTTACCGACCGGCTCAACGAGTGTTTTCCTAATCTATTGGATTACGGCTTCACCGCGTCGCTCGAGCAGGAGCTCGATCAGATTTCAAACGGAGAGGTTCCTTGGTTGACGACGCTCAATGATTTCTACGGAGATTTTTCGGCGCGGTTAGACCAAGCGGCGGATGAAGAAAATGGCATGCGCGCGAATAGACCATCGCTCATTGAGCGCGCTTGCCCAACTTGTGAGCGGCCGATGAACGTTAGAACGGGAAGCACCGGCGTGTTTCTCGGGTGTTCGGGTTATGACCTACCTCCCAAAGAGCGATGTAAACAAACGGTTAACTTGATTCCTGGCGACGAAGTGGTGAGTGCAAATGCTGATGACGAAGCCGAATCTAGAATTCTGATGAAGAAAAGACGTTGCCCTGAATGCAATTCGGCAATGACAGAATATTTGCTCGATGAGCATACGAAACTACATCTCTGCGGCAATAACCCAGACTGTAGTGCCTTCGCCTTCGAAGATGGGGCATTCAAGATCAAAGGCTATGAAGGCCCGACGCTCGCGTGCGACAAATGTGGATCCGAAATGCAGCTAAGAACGGGTCGCTTCGGTAAATACTTTGGTTGCACGGGGAAGGTCGAAGGCGAACCTTGTAAGAACACCAGAAAGTTGCTTCGTAACGGGGAAGCGGCACCACCGAAAATGGATCCTGTACCGATGCCTGAGCTTCAGTGCGAGAAGGTCGAGGATACCTATTTGCTGCGCGATGGTGCGGCCGGTTTATTTCTCGCAGCAAGTCAATTCCCAAAAAATCGAGAGACAAGGGCACCTTATATTGATGAGTTACTCCCTCACCAAAATGAGATCGACCCCAAGTACCAGTTCTTGATGAAAGCCCCAGTGAGTGACCCTGAAGGCAGGCGATCGCTGGTGAAGTTTTCGAGGATTGAAAAGCAGCACTATGTCGCATCGGAGATTGAACGAGGGAAAGCTTCGGGTTGGCGAGCCGATTATGATGAGTCAGCGGGGCAGTGGATTGAGAAGGTGACGACTAAAGCGAAAGCCGCCCCGAAACGGAAGCGAGCTGCATCAAAACGCAAGCAGTCAGTGTAGTTGCTTGGTCTAATTTCTTGGTCATTGGAGCGCCCCGCGACCGTTGCTGTCAATTTAGTCCACTGAGGAAATTGCTCCGGTGTGTTTCAGCAGGCCAGTGGCTTAAAGCATCAGGTACCGCCATTGCACGCTCTACCAAACCATCAGAACGCTAGTGTCTGATCACGCCCACGGCAAGACCCTCGATAGCAAACTCGACCTGTCTTAAGTCAACAGAGATAGGATCGTAATCTTCGTTTTCCGCTTCGAGGACGACCTCGTGGGAGACCGCTCCTTTGCGAAAACGCTTGACGGTGACTTCATCATCAATTCGGGCAACGACGATGTCGCCTTGATTGGCTGATTGCGTGCTGTGTACGGCGAGCAGGTCCCCGTCGAAAATGCCAATGTCAATCATGGAGTCTCCACGAACAATCAGCATGAAATCTGCGTTCGGTGTAAAAAAAGTGGCGGGGATTTCACAATGATCCTCGATGTGCTCTTGCGCCAGGATGGGGTTACCCGCCGCGACGCGCCCGACGATGGGTAGCCCGCGTGATTCAGGCAGTTTAATGCCTCTCGATGTGCCTGGAATCATCTCGATCGCCCCCTTCCTAGCCAGCGCTTTCAAGTGCTCCTCGGCGGCATTGGCGCTTTTAAAGCCCAGCTGTCGAGCGATGTCCGCACGGGTGGGCGGGTAGCCAGTGTCGTCGATGTGTTGTTTGATGAGCTCGAGTACTTCGGATTGGCGAGGGGTCAGCTTGATCATGGGCGTGTACCGATTCGGTCTGTTTATTTGTACAGGCTGTTATTATATACAGCATCGAATGAATGGCAACCCTTTGAATCCTGGCTAAAAATTGATTTTTGCTGGCGGATCAATGTAGGCTTGCTCTCCCCTGATTGTCGTGGAGGCGGAAAATGACCGCATTTGCTCCTCAGTACTTCATCAAAATCGCGGCCCTATTGCTGCTATTTAGTCTGCCTCAAGATGGGCACGCTGCATCGCAAAAAATGATGTGGGTATTGGCAAGCTTCGCTGAAGCTGACCTGGCCGCAAAGGAAGCGGACCGAGTGAGCGAGCTGACCGGCCAAATTACAGCGGTGCAGACCGCTAGAGTGGGTCAGGGTATGTGGCACAGGGTTTTGATTACGCCAGCCATCGACTCTGGGAGTGAGGCTCGGCTTACGTCGTTACTCAGAAGCATCAATTACGAGCAAACTTGGCGAGTTTGGCTGGGCGAGGCTGATGTCAGTCGTGTGGTTTGGTATGGCGGCCAACCCACCGATTATCCGGATCCGCTTGATACATCGATTAGTGACCCTGAAGATCTAACGGATAGCGCGCCCATGGTGGCAGACCTCGATGGTTTGCTCGATGGCCCATCGGTTGCAATGGCAACCTCCTCTGAGCAAGTAGTTGGTTCTGCAGGTGCTCGTCAGGCGGTGGAACAGCTGCTGGCTCCGGACGTGGATTATCATCCTATTCGCCTGCGCGCGCCACGCTAAGCGGCCTTAATTCGCACGCATTTCGTCGTGCTGAGTCAACGCTAATGTCACAACTTTTGGAATAGATGCCGTGGCGTTATTAGAAACTTTGCTGGTAGCACTAAGGCAGTGGCTTCAGAACCCACTGGTTGTTCAAGTCTTCGCTGTGGTTTTCGCGACGGCCTTGGCTAGTTTCGCCTCGCATAAAGTGTTTGCGGCAATGAGCAGGCGGGCCGAAGCGTCCTCTAATTTGTGGGACGATGCCTTCTTAAGGACGGTGTCGAAGCCTGCGCAATGGCTTATCTGGGTGGTGGGCATTTCCTTTGCCGCTGAATTAATTGCAGAACACCAGAGCCAGGCTCAGCTCGAAGTCATAGCGATGGCGCGCTATCTCGCGATGATTTTGTTGGTGGCGTTGTTCGTCACTCGAATGGCGAAGGAGATCGAGAAGGGCTACATCGCCATGGGTGGCGATGAGACGACAGTCACGGCCATCGCCAAATTGGCGCGAGTCTCGATCGTGATTACGGCGGCACTAATGGCGATGCAAACGCTTGGCATCAGTATTTCGGGAGTGTTGGCTTTTGGCGGAATCGGCGGAATTGCTGTGGGGTTTGCAGCGAAAGATTTACTCGCCAATTTCTTTGGCGGACTGGTAATCTACCTGGACCGACCGTTCAAGGTCGGTGATTGGATTCGTAGTCCTGACCGAGACATTGAGGGTACGGTCGTAAAGATCGGATGGCGGCTGACGGAGATCAGAACATTTGATCAGCGCCCGTTGTACGTTCCCAATTCCATGTTCTCGACCATTTCTCTTCAGAACCCCTCACGAATGTTGAATCGGCGTATCTTTGAGACGATCGGCATTCGCTATGATGATATCCATCAAATGGAGTCTATTGTTGCTGGCGTGAAATCGATGTTGGTGAGTCATCCTGAGATTGCTCAGGACAAGACGATGATCGTGAACTTCAACGCCTTCAATGATTCAAGCGTTGATTTCTTCGTCTATACCTTCACGAAAACCACTGAGTGGGTTGCTTTTCATGAGATCAAGCAAGCGATTTTGTTAGAGATTGCGGCAATCATTGAACATCACGGTGCCGAGATCGCTTACCCCACGCAGACGCTGCATATGGCCGATGTCCTCGGCAAAGATTTGGATCAACGCTAAGGTTGTATCGCATGACGCAGATGCTCTTTTATGAGAATCCCATGCCGCTTTCACCGGCACTCCACACTGGATTAAGCATCAGACAAGATCGGGCGCGATTTAAGTTTGCCAAGCGCGTTAATTCGGTCCTGTGCGCGGGCGTCGAATTTGGGGAGATGGCTTTCGAATATCCGATCGTTTTCGTTGAGGGCAGTGATGGCTGGGTGCCGATTGTTTTATTTGGGCTGGACGCGACTGAGAATCAGTGGGTGGATAGTTCCGGTGCATGGCTCGGCCAATATGTGCCCGCATTCATCAGGCAGTATCCCTTCGCGATCGGCAGAGGGGAGAGCGAGGCACCGCTCGTCTGTATCGATGAGGGCAGCGATTTAATCTCCAAAGGCGAGGGTTATGCGCTCTTCGAGGACGGGCAGCCTACGCCGTTCGTCAAGCAGACCGCTGATTTTCTAAAAGAATTTCACCAACAAATGGAACGCACCAAGGTCTTCGCTCAATCTTTGAATCAACTGGGATTGTTGTCTGAAGTGAAGGCAACCACGGGTCAGGCCGGATCCTCAGCCATGAGTCTCGGTAAGGCAAGGGTGGTGGACGAGCGACAACTGTTGGCGCTTGCTGATGCTGATGCGCTCAGCATCTTCAGAAAAGGAGAACTTGCCTGGGTTTACGCGCACCTTTTATCTCTTGGACACCTCAAGCGGATGATTGCCGCTCGTCAGTCACGGTCCAGCTAACCCGCGATGGGGCGCAGCCGGCGTCTATGACCCGTCTGCTTGAGCCTGCGCCCATCCACCCTGGCTTCATGAACAGATGCATCCAGCGACGAAGCGAGTTGGGGCCTTAAGCGAACTGGCATGCGAAGGGAATGGAGAAATACCGTTTCGGGCTGTACCGCTGGAGCAGGATTCAGTGAGCCGCTTCCAGTTCAGAGTCCGCGTGTGGGTCGTTAAGGCAGAATGCTCAATGGCAAGCGTTGGAGTTTTGCTCGCTTACCCCCACCGATCTTTTTAGGTGGCGTGCCTATAAAGAATCAGATGACTCACTTCGATCGACTAGCAACAAGACCCCAAGCGCAGGATGGTCAAGGTAGTGAAGCTCTCCTGAACGTAAGCGTCGGCTCTCATTCAAATTAAATTGTGCCGTAGGGCTGTATTCTCGACCGCGCTGCGCGGCCTCATAGAGGTCTGGATACTTCGATTTGAGCGGTGCGTTCTTCTCGGTAGGTCGGGCTGAGCGTTCCTGATTGAACTGCGTCAGTCGTAAGTCAGCGTCAACGTGGAGATAGCGTTGGCGTCTGACCGAAAGGGTGCCCTCTAGCTCAAACTGATCCCCGTATTGCTCGCCGCCTTGGATGAGAATCGGAGTGGGGGTCTGTCCGATAGGTTGGCGCCAGCTTTGATGCAACAGTAGCTCATACAGACTGCTACGTCTGATAGAGCGAGCAGGTCCATTTAATTGCCTACTCGCCGTATCAAGAGATCGATAATCGAGGGAGGCTGTGGGGAAAAATGCTGCCTCGAGCAGCGCGTCCCGCTGATTGATGCGCAATTGCTCGCGCGCCTTGTCAGGGTCATCGCCCACCGTCTCCGTTGACGGGTTGAGTTGGGCGATACGGCGCTTGAATAAGTCCGCGCGACTCTCGCTCGCCAACAGGAACACCGGTTCGGATGATGCGGAAGCGCCATCCAGCCTAGCTGTACTGCTCGCTGCACCGATAGGGGAGAGGGGGTCTGCCTCAAGCATAACGGCTTGAGCCCACAAAAAGGGAGCTCTTGACTGATTGTTCGGTGGCGCAATGGCGATCATGTTATGCGGCCAGAAGTTTGACCTACGACCATCGGGCTCCCCGCTTGATGTTTGGGCTGGCCCATCTGTGCGTTTAAAGACGATCACTTCAATTTGGTAATCGGTGGCAAAGGCGACTTGCGACAAGGCGAGCAAGATCACCAACAGTAGGTAAGATACGGGTGCTTGCCAGGCTACCTGATCTGTATACAGTCTGGGGAAGTCCATCTCGTAGGCATGGATTCTCTTAAGCCGCCTCAGCCAACTCACCTAAAAATGCCTCCACGTATCCAAATCGTTCGGTGCGGTCAGCTATTCTATCCAGAATTCCAAGTTGGTGGGCAGAGGCCATTTTAAATCGATCAGGTGAGGTTTGGATCAGTGCGATGATCTTGGTGGCAGGCACCCGCGTGTCGCTCTTAAATTCGATGTGGCCTCCGTTTTCCCCGAGATCGATGCGGCGAATGCCAAGCCTTTCGGCCGTGATTTTGAGCTCTGTTTGTCGAATGAGCAGCTTCGTGGGCTCGGGAAGAAGGCCAAAGCGGTCGATCAGCTCAACGCTAAGCTCGCGTAACTGATCATGGGTCGTTGCATTAGCAATGCGCTTGTAGATCATTAGACGCATGTGAACGTCAGGCAAGTAGTCATCGGGTATGAGCGCCGGGGCATGGAGGTTGATTTCAGTACCGCTGCGCAAATCGATCTCCGGGTCGATGAGTTTACCGCTGCGCAGGCTCGCTACCGCGCGATCAAGTAACTCCATATAGAGTCCAAAGCCAATGCTGTGCATGTTGCCGGTCTGGGATTCGCCGAGCAGTTCACCTGCGCCCCTAATCTCTAAGTCGTGCGTTGCCAACACAAATCCAGCCCCTAAATCCTCTGCTTGCTCGATCGCCTCAAGACGTTTGCCTGCGTCTTTTGTCATGAGCGCAGAGTCTGGTGTCATCAAATAGGCGTAAGCTTGATGATGGGAACGACCAACGCGTCCTCGCAATTGATGGACCTGCGCGAGCCCCAACTTATCGGCTCGGTCCATGATGATGGTGTTGGCATTGGGAATATCAATACCAGTCTCGATGATCGTCGTGCAGACCAGTACGTTAGCGCGTTGGTGGTAGAAATCAGACATTACCTGCTCGAGCTCGCGTTCGCGCATTTGGCCGTGGGCAATGAGAATTCTGGCCGAGGGGAGTAGTGTTGCTAGTGTGTCGGCGACTCGGTCAATGTCCTTCACTTCATTGTGTAGGTAATACACTTGGCCACCACGTAGCAGTTCGCGCTGTATCGCTTCTTTGACTATCTCTAAGTCATGACGCCTGACAAAGGTTTTGATCGCTAGTCGTTTGGCGGGCGGAGTGGCTATGATCGATAAATCTCGAATCCCTGACATCGACATATTGAGGGTGCGAGGAATCGGGGTGGCCGTCAGCGCGAGGACGTGCACGTTGGCACGAAAGCGTTTGATTTTGTCTTTCTGTCTGACGCCAAAGCGATGCTCTTCATCAATAATGAGCAGCCCGAGTTGTTTGAAAGAAACTTGATCACTGATGAGCGCGTGAGTTCCAACGATGATGTCGATCTTGCCTTGTGCCAATCGCTCGAGGGTTGCCCCTTGCTCTTTCTTGGTTTTAAAGCGAGATAGGCTTTCGATCACGATAGGCCATCCCGCAAATCGGTCCTGAAACGATTGATGATGTTGCTCAGCGAGGAGTGTGGTCGGCACTAGAACCGCGACTTGTCTTCCCGATTGGACGGCAAGGAACGCTGCTCTCATCGCCACTTCTGTCTTGCCAAAGCCAACATCGCCGCACACCAAGCGGTCCATGGGGCGCTTGCCGCCTAAATCTTTGACCACATCGTGGATCGCCGTCTCTTGATCCGGCGTTTCCTCAAACGGAAAGGCGCGACAAAATTTATCGAACTCATCCTCTGGGATGGGGATCGGATCGCCTGCTTGTGCTTCGCGCTTTGCGTAGATCTCCAGTAGTTCAGCCGCGACGTCTCGAATCTGTTCAGCGGCCTTTCTTTTGGCTTTTTGCCATGTGTCCCCGCCGAGCTGGTGCCATGGCGCTAGCTCAGGGTCGGCGCCTGAGTATCGAGAAATAAGATGAATATCGCTGACAGGTACGTAGAGCGTGGCGTCGCCTTTATAGTGGATGTTCAGAAATTCATGAGGGTCGCCGTCGATTTCGAGGGTGATGAGCCCCTGATACCTGCCGACCCCGTGGTCGATGTGAACGACAGGATCATTCTTGCTGAGTTCGGTTAGGCTCCGGACGACGAGCTCTGCTGCGTGTTCTTTTTCTTTCTCCCGCCGCCGGGCTTGCAAAACTCGCTCGCCAAAGAGCTGCTGCTCACCTAAAAGAGTGATGCTCTCATCGGGTAATTGTAGGCCGCGATCGATTCTCGCCACGGTGAGACCAAGCGGCACCGATGAGGTAAGGAACGCCTCCCAAGATTCAACAGGTTCTGCAGGTAACCCGTTTTTCATGAGCGCTGTATCAATCATCTCTCTACGACCGATAGTCTCGGCTGCGATGAGTGTGCGATCGCCTGATTCAAGGTGGCTTCGCAGTCTTGCAAAGGGCTCCTCGGCTTGGTCATCAACAGAAAGGTTTGGGAGTCTCCCCACAGGAATGTCAGCACCTCGCGCGCGGCTGTCCACAGCGATGTCGATTCGAGGGTGCTTGCCCATACGCTCGTAAAGCTCGGTGGGAGCGAGCAAGAGTTCGTCCGGGGAGAGTATTGGTCGCTCAATGTCGTATCGAAGGCTTTCATATCGAGCTTGCGCATCGCTGTTGATCGATTCGAGGGCATCTGTGAGTGGCTCATTGATGATCATGGCGTCGCTCGAAACATAGTCGAACAGGGTGGCCATTTCCTCGAAGAAAAGTGGCAAATAGTATTCAATCCCGGCGGGGGCGCCTCCCTGGCTTACGGTTTGATAGACAGGGCAAGATTTGGGCTGCCCGCCAAATCGCTCGTGCCAGGCATTTTTGAATTGGCGAAGGCTATCTTCGCTGAGCGAGAATTCTTTCGCGGGCAGACTCTGCATACGCTGAACGCGGTCAATGGAACGCTGGGTGTCCGGATCAAAGGTCCGGATGGATTCAATTTCGTCGTCAAACCATTCGACCCGATAGGGTGCGTTGTGTCCCATCGGGAAGAGATCGAGTATCGATCCCCGAATAGCGAACTCTCCTCGTTCAGCCACGGTCTCAACTGCGCGATAGGCAGAGCGCTCTAACTGCTGGCGTAGCGGCAAAAGTGGCACACGTTGTCCGACGCTCAATTCTAGGTGATGGCTTGCAACGAAGTGCTTTGGCGCTAACCGAAATAGCAGGGTGTTCACCGGCACAATTAATATGTCAGGGCGGTCCTCTTCGGCGGTCCCGAGAGTAGCGAGACGTTCGGAGATGATGTCTTGATGCGGCGAAAACGTATCGTAGATCAGCGTCTCCCAGTCTGGAAATCGAGCGACGACAAACCGCTCTCCTGCAAAAAACCGAATTTCTTCAAGGCTTTGCTCTGCGGATTGAGAGGACGCGGTGATGAGTAAGACGGGTTGACCCGTCGTCTGTCGAACCGAGACGGTTGCTAGCGATAAGGCCGCTCCTGATAGACCATTCCAACGCGCGACCTCGCCAATGGCGGTAGGCACATCGGGCAATGTCAGTGGTTGATAGATAGAGCGGGTCATAGTGGCTATCGGTGAATGTTTCTTCGCAATGCCTACAGGATGAGTTAGCGCGACGGCTTTAATCGGCCTCCGCGGCGCTCCGTTAAACGGTAAATCCGGAATACTGGTTCAGCACTCGAGTTTACGTGATTTATGAGTGTTCCGCCTTTGGTTATGAGACAGGCAAGGAGAGTGGCCTTGGTTTGACCTGCGAAGCTGAAGCGTGCCGACGAATCGGGATTGATATCTCCTAATAAATGAAACCCCTTTTGTCTACATTTAGCTAACAGCAGCATTTAGCTAACAGCAGCAGCATGTTGCGCTCTTTGATTGCGATTAGCCCTCGTCGATCGCATAATACGTCGCCTTGAGAATTCCAAGGATCGGATCAAAAAGTGAGAGGCTCACTGTACCTTTTTCGAAGGGGTGGATGGGCAACGACTGATCGCAACATGCCGTTGATCAAAAAGCGGACGCGACGAACACGAGTAGGAGATCACACCATTGGTTAAGCCGACAATTGACAGAGCATTCGACGATTGGAAAGAGCGCGAGGCGTTAGCGGAAGCAATGATTCCCCTTATTGGGAAGCTATATCGCCGTAACGTCGTGTTGTACATGCATGGCGTGCCCCTCTTCAACGAGTCGGTGATTGAAATCATGCGCATCCACCGTCGCGTGCGGCAAATTGAAAAAAACGAATTGTCCGAGTTCGAAACGCATCCCATGATCGCAGTGCTCGCCGAATTGGACTTGGCTCCAGCTCACGTTGACATTGGCAAGCTGGCCAGCGCGTTTATGACAGATCCCGAGGGACAGACCCTCGAGGACTATGTGAAATCAGCGTGTGCTGATCTTTTAGGCGCTGAATCCGCAGTAAGCCATCCGCCCCGCGACGTCGTTATTTATGGATTCGGTCGAATTGGGCGGTTGGTCATGAGGCTATTGGTTGAGAAAGCGGGGGGTGGCCAAAACCTCGTTCCCCGTGCAGTGGTTCTGCGGCCGCCTAAAGATCCTGTCAAAGATTTGCACAAACGGGCCAGCTTGATGCGGCGTGATTCCATTCATGGACCGTTTCGGGGCACCATTCGTGTGGATGCTGAACATCAGGCCATCATTTGTAACGGGAACGCGATTCGCTTTATTTACGCCACCGATCCTGGCGCCATCGACTACACGGTATATGGCATCCAAGATGCACTCATTGTCGACAGTACAGGTGCATGGAGGGACATTGATGGTCTCGGACGGCACCTCACCAGTAAGGGCGTGAGCAAGATATTGCTGACGACCTCAGGAAAGGGCGACATGAAAAACATCGTCTCTGGGGTGAACTCGCACACAATCGAAGCGGATGACCAACTGGTTGCTGCGGCGTCGTGCACTACCAATGCGATTGTGCCGGTGCTGAAGGCCATTAATGATCGATTTGGAATTGTCCACGGTCACATGGAGACGGTTCATGCTTACACGGATGATCAGAATCTTCATGACAATACACACTCAAAAGAGCGAAGAGGCCGTAGCGCCCCGCTGAACATGGTGTTAACCGAGTCGAACGCTACGAGCTCGGTTGGAAAGTTATTGCCTGAACTAGCAGGCAAGCTCACGGGTAACTCTATTCGAGTGCCTGTGCCTAACGTTTCCATGGCCATTCTTAACTTAACCGTAGAAGAAGCGACCACCCGAGAAGAGGTCTGCGATTTTTTGCGAGATTGTTCGCTCAATTCCGCGATGCAGCGTCAGATTGATTACACCGAGTCCAGCGAAGTGGTTTCGTCTGATTTCGTGGGCAATCGGCATGCGTGCATCATCGATGGGCACGCAACGATCGTGAACGGCCAACAAATGGTGTTGTACGTTTGGTATGACAACGAATTTGGATACTCCTGTCAGGTGGTACGGTGCGCGCAGAAAATGGCAGGTATTCACTACCCGCTTGTACCCAAGCAGCCAGCCAGCGCGGAGTAGTCCCCGGCCCGTTAATAGGCACAGTAGTAACAGAAAAATGTCTGGTGGATAGCGAGGACCAACGGTCGGTCCCTTCCTCCTAGATTTATGTCACGGCTCCCGTCCTGGGATTGCGGTGAATGTAGACCGCGCTCCCGGCATATCATGGGTCATCTCGCCCGTCATTCAGCGGTCTTCTACGGCACCGGCATGCCCTTCAGCAAGACTTCGCTCGATCATCAGCTCGGTCACGATTGATGGCGTCAATGAATGGACATTTGATGTCCTTCAAAGCGCTAAACATGGCTAGATCTGGCTGCGCGGACTCTCTATAATGGCGGCGGCTTAAAGGGCATGGATGACCGTCAAAAAGAGCGCCACAAGCGTTCCTGCAGGTCCAGCACCCCAGCCAAGCAATGGATAGCAAGTGCCACAGGGCACAGCAGCAGCGGAAGCGAACAACTTCGGTCAGGCCAACACAAAACGAACGGCCGCCGATGGGCTCATGGGAGTGATATGAGAACAATATCCAAAGGTTTAGATTTACCCCTCACTGGCGCCCCCGAACAATCAATCTCTCGCGAATTCTCTTCCTCGCAAGTTGCCATTCTTGGCCGCGATTTCCATGGGCTGAAGCCAACGATGGAAGTCCAGGTGGGCGATCGGGTGATGAAAGGACAGGTCCTTCTGACCGATAAGAAGAACCCCGGCATCAATTACACATCGCCAGCTTCTGGCGAGGTGATAGAGATTAATCGAGGGGCAAAGCGTGCCTTTTTGTCGCTCGTCGTTAAGGTTGACGGAGCGGAATCCATCGATTTTGGCGCCCATGCAGCCGATGCTATCCCAACGCTCGCACGAGAGACGGTCGAGACTAAATTGATCGACTCTGGGGAATGGACGGCACTCAAAACGCGACCGTTTAGCAAAGTCCCTGCAAAAGGGTCTACCCCCCATTCTATTTTTGTGACCGCAACTGATTCGCGGCCCCACGCACCTAATCCCAATGTGGTCATTGATGCTGAAAAAGAAGCGTTCTCTGCGGGCGTGGCAGCGATGAGCCGACTCACGGATGGGTCCGTTTTTGTATGTATGAATGCAATGGGCTCATTTGAGTCAAGCATACCAACGGTTAAAGTCGAGCGCTTCGAAGGCAAGCACCCCGCAGGGCTTGCCGGAACACATATACATTACCTGGATCCAGTAAGTGCCCATAAGACCGTCTGGCAAGTGAATTACCAAGACGTCATCGCGATTGGGCATCTATTTCTATCGGGTCAAATCTACACCCCGCGGGTGGTTTCTCTTGCAGGTCCGATGGTTAATCATCCCTCGCTCGTGAGGGTCGACCGTGGAGCGGATCTTGCGGGGCTCACTGAGGGACAAGTCGCTCACGGTCAGCATCGGTTGATCAGTGGCAGCGTCCTCGATGGGTTCACAGCAGCGGATGCAGAGGCGTATTTGGGCCGATTTCACGCTCAAGTCTCAGTGCTCGAGGAAGGTACTCACCGCGAGTTCCTCCAGTTCGTCATGCCGGGTACAGATAAGTTCTCATTAACGGGATTGTTTGCGTCTTGGGTGCTTGGGAAGAAGTCGTTTGACCTCACCACTAGCACCGGTGGCAGCGACCGTTCGATTATCCCGCTTGGCACGTTTGAAAGGCTGACACCGCTCGACATCTTGCCGACACAACTGCTGCGTTCGTTGGTGGTTGAGGATATTGAAGCGAGCATCGAGCTCGGTTGTCTTGAACTCGATGAGGAAGACGTGGCGCTGTACACGTTTGCCTGCCCTGGCAAGTATGAGTACGGACCGATTCTACGCGCGCTGTTACACAAGATAGAGGTGGAAGGGTAGTAAAAGACAATAGGGGTGCGTAAAGGAATGCGCGCCTCGGCTCAACAAGACAACAACCATCGATAAACAACACCAAAGAAACAACGAAGACTGCAAGAAAGAAGAAAAAAGAAAAAAGAAAAAAATAAAGGCAAAAAACAGAAAGTAGACAGGGTGGGCCCATCACCCAATACACTGATGAGGCCGGCCATCAAGGACGACTGCAAACTATGGCAATGCGAGATTTTTTAGACAAACTCGAACCCAATTTCCACGCCGGAGGTAAGTATGAAAAGTACTACCCCGTGTACGAAATGGTCGACACCATTTTCTATAGCCCTGGTCGGGTGACCCAAGGGGCGTCTCATGTTCGAGACGCGGTGGATATGAAGCGAGTCATGACGACGGTCTGGTGGTGTGCGTTTTTCCCAATGCTGGCGGGGATGTACATCGTTGGCCATAACGCGCTCATCGCGATGGCAGATATGGGCATTAGCGAACTTGAAGGATGGCGGGGAGCGATCGTCGCGTTGCTCGCAGGATATAACCCTGAGAGCATCTGGCACTGCTTCATCTATGGCGCAGTGTTCTATGTTCCCATTTACGCGACCACATTCATCGTTGGCGGGCTATGGGAAGTGCTTTTTGCCGTCAAGCGCGGGCATGAAGTCAACGAGGGATTCTTTGTCACCAGTATCTTATTTAGCCTGACATTGCCGGCAACAATTCCCTTATGGCAGGTTGCGCTAGGGATTAGTTTTGGTGTGGTGATTGGTAAAGAAATCTTTGGTGGCACGGGGAAAAACTTTTTGAACCCAGCGCTCACTGGTCGCGCCTTCTTATATTTTGCTTACCCTGCGCAGATTTCGGGCGACGCGGTTTGGACCGCTGTCGACGGCTATAGTGGTGCAACGGCACTGGGGGTCGCAGCTGCGAGTGGGATGGAAGGGATTGCCC
>Ga0255776_10000440_pt1 | contig 47610 bp, 45 predicted proteins | sample 071ome_19_FD_179974 | JGI IMG/M metagenome (GOLD analysis project Ga0255776, IMG submission 179974) | Coastal salt marsh microbial communities from the Groves Creek Marsh, Skidaway Island, Georgia - 071413AT metaG (version 2) | ecosystem: Environmental > Aquatic > Marine > Intertidal zone >... | reverse complement strand
CTGATCCTAAGATCAATGGAATGCTTGAACAGGAGTTACGACGTCGGGACGCACAGCAGGCAGATATGACGACCCGATACCTTGACGATAATCTGCTCGCCTCAGAGGATCCCGCTCTAGTTTGGCTGAGAGAGTGCATCAATCACGCTGTCATTCAATATATAAAGGAAGCCGGTATTGACTATGCGCTCGATTGGCAACTTCAAGGATGGGGAAACATCAATCGTTTTGGCGACTATCACAACCTGCACAATCATCCTCATGCCTGGCTGTCTGGCACCTATTACGTCCGGGTGCCAAAAGCGCCTGCCGACTTACCGGGGCGAGCGGATCGTGACCCGGGGGCGATTTCCTTCTTCGATCCCAGGCCTCAAGCCAATATGAATGCCATCCGAAAGGATGGGCAGATTGATCCGGAGTTTCGTATCCAACCCGTGGCTGGAGAGATCCTGCTTTGGCCTGCGTTTTTGCACCACTTCGTGCATCCCAATCTGTCTCATGACGAGCGCGTATCGATCTCGTTTAATGTGGTACTGCGGTCGTCCAGCAATCTCCTGCCGGATCAATAAATTCTAAGACCAAGGGTTGGTATACTGCCTACTCGTCCCCGTAGCTCAGTTAGGATAGAGCAATCGCCTCCTAAGTGATCTTGGGCACCGGGTATTGGAAACGATCCCGGTGAATCTGCTCAAACTCGGTGAACCCTCAGCACGCCAGGTGGTGGCAATACCGAGCCAAGCCCGCCATTTGCGGGAAGGTGTAGAGACTTGACGGGCAGCACCTAAAGGCAAACGCCCACCGGTGAAGATAAAGTCCAGACCTCAAACGGACCAGCGAGTCCGGCAGCGAAAGCTGTGGAGGTAAGAAGCGGTAGGTCGCAAGTTCGAATCTTGCCGGGGACGCCAGATTTATACCTCGGACCTTGTGTGCAAGTCTGTGGATAACCTGTTCGTGAGTCGGGGATAAATGCAGATCCCCAACTCGCTCAGGACCCAAGGCGCTTACAGAGAGTACAGAATTGACCCCAGCCGATCAGAAGCCTGACTTTCTGCCCGTTGGCCTGCCTCGCCGAATCGGAGCCATTCTCTACGACATCCTGATCCTTCTAGGTATCGTATTTGCAGCGGCGCTGCCGCTGCCTCTTCTTGACGGCCTGGTCGGTGAACAAAGTTGGGCGCTCTTCGTCAAACGCTTTTATCTTCTGATGGTGATCTTCATTTACTTCGGCGGCTTTTGGTCGCACGGCGGCCAAACCGTCGGCATGAAGGCGTGGCGAATCAAGGTCACCAGCGCTGATGGCAGCTCCGTGACATGGAGTCGAGCCTTGATTCGATTCCTGAGCGGCTTGATTTCCGTGGCAAGTCTCGGGATGGGCTTTTTATGGGCGTTGACGAACCGAGAGCGTGCCGCCTGGCACGATCGGCTCTCATCCACTCATCTGTCTCGCCTGCCGTCAACTGCCGAACCTCATTCAGAAAAAAGAGAGACTGCATGAAACGTTTGCATCTTCCGTTCCTTGGATCCTTTCGCCGTGGGCTTTTTATTCGATTTGTGTTTTCGGTTGGGGGACTTTGGGCCCCTGCCGTCGCTTTAGGTACATCTGCAGCGGCACCAGAACCGGCCACCGGCTGGCAACCAAAGCCCGAGATCACTACGCAGCTCTACATGGCCGTCACTGCACATCCGCTGGCTACGGACGCCGCCACCGCTATCCTGAAAGACGGCGGGAACGCAATGGATGCGGCCATCGCTGCGCAATTTGTACTTAACCTCGTTGAGCCACAATCCTCCGGTATTGGTGGCGGTGCATTTTTGCTCTATTGGGATAGCAAGAACCAAGAGCTACTCACATTCGATGGGCGAGAGACCGCGCCCGTCGCTGCAGACGGTGACTATTTCCGGGACGCGTCAGGTGCACTTCTGAAATGGCAAGAGGCCCGGGCAAGCGCCCGCGCGGTCGGTGTGCCGGGCACCTTACACCTGCTTGAGACCGCCCACCGACGCCTCGGCCAAAAACCATGGGCCAGTCTGATCAATCCCGCGATTGATCTTGCGGAGGGCGGGTTCAAAGTCAGCCCGCGTCTCGCCCAATCCATCGCCGGAGCGCAACCCTTACTCCGGCGCTCGCCCACTACACGGGCGTATTTCTTTACCTCCGACGATGCGCCGTTACCGGCAGGTTACTGGCTAACCAATCCGGCATTTTCGAAAGCACTCAAACAGATTGCGAACGGCGGTGCCGACGCCCTCTACCGCGGTCCGATCGGCCAGGCCATCCTTCAGACGCTGAAAGACGCCAGTACGCTTCCGTCACTCATGAGCGTACAGGATCTTTCTGAATATGAAACCATCATCCGACCTCCGGTCTGCGCGCGCTACCGCGAGAACTCGGTCTGCGGTATGGGACCGCCGAGTTCCGGCGCCCTGACGGTAGGACAAATTCTTGGACTGCTCGATGGTTTCAATCTGAAAGCGATCGGCCCGCAAGCAGAAGGCATCCATCTCATCGCCGAGGCGTCACGACTCGCCTATGCGGATCGGGCACGCTACATGGCCGACGCTGATTTTGTGTCGATCCCTTCTGACGGCTTGCTTGATGCGGGCTATCTTGAACAGCGCCGCGCCCTGATCAAGACGGATCGAAGCATGGGTAAAGCCGAGGCGGGTATTCCGCCAGGGGCGTCGCTCGCCCTCGCGCCAATGAGTCAGCCTGAGGCAGCCGGAACCAGCCACCTCAGTATCGTGGACCAGGAGGGCAATATCGTATCCATGACCACCACGATCGAATCGGGCTTCGGCAGTGGCCTCATGGCCGAGGGTTTTCTCCTAAATAACGAGATGACCGATTTCTCGTTCAAAAGCGAGGTCGATGGCCAATTCATCGCAAATCGTGTGGAGGGAGGCAAGCGACCGCGAAGCTCCATGGCACCGACTATTGTGTTTGATGGCGACGGCAGGCCCGTGCTGGTGGCGGGTTCGCCAGGCGGCAGTCGAATCATCTGCTATGTCGCGAAAACGCTCGTCAGTATTTTGGACTGGCAAATGAGTCCGCAGCAGGCGGTCGAACAGGCCCATTTCTGCAACCGTAACGGTGCGACGGAACTCGAACGTGGGCTCGACTCAGACGCCCTTCGATTGTCTCTAGAAGCGCTCGGCCATGAGGTTCGGGATCGGGAGATGAATAGCGGCCTTCATATTATTCGGCGCCAGCCAGATGGCTCGTTGACGGCAGGTGTCGACCCTAGACGCGAGGGCGTTGCTGCCGGAGAATGACCCTCAGCCTTCCAACGTCTCAATGATGCGAAGATGATGATCGCGTCGATCAAATCGACTCATCTCCTGAAGGCCCGTTGGACTAGTAATATTCACCTCAATCAACATCCCACCAATCACATCAATTCCGGCAAAACGCACGCCGTGATCCACCAGATCCTGCTGCATAAGGGCGCAAATCTGCTTATCGCGCTCGGTTAATTCGCTGGGTTGGGCACTCCCGCCCTGATCGAGGTTGTTTAGCTCAACACCCTCGGCATGGACCCGCAGAATGGCGCCCAACGGCTGGCCATCCAGCAAAAGAATTCGCTTGTCACCCTCGCGGGCTGCCGGCAAATACTCCTGGGCAATCACCCAATGCCGCTCCTGATGAGTGGCCTCAGAAAGCTGCTGCTTGCGCTGCTCTTGAGGAGTATTTTTCTCGAGAAAAATAATACCTTTCCCTCCGTGACCGTCTACCGGTTTTACCGTGATGCGATCCTGATCCTGCAAAAACGCTTCGATCTCGACCTCGCTTCGGGAGACCAGGGTGCGCGGCGTCAACTCCGGATAACGAAGCGCAGCAAGTTTCTCGTTCCAGTCGCGGATAGTCGACGGGCGATTAATTACCTGAACCTGGCTCGGCAGGTAGTCCAGAATCAGCGTGACATACAAATACCGTCGATCGAAAGGAGGATCCTGACGAATCCACACCACGTCCATTGACTCCAGCGCAAGCGTTTGTGTGTCTTTCACCTCAAAAGGCCGCTTTATGTCAGCGAGAACCTCTACCTGACTCGCCATCGCAAAAACGGCGTTGTGTCTTAAAAACAACGCGCCCGGATCAATGTAAAAGACCTCGTGACCACGTGCTCGAGCAGCGAGCATCAAAAAATAGGTCGTATCTTTATGCGCCTTGACCCGATCCAGCGGGTCCATGATAAATGCATGTCTCATGGTGTCAGGATAGCACCAAAGCCCGGGTTCGCATGGGTTTCATGCGCGACGGCGACGCCCTCCTCGACTGCGACGTGGCTCGTCGGGGGTTTGAGTATGATCGTGACTGCACGCCTGTCGGGTTCCAGCCGTAACCGGGCCAAGCCTCTCAACAATTTGATCAATATCGGGTTGCGATCGGGGCGTGTGATTCTCGAGCGCCTCGCGCATGGCCGCCAGATGCGCCGGCGTCGTCCCACAGCAGCCGCCAATAATTCGCGCGCCGGTGTCCCTCGCCAGTCGGGCATACTCCGCCATGAGGTCAGGCGTACCGCTGTACTGGATCTCGCCATCGATAAACTGGGGGATCCCGCAGTTCCCTTTGGCTACCAGAACATCCCTGGTATCGGCCTTATCGTGCATGGCGAGAATAGTGCCGATCAAATCGGCAGCTCCCACCCCACAATTGGCACCATAGGCGCTGAGTCGCGGTACGGTCTCAAGATAGATATCGACGAGCTGGGCCGGAGGCACGCCCATCATCGTGCTGCCGTTGGTGTCGAATGTCATCGTCGCGACAATAGGCAACCCTGCTTCAGCCGCGCCCGCACCGGCTGCCTGGAGCTCCTCTTTGGAGGACATGGTCTCAAGCCAGATGACATCGGCACCCCCCTCGGCCAGCGCCTTGGCTTGCTCGGCAAACGCCGCCGCTGCATCTTGGGCAGACAATGCGCCCACCGGTTCCAGAATCTCGCCCGTCGGGCCTACCGAGCCCGCCACAATCACCGATCGTCCGGCTGCGTCGGCAACCCCTCGAGCCACTTGGGCGGCGGCTCGATTCAACTCCCGGACCCGCTTATCGGCCTGGTGCAGTTTGAGTCGATAAGCAGACCCACCGAAACTGTTAGTTAGGATGATATCGGCGCCCGCATCAACAAACTGCTGATGCAGTAATGCCACTCGGTCCGGATGATCGACGTTCCACAACTCCGGGGCGTCACCCGACTGCAGGCCCATTGCAAAATAATTGGTTCCGGTAGCGCCATCGGCAAGCAACCACTCACGCTCGGCGAGCATCTCTTGAAGCAGATTAGTTGGCATAGCTGTCTCCTGATCACTGAGAGCGCGGTTTTCATCGGGCCCATTGACAGGCGTCGGCCACAAAAAACCCCGCGTCAGCTTGCGCTAGAGCGGGGCCTCACAGACAGCACGCGCTTTAGCAAATTTATAAAGCGCCTGCAAGCTGACAATCAAATCGGCGCATGGAGGATGATAGCAAAAACGACGCGGCTTTGCCTGAATAAAAGCGTATATTTTTCGCAGATCGCCTTCCGAGCTAACTAGAAAATCGACGCCAATGGATCATTCGGATCCACCCCGGGCATGAAGGGCTGCCTTCGATCCCGATTCGTTAACTGATAAATGGCGCCCAACCAATTATTAAAGATGATCTTGCCGGTATCGCCCCACGTATTGTCGACGACAATCTCGGCTTCAGGAAAAGGCGGGCAATCGATTCCGCCACTGCGCGCTTCCTGCGCTTTCGCACGAAATGCGTCGAGCCGGTCTTTCATATCCGCCATGAAGTAGTTCGCCGGGAACGGCGGATAGTCTTCTATCTCCGCCGCAAGATAACGGTTCACTTCGCGCTTGTATTCTTTTAGTAGCGTGAAGCTGTCGTACTCCGGGTGGCCCTGGAAATAAACAAAGCGGATACCGTCCTCGCTTGCCGCAAGATGAACACCTGCCTCCTCGCTTTCTACCAGCACCTGCTGTGATTGGCTGCGCATGGTTGAGGCGGAGATATCGTTCCAGCGCGAATGGGGCACATCAAAACGCGTGTTGATACCGCGCACCAGAGGATGCTCCATGACTACCCGGTGGGGATACACGCCCCAACGCTTTTCCGGCAAAGGCTGCCGACGCACGCCATGAAAATGCTGAAAGGCGCCATGTGTTGCAAGACAGGCGCATAGCGTAGAGGTCACATTTTCTCTTGCCCAATCCAACGTTTCGCACATAGGTTGCCAGAAGGCCTCGTCCGACAATTCCTCGCAAACCGGATTGGCCCCGGTAACAATTAACGCATCGAGACCCTCGGTCTTGAGCTGGTCGAAGTCATGATAGAACGCATCAATATGCGCCCGCGCTTCAGGGCCACGCGCGACGGAGGCCGGCGAAAACGGGTAGACGTAAAACTGGGCGATTCGATTACACCCGCCGATAAGACGGAGAAATTGCCGCTCGGTCGCCTCTAGAGCCGCGTCGGGCATGTTATTCATCAGCCCGATGTGCAGCTCTCTAATATCCTGCGACTCGGCGCGATCACGGGTCAGAACGTCCCCGCCCTCTCGACGAAATCGCTCAAAACTCGGCAAGCCGGAATTGGCAACGATAGGCATGCCTAGCCCAAAGCCTCACAGATCCATTCGATGAATTCAGACTCTCCGTGGATATCATCTATCCGGTCTGCCGGCAGCACAATCCCATATTCTTCAGCAATGGCCTCATAGCGTGGCAGACGATGATCAACGAGCTTTGGAAAAATCCAGCGGAAAAGATCATTAGGGACAATCTCCTCCGGACGGGACATTCCGACTTCAGCAAGATATAGCGGCAACACACGATCGAGAAAATCGCTCTGGTAGTACATCGGCTTAGGATCAGCCATCGATCGCTCAATGATCCGCTCAAGCATCGCCTCGGAGGGTTTCAGATACACGATCAGCGTATCCTCGGCTAACTGTTCCAAAACGCCCGGCTCATCCAGCTCACACAGACTGCCGCCGGCGTCGTTTATGAAATGAGGATATCCGTAAATCTCCCGCGCTTTGCCAATAAAGTCCCGCACATCCAGCATGGCCCGAATCTCTGCATCACGGTGTAGCGCCTGCCGACGTTTGAATTCCTCCACAGACAGGCCACCCAATGCCGGGTCGCCAATCATGCCCAGAAACGCCGACATTGGCCGCAGGTTGTCGACGGTAATGTTATGACAAAGGTAAATGGAGTCCGTCCGCAGCAGGTCCGCAAGAAACGGCGATTTCATCGCCTCCCGTTTAACGTTATCGAGAATCGGCTCGTCAAGATATCGGGTGCCGATCCGATAATCGCCGGAATAATGAAACCAGGTGCGAGGCGACAATCTCGAGGCGAGCGAGGTCTTGCCGGCGCCCGACATGCCCAGCAGGGTGACCGCTTTATTGGACGATCGCCAAAACGCCGAACCACTAAGATTTTTCTGGTACATAAAAATGGTTTTGAGTTAGATCAAAGACGCCAGCGCCCGTCGCAGGGCGGTCGGCACGGGCTGCGGACGCCTGTCAAGCCGATCGACATAAACATGCGTAAATCCTCCCACCGCAGCCGGAGTGGCATCTCCTGCCGCGTAAAGACCCACATCGTAAGTCACACTGGTGGTTCCGATTCGTTGCACCCGCAACCCACAGTTTACTTCCCCTGGGTAAGCCAGCGGCTTGAAAAACTGGCACTCAGATGAGACCACCAGGCCAATCACCTCTCCGTTATGAATATCGAGCGCCTTCCCCTCAATTAGAAACTGATTCACCACAGAATCGATGTACGTAAAGTAGACCGCATTGTTGACATGTCCATAGACATCGTTATCGCCCCAGCGGGTGCTCAGCGTTAGCCAGTAACGATAAATCTCGCGCGCGGTGTCGCGCGGGTGAACTTCATCGTAGTCGGTCAACTCGCGATCCTAACCACCGTGCGCCCCACGACCGAGCCGGTAAGATACGCGTCGAACGCATTGGGCAAATCTTCAAAGTCGATCGTGCGCGGCGCGATCAAGTCAAGATGCGCAGGCTTTAAGTCATCGCCCAGTCTTTGCCATGCACGATGACGCAAGCGAGTCGGCATCTCGATGGAGTTAATTCCCAAAAGCGATACGCCACGGAGGATGAACGGCATCACCGTCGTTTCGAGCTTGATCCCGCTGGCGTTGCCGATAGAGGCAACATTTCCCCAAGGCTGCACCGTACGGGTTAGCCATCCGAGCGTATCGCCGCCGACGTTATCCACGGCACCTCCCCAAAGACCCTTTTCCAGCGGTCGACCACCCATCTCGAGTTCATTTCGATCCAGAAAATCCGATGCGCCGAGCGCTCTTAAGTAGTCATGCTGATCCGATTTACCAGTTAGCGCCACGACGTTGAAGCCTTTTGCAGCAAGCATATCGATCGCAATACTGCCCACACCGCCAGTCGCTCCTGTAACCAACATCGGGCCGTGTCCGGGCGCCTGACCATTTTCCTCAAGTCGAATCATCGCAATCGCCGCGGTAAATCCGGCCGTGCCGATCGCCATTGCATCCCTAAGGCTTAGCCCCTCGGGTAACCGAACCACGCAATCGGCTGGCACGCGGGCGATCTCAGAAAACCCCCCGTCGCGGGTTTCCGACAAGCCACAGCCGCAAACCAATACCTCATCGCCCGCTTTATAGGCATCGCTTTCGCTGGACTCCACCACACCTGAGAAATCGATTCCGCCGTTTAGCTGCTCGGCTCTCAGAATCTTCGCCTTGCCGGTAGCAGCCAGCGCGTCTTTGAAATTGATACCGGAGTAAGCGACGCGAACCACGACCTCCCCTGCCGTGAGTTGGTCAACATCGAGGCTTTCAAAGCCGGTGCTGACACCTTTTTCCTGCTGGTGTATTCTGAATGCCTTAAACGCCATGAGCGGACCTCTCTTGCTTTTTGCGGATGCCCGCATGCTGCCGGGCTAGAAAGCCGGCGATTTTACCGCGGCCGACAGGACGAGGACCAACCCGGCCTAATCGCGGGCATGATCAGAGAAAGTGTCCGCCTCACATCCGGTCGACTAAAAAATAGGGCAAAACCATGCAAGAAGACACGCTGTTCAGCAAAATTGTGAAACGGGAACTTCCGGCCGAGATCGTCTTTCAGGACGAGCGCGTCACCGCCTTTCGCGATATCGCGCCCCAGGCGCCAACCCACATACTCATTGTTCCCAACAAGATTATCCCTACCGTGAATGATGTCTCAGAGGACGATGAAGCCACACTCGGCCATCTTTTCATCGTGGCCCGCCTGATCGCGCAATCGGAAGGCATCGACGAGGACGGGTATCGACTTCTGATTAACTGCGGCCGACACGCCAATCAGGAGGTCTTTCATCTGCATATGCACCTACTTGGGGGGCAACCATTAGGACCCATGCTGACGAAGCGAGACTGATCTTGACTAACCGGCCTTGTTTCGCTCCCGCTCGCGAAGTTCAATACGTCGAATCTTGCCGGTCGTCGTCATCGGTAACTCGTCGATGAATTCGATCTCGCGGGGGTATTCGTAGGCGGCACGTTCCCGCCTAACCCGATCCTGAATATCCTTCTTTAGCGCCTCAGAGGGGACTTCGCCGGGCGCCAATACGATAAAGGCTTTGATGATCTCTCCACGCAGATCGTCGGGGATGCCAATCGCGGCAGCCTGCAGGACCGCGGGATGCTTCAGCATGCTGTCCTCAATCTCGCCCGGCCCAATACGGTGGCCCGCGCTAGAGATCACATCGTCTTTACGTCCCATGAACCAAAGATAACCGTCTTCGTCCCGATAACCGAGATCTCCGGTTGACCACCACGGCCCGATAAACTTGTCTCTTGTCGCCTGCTCGCGCCTCCAGTAACCGAGAAACATGACCGGATCATCTCGATAAGCGCAGAGCTCACCCACTTGGCCTGTTGGCAGGACCTGACCGTGTTCATCGACCGGCTCGACCCGATGACCCGGATACGCTTTGCCCATTGCCCCCGGTTTAACCGCCATGATGGCTGAACAGTTTCCAACGAGATAATTAAATTCCGTTTGGCCCCACATCTCATTTACCTCCACCCGCAACGCATCACGCGCCCACTCAAAGATATGGGCGCCTAAGGATTCACCTGCAGACATCACGCTCCTGAGATTTAGCTTCTGCAAAACACGGCCCGGCGCCTGCCGCAGCATCTTTAGCGCCGTTGGAGGAATAAAAGCCGTCCGGACACGATAGCGCGTCATCAGCGCGCAGGCTTTCTCGGGATCGAACCGTCCGTCATAGCCAACCACCGGTTGACCGTAAAACCACGCTGGGATCAGGCCATCCAGCAGTCCGCCGGTCCACGCCCAATCCGCCGGAGTCCACATCACATCATCCATCTGCGGAAAAAAGTTTTGCGATAGCTCAAAGCCCGGAAGGTTGCCCAGCAGGCATCGATGGGCCAGAACCGCTCCTTTTGGCGGACCGGTGGTGCCGGAGGTGTAAATCACAATAGCAGGGTCATCAGCCAGCGTTTTCGCCTCTACTGGGCCATCGGCGGCTCGACTCAGCAATGGCCAGAAACCACTCAACTGATCATCGCAATTAATAATAAATTCAAGATCCGGTAAATCTCTTTTCAGCTCCGCAAGCTGTTCTGTCGCGGCGGCAGTTGTGATCACCATGCGCGCGCCGCTATCGATCAGCCGGAACTTAAGCGCATCAACCCCAAAGAGAATCGATAGCGGCAAAGACATCGCACCGATCTTCCAGGCCGCCAGGTGTGCAAGGCCGGTTTCGACCCGCTGAGGCAGAAGAATCGCAATTCGATCTCCCCGTGTTACGCCCAAGCCCAGCAGCGCGTGCGCCAATTGATTTGACAAGCGCTGCAGATCGTCAAATGTGTAACCTGATGTATCTCCCCGCTCGCTCTCACACCAAAGCGCCATACGACTCGTGCCATCAGCGTGCCGATCACATACCCAATGGGCCATGTTGAAGGTTTCCGGAATCGACCAGGTAAATTGACGATGAATATCATCAAAATCGCTTTTTAAAGGGTCTATCAGCGTTTTCACTTCAGGCATGTCGAATCTTCCCGGTCCGCCAGTGACAAACGACTCGATTTTAAAAAAGTCACGGTCTGGTAACGGCCGCTAAGGGCTGAAGAAAATCTCACGTGGATTGCCATGAGGTTGAAGCATGTGGCACACGGGATACTTCATCGGGTCGCCCGACTTCCGGGCCTGATTGAAAACCTGTCTTTTCTGTTCGCCCAATACCGCAATGGTCCCATGTCTCGCCGCGGCAAGCACCCGGGGGCTTAGACTAATTCGCTCTATCGGTTCTTCGATGGCGGTGGTCGCTACGACGGTAGCATCGTCTTCAAGATTCTCTCTCCCGCCCGGGAACAGCGACGCAATGTGGCCGTCGGTACCCATGCTGACAAAAACCGAGTCTAGGGGAAACGGAAATGGGGCAAGGCGCCTCTCAAGCGTGGCCAAGGCGTCGGATGGGCAACTATGCGCCGTCTTAAGCGGCGTGAACGCAGCCGGCGTCGCGAAGCCGCTCAATAGCTCCTGGCGAATCAGTGCCTCGTTACTTTGATCGGCCGACGGATCAACCCAACGATCATCGATTAACAGGATATGAATTTTTTTCCAATCAATTTTCATGCTGGTGAGTATTGGGAAAATAGCCTTGGCCGTTTTTCCCCCACACACGCCGAAGGTCGCCTGCTTCCTGGCTTCAATCGCTCCAAGCAGTTGCTCACGAATGGATACGACGATCGCCTGTTCCGCGCTCGCCCGATCAGAAAAGCTTGCGTACGTAATAAGGGATGAGGTCACGATGAATTAAGTCTTCTTAAATCGTGATAGCGTGCCGGTGGCCACAAAAAGCACCGTCGCAATCACAATGATCGTAGGGCCCGCTGGAGAGTCCCAATCGAATGAGGCGGCTAGCCCTGCGCTGACCGAGATCATGCCCATGACAATCGCTATGGCAGCCATACCCTCAGGCGTCCTCGCCAAGGGTCGAGCAGCTGCGGCTGGAATAATCAGCATCGCGGTAATCAACAGGGCGCCAACGATCTTGATCGCGACCGCGACGAGCGTTGCAATGAGCAATACGAGCAGCAGCGCTTCTGTTCGCGCATTAAGTCCTTCAGACACGGCAAGGTCTTCATTGAGGGTCGTCAGGAGCAACCGTCTCCAGCGCCAGCCAAGGATGAGCAGAATGAATGTGGCCCCACTGGCGATCACCAGCAGATCCTTCTGACCTACCGCCAGAATATCCCCAAAAAGGTAGCTCGACAGGTCGACGCGCACGTCCGTCAGGAAGGACACGGAGACCAACCCGAGCGCGAGTGCGCCGTGAGCGGCCACTCCCAGCATCGTATCTGCGGTGTACAGACGACCTGAGAATAATGCCAAAAGGATCGCTACGCCGAGAGCGGCAAATAAAACACCAGCAAAAATCGAAATCGAAAACGCGAGCGAGAGCGTGACGCCGAAAATAGCCGCATGGGCAGTCGCATCTCCAAAATAGGCCATGCGCCGCCAGACCACAAAACAACCCAGGGGACCGGCCGCCACCGCCAGCAGCATTCCACCCAAAAACGCTCGAACGAGGAAGTCGTCAAGCATCGTGTTGGCTCTCCAGGTGATCATGGCGGTGGTCGTGCTCATGTCGATAGAGCGCGAGCGCGCCCTCGGTTCCAAATCCAAAAAGCGCCTGATACTCCGGCGCCGCCGAAACCAGCGTGGGCGTCCCCTGGCAGCAGACGTGCCCATTAAGGCAAATGACATGATCAGAAGAGCGCATCACCACATGCAGATCGTGGCTGACCATGAGCACAGCACAACGTTGCTCGCGTCGAACCTCATCAATTAATCGGTAGAAAGCAGCCACAGCAGGCTGATCCAGACCTTGAGTCGGTTCATCAAGCACCAGAAGATCTGGCTGGATCAGTAACGCATGCGCCAGCAACGCCCTTTGAAATTCCCCGCCGGACAAATTCGCCATCTGCTGATCCAAAAGCGGAAAGATTCCCACCCGCTCCGCTATGCGTTTTCGCTCAGCGGTCGACGCGAACCCGGATAGCGCGAGCCAACGCGACACCGTCATCGGCATCGCCCTCTCAATGGCGAGTCGTTGAGGCACATATCCAATGCGAAGCCCCGCCTCCCGCATGACCGCGCCCCGGGTCGGTGTCTGCGCCCCAATCAAGACCTTAAGCAACGTGGTTTTTCCGGAGCCGTTTGGCCCCACCAAAGTCACAATTTCACCTCGACCAATCGACAAATCGACGTTAGTCAGGATTTGTTTTGCGCCGATCTGCACCGACACCCCTTGGGTAGCGATCAGCGTCATGCCTTGTCCTGCTGACATTCCGAACAAAGGCCCTCTAATTCGATGACGGTGTTACGAATATCGAAACCGATCTCCCGAGCGGTTTGATCAAAAACCGATCGCTTGGTCTGCGCCGTGGTCTCCGCAACGCGCTGACAATGCCCGCAGATCATGAATACCGGGGAGTGTCCAGAATCCGCGTGTGTACAGGCGACAAATGCGTTTAGTTTTTCGATTCGATGGGCTAGGCCATTGACGACGAGAAAGTCGAGCGCACGATAAGCCACGGGTGGCTGTGAACGAAACCCGGCCAAGGCCAACTGATCCAGCACATCGTAGGCGCCGAGCGGTACGTGGGATTGCGTGAGGAGCTCCAGGACTTTTGCACGTACCGGCGTGAGCCGTAAACCACGGCTTGAGCAAATGTCGCGCGCGCTTTGAATCATCGTCTTCGCACAATCCGAATGATCGTGATCGGAGAAGGCCGGATTCGGATTAGTGCGTCTCATCTTGTGCTAAACACGCAAACTCAGGTCTTGGCGAGCAACCATCATAAAAATGATACCGTTAGATCATGGCCTTTGCAGGCATTCGCTGACTCGCTCGACGATATTCGAGAGCAGTTGTGGATAAAGACCAGGCCCTGGGATCAACCCGACGCCTTCCGGATCAATCATGCCTATTCGGATCGACTGTGATGCAAACACGCTGTCGATCAGACTTCGGTCAAATTGGGGTTCAGACAAAACACAGCTGACCTTTCCGGTTTCGACCAGTGTGCGCAGGGCCTTTAGACGTTTCGGACTAGGCGTGGACGCATCCGCCGGGAGCATTGCGCCTTGGGCAGAAAATCCGAATCGCCGTTCCCAATACTGATAGGCGTCATGGAACACAATGAATCCGTCTCTTTTTAGGTCAATGACCCGATGGGCCAGTTGATCCATCAGATCCGATATCTCGTCGGCGCCCTTTTTTGCATTTTCGCGATAACGCGTCGCGTTGGCAGGGTCCGCCCTAGCCAGCACCTCCCCAATCAAGATCAACCATTTACGAGCGTTGACGGGATCGAGCCACATATGGGGATCGACGGCATCGTCTGCGTCACCATGCGAGTGTCCATGACCGTTGCCATGCGGATGCTCGTGCCCGTCCTCAGATTCATCTTCGTGCGAGAGCGCTAGTGTTCGATAGGGCCAAATCACCACGCCCGGAGCGGATGAGAGGTTCACCTTATCCGCCCTCGGGGACAGAACCGGCAGGCGGCCTTCCAGCCACGGCGTCAGTCCAGCCCCCACAAAGAAAACAAGGTTCGCCTGCTGCAGGACCGACGCATCGGAAGGTCGTAACGCGTAGTGATGCGGCGACGTCCCGGGAGGGACGAGCACGGCTGGCTCACCAAGGCCATCCATCACGCGCCAGACGAGCGACTGAACAGGCGCAATATCCGTGACGACGCGTAGCCCGACCTCACCAAAAACGGGGCCGGGAACGAATATCAGCAGGGATCCATAAACGGTGGCCAAAACGCTAAGAGGCCGCTTGAGTCTCTTTAGACTCCACGTATTCATGGCAACAGGGTCTCCCCTATTAGACGAAATAATATTATGTTATATCATAACATTTATAGAAGAATCGTCAACACTCCACAAAAAATGCATCCATGCATGTGAGAATGCGCGAAACCGTCAGAGTGCCGCTCGGGTGCTCTGATCTTCTCGACCGACACCACATCACACGGAGCGACCCCATGTCCCTTGAAGGAAAAAAAGCGCCGGCATTCACACTTACGGATCAAACCGGGAACAAGGTTCGCCTGGCTGAATTCACTGGTCAGTGGGTCGTGCTGTATTTTTATCCTAAGGATGACACCCCAGGCTGTACGATCGAAGCGCAGGATTTCACTAAGGATCTGAAGAAATTTGGAGCCTTAGGGGCTACGGTGTTTGGCTGCAGTCCAGATTCTGTCGAGTCCCATCAAAAATTCATCGCCAAGTACAAACTGAAAGTGGGCCTTCTGTGTGACCCGGACCATAAGGTCATGAGCAAATACGGCGCTTGGGGCGAGAAGAATATGTACGGAAAGATTACCCAGGGCGTCATCCGTTCGACCGTATTGATTGACCCCAAGGGTAAGGTCGCAAAACACTGGCAGCGCGTCTCAGCAAAAGGGCACGCGGAAGCGGTCCAAAAGGTGTTGAAAGAGCTGCAGGCCTGACTGGACTAACGGGTCCGCAAAAAGACGGGAGCCGTTCTTACCAATAGCGTAGCGCGTCCGCATAAACCTCACGAAGGTCCTGCAGGGTCACGGGCCTTGGCGATACGGATAGCAGGCGCTGCTGAGCGCCAGCGGCCTCGGCAAGCGCGCTAACATCCGTCTCATTAAACCCCACGCCCGATATGCCGTTGGGTACGCCGGTCGCCTGCATCATCTGCTCGATCTGGCCAGCCAAAATCTCTCCGGCCTCGCTCTTTGCAGATCCGTTCAGGTTTGCCCCCAATAGCCCTGCCCCCTCCAGATGCCTATCCGGGCAACCCGCAGCGGTAAACCGATAGGCCGCCGGTGCATTCACGATGACGGACATCCCGTGTGGACAGATCGGTTCTGAATCAGGATAGCCCACCGGTTGGTAGTCACGCACGCGACCGGATACCGGATAGGACATGGCGTGGGGTAAGTGGCAACCCGCGTTGCCAAAACCAATTCCGGCAAGGGTCGCGGTAAACATCATGCCATGACGGGCCTCATGATCGGACGCATCATTTACGGCACGCACTAAGAATCGTCCTGCGAGCCGCAGCGCCTCGCGACAAAGGATATCGCTAAACGGGTTTGCCCCTTGCGTCATCGGCCGTCCGCTTATATCAACCGGCGCCGGTCGGTCGGAGAATGGTTTCGCAGTTAATGCCTCGAGCGCGTGGCTGATTGCATCAAACCCGGTCGCCGCCATGACCGTAGCGGGCAGCGACGCAGTCCAGCGGGGATCGACGATCGCCCGATCGGGCAACATATAACGAGACGCAATACCCGTCTTTGACTCCATTGACAGAAGATCGAAAACCGCAATGCCGGTCGCCTCGCTACCCGTCCCAGCCGTGGTCGGGCACGCAATATGCGGGCGAAGGGGTCCCGGCACTGTGCGCCCGCCACCGATGGGCGCGTTCACATAATCCATAAAGTCGGCCGGCCAACTGCTGTAAAGGTTGGCCGCCTTACACGTATCCATCACCGATCCACCACCAATCGATATGAAGCCATCCACCTTTTCCCTGACGGCAAAATCGGTAGCGGCTCTGAACGAAGCGTCAGTCGGCTCGACTCGGACTGACTCGTAGATCGTTACATCGATCCCCTGCTCAGACAGAGCATGGACAGCATCGTCAAAGAGCGGCAGGTGACGAACGTGCGCATCGGTAAAAATTGCTGCACGCCGCATCCCAAGCGAAGCGGCTTCCTGACCCAACTCTTTGATAACGCCGTCGCCATAACGCAGGCGACTCACGTCCGCTGAAAAGACGTTCTCAAAACCGGGTTCAAATTGATAGTAATGACAACAACCCATTGAAGCTCCGATGCTCAGGGGCACTACACCTTCTGCGATTTCTCCAGCGCCTGATCGATGTCCCAGAGGATGTCGTCAAGCGTTTCCAATCCCACTGACATCCGCACCATGTCTGGCGTCACTCCTGCCCGCAGTTGTTCGTCCTCGTTTAGCTGACGATGCGTTGTTGAGGCAGGATGAATAACCAGCGTTTTGGCGTCGCCCACGTTTGCCAAATGACTTAGAAATTGAGCGCTCTCTATAAACTTAATCCCAGCAGCCTCACCCCCTTTTATACCGAAGGTGAGCACCCCGCCCGCCCCTCGCGGCAGATATTTGCGCGCTAAGGCATGGTAGGGGTTGTCTTCGAGTCCCGCGTATTTCACCCAGGAGATGGCCGGGTGGGCCTGAAGATGTTGGGCCACTTGCAGCGTATTGGAGCAGTGCCGATCCATGCGTAGCGGAAGCGTCTCTAGGCCTTGAATAAACAGAAATGCGCTGAGTGGGCTCATCGTCGGGCCGAGGGTTCGAAGGGTTTCCATCCGCGCTTTGGTGATGAATCCGAAATCGCCAAATGTTTCGTAGAAGCGGATTCCGTGATAACCCTTAGAAGGCTCGGTCAAACCCGGGAACTTTCCGTTATCCCAATTAAATTTACCTGACTCAACGATCGCTCCCCCAATGGATGTCCCGTGCCCGCCAATCCATTTGGTCACAGAGTGCACAACGATATCAGCACCAAACTCAAACGGCCTGCAGAGATATGGCGTACCGAATGTGTTGTCCATCACTAGGGGGACACCCGCATCATGCGCGATATCCGCGACAGCGGCGATATCAAAAACATTATTCAACGGATTGCCAATCGTTTCGCCATAGACCGCTTTCGTTGCAGGAGTTATGGCGCGGGCAAAATTTTCAGGATCATCCGGATCGACAAAGATGGTATTGATGCCCATCCGGCGAAACGTGTAATCGAATTGTGAGTAGGTTCCCCCGTATAAGGTACGCGAGGCAACGAGATCATCGCCCGCCTCCAGCAGCGTTAAGAGTGCCACCATTTGAGCGGCCATGCCGGAACCCACAACCAAGCCCGCGCGCCCACCTTCCAGTGTCGCCAAACGTTCCTCAAGAATCGCATTGGTGGGATTCATCATCCTTGAATAAACGTTGCCGAACGTCTGCAGATTAAAAAGACTCGCCGCATGATCCGTACTGTCGAACACATAAGAGGTGGTCTGATAGATCGGCGTCGCCCGCGATGCGGTAGCCGCATCAGGCAATTGCCCCGCATGCAGGCAAAGGGTCTCGAATCCGAACTCTCGATCAGCCATGACTACCTCCTTAATAGACAAGCCACTTCGGGCGTTTGGCTGAGATGACGTTTGTCGTCACGCCGAATAAACCCAATCCGCCGAGAAGTCGACCGTGCTCGATCTTCACGCAACGATCAGCGACCACATCCAGGCCCCCCGAGTGCGCTATCCGTGCTGCATCGTCATTAACGACTCCCAACTGGAGCCAGAACACTTTCGCCCCAATACCCACCGCGCTTTCAGCCAAAGGCGGTGTAGCCTCGGGACGCTGAAACACGTCAACCATGTCGACCGCGATGTCCGAGGGGATCGCCTCAAGGGTGGGGTAGCACGTTTCGCCGAGAACCGTTTCGTAGTTGGGATTCACCGGAATAATCCGATATCCGTGATCCTGCATGTATTTTGCGGCGAAGAAGCTGGGCCGCCACCAATTCGCTGAGAGACCCACCACGGCAATAATTTTGGATTGGACGAGAACGCGACGGATCTCGTCGATTTCATTGATCATAAAAGTCGGACCCCTCTCAAGCGAAGGTTTTACTCATATAGGGTCAGTGTATTGCCTAATCGCGGATGAGTACAAGATCGACCGGTACCGGCTGGGTCAGATCATCCAACACAGGACATCCGCTGTTAACGCTGAGTTTTAAGCGCTGCAGATCGTCATCAGTGGCGCTACTTCGAATTCGGATTTCTCCTGTAATCTTTGAGAAACCCGCGCGCGTATTTTCGTTCAATCGAAAAAATCCTCTTGCATCAGAGTGCCCAGTAACGCTGACCGAAACGCTTTCCAGAGGAATACCAAGCGCATCGGCATGAAGTCGATAGGTTACTTCATGACAGGCTGCTAGAGCTGCAAGAACGTACTCGCTCGGACGAGGACCCTTATCGAACCCACCCATCCCTTTGTGCTGATCAACAATCACCTCAAAGTCTCGAACTTTGACACGACTCATAAATCCTTCGACCAGTTCGCTATCAGCCTTCACGGTAACGATCGCCTTCTCCGGATTATCCAAGAGGAGCTCACGCTTTTTATCCCATATCGCTTTAAAGTTTTTTTCTGTCACCCTTGTAAACACTGCCGTATTGAAAACACCGAGTCATTATGAGATGTCCAGGGTCGCTTCGTGAAGACGCGACCCGGGGCCCCGCAACATCTCTGGCGACCTAATTGGTTAAATCTTCGCTTGAATCACGTTTCATCCAACCAGTGGGAAAAAGTGGGCCATTGCCCATTTTTAAAAAAATAGATCAATAATTGAGCGTTGTTTCCTAGAAATTTGGTTCATGCAGGTTAAAAAATTATTGTGGGATATATCCGTCAAAGTGCATGGTTTTTTTTAGCTAAGAAATTTTTTTACATTGAGCGGTAAATTAACTATCGTTAGCGCATCACTTCGCCGCCGATGAGCGTCGCCCCAAAGCCCCTAAATGGATCAGCCGTCACTTCAATCTCAGGATTTATTGCTCTCAGAAGACGTTTGGGCACTACTGAACGATATTGAGCACTACTGCCTAATCAATAAGCTTGCCGAATCAACCTTCGGCAGACGCGCGGTCAATGATGGCAAGCTCTGCCAACGACTGCGCGAAGGCAAGGGCATAACGTTAAAAACAATCAAGAAGATCCGATCCTTCATGCATCCGATGGGTCAAGGGATCAGCAATGTCGCCGCTCCAGAGACCAACGCCGGGGGAAGGCCCTCGCTACCTTCCCCATCCCCGAGATCGCTCAGCCAGCCTTCATCTGGAGGGCGACCGTTTCGGTTTTACGATAACCGCCAGAAGTACCTCGGGTTTGTTAACACCACGGATGAGAAGTGGAAAGTCGCAGAGCGAGCGGCTCATGAGCTCTCCCATATTCAGCCCTCACCTCCGGCACTCAGGATATTTGATGCCGGCGTCGGCGATGGATCGGTACTGAGTCATCTGCTGCGTTCAACACACCAGAAATTCCCAACCATTCCTTTGTTCGTCGTCGGCAAAGAAATCAGTCTCGAGGATGTTCGGCTATGTCTTGAAAATCTGCCTGATCGCTTCGCGGAGCACCCTGCGAGCGTCATATGCATTACGAATTTGCTCTACAGTGAAGCGCCCTGGCTGATGCCTGGGAACATCTCTTCGGCCGCCGCACTGAATTGGCACGAGATCGCGCTGCATGGCTCGTCTGCACAGGCTTATGGCGAGCAACTGCGCGCTATTGATGACCTTCTGGTTGATGGATGGGAGGTCAAAGTGAGCGAGAAAACCGGTAATCCGCGTTACGTCAGGCCATCCGTTCTGGTTATCTTCCGGGAGGACAATCGCTTTCTTCTGGACTCCGTAATCCCCAGACGCGGTCAGGTATCCGGAGACTACGACCTCATTTTGGCCGCCCAACCGTGGCGGGCTCGAATGGGCGCCAACTTTAAGGTCGACAAAGTGCTCGCGCCCCTGGTGCGAAGCCTGCGTCCCGGAGGTCGTTTGCTCGCCGTGCAATCCTCAGGCCGGGACCCCGGCATGGAACTGATTCACTCGATCTGGCCCGATGAAAGGCCATTCCAAGTGGATCGGCACGAGCTCATCAAAACACTAAAAGTGAAACTCGGGCGAGCCGCGGCCAATTACAACTTCAACTCCGGCTCGGACAGCAAGTCTTTACTCACTTATCAGATGAAAACCCTGCCGAACGAGATCGCCGAGAGCATCGGCACCTCCACCCTGTTTGCTGCATGGAACGCTTGCACTTATGTCGCTCAGATCGAAGACGGTCGCCTCCAAGAAGCGGTCATGTCAGGTGCTTATCTCGAGGCCACCCAAAAAATTCTCCATAAACATAAAGGCATCTGGTTTCACGACGAAACGTTTGTGATTTCCCGTCGTCGAAATTCCCTGACGCACCACAGCTCGGTAAACGGTGCCTAGGAACATGCTCATTGCTTACACGTCATAACGCCCAATACCCAGAGACGATCATGAAAGACCATTATTACTTCGACAATGCCGCCACCACGCTTCCAAAGCCTGAGGCGGTCTATCAATTCATGGACCAATTCTTTCGAAGCCACGGCGTAAACCCCGGTCGTTCAGGGCACGAATTAGCGGTCGAGGCTGAGACCATGATCGTCCAAACCCGACGACTGCTGGGTCAGTTCTTCGGATTCGCAGGCGATCCCGGCAGGGTGACGTTTTCTCAGAACGCCACGGATTCTATGAATGCCGCTCTGGGCGGAATCCTTAACCCCGGCGATCATCTAGTTATTACTCGAATGGAACACAACTGCGTGCTTCGACCGGCGAATCATTTCGAACGCGATCAAGACGTCGAAGTGACTCGAGTAACCGCGGATGGTCAGGGGTATGTCGATCCCGATGAAATACGCAAAAGCATAAAACCGAATACCAAAGCCGTCGTTATCAATCATGCATCGAACGTCACGGGATCTCTTCAAGATGCGTTCGCTATAGGAAAGTTGGTAAATGAAACGGATGCACTGTTTATTCTTGATTCCTGCCAAACCGCGGGCGTCGTGCCGATTGCGATGGATGAATGGGGTGTCGATGTCCTCGTATACACCGGCCACAAGGGGCTGTTCGGACCAATGGGCATCGGCGGAATGATTGTTGGCGAGGGCGTCGAGATTCGACCCCCTCGGGTGGGTGGCACGGGGGTCAACTCAATCTCTCCCTTTCAGCCCGATGAGTATCCCTATCGCCTTGAAACCGGCACCCATTGCCTTCCTGGAATAGCCGGCTTGAATGCGGCACAAAAGTGGTTCGCTGAACTCGGCAAGTCCCATGGCGCGCCGGACGACGCCACTCATCAGCAGGCATGCGGATTCGCACTTGCCCACATTCATGAAACCGAAAGCGCAGTCGCCAACCGGTTGCTTGAGGCCTTTAACGCCTTGGAGGGGGTCAAGACCTACGGTCCTCAGGCGGGTCAACCTCGGGTCTCAACCCTATCCATCAACATCCGTGATCTCCCCGCCGATCAAGTTGGAACCATGCTTGATGCTGACCATGCGGTTTGTGTTCGGCCTGGACTTCACTGCGCGCCAGATGTTCACGAACTTCTGGGAACCGTATCCCAAAAAGGCACCGTCCGCTTTGCCCCAGGGTATTTCACCGACGAGGAAGATATCCATCAAGCGATTGCCGCCGTCGAGGATCTAGCGAGCGCTTAAATGCCGATGCTGACATCTAACCCACAAGCACTTCTCTTTCAAAACGTTTGGCTTTAACGGACTCCAAAAAGGACTCGTCATGAAATCAGTCGATAGCGTCGTTGACCTCGTAGGCGGTACGCCGCTCGTGCGCCTCAATAATATTGTGGAACCAGACATGGCAACCGTTTACGCGAAAATGGAAAACCTTAATCCGTCGGGCTCGGTTAAAGATCGAATGGCGATCAATATGGTAAACCGGGCCGAAGAAGCTGGCCTGCTTAAACCCGGCGGTACGATTGTCGAGAGCACATCCGGGAATACAGGCTTGGGTCTTGCTATGGCGGCGGCCGCCCGAGGTTACCGATGCGTGTTTACGATTCCGGACAAGATGAGCCAGGAAAAAATCGACATGCTTAAGGCCTACGGAGCGGAGGTTATCGTAACCGCCACCGAACTGGATCATCATCATCCTGACAGTTACGTCGAAGTAGCAAAACGGATTGCCCGGGAAACGCCTGGGGCGTTTTACACAGATCAATATTCCAATCCGCACAACCCGGAAGCCCATTACCTCACTACGGGGCCTGAAATCTGGGAGGCGACAGACGGGAAGATCGATTCGTTCGTTGCGGGCCTGGGGACGGGCGGCACGATTTCTGGAACGGGCAAATATTTAAAGGAAAAAGCGGCCGAGGCCGGCCGAACCGTTCGCATTGTCGGGCCGGACCCGTTCGGCAGTATTTACAAGGAGGCGCACGAAAAAGGCGAATGGAGCACGCCATCACTTTATCGCGTCGAAGGAATTGGCCATGATTTTATGGTCGATACCCTGGACCTCGGCGTGGTTGATGAGGTGATCAATGTCTCCGACCGGGACTCCTTTTTGATGGCGCGTCGACTGGCCCGGCAGGAGGGGATTCTTTCAGGAGGATCAACCGGGACCGTTTTTTATGGCGCGTTGCAGGAAGCCCGACGATTGGGACCGGGAAAAATCGTCGTCGCCATTGTCTGTGATTCCGGGGATCGCTACATCAGCAAATGCTTCAACGACGAGTGGATGAGAGATATGGGCTACTTCTCTCCCGAAGCAACCTTGGGCAGCGTCCAAGAGCTTATCGCGGAACGTGCTCAAAACGTCACCTTTGCCGATCCCAGCGAGACGCTTCGTGACGTCATTGCGCGAATGGCCCTCACAGGTATTTCCCAGATGCCTGTGGCATCGGGTCAGGGGGATATCCGGATGATTGAAGAGCTCGATATCCTCAGAGCCGTCGCCAGCAACGAGCACGGCCTGGAGGACAGTGTACGGGACGTCGCACGACCCTTGCAGGGCAAGGTTAGTCTGAACGATAAACTTTCCCAAGTGCAGGCGATCTTTGAAGAAAATAATGTCGCTGTCGTTGTCCACGACGGCGAAGTTAGAGGCATTATCAACAAGATAGATCTTCTAGAATTCATCAACAAGAAAAGTCGATCTGGCGATTAGCCCACATCGGCACCCTATTATCTGGAGAAGCCCCCTTGAAATTTGATACAAAAGTTGTGCGCGCCGGTATTAACCCGGACCCCACCACCGGCTCCATCCTGCCACCTATTTATGAGACGGCAACCTATGTCTTGCCAGAGGTGGGGCGCGACCGCGGCTTTGACTACACCCGATCGTCGAACCCAACCCGACAGGTGCTCGAAGAAAACCTGGCTGCTATCGAGAGCGGTGACTATGCGATTAGCTTTGCCAGTGGCATGGCGGCGGTGGATGCGTGCTTTAAGCTATTTACGGCGGGCGATCATATTGTTTGCGGGGACGACGTTTATGGTGGCGTCACACGATTGCTGGACAACGTGATCGTGCAGCAGGGCCTTAGCGTGAGCTACGTCGACACCACTAACGTAGAAGCAGTAAAAGCCGCCATCACTCCAAAAACAAAAATCCTTTGGATCGAGACCCCAACCAACCCGCTGTTAAAAGTCAGCGATCTTGAGGCGATGGTCAAAATCGCTAAGGACGCGGGTATTTTGCTCGGCGTCGATGCGACGTTTGCAACCCCTGTCTTTCTTCGCCCGCTGGAGTTCGGCGCTGATATCGTGATGCACAGCACCACCAAATACCTTGCCGGACACAATCAGATTATCGGTGGCGTGCTGATCACGAACCACGAGTACATCTTCCAGAAGATGAAATACATTCAGAAGACGATCGGCGCTGTGTCGAGTCCGTTTGATTGCTGGCTGAATTTAAGCGGACTAAAAACCCTTCACCTTCGAATGAAGCGCCACGAAGAATCCGCTTTACAGGTCGCTGAGTTTCTCGAGAGGCATTCCAAAATCGAGCGCGTCCTCTATCCTGGTTTGGCGTCTCATCCTCAGCATGCCATTGCGAAAGCCCAAATGTCCGGATTCAGCGGCATGATCACCTTTGAACTTACCGGCGGCACCGAAGCCGGCAAAAGACTAATGAATAACGTCCGCCTTTGTGGGCTGGCAGAGAGTCTGGGCAGCGTCGAAACCATGATTACCCATCCGGCCAGCATGACTCATGTGGACGTACCGGTCGAAGACCGGCGCAAACGCGGATTGACGGACGGATTGGTTCGATTGTCCGTCGGCATCGAGGATGTCGAAGACATCATTGCAGACCTCGAATCCGCTCTCGAGAAGGCTTAGCGTTCCATCGACCCCTCGTGGCGAGAAAGAAGCTTCCCAAAAGCCGTCAGGATAAAAGTCGGGCGCAATAGCGCCCGACAAACGCCACCGATGGCTTATTTTGGGATCTGACCTCGACCCGCAACTCAAGGTCAGCTCGGCGGTCGCGTTGTAACTGCTCCAGGAATCGGGCCACCTCACCGGGTTCGGGTCTGAAGCACCGACTTGTGATCGGGTTATCGTTGCAGGGTCGCAGGTAGTCGATAGTGCTATGAATCACCGCAATGTCGGGATAGAGCTCTGCTTCTTTGCAGATGAGCGACGTCATCGTCCATCCTGACAGTGTGCTTAGCGTAGCCAGGGTCCCCGCGAAAGCCGTTCGTTTATCGTTGAGGTTTGCTTCAAGCGAAGCACACAACGTGACCCCCTCTGGTAGCACTTCCCCAGGCGTAAGCTGCATATGACCTGTCATCGGGACATGAGCTCTCAGGTAATCGACAAGTTCGTGAAGTATTTGGGCATCAGACATCGGTTCGTCCTAACGGGAACATCTGGCCGCTGCTCATTACGCCGAGGACATTCTCGTCTCCCCGGATCGGCTGGGCGATCTCGACCAGCTCGTAAAAAACGGCTCGACTGATTAACGCGTCCAACCCCTCACGGATCGTCACATAGGGCGCGGGCTCACTTGTGCCGCCCTTTTCCACCACCTTGATCGGATGATCGGGGCCGGCAATTACCACGTCCTCTACATTGGTACGAAAGACAAGGCGCTGATCGGGGCCTGGATTTGTCTGCTCCAGCTCAACCGCCACAAACGGGGCATCGTCGACCTGGATGCGCAGTTTCTCGGAGGGGGAGATCAAAAAAAACTCGTCTGCCTCTTTAATGAGGACTCGCGAGAGAACCTGAACCAGTCTAGGGCGCAGGATGGGTGATCCGAGATAAAGCCAGTCACCGGCGCGCGTTATGCGGAGATCAAAATCACGGGCATCGCCGGGTTGCCACCTGTGCAGCGGCGGACGCTTTTCATGCTGCATCTCGACCGCCAACGCCTCGAGTCGACTCAGGCCACGGGTATCGCTATCGCTCAGGAGACTATCCCCTTTACCGGCCGAGGTCGACCGGTCGCATCGATCGCGACAAACGTGAACAAGCCTTCCGTTACCCGCTCTTCAGTTTGGTCATGGCGACGACGCACCCAAGTCTCGACCTTGACCGCAATAGAGGTCGTACCGATGCGCTCTGTCGTGCAGTAGCAGCTGACCTGATCTCCTATCTGAACCGGTCGATGAAACGTCATGCCGTCGACGGCCACTGTCGTTACCCGCCCACCGGCGATCGCAAACGCGTAGGTTCCGCCCGCAAGATCCATCTGCGACATGATCCAGCCGCCAAAGATATCTCCATTGGGATTGGCGTCCGAAGGCATGGCAATTGTTCGAACCGAGGGAATACCGCTTGGTGCAGGCATTATGATTTGGCCTCTCTCGGAAGGCGGCCCATCGCGTAAAACTCATCGTTCGGCCGCATGCCGATCAGATTCGCCATTCGGTTCGATAGCGCGAAAAAGGCTGCGATCGCGCCAATATCCCAGATATCCTCGTCATCAAATCCGTGTGCGTGAAGGTTTTCAAAATCGGCATCGTCCACGGTAGCCGACTCTCTGGCTATCTTGTCGGCAAACGCCAACATGGCTTTCTGTCGATCCGAAATATCTGCCTTTCTGAAATTAATCGCTACCTGATCGGCGACCAGTGGATCGCGCGCATAGATTCGCAAGATCGCACCGTGGGCCACAACGCAATACTGGCAATGGTTCGCTCCGGACGTCGACACCACAATCATCTCTTTTTCTGCTTTTGACAGTCCGCCCTCCCGAAGCATCAGCGCATCGTGATAATCAAAAAACGCCCGGCACTCGGCAGGACGATGCGCAAGAGTGAGAAACACATTGGGCACAAATCCGGCCTTTTCCTGCACGGCCAGGATGCGATCTTTCAGATCTTCTGGAAGGTCTTCCAGCGAAGGGACAGGGTAACGGCTGATTGGCTTTTGGCTCATAAACGCGCTCTCTCTATGTGTCGTACTTTATTCGCGCCTATTATCGATATGCACTTACTCAGACAATGTCGCGAAGGGTGTTCTGGGATATTAGCCGGCCTGCCGAGCGTTTCTCGACCTAATCGACGGTCGTTCTTGCTTGAATTATCCCGCTGGACATTATCGAGTCGATCTTTAATGCGGCGCGCAAATCACGACGCGGCTCTTGCCAGCGAAAGCGGATGGAATTTCGAACAATATCCTCATCTAAGACCTTTAACTCATCGACGATAGGTGACCAGTGCACCAAGGCATCACCGCTTCGTTTAAAAATCGCTTCGAGGTCATCCAGTTCTGAAAATTGAGCATCGTCGATGCGTTCTATCATTTGCTTTACCGCGGATGGAAAGTCCTGCCCCGCGTCATCTGGCACGCCCGTGCGTTCTGCGATGTGGGTTACTGCGGATTGCATTAATTGGCGAACTTTTTTATTTTCCGGATGTGCCTCAAAAATTAAGCGGCCCGTGTAAACAGCAAGATCCGACACACACGCGCACCAAATCTGCCACTTCGCAATATTGATGGATTGGAGAAACTGCTCATCCTCGAACAGGGCTGGAAATCGCGTCCCCGCACGGGTCTTGAGGTATCCGAAGAGCGAGGTCTGACTAACGAGACTGGATCGGCCGTCGATAAAGTCAACCAAAGCGTCGAGATCCTCTATGGGTCCGAGTCTTTTCCTCGGGCGCAGAAAATGCGACTTCAGTGCTCCCCATACCTCAGAGAACCTTTCAGAAAGGCTTTTTCGTTGCGCTTTAATCACAGTCGATATTTTCACAGGTTTGTCGACACTAACGGCTATGTTACATTTTGTAACAACGGAACACACCCGCTGAAAGGGTCTAAATGGAGCGCATTTTTCTCGTATTCGGACTCGGGGGGTTGCTTCTGATCTCACCCATTGTCGGTTGGTGGCTTCGACCGGAACTTCCTTGGTTCCTGCCCTATCTGGTTTGGCTTCTGATCATTGCCCTCATCCCGTGGGCCCATAAGCGGATCGACAACCGGTGACAATCTCTGCCGAAGGCCTGTTTTTTTGCAGTCTTTTATACTTCCTTGCCCTCTTTGCAGTGGCCTTCGCCGCTGAGCGGCGCTGGCTCCCCCCGGCGGTTGCTCGACATCCTCTCACCTATATCCTGTCTCTGGGCGTGTACGCGACCACTTGGAGTTTCTACGGCAGTGTGGGTTTTGCGCAATCGAACGGTTTCCTATTTCTTGCGGTCTATCTGGGTCTGACCCTCGCTTTTGTCCTGACACCGATACTAATGAGCCCAATCCTTCGGCTCGTGCGCGAGTATCAGTTAACCTCGGTCGCCGATTTATTTGCCTTTCGATTCAGAAGCCAGACCGCTGGAATCCTCGTGACACTATTCACGCTGGCAGGCGCACTACCTTACATCTCGCTGCAGATTCGCGCTGTTACTGAGTCCGCACGGCTGCTGAATCCGCAAATCGCGCCGGACGCCCTATCCTTTGGGTTCTGCATCATTATTGTGCTCTTCAGCATCCTTTTCGGCACCCGCCGGATATCGCCCCGCGAAAAGCATGAAGGTCTTGTGGTCGCGATTGCTTTCGAATCGATCATCAAGCTACTTGCCCTTCTTCTGGTAGCTGGCTTTGCAATCGTAAGTATCTTTGACGGGTTTGACGGGATGCAGCAGTGGCTTAACGCCAACCCGCAAGCGCTTCAACGCATGACCTCCCAAGCCCAGCAAGGCCCGTGGGTCAGTATCTTGGTGCTTTCATTTGCGGCCGCTTTCTTACTGCCCCGACAGTTCCACATGCTCTTTACGGAGAACATCTCTCCCCAGGGTTTACGAAGCGCTGCGTGGGGATTTCCCCTTTTAATGCTGCTCATGAATCTGGCCATACCTATTGTGCTCTGGGCTGCCGCCAAGTCCGAGTTAAGCATTCCCGCTGATTATTTTGTAATCGGCCTCGCACAGAAGAGCGGTTCGGCAGTGTTTGCGGGCTTTGTCTTTCTCGGCGGGGTGTCGGCTGCTAGCGCGATGATTATTGTCAGCACACTTGCTCTTGCCGGGATGACCGTGAACCATCTGATTCTCCCCGCGATGGGTACACCCAAACCAAGGATGAGCTTCTATCGCTGGTTGCAATGGGGGCGCCGGATCATCATCGCCCTGTTGGTGCTTGCCGGCTATACATTCTTTCGTGCTTTTGAAACCGATGAGGAGCTCGTCCAGCTTGGCTTGATCTCATTTGTTGCCATCGCGCAATTTCTACCCGGGGTTATTGGCACCTTGTTCTGGCCCGGCGCCAATCGATTTGGATTTATTGCCGGGCTGACCGGTGGCGCACTGACCTGGTTTGCGGTTCTGATCCTGCCTCTCATTACTCGTTTAGGGGCATTGGATATCGAGCTGCCGCCAACACTGTGGGAACTTGCCGGGCAGGATAAATGGGCCTTTTCAACGCTGGCAACGCTTTCCGTGAACGGATTACTTTTCGTGCTGTTTTCTGTCATCACTCGCCAAAGCACCGCGGAGCGGGAGGCAGCGGCACTCTGCGCTCAGGAGCTGATGGCGCCGTATCGAAGTCAGGTACGTCTCGGCTCACCAAAAGAATTTGTACCGGCGCTTGCGAATGCCCTTGGCACGGAAACCGCTGAATTCGAAGTGCGCCGCGCTCAGCGTGATCTAAAAATTCGTGACGAGGAGACAGACAGACGCGTCTTGGGTCGACTTCGAGAGCGCATTGAGCGTAACTTATCAGGGCTTATAGGACCCCACTCTGCTCGCGACGTCGTGAATATCCGTTTGCCGGTTGATACGGAGTCCTTAGTGCCAGAAGCCGAACGCATGCGATCAATGGAAGAGACGCTGGAAGCATCTCGTAGTCGTTTGAGAGGCCTGGCGGCTCAACTGGATGCATTACGCCGCTACCATCGTCAGGTGCTGGAGGAGCTTCCGGTGGGGGTCTGCTCCGTAAGTCCAGACGGCGAAATCACCAGCTGGAATCGGGTGATGGAAAGCGTGTCTGGAATCGCAAAAAACGACGCGCTCGGTGCGCCGCCAAGCGCTCTCACGATGCCCTGGTCGGATCTCATTAATCGATTCCTTGCGGGTACAGAAACCCATATCCACAAACAGATGGTAGCCCTTGAGAACGAAACCCGATGGTTCAGCTTGTCCAAAGCCGCAATGAAAGGTCCGGGCCCGGATAGCGAACATCGCGGCGGCCTTGGCACGAGCGTGCTTTTTCATGACGTAACGGAAGTCCACCGCATGGAGGATCAGTTAGCGCATAGCGAGCGCCTTGCCTCGATCGGAAGATTTGCTTCGGGCGTGGCTCACGAAATCGGTAATCCTGTTACGGGGATCGCAAGTCTCGCGCAGAACCTGGAGGCTGAGATAACTGATCCTGAGATTAATTCAGAAATTCAAAGCATTCTCGAGCAAACCTACCGCATCAATAACATTGTTCAAACCCTTGTCAATTTCTCCCGGCGTGGAGAGTCCGATCTGCTACAAAAGCATCGGTTCCCGTTGCGTGCCTGTCTTGAGGAAGCCGGCGAATTGGTGCGCATGTCGCATCGCGGCAAAGATATTGATCTCGCCATCGAATGCGCGACCGGCGTTGACATACAGGGTGATCGCCAGCGCATATCACAGGTTTTTGTAAATATTCTGAGCAACGCTTATGACGCCAGCGACGCGGGGGATCTGATAAGAATCATCGCCTCAGCAGCAGCTGATCACACAGAGATTACGGTCCGCGATTTTGGTCACGGCATGAGCGAAGAAATCAGCGAGCGAATTTTTGAACCGTTCATGACCACAAAGCAGCCAGGTGAAGGCACAGGACTGGGTATGGCATTAACGTACGGGATCATTCGTGACCACGGTGGATCGATAGAAGTTGAGAGCGCTCCAGGTGCCGGCACGGAAGTACGGATCACGTTTCCGGTGTCGGACAAATAAATTATGGAACACATCTTAATCATCGAGGACGAAGCGGTCATCCGCAAAGCCCTCGCGAAGTTGCTCAAACGATCGGGTTACTCGGTTTCGGAGGCAGGCTCGGTCCTCGAAAGCGAGCAACAGTTCAGTCTGGACTCCTTTGATCTGATCATTGCTGATCTTCGGTTGCCCGGCGGACTCGGGACCGAAGTCATCGAGAAGTGTGCGGGCACGCCTGTTTTGATCATGACGAGTTACGCAAGCATCAGTTCGGCGGTTGATGCCATGAAAGCGGGCGCTGCCGACTACATCTCAAAACCTTTTAACCACGATGAGATTCTGGTCGTGATTGACCGACTCATCCGCCAAAACCTGCTCTTTCGTCAGAACCAGGCGTTGCGACGTGATATTCAACGCGAGTATCCGGCCAGCGGTATGGTGGGCTCCTCACAGGCAATGCAGCAGGTGCTCTCGATTATCCAAAAAGTGGCTAAAACCCGGTCCACGGTGTTGATCTGTGGCGAATCCGGAACCGGCAAAGAACTTGTTGCGAGAGCCATACATGATCAGGGCGAGCGCAAGAATGCGCCACTCGTGATTATGAACTGCGCCGCAATCCCCGATAGCCTCATCGAATCGGAGCTGTTCGGCTTCGAGAAAGGGGCATTCACCGGGGCCGACAAATCAACCCCGGGCCTCATTGAGAGCGCCGATGGAGGCACCCTCTTTCTGGATGAGGTTGCCGAGCTGTCTCCACCCGCCCAGGCGGGACTGCTTCGCGTCATTCAAGAGGGGGAATCACGAAGGCTGGGCTCGAGTCACACAAAAACAGTCGACGTGCGCGTGCTCGCAGCCACACATCGAAACCTTGACGAGCGTGTGCGCAAAGGATTATTCCGCGAAGACCTTATGTATCGCCTAAAAGTGGTTGAAATCGACCTTCCCCCCTTACGGGATCGTCAAGAAGATCTACCTGCACTTGCGGACCACCTACTGGATCGAATCAGCGCCAAACTCAATCGACGGTCTCTGGCGTTCTCCGCGGAGGCGTTGCAGAAGATCCTAAAACATGACTGGCCCGGCAACGTACGGGAACTGGAAAACGCGATTGAACGAGCGGTAATTCTTTCTGATGGTGATACCTTGTCAGCGGATCAACTCACGCTTTCCTCCATGAAAACCACATCGCAAGAGGCTGACGCGCCCTTGACTCCAAAAGGATCTCTCGACGATTACTTTGTGGAGTTTGTCGTCAAGAACGAATCAACTCTCAATGAGACCGAACTGGCTAAGAGTCTTGGCATCAGCCGCAAGACCCTTTGGGAGCGAAGACAAAAATTCGGCATTCCACGGAACATTTCCTCTTCGCAAGCCAAGAAATAAGCGCTTCTCATCGGCGTTACCCCACACTAGAGTGTTACCTTACGTAACACTCTTTTCGAATCTGAGAAGAACTAGATCTCAGAATGTAAATAAATAATCCTGTTTTCAAGCGATTTTCAATCTTCGGATAACTGGCACGTATCTTGCTTAAAGAATAGCAACGCGCCAAAGGATGGGCGCGGAGGCTTAACCAAAACTGCAGTTGGAGGCTAAAAATGGATCAATCAACACGTGAATCCCATTGGGCCAAGACAAAGGGGTTGATGATTACGACCCTGATTATCTGGTTCATATTTTCGTACCTTGTTCACTGGTTTGCTGACAGCCTGAACAACGTGACGTTCATCGGATTCCCCCTCGGGTATTACATGGCGGCACAGGGTTCCCTCATCGTTTTTGTGGTGCTGATTTTCTGGTTCGCCAGACGACAACATTCGATCGATGTGGAGCATGGCGTGGCAGAAGACGAATAGCCAGCAACCATCAGAACTAAGGAGAAACTTACATGTCTGTAATTAAAGGTGACTTTATAGACAACCTACCCAAAGTCTACGGGCTTTATACGGGCGGGTTTGTTGTCTTCATCCTGCTGATGGCGATTCTTGAGCAGGCTGGAGTCAGCGCCGATACGATCGGCATCTTGTTCGTAGCATTCACCGTTCTCATTTATGCGGGTATTGGTTGGTTATCCCGTACGATGCAGGTCGATGCGTATTACGTTGCAGGACGTCAGGTACCGGCCTTATTTAACGGAATGGCGACAGCAGCCGACTGGATGTCCGGTGCGTCGTTCGTGGCGATGGCCGGTGGCATCTACTTTGGCGGCCACGGTTACGTGGCGTTCGTCGTCGGTTGGACCGGCGGTTATGTGCTGGTGGCCTCGCTGATGGCGCCGTATCTGCGCAAGTTTGGCTGTTACACCGTGCCGGACTTTATCGGTACACGTTACGGCGGCAACCTTGCACGCTTTCTGGCCGTTCTGGTTCTGGTCATCGCATCGTTTACGTATGTGACGGCACAGATCAATGCGACAGGAACGATCGCTTCGCGGGCGCTTCAAATCCCGTTTGAAGTCGGAGTGTGGTTCGGCCTGCTCGGCATTCTGCTTTGCTCCATGCTTGGTGGTATGCGCGCGGTAACCTGGACCCAGGTGGCCCAGTACATCGTGCTCATCATTGCCTATGTGGTCCCGGTAATCTGGATGTCCAACAAGCAAGGCTTCGGTCTGATCCCGCAGTTTGTCTACGGTGATGCCATCATGCGAATTACGGAACTCGAAACCCTTCACGGGGTCGGAACCGCTCCCGCTGAGAAGATCGCTGGGCTGGCCGTGCTGACGAAGGCTCATTCGGTGGCGGGCTCGACGTTTGCAGCCAAATGGCAGTTCGCTACCCTGGTGCTTTGCATGATGGCCGGTACGGCTTCACTGCCCCACATTCTGATGCGCTACTTCACTACGCCTAGCGTAAAAGCGGCTCGTCAGTCGGTAGCATGGTCTCTGCTCTTCATCTTCCTCCTGTACTTCACCGCCCCGGCGCTGGCGACATTTACCAAACTGCAGCTGCTTGATCCTAATCTTGCAACCAGCATCATTGGTAAATCGATCGCTGAAGTGAACGCGATGGAGTGGATACAGAAATGGAGCGCGGTCAAGTTCCTGGCCATTTCGGACGCAAACGGCGATGGTATCCTGCAAATCAATGAGTTCTTCATGCGTGGCGACATCGTCGTGCTGGCGACTCCAGAAATTGCGGGGCTGCCCTACGTCATCTCCGGCCTTGTAGCCGCAGGTGGTATGGCGGCTGCCATGTCGACCGCCGACGGACTGCTGTTGGCGATCGCCAATGCGCTGTCGCATGATCTGTACTACAAGATCATCGATCCGAAAGCCGACACCAAGCATCGCCTGATCGTCGCTCGAGTGCTGCTCATCTTCATCGGTGCCGCAGGTGCCTTTGTGGCAAGCTTGAAGCTTACGAGCATTCTCGGTGCAGTGGCGTGGGCCTTTGACTTTGCCATGTCAGGCTTGTTCTTCCCGCTGGTGCTCGGCATCTGGTGGAAGCGAGCCAACCGAGCCGGCGCGATTGCAGGTATGTTCTTCGGCCTATTGGCTGGAACGCTATACCTCTACGCGGTGCGCTGGGGTGGCATGGAGCCATGGCTCTATATTGACCACCTACGCTTCGGCATCATCGGGGCGGGCGTAAGCCTCGTCGCCATGATCGTCGTGAGCCTGGCAACAGCTGAGCCGGATGCAGAAACCCAACGCATGGTGGATGAAGTCCGCGTGCCGAAGGGCAAGACCATTCTGGATTCGACCCACTAAGGTCAATCACGTAGACTGAAGACCGGGGCGAGACAAGTTCTCGCCCCGGTTTTTTTTCGCCCAAAGGAGATAGACCAATGACCGAAGCATTTCCCGTCTGGGTCATCGCGCTCGATTATCTGATGGGAGCCATCATGTGGACCCTGATTGGCCGCTTCGGAATGTCGATATTTCTTCGCGAGGACACTAATTTCTTCTTCGCAAAGTTCTTCATAAAGGTAACCAACCCGCTGTTACACCTCTTTAACCCCATCACGCCTGCGTTCTTGCTTCGTCCACTGGTGCCGCTTTATATCGCGTGGTTTTTTTACATGATTCGCTTTTATCTCATGCCGTGGCTACTCGGCTATTCGGTCATGGGTATGCTCTCGTTTCCGCTAGAGACCGAGTTCGCGGCCGGCGTGGCCGCAATCATTCAAGACATTGTGAACGCTTTTTAAGCTGCTCGGCAGCCGCAAGCGAACGATAGATTACGGTCAATAGCCCAACTCAGCAGGGCAAAACTGATCAAAAAGCGGGGTCGGTCCTTAAGCTTGTTAGTGGCCGATCAAGTACAAAACCTTTGCGTCCAGAAACGCATTGCCCCGGCACAAAGGCCGGGGCAATGCGTTAACGCTGGTACAAAAAGCGAACAGTCCTTCCTACTGCAGAGTGACCTCAGCTTTCGGCTTGTCGTAGAGGACACACCTTAGGGCGGACAGCAACCGTTCAACATTCTCTAGACGGCACGAATGCCCCATGAGACCAATCCGCCAGACTTTTCCAGCAAGCGGGCCGAGACCCGCGCCGATTTCTATGTTGTCATCGTGAAGAAGCCTTGCTCGAACCGCCGCCTCATCAATTCCCTCTGGCACTTTGACCACATTAAGCTGGCCCAACCGAACAGCGCGATCCTCGACTAACATGCTTAGTCCCATTTCGTGAAGACCCTCTACGAGCCGCTCAGCAGTGTGGCGGTGACGTTCCCATGCTTTTTCAAGTCCTTCCTGATGCACTAAGCGCAGAGATTCAGCCAGCGCAAAGATGCTGTTAACGGGGGCCGTATGGTGATAGGACCTTTTACTTCCCTCGGACCAATAGCCATTGATTAGACCGAGATCATGGAACCACGTGCTTACTGGCGTTTTACGCGCGCTGATTTTCTCAAGCGCTTTCTCACCGATGGTGACTGGAGCAATCCCGGCTACGCTCGAAAGACATTTTTGGGCGCCAGAATAAACGGCATCCAGACCCCACTCATCGACATACAGTGGCGAGCCCGCTAGCGATGTGACCGTGTCCGCGATGGTTAAACAACCGTACTGGCGCGATATGCTTGCGAGTGTTCTTGCATCGGAGAGGGCTCCGGTTGAGGTCTCCGCGTGCACGAACGCGACAACCTTGGTATCCGGATTTTTCTTAAGCGCGTCTTCCAGTTTCTGAGGGTCAACAGGACGACCCCATTCATCATCAATAGTCACGATATTGGCACTGAGCCGGCTGGCCATTTCGAACATGCGCTGCCCAAACACCCCGTTACGCGCCACGATGATTTTGTCGCCAGCCTCCAGAAGGTTTGTGAAACAGGTCTCCATACCCGCTGATCCGGGACCCGACACGGGAAAACTCAAGCGGTTCTCTGTCTGGAACACGTACCGAAGCAATACCTTGACCTCATCCATCAGCTCAATGAAAGCGGGATCGAGATGGCTAATCGCGGGTTGAGCCAAAGCCGTCAGCACGCGCGGGTTAAGTTCCGAAGGCCCTGGACCCATGAGCGTTCGGACAGGAAGCTTTTTTACCGGCAAATTGAGGACATTTTCCATGGGTTATTCCCCGCTATAAGAATTTTTCGTGCGCAGAGAATAGGGAATCTAGTCTGCGCCCATGAGCGCAATTTCTGATCCAGTTGATCAATAAAGCCTTATGCTGCGTAGGTAAATCCCTTGATTCGCCTGACTCCAGAAAGGGCATGCAGCAGCCCAAATGGGGTCATAAAAGAAACCAGCGCTTGGCCGACCCGGATCGCCATGAACTGCTCTGATGCGTAGGCAGGTGAAATTCGCGAACAATTAACGCGCTCTGATTAAAAATCTAAGAACTTCGGCAAAACAGGCCACTAATCATGACCCTTTCACGACGAACGTTTCTTAAATCGACAGCCGTCTTTGCGCAACTGGGTTGGCTTCCGATGACTGCGAGAAGCGCCACCCAAAGTCCGTATCAACTGGTTGCCGATAAAGCACAGAAGCGTTTCATCACGAGCGTTGATTCTGTAGACGCCGAGGTTTGGGCCTACAACGGCTCCGTGCCCGGACCTGTTTTACGATACCGAAAAGGCGATACCCTGTCTGTGGAGTTTCTTAATCTTCTGGATGAAGGGTCGACAATCCACTGGCACGGCATACGCAATCTCTTTGCCATGGACGGGGTGGCGGGCCTCACGCAAGCGCCGGTGGCTCCGGGTGAAAAATTTCAGTACCAGTTCCCACTTGCCGATGCGGGAACCTATTGGTACCACTCCCATACGAAAGCCTGGTCTCAGGTTGCACGGGGTCTGTATGGCCCATTAATCGTCGAGGATGACTCCGATCCTCTCGTGGATCATGATCTGGTTCTAATGATCGATGACTGGCGTCTTACCGAGTCCGGCCAGATCGATGAGCGGTCGTTTGGCTCGTTACATGACTGGAGTCATGGGGGGCGGCTTGGGAACTGGCTCACCGTCAATGGTCGATCAAAGCCCATCCTCACGGTAGGGTCTCAGTCCCGACTTAGGCTGCGCATCATCAATGCGGCCAATGCTCGAGTCTTTGGCCTGCAACTGCCGCTATCAGGCCAGCTGATTGCCCAAGACGGATCCCCCTGCCCCATTACCGAGGTGGATTACGTTGAGTTGGGACCTGCCCAACGTGCCGATCTCATCATCGACATCGGGTCTGAAGCGGTCACACTTGTCGAGACGCTTAACGGAAACCCAATTACCGCGGCGACCCTGGAACCGGTTGATCCAATCCAGGCAAAGGTAGAGAAAACCAGCCTCAGTGAGCCCCGACTCAAACCGGCGCCGACCCAGGTCGACAAAACCATTGCTATTCGAATGCAAGGCGGCGCGATGGGCAACCTGACTGAGGCCATGTATGACGGGCAGGTCTACCCGCTCAGGTCCCTCGCAATGGACCATAGAAAACTCTGGGCATTTAACGGATCCGTCCCGAAAGATTTTGAAAAGCTGGCAAGTGTCAACCGGGGAGAGGTCGTCGCACTCGAAATCTGGAACGACACAGGATGGTCTCATGCGATGCATCTGCACGGTCACCACTTTTGGATTAAAAACGAAGCTGGATTGATCGAGCCCGGTCAACGAGATACCTATCTTTTTGCCCGTGGCGAAAAAGCCAGTCTTATTTTTGAGGCGGATAACCCGGGGCTATGGCTGTTTCACTGTCATATGTTTGAACACCACGCGGCCGGAATGGGCGCAGTGATTGAGGTGAGTTAGCTTTTATCTCTGAGGCCTATGCACGAACACTTAGTTTGCAGGTGAGTTATGAGAATCTCAGGCATATCCACGCAGTCCCGAGAAGATAAGAAGAGGCTTGGGCTTCGGTCTATCGGAACCAGTCTCTTTGGAGCGCGAGTAGCGCTGGCGTTCGTCCTGACTCTGGCGGTATTTCTTTTTGGGGCAACGCCCCTTCAGGCGGACGAAATCGGGCTACGGCCAGTGGGTTCGTCGCTGCAGATTATTGCCCCACCCCCTGCGCCTACTATTCGCCTCTACTATGATCTTGAAGCTGTCGTTGCCCAGGGCAAGACTGTTTATCGGTCCCACTGTGCGGCCTGCCACGGAATCCACCTTGAGGGTCAGCCCAACTGGCACTTGCGCGACGCGCAAGGATACTTACCGGCCCCTCCCCACGATCAAACGGGTCACACGTGGCATCATCGAGATCAGCTCCTATTTGACCTGACAAAGTACGGACCCGCACATATCACCGGGGATGACTATAAAACCCGGATGCCTGCATTTGAAGCGATCTTATCGGACGATGACATTATCGCAGTACTCTCTTACATCAAATCGACCTGGCCGGACGAAGTGATTCGGATACATAACGAGCAGATCAATCGGGACTAGCGTTGAGCGCCTGCACGCGCAAAAGGTCCATCAACAACCCGGCGCTTGGAGCCTCACTCAGGACGATCGCTCCACCTGCAGATACAGCATTTCTGTAGCAAGGGTGGCTGCTGCCAAAGCCGTCGTTTCGGCATGATCGTAAGACGGCGCCACTTCAACAATATCCATTCCCACGATATCGAGCCCCTTCAGGCCGCGAATAATTTGTAACGCGGTATTACTGGAAACACCCCCTGCCACAGGCGTACCGGTGCCCGGTGCAAATGCAGGGTCAAGGCAATCGATATCAAAACTCAAATAAACCTTTCGTTGGCCCACTCGCTCGCGAATGCTGCTAACAGTCTCCCCGATGGGCTGGTTGTTCACGGTGTCCGCGTCGAGAACCTTAAATAGATGCTTCTCGTAGTCATACTCGGTGCGGATACCAATCTGGATAGATGCCGCTGGGTCAATTAAGCCCTCCTCGGGCGCCCGATGGAACATTGTTCCATGGTCGTACTCTCCACCCCACTGATACGTATCGGTGTGGGCGTCGAAATGGATAAGCGCCATTTGGCCATAGACCGCGTGATGGGCGCGGAGCAGAGGCAGCGTGATGAAGTGATCGCCACCGAGGCTCAACAGCACTTTGCCTGAGCCAATCACCTCCGCCGCTCGATCCTGAAGCGCACTACAAAACGCAGCGCTGTCTCCAGGAGTGAAGATCAGATCGCCGCAATCGATCAGGCGGAGGTGATCCGCCAGTGCGTAGGTCCACGGCCAGCGTGCCTCCTCCCAGCGCAAGTTGCCCGACGCCTGGCGAATCGCCGCGGGCCCACTTCGTGTACCCGAACGGCCAGTCGTTCCAAGATCATAAGGCACGCCCAACACCGCCACGTCGGCAGGCGCCCCTTTTCGCTCACGTCCTACCGGCGCACCAAGAAAACCAAAAAGGTTGGCGTAAAGGGAAACATCATCCTCAAGATCAAGATCAAAATCACTCATCATGCACTCCGCCTATCGGAATCTATGGATTGGGATGTAAAAATTAGTCGAGCGGCCGGAGGTCGTCGATCACCTTACCATCATTCGCAAGGCTGCCGGAATCGACAATCTGTACTTCTGCGCGCAGCTTGCACACGTCCCGAACGCTGTCCGCCACGGCATCAGAAAGCGAATGGGTTCCGCTTGATCCTGCCCGCAGCTCAATCTTGAGCGTCATCACATCAGCGTTATCCACGCGCGTCACCTCAAGACGAGCCCGATGGATCTCGTTGTGTCGCGAAGCGACCGCAGCAATTTGCGCGGGGTGAACGAACATCCCGCGCACCTTTGTGGTTTGGTCGGCTCGTCCCATCCAGCCACGAATTCTTGGGCCGGTGCGACCGCAGGGGCTTGACCCCTCCATCATCATGGAAAGGTCGCCAGTCGCAAAGCGAATCAAGGGATAGCCTGGTTTCAGAGGCGTCACAAGGATCTCACCCACCTCTCCTGTTTCCACTGGATCGCCAGTCCCGGGTCGCACGATCTCAAGCAGAATATCCTCATCAAGGATGAGCCCTTCTTTTGCTTGTGACTCATAAGCGATCAGGCCAACGTCCGCGGTGGCATACGCCTGCAGCACGTCGACCCCTTTGCCACTTAACTCCTGCCTTAAGGGCCCGGGCAGCGCCTCGCCCGATACCAGTCCTTTTGCAAGGCTTGAGACATCGCCACTCATCTCGCCCGCCTTGTCGAGAAGAATCTTTAGAAACGATGGTGTTCCCACATAAAACCTGGGGCGAAGGTGTGCTATCGCCTGCACCTGAAGCTCAGTCTGGCCCACTCCCGCGGGAAATACCGTACAGCCCAGGGCGTGCGCTCCTCCTTCGAGCATGAAGCCAGCCGGGGTAAAGTGATACGAAAAGGTGTTGTAGACCAGATCACCTGCTCGACATCCTGCGGCATATAGCGAGCGGGCGGTACGCCAGAAGTCCTCCCCACGGGCTTGCGGCTCGAAGATAGCACCCGGTGATGCAAATATTCTCGGTAAGGCCGCTCCCGAAAGATCGGTGTATCCACCGAGGGGCGGATGCGCGGCCTGCGCTGTAGCCATCTCCGATTTACGGGTGACCGGTAACATTGCAAGCGTTTGCCGATCGATGATTTTCTCCGGCTCGACATGCTTGAGCATCTCGGCATAGGCCGGAACATTTTCCCTCGCGTGGCGTAGCTGCGCTCGGAGCATCGCAAACTGATTGGCTTCTCGCTCATCGGCGGAGCGTGTTTCCAAAGCGTCAAAGAAATCGTTCATAACGTAACAGGAGAATCAAGGTTAACGCCGTGCGAGACAGCGCATAACGGACTTATAAGACAGGGAAAGCGGCTTAACTCAGCCAACGCTTACGACGACGATAGGCTTTTACGTTCCTGAAGCTCTTTCGACTTTCCCCACTGACGCCGAGATAAAACTCTTTAACATCCTCATTTTCGGCAAGCGAACTCGCATCACCATCCATGACCACGCGTCCGTTTTCTAGGATATAGCCGTAGGTGGCATACCGAAGCGCCATCGTGGTGTTCTGTTCGGCAAGCAAGAAGGTGACGCCCTCATCGGTATTCAAGCGTTTGACGATCTCAAAAATCTCTTCGACTAACTGTGGGGCAAGACCCATTGACGGCTCATCGAGCAAAATCACCTCTGGTTTTGCCATCAGCGCCCGACCGACGGCCACCATCTGTTGCTCTCCCCCAGACGTATAACCCGCTTGACTGGTGCGGCGCTCCTTAAGGCGTGGGAAGTACTGATAGACAAGTTCAAGATCATCAGCGATCGCCTTGCGTCCATCGGTCCGGGTATAGGCACCGGTCATCAGGTTCTCTTCGACCGTCAAATGCTCGAAACAGTGTCGTCCCTCCATAACCTGAATCACGCCACGTCGAACCAGCTCGTTCGGTGTCAGGCTGTGGACGTTCTCCCCTTTGAAGGTGATCGAGCCCTTTGTCACATCACCGCGCTCGGCCCCCAACAGGTTCGATATCGCCTTCAGCGTGGTAGATTTGCCGGCGCCGTTGGCGCCGAGCAAGGCCACGATCCCTCGCTCGGGAACTTCGAGAGATACTCCCTTGAGTACCAGAATCACGTGGTCATAGATGACCTCGATGTTGTTGACCGCCAGCAGGGGCTGACTCTCTGGTTGCATTACTGCGCTCAAGGAAGATCTCCCGTCGTTACCCTATTTGCATCAACGCTTAGCTGCAGGTGCGCGGCGTGACGTTATTCTCTTTGGCGTAGGCCATCGAGTCTTCTTCAATCAATGGTCCGGTGATGTCACGAAGCGGCTCATAGAACTTAGAGACCATGTTCCACTTTTTGGCTTTGGCATCCCATTGCTGTACGGCAACGCGACCCGGACCCTCATGGTTTTCGCAAGTGATCTTGATGCCGTAGGTAAAGCCTTTCAAGCCAAGCTCTGCAAGACGTGCTTCGCTCACCTCAAGGCTTTCAAAACCATCACGCACCATCGCTGGAGTCACTTCCTTGGTGCCGTGGATCTTCATCGCGTTTCGGATGGCTTCGACCTGCCACATCGCCGCGACAAGACCGCGGTTGTAGAGCACTTCGCCAATACGATCTCGATCGCCAGAGCCTTTGCCAGCATCGTAAACATGCTTACGGATCGCATCATGCAGGGGGAAGTCTCCACCCGCCGCATGGAACGTACCTGACAGGTAACCATCGGCCGCGTCGCCGGCCGGCAGCACATCGTTCTCAGAGCCAGACCACCAGACACCGATGAATCGATTCATCGGGAAGCGGATGGACGCGGCCTCTTTGACAGCCACCTGATTCATCACACCCCAACCCCACATCAGTACCCAGTCCGGACGCTCTTTACGAATCTGCAGCCAGGTCGCTTTTTGCTCTTGCCCAGGATGGTCAACAGGAAGGCCCTTGTATTCAAAACCGTATTTTGCGGCGAGCGATTCCAGCGTACGGATAGGCTCTTTCCCATAAGCGGAGTTGTGATACACGAGATGGATCTTTTTGCCCTTCAGGTTACCCATGCCACCTTCTTGATCCGCGATGTACTGCACTAGCGCGGTAGCCTGACTCCAATATGTTGCCGGGAAGTTGAAGACCCAGGGAAACACTTTTCCGTTTGCAGCCGAGGTTCGCCCGTAACCCATGGAAAAAATCGGAATTTCATCCACGGAGGACTTCGGTATCAGCTGATAGGTAATACCCGTAGAGAACGGCTGTACCATCAGCGCGCGTGACGGCGGCGTGTTCTTGATATTCTCATAGCACTCAACACCTTTTGCGGTGTTATAGCCTGTTTCGCAGGTCGCTAGCTTGATCTTGACGCCTTCCACACCGCCGTCACGCTCATTAAGAAGCGTAAAGTAATCGGTCATGGCATTCGCGAGTGGAATACCGTTCGGCGCATACGGCCCGGTTCGGTACTCCAATGCCGGAATGACAAGCTCATAGGCCTGAGCGCTGGTTGCCACCGTCGGCAATGTCAGCACGGCTGCCACTGCAGCGCCAGTAAGTTTTCTAAGATTCATCAATGACCTCCTCTTAGTTTATGGTGGATACAACAAGTTGCTGCTCCGTCGTTTGCCCGCTGACGACCATCGCCCTAATGCGGGAACGGCCAAAGCCGCAGTTTCTCCTTGGCGATTTGCCACAGTCGGGCTAACCCGTGCGGCTCGACGATAAGGAAAAAGATAATCAAAACTCCCATCAATAATATTTCGACATGGCCCGCCGTACCGGACGCCATGCCCATCCCGCCGACCATCACGTTTTTTAGCAGGATGGGGACGAGCACGATAAACGCTGCCCCCAAGAAGGAACCCAGTACGCTCCCAAGGCCGCCAATGATTATGATGAACAGCACGTAAAAGGAGCGATTGATATCAAATGCCTCAACCGGCTCCACCGCGCCAAGGTAGATCGAGAAGTAAAGCGCTCCTGCTACACCGATATAAAAAGAACTCACCGCAAACGCTGTCAACTTGGCCATCAATGGTCTGATTCCAATAAGTTCCGCAGCAATATCCATATCACGAATCGCCATCCAGGCCCGACCAATCCGCCCGCGGACAATATTTTTCGCAGCGAGCGCCATCACAATCACGATGGATAGCGTGAATAAATACTTAGCCGCTGATCCCGCCTCGGGTCCGGTTACGAGGACACCGAAAAACTCGATAGGCCGGACCGTAATCATGCCCGTTGGGCTGTAGTCATAAAACCAGCCCACCTTATTGAACATCCAAACAAGAAAGAACTGCGCGGCGAGTGTCGCGACCGCAAGATAGAACCCTTTGATGCGAAGACTGGGCAGACCAAAGATCATGCCCACTCCCGCAGTAATGAATCCAGACAACAAAAGAACAATCAGAAAATTCAGTTCTGGGAAAAGACCCACCAGCTTGAACGATGCGTAGGCGCCGACCGCCATGAAGCCGCCCGTTCCAAGAGAGACCTGCCCGCAGTAGCCGGTGAGAATATTTAAGCCCAGGCCTGCAAGGGCATAAACAAGAAACGGAAGGATCACTGCGTTTGCCCAGTATTGGTCGATGAACGGTGGCACCGCCAAAAAAGCCGTGAGCACGACCGCAATGACAAACCAGCGATCCTGCGCAATCGGAAAAATAGCCTGGTCTGCTCTATAGCTGGACTTGAATTGTCCATTCTCACGGTAAAACACGCCTATACCCTCTCGATAATCCGTTCGCCGAAGAGTCCCTGGGGTCGAAATAGCAGAAAAGCCAGCGCCAACATGTAGGCAAACCAGTTCTCAAGCGCGCCACCCACGTAAGGCCCCAGGTAGACCTCAGCGACTTTCTCGCCGACGCCAATAATTAGCCCGCCCACGATAGCGCCGGGCACGGAGGTAAACCCACCGAGAATCAGCACGGGCAATGCTTTGAGCGCGATCAACGACAGAGAGAACTGCACACCCGACTTGCTGCCCCACATGATTCCGGCCACCAGCGCCACGATACCGGACACCGACCAGACGATCACCCAAATCTTGTCGAGCGAGACCCCCACACTCAAGGCAGCCTGGTGATCGTCTGCCACCGCACGAAGCGCTCGGCCGATACGGGTTTTCTGAAAGAATATCGCCAGAATAATCACCAGTACTGCAGCGGTCGCGGCAGCAACAATCTCCAGCTTTTCAATGTATAGGTTGAAGGTATCGAGCGCCCAATCCGAAGCCCCCTGCGGGATGCCGATATTCAGCGGTTTCACATCCGAGCCAAAGAGAAGATCACCAAGGCCTTCGAGCACAAAGGCAAGGCCTATGGTCGCCATGAACAGGATGATCTGGTCCTGCTTAACGAGAAACCGCAGCACACTGCGCTCAATTATCCAGGCGAGAAAGATCATGATGGCGGCTGTCGCTGGAATTGCCAGCCAAACCGGCAAGGTGAAGCCAAAAAGACTGAAGAACCAGCCGTCCTCTGACAGAAAATCATAAAGCGCGAGCGCGGCAAAAAGCGCAAGCACGCCCTGGGCAAAATTGAAGATCCCAGAGGCCTTAAAAATCAGCACAAATCCGAGTGCGACCAACGCGTACATCACGCCCGTCATCAGGCCGCTGATAACAACCTCCAAGAGGAACAAATCAAATGCCATCAGCCCTCTCCGGGTATCCCAAAGGACGGTTGTCTAATCATGGCTTACTCCTAAATACGCATCGATCACGCTTTGGTTAGCACGGACCTCTTCCGGCGTGCCGTCGGCGATTTTCCTGCCGTAGTCCAGGACGACAACTCGGTCCGAGATATCCATCACCACACTCATATCATGCTCGATTAACGCAATGGTGGTGCCGAATTCTTCATTCGTTTCCAGAATGAACCGGCTCATATCTTCTTTTTCTTCGAGGTTCATGCCGGCCATGGGCTCATCCAAAAGCAGCAGCGTGGGCTCTGCGGCGAGCGCTCGTCCGAGCTCGACACGTTTTTGAAGCCCGTAGGGCAGTTTACCCACCGGCGTCTTACGAATCGCCTGAATTTCCAGGAAGTCAATCACATGCTCAACGAACTCGCGATTCTCAATTTCCTCTCGAAGCGCGGGCCCAATGCGTAGCGCCTGCCAGAAGAGTCCCTTGCTCATCTGCGTGTTGCGGCCAGTCATGATGTTATCGAGGGTGCTCATGCCTCTAAACAGGGCGATATTCTGGAAAGTACGGGCGATGCCGCCGCGAGCTGCTTCATGCGGCTTCATCTGACTGCGCTTCTGGCCCTGATAAGTAATGGTGCCCTGTTGCGGATGGTAAAACCCGTTAATCACATTCAGCATCGAACTTTTGCCCGCTCCGTTCGGTCCGATAATGGATCGCACTTCGCCTTTGCGAATATCGAAACTGACGTCCGTCAACGCGTGCACTCCACCAAAAGACAGCGAGATGGCGTCCACTTCGAGAAGAATTTGATCTTGAGTTCGGTCGTTCACGGGATATAAAGAGCCTCGGTTTTTCGCTGCCGGCCCTGACCTATGCGGCCTTTGAGGTGGTTTGATGCACCGTCGCGTCGCGAATCTCCAGGTCTGCCTCGATCTTGCCGCGACGACCATCCTCAAAGACGACTTCGGTACTCACGAAACAACGTGTTCGCCCGTCGAATAGCGCTTCAATAAGATCGCCATAGCGCTCATTAATAATCCGGCGGCGGACTTTACGGGTTCGGGTGAGTTCACCATCGTCCGGATCAAGCTCCTTGTGCAGAATCAGGAATCGCTTGATCTGAGAAGCCGACAAATGTGCATCCGAGGCAAGGCTTTGATTGACCTGCTCAATGCACTCCTGAACCAATTGGTAGACATGGGGATGGGCCGCAAGCTCCTGATAACTTGCATAGGAGACGTTATTGCGCTCGGCCCAATTTCCGACCGCATCAAGATCAATATTCACAAAAGCGGTCACAAAGTCACGACCGTCTCCAAACGTCACGACTTCCTTGATCTCCGGGAAGAATTTAAGTTTGTTTTCAAGAAATTTAGGCGCAAACATGCTGCTGTCAGTCAGCTTCCCAACATCCTTTGCCCGATCGATAATGCGAAGGTGGCCCTCTCCATCGATGTAGCCCGCATCGCCCGTACGAACCCAGTTATCGTCGGTTTTGGTTTCTGAGGTTGCCTCTGCGTTTTTAAAATATTCGAGAAATACACCGGGGCTTCGATACAAGACCTCGCCGCTGTCCTCAATGCGAAGCTCCACGCCAGGTGGAGGTGTGCCCACGCTTTCCGAACGAACGAGACCATCCGGCTGCATGGTGATAAAGACGGTAGCCTCAGTCTGACCGTACAGCTGCTTGAGGTTAATGCCTATAGATCGATAAAAATCGAAAATCTCGGGACCAATCGCCTCTCCCGCTGTGTAGGCCACGCGCACGCGACCAAGACCCAGCGTATTTTTGAGCGGTCCATAAATGAGCGCCTCGCCAAGCCCGTATTTGATGCGATCCATAAGCGGCACGGATTTGCCATCCATCAAGTCGACGCCGGTCTTCTTTGCGACCGCCATGAAGTAGTTGAACAGGCGCTGCTTAAACGGGCCGGCATCCTTCATGCGGATCATCACGCTGGTAAGCACGCTCTCAAAAACACGCGGCGGCGCAAAATAATAGGTCGGACCGATCTCGCGAAGGTTCTGCGCAACGGTGCTCGCACTTTCAGGGCAATTAACGCAAAAGCCTGCGACAAGCCCCATGGCAAACGAGAACGCGTTATCACCCACCCACGCCATGGGCAGGTAGGCCAGTGTTTCTTCGTCGGCCGTAATATTGTCAAAGGCGTTTGCGTTTTTTGCGGTGAC
>Ga0255776_10000435_pt1 | contig 47862 bp, 41 predicted proteins | sample 071ome_19_FD_179974 | JGI IMG/M metagenome (GOLD analysis project Ga0255776, IMG submission 179974) | Coastal salt marsh microbial communities from the Groves Creek Marsh, Skidaway Island, Georgia - 071413AT metaG (version 2) | ecosystem: Environmental > Aquatic > Marine > Intertidal zone >... | reverse complement strand
GGAGGTTGCCCGCGAATGCTGTTGTGCACGTCCGCTTGACGGGAAGCCTAAGGCATTTCGACAACCACCACCTTGAACCATCGGGTTCAGGGGCCAAGTCGGCAGCGATACTTCGGGGCCTTATTCTCTATAAGCCTGACTCGATTCCAGATACCTTATAAGTCACTTTGCTATGCATCCTTCCATGCACACCTGTCATAGTCTATCGATCGATTTAACCCGGAAAGACACTGTCAGTGCAGACGAATTATTCAAAGCAAAGACAACACTTCGCAAAGCCATTCGTTATCAACGTAAACGTATCTCTTCATTTCAGCAGCACAACGCAGCAAAAAAACTCCTGGTTCAACTCAAGCAACATCACTGGTTCAACAAGGCTTCAAAGATTGCGCTCTATCTTGCCAATGATGGCGAAGTCAGTTGCACACATATATTCAAGACCCTGACCCAGCAAGGTAAACGCGTATATTTACCTGTGCTTCATCCGATCAATAAACGTCAGTTATTCTTCGTTCTTTATGATCAGCACACGCCAATGCGATATAACCGCTTTGGTATTCAGGAGCCGCAATTAAAGCGCAGTCGGATTGTTCGCCCGGATCAAATCGATCTGGTGATCATGCCGCTAGTAGGGTTTGATGCTGAAGGAAATAGATTGGGAATGGGGGGTGGATTCTATGACACCACCTTCGAGAAAGTGGTGAACCAACGCTGGCGTTCATCGCCAATGCGGGTAGGTGCAGCTCATGACTGCCAACAGGTGGATCAACTGCCTCAGGAACCCTGGGATATTCCTTTGAACGCCGTGATAACGCCATCAACCCACATTAGGGTTTCAAACAATTAGACGGTCAAAAACGCTTATTGATCAATAGGATAATCAAAGCTAACGTCTGGAGATGACACCATCAATCCAGGTGTTTCATGTTCAACTGAAGCCGTTTTAGCAAGACCACTTACTAATAGCCCAACAACAAAAAGAGATATCAGGGTGACGATTAAATCTGGTTTCTTACGCATGATCTGTGAATACTTTTATTTTTCATAGTGTTATATAAGAATAATGTATTAGCGTCAAATTATTGTGACTCAGGTCTCCATCTCACATTCAGTAACAGCTTGGAACACTTACTGACATTTAGAATATGTTGTTGGCCAGAACAACGGAAGAGAGGACAAAATGAAGTATTGGTTAGTGAAATCTGAACCCGACAGTTTCAGCCTTCAGGATCTGATCGACTGCCCCAACAGCACCGAAATGTGGGATGGCGTTCGTAACTATCAAGCCCGCAATAATTTAAAAGCCATGTCCGAAGGCGATCAGGTTTTCTTCTATCATTCCAGCTGCAAAATCCCGGCAATTGTGGGTATCGCAGAAGTCACCAAAGAACACTACCCTGACCCCACGGCATCGAACCCTGAACACAGCGGCTTTGATCCAAAGCATTCAGAAGAAAATCCACGATGGTTTGTGGTTGACCTCACGTTTAAGCAAGCGCTTTCGCGGCCGATAACCCTGTCATGGATTAAACAACAAGAAGCCCTTTCAGACATCTCTTTAATCAGCAAAGGGTCACGACTTAGCGCCATGCCTATCGAAGATGCGCATTGGTGCTATATTGTAAATTGTGCAAAGTTATAGAGAGCACAAGATAAAAATTACAAAAATCGAGGGAATGCTATGTACGCTAAAGGCAGTCAACTGGTATTTATGCCCGCCACTAATGACTCACTGAATACCATCTTTGACTATAAAAACCTTTTCACCCAAGAGGAATGCGACAAAATCATTGCTCTCGGAAAAAGCATGACTGAGAAAGAAGGTAAGCTCGACCCTTCCGTCGATGAAACCGAAGTCGCACCGGCTCGCAGCTCAAAAGTTGCCTGGTTTCATTTAAATGAAGACAACCAGTGGATCTTCGAACGCGTTAAAGCCTTGGTCGAACTGGTCAATGAACATTACAAGTTTGAAATCTCGGGCATGTTCGAAGCTATCCAGTTTTCCCGTTACGACGAAGGGGACTTTTACCACTGGCATCAGGATCTGGGGCCTGGCACCTACTCCATCCGTAAAATTTCCGTGGTGATTCACTTAAGCGCCCCTGAGGACTTCACTGGTGGTGAACTCCAAACCATGCAATCCGGCCAACCTGCATCCTGCCAATGGGAACGTGGTAGTGCCACTATTATGCCGGCCTATGAAGCCCATCGGGTCACCAAGCTAGAATCCGGACATCGCCACTCACTGGTATGCTGGGTCAGCGGCCCTCATTTCAAGTAAGCCTCAATCGGTTGCCATGAAATAACGTCATAGCAGCTTTGGCTTTCCCAATCGCCTGCACTATTAAGGGGGTTGTCAGCAACAGGGCAAAAAACGGACAATACTTCCCTACACTTAGGGATATAACTGATCAGTCGAATCCATTCTAAGTTAATTTAACTCATCCCTTTGTCCGATCCTTGCATCCTTCTCTTTAAAAATCATTAAGTTATATGCGCTTAAATATCAGTCTATTCAATTTCAACACGCCTAATGAGCTCTGCTCTTCTTTTCCTGCTATGAGCTGGTATACACTTAACGAATATTCACCTTCTGTACCCCATTCGATCTTGGTTAATTGATATACAGAACTATCCTTTATTCGTTTATGACCTAAGTCATGGACAGCTTAATTACGACTTTCGGAATCACTATGAATCGTATTTTTCAGACTATTGCGAACGAACTTAATATCCACCAACAACAAGTTGAAGCCTCAGTAGCGCTTTTGGATGAGGGCGCTACCGTACCTTTTATCGCGCGTTATCGAAAAGAAGTAACCGGTGCACTGGACGATACACAACTGCGTAACCTGGAAGACCGTCTTCGTTATTTGCGCGAATTGGAAGAACGCCGCGCCGCAATCCTGAAAAGCATTGAAGAACAAGGAAAGCTAACCGATCAATTAGCCAAGGATATTCAGGCGGCGGATACCAAGAACCGCCTGGAAGATTTATACCTTCCTTATAAGAAAAAGCGCCGCACCAAGGCACAAATCGCCATTGAAGCAGGTTTAGAGCCTTTGGCTGATCTACTGTATGAAATCCCGACATCAAATCCTGAAAAAGAAGCCGCCGATTATGTCGATCCTGAGCAAGGCGTGGCAGACGTAAAAGCCGCGTTAGATGGCGCCAAGTACATCCTGATGGAGCGCTTCAGTGAAAATGCCAACCTGCTTGAAAAGCTTCGCAACTATTTATGGCAAGACGGAACCCTGTCGGTTCGCGTGATTGAAGGAAAAGAAGAGGAAGGTGCCAAATTCCGGGATTATTTCGAACATGACGAACCGCTGAAAAAAGTACCAAGCCACAGAGCACTGGCCGTTCTTCGCGGCAGAAACGAAGGTGTGTTGAGCTTTAACATAGTCGTTGGCGATCCAACGCTGAGAAGCTCGCCGTGCGAACAAATGATTGCCGATTTCTGGCTGATCGAAGACAAAGGGCGTCCTGCCGACACTTGGTTAAAAGAAGTCGTTCGTTGGACCTGGCGCGTTAAATTACTGACTCACCTTGAAACAGAATTAATGGGTCGTGTTAGAGACACCGCCGAAGAAGAAGCCATCAAGGTATTCTCCCAGAACCTGAAAGACCTGCTTTTGGCAGCACCGGCCGGTCCTCGTGCAACACTGGGTCTTGATCCGGGCTTCCGTACGGGTGTGAAAGTGGCTGTCATTGATAAAACCGGTAAAGTGGTCGACCACGGCGCTATTTTCCCTCATGAGCCACAACGTAAATGGGATCAAGCCCTGCAGATCCTTGCTGCCTTATGTAAGAAGCACAACGTTGACCTGATCAGTATTGGTAACGGCACAGCATCCCGTGAAACCGATAAACTGGCTGGCGAACTCATCAAGAAACACCCTGAATTGAAGCTCACCAAAATTGTGGTTAACGAAGCCGGCGCTTCGGTTTATTCAGCATCCGAATTCGCAGCGAAAGAATTCCCGGATCTGGACGTAACCATTCGTGGCGCAGTATCTATTGCCCGCCGTCTCCAAGATCCACTGGCAGAGCTGGTGAAGATCGAACCTAAATCTATTGGTGTAGGTCAGTATCAACACGACGTAAGCCAGACAGATCTAGCACGAAGCCTTGATGCCGTTATTGAAGACTGTGTAAACGGTGTGGGAGTCGATCTGAATACCGCTTCTGCACCTTTGCTAAGCCGTGTTTCCGGGCTAAACAGCACCATTGCCAACAACATCGTGAGCTACCGTGACGCCAACGGCCAGTTCTCATCACGTAAGGAACTCAAAGACGTTCCTCGTTTAGGGCCAAAAGCCTTTGAACAAGCCGCTGGTTTCCTGCGTATCATGAACGGTGAAAACCCTCTGGATGCCTCAAGCGTGCACCCGGAGTCCTATTCTCTGGTTACAGATATTGCCAAAGCGCAAAAAGCCGACGTTAAATCCCTGATCGGCGATCTAAGTTCACTAAAAGCAGTCAATGCAGAAAGCTTTGTGAATGAGCAATTTGGTTTACCAACCATTAAAGATATTCTGAGCGAATTAGAGAAACCAGGCCGAGATCCCCGCCCGGAGTTTAAAGCTGCAACCTTCCTTGAAGGCGTAGAGAAAATTTCTGATCTGCGTGACAACATGATATTGGAAGGCGTTGTCACCAACGTGACTAACTTCGGTGCCTTTGTTGATATTGGCGTACATCAAGATGGCCTGGTACACATTTCTGCCATGTCAGACACCTTCATCAGCGACCCTCGTCAGGTAGTGAAAGCAGGCGACATCGTAAAAGTAAAAGTGATGGAAGTCGATGTTCCCCGCAAACGAATCGGTCTGTCCATGCGCATGAGTGATGACGCTGCCGAGCAGTCAGATAAGCGCGGTGGCGCTGCGCCTACTGATCGTAATCAAGGACGAAATAAATCACCTCGACAGCCCAAACAGCAAGCATCTAATAATGGCGGTAATGGCACCATGGCAGCGCTGTTTGCTCAGGCACAAGGTCAGAAGAAGGGTAAAAAACGCCTATAAGATTCAGGCAAGAAACCAATACATAGCCTAAGCACTTGATCATCGAGTGCTTTTGGCTATCCCCTCCCCTTGAAATGAAACCTTTTCACTCCCATATAGTCCTACCATGAACTTTTAGCATCATCTGGCTGAAACAAGATTCCAAGTCTACCCTCAGTTACAGTATTATTGCCGACTTATTACACGTGTATGTCTCATTGCAGACACTTGATGAAGGAACTGTCCCTTGCCTCGCATTAACCCAACTCTGTTTGATCAATTGATGGCACCTGAGTACCAATCAGAATTCGCAAACATTCGTCGCGGGTTGGAAAAAGAAGGCCTCAGAGTTAATAAACAAGGGCAGATTTCCCAGAAAGATCATCCACTTGCATTAGGTTCGGCACTGACCCATCCAAGCATTACTACCGATTATTCGGAAGCCTTGCTGGAATTTATTACACCTGCATTAAATAGCCCAGAGCAAACAGCCGATTACCTTTATCGTCTGCATGCGTTTACCCAACAAAATCTGGATGACGAGATCATCTGGGGGTGCAGCATGCCATGTCATATTGCAAATGAGCTGGACATTCGCATTGCAGAATACGGTGCTTCCAATGTCGGTCAGTTAAAGCACGTATATCGTCACGGTCTATGGCATCGTTATGGGCGCCTGATGCAAAGCATTGCTGGCATTCACTACAATTTCTCCATGCCGGATAGCTTTTGGCCCAAGTACCAACAACTTCTTGGTGAGCAGGTAACAGAAGGCCAGTCATTACAAGACTTCCGTTCAGAGAAATACTTTGGTCTGATCCGAAACTTTAAGCGCTACTCCTGGCTGCTAATTTATTTATTTGGTGCATCACCAGCAGTTTCTGCCAGCTTCATCGACCAACAAAACGCCAAGCTAAACAACACTCTAAAAGACACCTTGTTTGCACCAAAGGGCACTTCGTTAAGAATGAGTGATCTTGGCTACCAGAATAGCGCTCAGTCAGACCTGACGATTTGTTACAACAGTCTGGAAAATTACATCACTACGCTGGCGCATGCCGTTAATACCCCACATCAGGCGTATCAAGCCATTGGCATGATGGACAACAACGAACACTTCAAACAACTCAACACTAACTTGCTTCAGATTGAAAACGAGTTCTACAGCGATATTCGACCTAAGCGAACCGCTGAAGGTGAAGAAAAACCTCTTGAAGCACTGTCATCGAGAGGAGTCGAGTACATTGAAGTGCGTTGTCTGGATATCAATCCATTCCTGACTACAGGTATTGATGCTCAACAAATCGCCTTTATGGATACCTTCCTGACATTTTGTTTGTTAGCCGATAGCCCGCAGGTGGAACCCATCGAGTGCAATCGCCTGGCTCAGAATTTGGTAGGAATGGCTTACGAAGGCAGCGATCCAGAGAAGCGTATTTTACTGGAAGGTAAATCCTTCTCAATACATCAAGAAGGCTCAGCGGTCTTTGAACAACTTGCAATGGTTGCACAGATGCTTGATAAGAGCCAAAACACCGATCTGTACAGTTCGTCAGTCACACATTACCAAGCACTACTTTCTGAGCCAGAGCGTTTACCATCTCAACAACAAATCCAATGGATGTCTGAAAATAACGCCAGTTTCCAGGATTTTGGCCTTGAAATTAGTCATCGTCATGCACATGAACTGACCAGTTACGCCCTTTCAGACGAATTTATGGAAGAAATGGCCAAAGTTAGCCAACTTTCGATAGGGCAGCAACAATCTATTGAAAAATCAGATAACATATTATTTATCAATTACTTAGAAAACTTCTCTAAGAAAAAGGTTGAAAAATAACTGCAAAACTTCACATTTCTTTCGAATTTGACTTCACACTCTAATTTTTTTTGCTAAAGTTACAGACTGTAAATCGTTGTAACTTATTGTTTCTATTAGCGAAACGGAGTGTTTCATTTTGTTAAACGATAAAAATTACTCAATTGAGTCTATGGATAAAGCATACCGTCGCGGCTATATGGTCGGGGTGACAGGCAGTCACGAGCTTTGCCCATACAACACGGAAGTGCTTATTGCTGCGTGGGAAGCAGGCCGAGATGACGGCCATGAATTCTATGAAGAACATCAAGAACGTTTGACTGCGTAAGGCTAGCCAAGAATACTCTGAATCCGGTATTTGCCAGAAGGCAAAGACATCCCTGCCCCACCTTCTCTTTCTACAACTAATACGATCAACGCGTATTATTCTTGCACGATAAACTCAGTAAAGAGCGCTTCTTCTACTAAAGGTGCACCTTCTTCTTCAGTCAAAAATGCCTGAATATCCGCAAGAATATCGTCCAGCATTTGTTTCTTGGCTTCAGCCGTTCTGACCGTGTCGACTTGCTGTTTAACCAGGTGGCGAATAATAACATCGCGCAAATACGGCGTATGATTTCTTACTTGGGTTTTAATGTTGTCGTCAGCGACTTTAAGGGACACATTAACTCGCAAATAACTTAACTTTGGTTTCGTTGGATCACCAAAGTTTGTCGTGAAATGCTCATCAAAATTCATATACGATACGGCATGCACTGTACCAGCCATTAACATAAAAGAAGCTGCGAACATTAGCAGGCAACGCTTAAGCATATTTAATCTCCAATCGGGGCTCCAAGACTTGCTTAAAAGCCTTACTATAGGTTTGGAATGTCGTTTAAGTTATTGAACTAAATCGGTAAACTCAACTCCAACAAGACCAATCAGGTTACAAACCAAGTTTTTCAACAAGGCATCGTATTAAACAAGTGTCTTGTTTCAATCATCCCTTAATGTAGTATTTATAACGTTATCAGGCTAACCGGAAAATACCAAAAATGTTTTTTCTTACAAACTTTCGAGCACTTTCATCCATTACCGTTCTAGTATCCATCGCGTTACTGGCAGCCGCCTATTACTACGAGCTCGTGGTTGGTCTGGAACCCTGCCCTATGTGTATGATGCAACGCATCGTTGTATTCGCACTTGGCTGTATTGCACTGATCGCATCCATTCATAATCCGGATAAACCGCTTGGCCGAAAAGGTTACGCGTTCGCGGCTGGAACAGTGAGTTTAGGCGGCGTTCTTTTGGCCATTCGTCACAGCTGGATTCAGGCTTACCCACCAGAAGATTTACCTGATTGTGGTGCACCACTGGAATACATGCTCGACATCCTTCCTTTTCAGGAAATCTTAGGATACATGCTGAGTGGCTCCGCTTCTTGCACAGAAATTTCCTGGCAATTTTTAGGCCTTTCAATGCCAAACTGGATGGTCATCGCCTTCCTTGGTTATGGCGTTTATTCCGTATTACTTTGGAAAACAGCCAAGTAACAACCCTGATTGACCCGCCTTGCAACCAGCAAACGGTTGACAAGGCTCTTAAAAACTCAGTAGATTTAAGTTCATTGACTAGAAGAAAAAAGAAAGAGCTGTCGTTCCAGCAGAAGAATTTCTCAAAGAAGAAATCCTGCTGACCAACATCAAACAGCCAAGAACATAGCCTGAAAGATTGATAGCCCCATAATTACAATGACGTCGGCCATGCCGATGAACAAGGGAAGACACTCATGCTAGAAAATTGTAAAACCGCAAAAGAACGTTGGGGCGGTGTTAGTGAAATCATTGACCGTTGGTTAACTGAACGCCAAGAGCTTATTGTCCTCTACTGCGAACTCAGCAGTATCTCTCGCGAAAAAGAGAACGAAGAACCATACTCACGCAACATCCAAAAGATGTGTCAGGTGCTGGTTGATTATGTTTCAGCCGGACACTTCGAAGTGTACGAACAACTATTAAATGAAGCCAATGAGTTCAACGATGGTGGCATTGAATTAGCTGAACGCCTGTTTCCTAAAATTCAGGAAACCACAGAGATCGCTCTGGACTTCAATGATGAATACGACAACAGCGCTCACGAAAGCAATTTGATTGAAGTGTTGCCAGAAAAGCTATCCCTTCTGGGAGAAGCTCTGGAAGAGCGCTTTGTATTGGAAGACCAACTGATTGAGTGTCTTCACAATAGTCATAGAGAGCTGGTTGCCTAAGGCAGCTAGACTCTCCTCCTTCCTGCCGCGCTAAAGCCTCAAGCGCTTTTGCCGACAAACTCTAAAGCAGGCCATAGCCAATTATCAGGCATGTCCTTTTATCTTGTTCTTGGCTAAGATAAGTTATTCAAACAACACCAACTCGTCCTTAATGGTCGAAGACTGATGAGAACAGCCTTCATGCGGACTTTTTTTACTGAACCCAAAGCGATCACTGCTGCCCTCAAAACCTTTTTTTTCACGGTATTAATAGGGTTTGCACTAGCAGGCTGTTCAGAGACACCTCCTACCAGTTTTGATGAATACGCGTTCCAGGGTATCCGTGATGGCAACCTTGATCAGCAAGGATCTCGTGCCGTCATTGCATCTATAAACCACGGAGGCTCACTATGGGACGCCTCTAAGAACGAGCGCTTGTATAACTGGAATCACAAATCAAGCGAATACTCTGATCTGACCGTCACCGCGCTGTCTTCCGACAGTAAGGTAGCCATTACCGCTGACACCAAGAACATCGTGGCATGGAACGCTAACAGCGGCCAAGCATTAGGTTTTTGGACCGCACCTAGCCGTCTGCATTCATTAGCGGTAATTGAAGGCGGGGGGATTGCAGCACTTGGTCGCGAGGACAATTTGGCATCCATCTTTGACCTAAATTCGGGCCAAATCACGCGATCTTTAGTCCATGAACACACCATCCGATCCGTCAACTTTGTCCCTAACAGCAATTATCTATTAACAGGCTCTGAAGACATGACAGCCAATCTATGGGATTGGCGCACTGGCGCAAGACTAAGAAGCTGGAAGCATACTTATCCCGTCGATCTGGTTGTGAGCAACAACGCAAGTTCGGCGGTATTTGTATCTGCCTATATGGACAACGGTTATCTTTACGACTTACAAAGTGGAGAGACCATTGCAAATACGAACACCCAAAGAAACCGTATTTCAGCAGCGCGATTCTCTCCAGATGATAAGCACTTAGCCCTAGGTCTGTTTGATGGTCGAGTGCAATTGCATAACGCAGATACAGGTGAGCTGGTCACTAGCTGGCAGGTTCATATCCGCCCGAATGTTTATCGAGAAGCGAGCCACATCACCGACCTGGCATTCAGTAGTAACAACGAATTATTGGCTTTAGGTTCTAATGGCCTGCTAAACCACTTCCCCCTTCCGTAAAGCTATTAGAGGAGGTTAACCCTGAGGGTTAACCTTGATCAGCTCAATCTGATACTCCAAAACTTCATTAGGCCCAACCGGCCCAGCACCACCAGAACCAAAACCAAGTTCCGGACTCACCCAGATAGTCCAAACAGCGCCTTCTTTCATTTTAGGTAACGCATGAATCCAACTTTCTGGTCCCTGCTCCACAACAAACTCTACCGGTGCGCCTACAGCATAAGAACTATCAAATACCTTACCGTCGAGTAATGTCCCTTTATAATGAACTACCACCTGATCTTTAAGCTCAGGCGACTTACCTTTTCCTTGCTGGGTAGTTTGATACTGCAATCCCGGAACTAATTCATTGACCTCTGGGCGAGTCAGGTTTTCCTTGAGAAATGCCTGGCTGCGTTCGTAGTTATCAGATGCGAGTGTTTCAAATGCGTGCTCTTGTTGAGTTCGGGCATTCTCTTTTGCTTTTTGGTAGGTTTGAAAAGCCTGTTTAATTTCCCGATCGGACAACTTTAGAGGTGACTGAGTGTAACTGTCACGAAGCCCTTGATTGAAGACTTCCATATCAAGATTATTAGCCTCTGAAAGCAACTGCGAACCAAACACTACGCCGATGGCATAACTTAGTTTTTGCTGATCAGAATAAACAGTCGCTTGTCCTGGAGGGGGTTCCGCTACGCTCTCAGCGTCAGCAATCGTAGGAGCAGCAAGTACCAAAGCCCCCCAAACAGCCATCATTCTGCACATATTATTAAAGATTTTTCGTTTCACAGTCACTTCACTCATTAACTAACTCGACACCAGCTTACCCTAAGTTTTATTTCTTAGTGGCATTGAACTGCTCAAGTGTCTGATTTCTCTGATCAATGAGCTGCTGATACTGTTTTGCCTGATCCATCAATTCAGGAACTTCTGTAAGAGGCACCGTCGTTAAAGAAGGTCCTGACGGTTTTTCAGGCGCTTTAGCTATTGGTGTCACAACAGCATTTGACTCTTCTTCTGGTTTTTTTAGCGACTGAATAATGTTCGCATTCGGGTTGTACTTGAGCGTTTCATGCTCACCCCCCAGTGGCTTATCCGAAAAGTGCCACTGGCCCTCTTCATCCTGCCATTTATAAACCGTCGTTAAACCGGAAGGAGAGGCTTTTTTTGAGGATGTATCTAAAGAGGCAGTAGAATCAGGCACCGAGAAGAAGTCTTTCCAGGATAATAACGGACGACCATCGGGACCCTTTATTAACATGGGCGCGACCACAGCACCAACCAAGGCCAACAGAAGAAGCTTAATCATAATTTTCATAAAACGGATAACCTGCCTAAAGTTCTGTTCTCTACTAACGATGAAATAACAACAAGCAAAGAGTTTTAGTCTACATTTATACTCTAGCAAACACGGCATCACCATCCATCAGATCTGTTCTTAAATGAGCCATTTAAATGACACGCCAGTACCATAGAAAAAAAACACCACGAATACTGGTAACCAACGCCAAAGGCGGCAGTGGCAAAACCACGCTGGCAACCAACCTGGCTGCACATTACGCTCAAAAACAAGAAGTCACCATTATGGACTTTGACTCTCAACAGTCCAGTACATCCTGGTTAACCTTAAGACCGAATAATCTACGCGCCATTGATATTCAGTCAGGATTTAAGCCCAACCATCTAAATCAGACCCGAAGCTGGCAGCTCAGATCATCCATTGAAACGGATCTAATCATTCTTGATACGCCTGCCGCGATGCCCAATTTCGCTCTGGAAGAAGTAGTATCTTGTTCGGATATTATCCTTATCCCTGTACTTCCATCGATGATCGATATAAAAGCAGTTGAACAATTCATCTATCACCTTCTCCAGACCCGAGCTTATCGACAGAATCCGGTGCCTGTGGGGGTCATTGCCAACAGAGTAAGACGTAACACTAAAATCTTTGCCACTCTTTCTGCGTTTCTTAAGGAACTTGGACTTCCGGTCATTTCAGTCATCCGGGATACACAACAATTCATCAAAGCCTATGAACAAGGCATGGGTGTCAGTGAGTTGGAACGTAAAAGCCCAAGCGATAACCGTTCAATGCATCTAATCACCGATTGGATTGATACTCGCCTCAATCCGTTTCCTGAAACCAATCAACCTTCGACAGAAGAAATCAAAGCTTTCAGAGCCGAATCACAGGAAACACGATCAAACCCTTCAGAGAGCCGCCCCTCAGAAATCACAGCCTCAAGATAAACCATAAGGTTTCGTTCAAGTAACTTAACGCACGCCCTATCTAACGGAAGCCCCGACTCTTTTCCTTCGAATTCTGCATTCTGTTGAGCAAATGCCTCTAACCACTGAATATGCTGACTTTCAAGATCAAGCTCTAACCGCTTTAACGAAGAGTAAAGCTTTTCCGGGGCACGAAGCTTTGAAGTTTTTCGAAAGTCACGCAATGGTTCTATCAGATCAGACACCAAGCCGGATCTGTTTTCTGTTTTCAAGAACGAATACCAATTGATAGAGGCTCGTTCATTGGATAACCAGCAAGCCATTAATAGATGGTTAACCACCAGACCATGATCATTCTGGAGAGCTAAAAGCTGTGACTCTATAACTGATTTTGAATACAAGGAACAGGCATATGACCAGAATCCTTTCAGTCTCTCACTCACTGATTAGCCCTTCTTGGGCAAAGGAATGACATTCTCTGCCTGTTCAAAAATCAAGGGATCCTCCACCACAAGATTGGAGGCCACCTCGTCACCAGGAGGAGTATCATCAGCTTCAACTTCAAGATAACGTGGCACTTCAATAGATAGGGCGAAGCCTTTGTGATTCAGCACTTCGACCTTACCTTGAAGCATTTGAGTTGCCACATTGAAAACAATATACATACCTAATCCTGTGCGCCCCAAAGCACCGCGCTGGGTGGTATAGAAAGGCATGAATATCTTTTCTTTATCAATCTCCTTTAGACCCTTACCGTTATCTCTATAGGTCAACACCACTTTCGAAGGCTTAGCTTGTAGCTTAACTTCAATCGTTCGATTCTTCTGATGAGGTATAAAACCATGTTGAATGGAATTCTCCATCAGTTTCTCAAGGATCAAAAGAAACGCTCTCGGATAACTGCAAACATCCACCTGCACAGGCAAATCGAGATCCAATGTAATACCAGTTAGATCCGGGCCATCACCCAGAGCTATGCCTCGAATGACATCCGATAAATCAAACTCTCGTTGTGAATAGCCTAAATGGTGGACCGATACCTGTCGAAAGTTCTCCACCAGCACCTCAATACGCTTAAGATTTCTGGACATCAAATCAACGCCGTCATCCAGCACATCAATAAAGCCCTGGAACGCATTCTTGGACATCTTGCCAGATAAGAACTGATCCTTCAGTTCATTTTGTCTATCCTGAATCAGACTTAGGCTGGTTAGATTAATCCCTAATGGCGTACTCACTTCATGCGCAACGCCCACAACAACATCTTCCAATGCAGCCATCCTTCGTTTTTCTTCTTCCTGACGATAGGTTTCTGCATGTTTACGTTCGGTAATATCAACGACCGAACCTTCCAAATGATCTACGTGCCCACTGACATCTAACACTGTTCGAACCGTCATTGACACCCAAATAAAGGACCCATCCTTCCTGACCAACTTCAGATCTCGGTCCATCACCGATCTCTTATTCAGCAGCTGCTTGAATAACACATCCATGTCAGGTTTATCGGCAGCCAAGTCCCTAGAGATAGATTGGACCTGAGACACCATTTCCTGAGGCGAGTCATAACCGAACATATTGGCTAATGCTGAGTTCACACGTATAAAGCGATCCTGAAGATTACTCTGAAACATACCTGCAACCGCATTATCGTAAAGGTCCTGATAGCGCTTCAGATTGAGAATGGATTCACGTTGGGCTCGAATCATTTCCATTTCAGCCAACGCCTTTTCTTTCTGGGCAATATCTATACGACGGGCAAGTGCCAGAGACAATAACAATACTTCTAATACTGCCCCGAATTGATAGGCATGGGTGGTAATGAAGTTAGTGGGAAGAATCCCTAGTGCTCTTAAATTCGCAAGCACTAAACCAATCAACAATAACGCCCAAGCTACCGTGAAATAGTGTGCAAATTTATTACCTTTGGACCACAAGTAGGCACCGATACTAAACCCACTGATCGTCACCACCAAGCCAACCAAGACCACCATAGGCACAAGGTACTTATATGGGATCACTGTGACACCAATCACCAGACCAACCGATATAAGCATAAGCAATCTTAAATACAGATCCAATTTTGGATGCTTTCCGGGCAACTCCATGAAGACCCGAATAAACGCGATCATTGCCACTTCGTTGATGGCATACGATAAAGGCAGAGAATAGGCATTCAACCAAGGTTGATTAGGCCAAAAATACTGAAAGGCAACACCTTCGTAGACCAACTGAAAAAGCAGAAAGGTTGATACAAACAGAACATAATGAGCGTAAGCTTTTTGGCGAATCACCGTATAAATAAACAGGTTATACAACACCATCACCAGCATGATGCCAAAATAACCACCACGAATAACCAGCGAAGTCTCTTGTTGCGCACTGAAGGTGGATTGACTCATCACCTTAACAGGCCAGGTGACCGAACCATCCGTCTGAAGCTTGAAGTAAACATCGATGAGATCGCCTGCTTGAGTCTCTACAGGAAAGACAAACTCAGGATGAGTAATAGGGCGAGAGTCATAAGGCCTGGCATCACCGGTCTTATAGGAATCGACCAATTCACCATTTCTGAATAACCATACATCTACATGATCAATCAGAGCATATTCACCCCTGATAATAATCGGTTCATCAATGGCCGAACGAAACTGACTGTGCACCCAAAACTTGGAACGACTGTAGCCAAAATTAAGCGACCCCTGAGGCACTGGTTGCCACAAAGAATCTGATGATTGTAAACGTGGAAGGGTATACTCACCCAAAGCGTCTTCAATGTATCGAGCACTTGCCGCCATCGAGTAAACACCTTCCGCATGAATTGCAGGAATATTTGTCGCCGAACCAGTGTTGCCGCTACCAGGAACAGGCTCGGCCTGAGCATGACCTAAGAGGCACAAACTACTGACGATCAGCAACAGATTGCACCAGATATGTAATGCGCCTTTTATTATTTTTTTACTTAAGGGCAAGGAAAACCTCTGATTTTTTCTGTAAGTCTAAATCACGTTATCCAGACGTTCGATTCAAAACCAATAACCTTTTACCAAATTTAAACGCTCTGCAAAGAAGGCATAATGAACAGGCAAGCGTATCTAAAACGTTATTATCAATCCTGCGCTGCGGCAGAACGACCTTTAACTTTTGCCAATTCAGCTTCTAACTGTTTTACGTCACGCTTATAAGAAATAATAATCGGCACGACTTCGTTGTATAAACAGTAATCCCCTCGAATGTCCTCACGAGGAACGACCGCTGCCGAGCCAACATTGGTTTCCGCTTTATATCGCGTGATCTCACCCGTAGTTTCCGAAAGCTCAGCTTTCTCTTTCTTCAACTGTTCGACCGTCGCTTGTAATACAGCATTTCGATGCACAAACTCTTCATTTTGAGCTTTCACTGTTTCCAGTTCACGACGCATCGCTTCTAATTCTGCACTGTCCGCCAGATTTTCAACTCCGCTGGCTTTCTGTGCTTCTTCCAGTTGGGATTCAACATTAATCAAACGATCTTTTAATGCTTCAAATTCACCCAATACAGACGCCATGCGAGTCTCGATGGAATCCACCGTCTTCGAACTGGTTTCCTTAACTTCGGTAAACTCACCCACCAAAGTATCGATCCGACCAGCTTCCTTTAACACCCGACTGGCAACTTTTTTTAGAATATCCTCTTCCATGACCATTCCTGCAGTAGACATAATGACTTATAACCTTCCTTTAAATAGCGTTCAAACTCAACAAAAACTTAGCGCTTAATAGGCGTTTCAAGCATTTTATGAGCACTCCCTGTTATTTTGAGGCAATCATTACTTGACCTCATTCACCACTGTCTTAAAGTATAGTTAAGTTATCTTGCTTCATAGGGTTCTTTTTTAACAAAAAGAAAGACTGAATAAGATGGCTTGAAAGTCGCTAATTTGGTTGATTTAGTGCCTTTTTATACGCTGTTGGCTTACGGATTTAGCCACACCCTGTGCTTATCTGTAAGCTATTAAATTGTCATCATAATGACTTATTGGCGACGCAGACTCCATTAGGAACCTCAGCTAACAGGGCCGTGCTATGACAAAACCAACAAAACGCTCATCCCAAGCTCAAACCGGTAACATCAACAGCTTTATTCGTCCCCCTCTCCCTGAATTAAAATCCAAAGTTTACGTCCTCGACACCAACGTTCTGATACATGATCCGAACTCCGTCATCAATTTTGATGAACACCAGGTTGCCATTCCAATAACCGTGCTCGAAGAGCTCGATAAATTAAAATCGAGTAAGCACTCCGTATCCGCCGACTGTCGACAGGCCATACGGAGGATCGATGAACTCATCGGCGATGCACCTCCGGATCAGGTTGAACGAGGCGTCCCCATCATTCGACCGGATATCCAGCAAGCCAAAGGCAGTATTGCCATCCTGATGTCAGACCCAAGTTCCAAACACTCACCCTCGAAAGTCAGCCCACTCAATCCCTCACTCCCTAACGATTTAAACGACAACAAAATCATCAACCAAATCGTTCATCTTCAGTCTTCCGCGCCCCATCTCGAATACGTTCTCGTCACTAAAGACATTAATATGCGCTTAAAGGCCCGTGGTTGTGGACTCCGAGCAGAGGATTACCAGAACGATCAATTAGTTTCAGATATTGATTTGTTACCCGCAGGGTTTATTGAACTGGAAGGTTCCTTCTGGGACACCATAGAAAAAGTAGAAACGCTGATTGAAGGAAAACGAGCCAAACACATCATTCCGCGCGACTCACTCGACTTCGATGTTTACTTCAATCAATTCATTGTGGATGAGCAAGGTTTTATCGGTAAAGTCGTTGAAATCACCACGGACACTTTAGCCCTGAAAGACATGTCTTATGACCTGATGATGGGCCAGGAAGTCTGGGGCTTGCTTCCACGAGATATTCACCAAGCGATGGCGCTGAATATCCTGATGGACCCTGACATTCATCTGGTTACCCTGACCGGCAGTGCAGGTTCAGGTAAAACCATTCTGGCCTTGGCCGCAGCCATCGAACAAACCCTGTCGGTGAAACGTTACAAACGCATCATTGTGACTCGAACCATTCAGGGTTTGGATGAAGACATTGGTTTCCTGCCCGGTACGGAAGAGGAAAAAATGGAACCCTGGTTGGGAGCAATCACCGACAACCTTGAAGCACTTCATGATGACGACGAATGTCGGGAAGGCAGCCTGGATTACTTATTACAAAAAGTGCCTCTGCAATTTAAATCACTGAACTACATGCGAGGCCGAAGTTTCCAGCAAAGTTTTATTCTCATAGACGAGTGTCAGAACCTAACACCACACCAGATTAAAACCATCATTACCCGCGCTGGTGCTGGTTCCAAAGTCGTCTGCTTAGGCAACCTGGCCCAGATTGACACGGCCTATATGAACCCAATAAGCTCAGGCTTGACCTATCTTACGGCCAGATTCAGACAATTTCCGCTGGGCGGAACCCTTCAATTACAAGGTGTGCCAAGATCACAACTGGCGGAATACGCTGAACAGTGTCTTTAGCACATCAAAGCGATAGGCAGTAGATATGAATGAGGCTCCAGCGCGTTAACGTTGGAGCCTCTTTTAATTTGTGAGTAAAAACGTCTTACTTAGGTCGATTGGCGAGACGATTTTTATTCTTCTCGTTGTCGCTTTTCTTCAACAACACATAAACCGCCCCAACGCCCCCGTTCTGTCGTAGCGCTGAATGAAAAGCCAATACTTCTGGAATCTCACGTAACCATTTATTGGTATAGCTCTTCAAAAGTGCTCTAGGCTCTTCTCGCTCACCTTTACCGTGGACGATGATACCTGTTCGAATATCGTATCGAAGACAATCACTTACGAATTCAAACACCGCTTTTCGAGCTTGCTCTACCGTATGATGGTGAAGATCCAGACGGGCATCCATAGAATATTTGCCCTGACGTAGTTTCTTATAAACGCCTTCCTGAACACCGTCTTTTTTATAACCCAGCGGATCATTTGGTAGAACGAAATCGATAAAATCGGTCTCTGAGGTCAGAAAGTTCGTATCTATAGGAAGTTCAGACACCGCGGCTTGCTTGCGTGCCAGTAGACCTGGCGTCACTTCCTGTTCTTTTTTAATATTGGCTTTCTTCACCTGTTTTAGCGGTTGAACATCCCCAACTTCTTTCATAAATTCATCAAATTCGTCCATGGGGTCATCCTCCTGCCTTAACATTTGTTATTACTTCGAACCACATTTGTGATTACCATAACCAAACTCTATTCCAAGTGCCGTCCCAAAAAATCTAGATAACACAGCACTTCAGAGTTTAATCTGTTAGACACATTTTAACGTAATTGTTTCTGAAGATGTTACTCAGAACGATTAACGTATCAGGAACAACCATCTCAAGAAGAGAATGATCAGTATGAGCAAGCCTAAATTAGCCGTCATAGGAAGTGGCGTCGCAGGTCTTTCAGCCGCATGGCTACTCAGGGAAGACTATCAGGTCACCCTCTTTGAGAGACAAGATCAACCCGGAATGGGCGCGTATGCAGTGGATGTGGGTGAAGAAAGTAATCCAGTCACCATCGACATCCCATTACGGATTATTACCTCTGGCTACTATCACGAACTCTTCAAGCTCTATCAAACCGTTGGCGTTGAGATTGAACGCACCGACCATGCAGGCGCTTTCTTCAAGGAATCGGGTGAACAGATATTTCACTACAAGAACTATCATTTTGGTAAACGTAGCTACTCATTCCTGAACAGCCCTAATCGCTTTGCCCGGACAAACATCAGCCACGCTTATGAAGCGAAAGAGTTTCTATGGCGTTTGCGTCGCTCAAGACCCGGTAATCTCGATCAACTGACCTTCGGTGAATTCCTAAAGCACTCCGGAGATGAAGACTCATCTTTCATCAAATTAATCCTGATGCCAATGCTCTCAACCATTTGCACCTGCGACTACGACAGCATTTATCAATACCCGGCCAACATCATCGTCGACTACCTGACCTGCGGTGTTACTGATGAAGGCGTTTGGAAAGCGAAATACGGCGTGAAAGACATTGTCAGCCGCCTTACTCAAGGTTATGACGTTAAAACGGGCGTTGCTACTCGGTCTATTGTTCAGGACACGGATTCAAATACGCTATGCGTCACGTTAGAAAACGGCGAACAATCCCACTTTGATCAAGTTGTCGTTGCGACTCAACCGCAACACGCAGCCACTATGCTAGAACAAAGTGCCCCTGATGTTTCCACCGCGCTTAAAGCGATCCCTTATGAAAGAAGTGAAATGGTGGTCCACCGTGACCAAACCATTTATCCACATAGCTGGCAGAAGCTTTCACCCGTTTATTACTCGATAGATCCTAAAGCAGAACGCCCAATGGCCACCGTCTGCCTGAACAAGTCCATGCCAAGCGTTAAAAATTGCCAACCTGTATTCCAAACCTGGCATCCTACGGTCGATCTCAATGAAGACAAGGTGTTAGCACGTGCCACCTTTGAACGCCCACTGATGAACTTTGATGTGCTTGAACAACTTAAACGCATCAAAACAGCCATGACCCAACCAGATAATCGAATCTGGTTCTGCGGCTCGTATCTGGGAGGAGGAATTCCGTTATTAGAGGCCGGCGTACGTTCCTCGCTATCAGTAGCTAACCAACTAGGAGTTTATGCCCCTTGGCAAACTAGCTAATCAGTCAGGCAGGAATCAAACAGAGCGAAGGCAGCGAGCCTTCGCATAGTTTTCCAACATAATAGACACCGCCTGCTCAGCGGTATGGCCATAACTCACCACGCCATCTTTGTGGCCTTTCATCACAAAGATACCCTGGGTTTTATCCGGCTGTTCTAGATAGAGTTGTTGAACCGCTGCCGCCATCGCGGGCGTGCCATAGGGAACCGTCTGCTCAGTAAATGCCAGATTCAAACCACCCGAGTTTTGCCAAATATCGGCACAATGGCTGTGTACAACCCAATTCACATCAGGTGCTATTTGATATAACGCCGCATGGGTCATGGATTCAGAAGAAGGCGGTAGCATACCTTCTGATTGAATACGATTTTCGACGACATGAGCCGAGAGTACCCGAGAAAAGTGAGTGGCGTCAGAAACCTCATGACCACTGGTCTGACTGGCACTGATTAGAAAACTGCCGCTGGATTCTCTCGCACTGATATTGCCATAAGCATAGCCTTGATAAAGATTCGGATTCTGGCCTAGTAGCTGCAGCTTGCGACACAAATCGCGCCACACACTAAGCTCAGTGAACGTGTCATTTCGCTCGAGTGCTTCCATCCATACGCAGGATAACGACTCATGCTCCAGACAAAATTTTATAACACCTTCTTGCTCAGCCACCCAAGCTCCTTATACTCAGACTGTAGAACATCCATTTGACGGTTGAATCAGGAAACAGCATGCCCGCCAAAGCTAAACCCAAATTTTCAATTTACTCTACCAGCGACCGATCCCCAATGCACTTCTCAGGCGCGAATGGATTTCCCGTCGGATGTTACAACACCTTATTAAACGCACTCAGTCAGCGTTATTCCATTACCAGTCTTTGGCATAAAGGGCTTTGGCCAAACATTGGTGATCCTGAGTCGTCCTTGAGCTGGGATGATTATGCCGACGACCTGATCAGCCATATAAAATCACAACATAAGCAGCCCATTATTGGCGTAGGTCACTCCATGGGTGCCAATATCACTATGATAGCAGCGGCTAAAGCCTCCAAGCTTTTCTCAAAACTGATTTTGGTTGAACCCGTAATTCTCAGTAAGTTTCAAACTCAACTGTGCAAATACGCGCCCAATAGCTGGTTACGTGGACAGGAACCAGCTAAATCGGCCCTTTGCAAACCTTCGAAATGGGCAGATAAAAAATCAGCGCTCCAGGACTTTAAACAAAACGCGGCCTACAAACGGATCGGCAATGAACAATTAGAAATCATGCTGAATAGCATGACGGACACAAATGCAGGTAAGACTGAACTGACTTATCCCGTGGATTGGGAAGTGGCCAATTACCTGTCTGGTAAACATGCCCTTAAAGACTATCAAAAGCTGAAAGTACCTTTCGCAGTCATACGCGGAAAGCCCTCAATCTTCGCTCATGATAAAAGCTGGCACAAAATGATGCGGGCCAAACCCAATGCGCTTTATATGAATGAACTGGAATTTGGCCACTTGATGCCATTTGAGTCGCCTCAAATAACACGGCAATTGATACTGTCTGCTATCAATAAGCTCGATACCAATGATTAAACATCGGCCAACGATCAGGATGCTGCAGTTATGGCAATCATGCCTGCCACGTACAAAGTTGCTCCCCACCCCACGGCCAAGAACAGAGTCATTGCTGATTTAACACTCGTATTCATTGTGTGTGATTGATACATATCGGAAGCCTCGCAAAATTTAATAATCAGATTAGTAAATTCCCTAATAATGCACTCATCCTAAATAATTAAATGCATCCCAAGCCTAGTGCACTGACATGAACTTTTTGTCTGCTGTGTCGGCGTCATCCTGAACATTGAGCTCCATAATATAGAAATGAATACCGATTAGTATGTGAAAATAGGGTAAAAAAGGTCATTTTTTCAGTGATAAGAACAAAAAATCACACACTTAATCACTATCAAAACGTCATAATGCATTAATATATAAAGCGTATTTTCAACCTTACACTTTTCACGATCACTTCTGGGTAGCGTCTAATGTTTGCCTTCCTGTTTGGCTTTGTCTCCGCTATTTTGCTTCTTTTTGTATGGAAAGCTTTGGCCTTGAAACGGTTCGATCTCTCCGAAGAGTTATTAAATCTAAAACCTGCCGAGCATCATTGGGGCAATCTGGGTTACTGGGAAAACACTCAAGACTACACCACCGCGTGTAAACAATTAGCCCAAAAAGTTGGCGACAGCGCTGCTCTGAACCACGAATCTGAAATGATGGATCTGGGATTCGGCTGCGGAGATCAGCTCATATTTTGGCATCAAAAGTACGGGGTTAATTCCATATCTGGCGTCAATACCTCCCAGTCACAGGTAGGTCTGGCGCAAAAGAAATTACGACAAGCTAAAATTAACGCGTTTCTTCATCATTATGACCACACCGCCATCGAGAATCAGCCAGACCGAAGTTTTAGCCATCTAGTGGCCGTCGACTCAGCTTATTTCTTTGACGACAGAGATCAGTGGTTTAAACAGGCTCATCGCGTTCTCAAACCAGAGGGAAGACTGGTCATGACCGACCTTATCATGCCTTCTCAACCCGGTGATTTTCTCCAAGAATTCATAATGCGTTCTCTGCTCTGGTTATGCGGCATCCCTCGAGAAAATATCATCAGCCTGGACACCTACAAACAACAATTATCTGAAGCCAGTTTTCAGTCGATTGAGACCGAAGATATATCAGATACAGTGCTTACTGGTTTTGCCGAGTGGTTACCAAAATACAGACAACAATACGAGGGCCTACAATCGCTTCCGATTTGGCAAAAATATCAAACCACAGGTCAAATTCTTTCCTGGCTTCGAAAACATGATTTATTGCGCTGCTATTTAATTACTGCCCAACGATAATTTGCCTAAGCTCGCTCAATTTTCGGCCAAAGGCTGGTGAAAAATTGATCCATATCAACAATAACAGGGCATTCATTTTCGACTGACCTAGAATATTGATACGGATCAATATTTAACCCGTCATTTCCTCTAATCTGAACACATCTACAGAATTACAAGCCCTAATAAAAGAGGGCAGAGGAGATAAAAATGAGCACCATCTACGATTTTCAAGAGACTTCAGAATACGTTGACGAACCAATGGACAAGGCAGATAACTCACTGCTTACTTATCTGGCGCCAATTGCTGTGCTTGCGGTTTTAAATCTGGTTCCTACTGTAGCTGGTTTGGTTCATTACTTTACTCGTTAATACTTTTGCAGGTTATTAGACAGTAAGGAAGTTTAGGTGGGGTGTACACGGGGAAGATGTTAATGGCTAACATTTGTACATTTCACCTCTACAAAGCGATATCTGACAAGCTTTGTAATACGTTTTCGATTCCCTCCTAATCGAGTCTTTTAGCCGAGGTATCCCCTCGGCTCTTTTCGTTTTCAGACCACCATTTGCTCCTGCTCGTCCTGAAGGGAATCTGATACCTTCATCGCGCAATACTTGCTTTTCAATATCTTCGCTCGCTTTTTCGCTCTCGCTGCCAATGCCGAGATATCAATAGACGACGGGCTTTCAAGCATATCCTGATGAACAACACCTACCGACAGCGTACTTAATGGAAATTGTTGCTGACGACCGTCACGGCCAATAGCCTCCATATAGCCCTCTGCCACCATGGTATCAGGGTAGAAAGCTCTCACTTTCTTTTGGAATTTCCTCTGTATTTCAGAACAAACAGCAGAGATATCATTGATTGAGTCAAATACCACAATGAAATCATCGCCGCCTACATGACCTATAAACGTGTTATGCATGAGCAGCCTGGATCTCAAAATCTTGGCAACTAACTGGATGACCTGATCACCAGTGGAATAGCCCAACACATCATTCAGTGGCTTGAAGTTGTCGATATCGAAATACGCTAGGGAATAATGGATGCGACCTTCTTTCAATTCCTGCAGTTTCTCACTAATTGGCACATTACCAGGTAACAGCGTCAGTGGATTTGCGTATCTCGCCGACCGAATTTTCATATCGGTAATACGCTTTAGAACATCTCGGGTACTGCCCAAACCATGATATAGTCCTTGCTTGGAAATAATAAAGTGCTGACGAATATACAAATCTTCTTCGTCGGTCAACATCCGGCTAACGACCGATAAATCCTCACCCCAAGGCACTACAATTGGTGTCTGGGTCATATAATTCCGAACGGCTTTCTTCTCATGAAGTGCTCGTCCAAAGGGCAATGAAAACAACTCCATCAAAGTCCATTTGGAAATCATGCCTATGGGCTTTTCGTTCTCGACCACAGGAATGGAGGATATGTGCATAATGTCGGAAAAACGTTCAGCCACAAGCCCCAAAGCCGTATCTGGACTGACAGGAGGAATATAGGTCGCCAGAGCGCCCACTTTCCCGAGAGAAATGCCGTTATCCACGATAGGTTTGGATGGAATCAGGTTGGTCACCACAGGCTTCACTTTCGGCTTACCAAAGTAAAACCCCTGACAAAGAGGAATACCCAGCTCATGAATCGCTCTGTATTCAGATTCGGTTTCCACCCCCTCTGCGACCAATTGACAACCCATGCCATTAGCCAGATTCACCACCGAAGCAACGAATTCGCGCTTGACCAAATCACTATCAATGTCGCGAATAAAATGACGGTCAATCTTGACGTAATCGGGTTTGACCTCAGACCAAAGCTTCAGGCCCGAATATCCAGCGCCAAGGTCATCAATGGCAATTCGAAACCCCTTCTCTTTAAGAACGGTCAACGCTTTAAGCGTATGCCCCATATCTGTCGCAGGATAACGTTCGGACAGCTCTAACACTACCCGGGTAGGATCTACATTGAGTTCAAGAATCAGATGTTCAAGCTTTTCAAGGTCAAACACGGGAGGTTCAAGCATCTGAGGACTGATGTTCACAAACAACAGTCCATCGATATTTAAGAGTTTAAAGCGTACTGCGGCTCGGTTTCTGCAGAGACGTTCCAGTTCTTGTTGCAATCCAGCACGTTCAGCCGTCTCAAACAATACGCCTGCGGCGTACAAAGGAGAATCAGAAGGCCCCCGACTTAAAGCTTCATAGCCAAGAACCTGCTGTTTTCGTATGTCTACGATAGGTTGAAAAACTGTTTGTATCGTTCCCTGACTGATGATGTCCCTAAGCGACTCTTCCAATGCGCACCAATTCATATCATCCGCCGATTGTTACTAATTTCACGGCGTATGTTGCTATTTAGATATGACAGAGATATGACAGGTTCAGGCTTATTCAGCAACGACTACCTGATTACGACCATTGGACTTAGCCATATAAAGCCCTCGATCCGCACGCTTATAAAGGGCTTCTTCATCATGCAAATCAAGACTGCTAGCCAATCCAATACTACGGGTTACTTTGGTGTGTGGGATGTCTGCCTGCTCTATGCGTTCGCGTAGGCGTTCCATAACCGAAGAAGCATCGTCAATTGAGGTGTTTGGAAGTATCACGGCAAACAATATCGACGGTTCTCATTTCTTTCTACAGAATCATTGCAAAGGCTTGTAAAACCTCATCCCCAACATCATGTCCAACATCATGTCCAACATCATGTCCAACATCATGTCCAAACTGATCATTCACACGTTTGAAGAAATCAATATCAAGTAACGCCAGACAAAAAGATTGCTCCGAAAAACGTTTTAACTTTTGATATTAATCCTGCAACTCTTCATCAAAAAAGCGTCGATTTCGACAACCGATTAATGCATCACTGACCGTTAAACTGCGGAGTTTTCGTTCCAGTTTCTTTTGCTCAGTAATATCGGATAAAGTCGCAACGTACCCTTTCACTCTGTCGTTTCGAACCTTCAGCGGATGAAGCTCTAATAATCCCTCGACAGACACTTTATGGCAATTACGAAATTCAATTGCGCCTCTCCACACGCCTTTTTGAAATATGTGATTCAATGCCCGAACCTATGTAACGATCAACATGCTCACCTTAAACCTGGACGAAACAATCCAAAAACATATTGACCAAGATAGATAAAGACCTGATTTATACGTCAGCCATTAATGCAGCTAATTTGGTGGCCCAACGCTCAGATGACACATCTTTCCCCAAGTAATTAGCCGGATTCATAAAGCGAGTCATAAACCTCAAAGGTAATAAGCCTAAATCCCAACCGTATCTTGGAATAACATGAAGATGCACATGGGGCACATGTTGATTGGCAGCGGGGCCGTCATTAATCAGGTAATGAACATCTTTGACGCCTGCGTCGGCTTTTTTCATGGCCTGTCCGACCAATCTCGCTGCCTTCCATAGAGCGGTCAACGCCTGCTCAGAGAGTTCATCAATACTACCCTCGTGAGATTGGCTCAAAACAATAATGTGCCCGGGACTTAAAGGAAACTTATCAACGATGGCATGACAAAACTCATCCTGATAGACGCTGAACGCAGGTAATTTCTGTTCATTGATCTGGCAAAAGATACAGCTCATAAGGTTCCTCCTGAACACAACTAAGGCCATTGAAAATGTAGCACTCAATATAACCTTCCGACTTCTTTAGGAGATAGTTATTTTTTAAGAAATCCAAAATCACGAACGCTGATTTCCAATTTATTCGCTGTATTTTTCACTCCCGATTCATAAAAATACTTAAAGGAATCTATTCTTTAAGGTATAGATTAACCATTCCATAGAGTTAGGTATACTGAGGTGAAAAATACTGCCTTAAGGCAGAAATTAGGGGTTAGGTTGTATTAGACGTAAGGATACGTATATAACAACCGAGGGTATAAAAACGTCACAGCGAGATATTCATGGCACGAGCAAACCAGAAGGATTCACGCTTTACCAAAGAGCATTGGATCCAGAAAGCATTAGAAGTTTTGTCCCAAACTGGCGGCGCTAAAATTCATATTGAAAAGTTAGCAGCCAAACTCGGGGTAACCAAAGGCAGCTTCTATTGGCATTTTGAAAGTCGAAATGATTTTGTTGAGCAAGTTCTAAGTTATTGGGAAGAAAAATATACGCAAGTCATATTTGATCACCTGCTAGAGCAACAACACACAACACCTAAAGAATTGGTACTTGATCTTACTGCATTTATTTTTGATCACGACTTAATGGCACATGAAATGCCAATTCGTTCCTGGGCAGTACAAGAAAGCCGGGTACAACAACGCGTCGAACAAATTGATGCATCTCGCCAAAAATTCATGTCTGAGAAACTGGTCGAGCTCGGCGCAGATCAAACCTCCGCAGAAGCATTCACCAGCCAATTCATCTGTTTCGCACATTGCCAGGGCTTCATGCTACCGCCGCTGACAATGGAGAAACAAAGAGAACACATGAACTGGTTGGCTAACACCTGTCTTTAATGCCTTCAATTCATACATCTTTCTGAGGCCTTAACCTAACCGTTAAGGCCTTTTCTTTTTCAGTCATTTCATTCCACCTGCCGCCACCGTATCTAAATTGAAATATGGTCAATTTGATCTACATTTGTAACTACATGACGAAAGGACAATCCTAACATTCAGCCATCACACACTAATCGCGGACTAACGGAATAGAACTCTCTATGGGTGATCAAACCAATCACAACATGCCTCTCTCGAGCTCACTCGCGTTTAGAATTCCTCTGATCTTTATAGTCATTTTAGTGTTTTTTGTCGGTGCCTTTTTGCTGGTAATGGAATTTAAAGGTAAGCCGCTGATACTCGACCTTTCTAACCAACGGATGAAACAAACCGGCGAATCCATTGTTGCTCAGCTGGGTAAGCGTATTGAGCTAACAGAATCTCTTGTAACTGCTATGGCCAATGCCGCTGAAACCTTGCCCCAAGATGTAGAGGTACACAAAAACGTTATTCATAGCATCGTCAATTACGAAGGGACTGAACATTTTATTGCAGGAGGCGGTGTCTGGCCTGAACCCTACCTCTTTCAGAAAGACGTTGAACGCCGCAGCTTTTTCTGGGGGCGTGATCAGTCGAATGCACTCAAGTATTACGATGACTACAATCACCCAGCGGGCAGTGGTTATCATTTTGAAGAATGGTATGCACCTGCAAAGCTACTTAAACCGGGGGAAATTTATTGGTCCAGATCCTACATGGACCCCTACTCCTACCAATCCATGGTGACCGCTACCGCACCTATGTTCAGAGGCGGTGAATTTTATGGTGTCGCCACTGTGGATATTAAACTGGAAGGGCTCTCCGAGTTGCTTGCCAAAGAATCGGTCAAGTTTGGCGGCTATGCATTTGCCCTTGATAGAAACGGTACCTTTCTGTCTCACCCTGAGCAAAAGATCACAAAGCGTTATGGCAAAGACGAACAAGGCAATCGAACCGAAGAATATCTGAACATCAATAAACTATACGCTCACTCGCCACATTTCGAACGTTTAAACGAAGCTCTGGTTGATCTGGAATTCAACCAGCAACTGTCAGCCAATTTGCTTAACAAAGCCAGTGAACTTGCTAACGCCAGTTACCAAATCGAGCCTCAGGAAGCGAAGCGCATCATCCACAACATCGATGATCCCTTAGCGGACCAAACAAAGGGCAGTACCTTTCTTTCACAATTAAGCATTTCAAGCGATCCGATTCTGAACGAACCCGTCATCGTCGACATCTTTCATGTACCAGGCACCTATTGGAAAGTCGTCACCGTTACTCCAGAAACACACGCCTATGCCACCAGCGAAAAGATAATTAACTCAGTAATCACGGCCTCTTTTGGTGTTCTGGCAATCAGCTTACTGGTCGGATTCATTATCATGCAGCGCATACTGATGAAACCGTTACTGGATATGACCAGCCAGGTTAAAAACATTGATCTGGAAACCCTGGCTAACACCAATGAGCCTGCCATTACTAACATTCACACCAGCGAACTTGGCGAGTTAGCGGTTCAATTCAATGACCGAACCCAACAACTGGTTGACTCCCATGCGGCACTGGAAAATCAAATTCAACTGGCCAAACAAGCCGCGCAGGCAAAATCGCAATTCCTGGCAAATATGAGCCATGAGATCCGGACACCGATCAATGGCGTGCTTGGCATGCTGACCTTGATGGATCACACCGAACTGACCAAGCAACAAACGCATTACGCCAGTATGGCTAGATCCAGTGCTGAATCATTATTAACGGTCATCAATGACATTCTCGACTTCTCTAAAATTGAAGCGGGTAAACTGGACATCGAAATTCTCGACTTTGATTTACGCAGTCTTCTGAATGAATTTGCCGGCAGCATGGCCCATCTGGCTCAAAAGAAAGGGCTGGAGCTGATTCTGGACATCAATGATGTCCCCCATCACATGGTCAAAGGAGATCCTGGACGAATCCGACAAGTGCTGTCTAATCTGGTATCAAACGGTATTAAATTTACCGAACGGGGTGAAATTGTCATTCGGGTCAAATTGGAAAACGTTGGCCAAATGGGGCTGATTCTCTATGGTTCGATCTCCGATACCGGCATAGGCATTCCAAAAAATAAACAGGAAGAGTTGTTCCAGTCCTTTGCTCAAGTGGATTCATCAAATACCCGAAAATATGGTGGTACTGGTTTAGGGCTCGCCATCAGCAAACAGCTGTGTGAACTTATGGGCGGCAGTATCTCACTAATCAGTGAAGTCAACCGAGGCAGCCAGTTTAACTTCTCAATTAACCTGCACCCTAGCGACACTAAAATGCCGGATTTACCCAAAGTAAATCTGCATGCAACACCCATTCTAATCGTTGATGACAACGCCACTAACCGCTTGGTGTTAAGAGGCCAATTAGAAAATTGGGGGGCTAACGTTACTGAAGCATCGAGTGGCACACAGGCCTTAGAAATTCTAGAAGAGATGCCTGCGGAGACATTCAAAATTGCCATTCTGGATATGCAAATGCCAATCATGAACGGCGCTGAGCTGGGCGAAGCCATCAAGAAGAACAGCAAGTTCAAAGAACTGCACCTTATTATGATGACCTCCATGGGTGAGCGCGGCGACGCATCTTATTTTGCCAAATTGGGCTTCTCAGCCTATTTCCCCAAGCCGGCATCAACACAGGATCTTCATGATGTATTGTCCGTGGTACTCGATGGTGGCGATGCCTTCACCAGCGCAAGACCTCTAATCACCCATCATCATATTAGAAGTCTTAACCGCACGGCTGAAGCACCAGACGCCAAAATTCTTCTGGTAGAAGATAATATGATTAATCAGCAGGTTGCTTTAGGCATTCTCGATAAGCTGGGCTACAAAGCCGAAGCCGCAGGCAACGGGCAGGAAGCATTGCACTACCTTGAAACTGCGCCCGTCCATGACCCTTACACTCTCATCCTTATGGATTGCCAAATGCCGGTTATGGATGGCTACGAAGCCACCACAATGATCCGGGCAGGTAATTGTAAGAACGTCAGTAAAAACATTACGATTATCGCGTTTACGGCCAACGCCATGAAAGGAGATATGGAACGATGCATAGAGGTAGGGATGGACGATTACATGAGCAAGCCCATTGACCCAAGTATTCTTCAGGAAAAACTGGAACGCTGGTTAAAGAAAAAGCACTGACCTTCTAACATTAGAGGATCAGTGCCTTAGAATTCTTTTTACCAATAACACATCTCTGAAAAATAGCTGCATAGCGCCTTGTAGTTCGCTTTCTCTACTGAGTTATGCGGTACAAATACTTCTAATTGAGTTCCATTTGAAATCTGAACGTCAGTCATAATACAACCTCTAGAAAAACTATGTTCATAAAAATGGCATCTGGTAACTTTTCTACAACGTGAATGTTTCAAATTGAATGCTTCACCCTGTGTTTTACCAATTGCCCATGAACACTACTTTAGGGATTTTTGACAGGACTTTCTTGACTCTGGAATACACAAACTTGACCTTGGGTAACAACCTAAAGCCAAGTTTGGAACAGTTCACAAATGGCTTATGTGAACAGAAAAGCAGTACGCTGTGTTACTCAATATCAAGCGTAGGATCGACTGCAGGTGTATTGCTTACGATCAGGTTCTGCTGTTTAACCGCTTTCAGTGCTACCACCTGTTGAGTAATCCATTCATCAATCGAGTTCTGGACTTTGGCTAAAGTGATTTCTTCCCACTTATTCTCCAGGCGCTCCTCGCCCACCATGCCAACCAAGGTTTTAGCGACCACTTCTTCAGTAGCCGCATCAATGAATTCCGCTTCCACAAAGATGTAAATCTCTTCATCACGGAGACCAATTACTTTCATCGCACCTGTAAACGCTAGGGCTGCAGGTAAGTACTCATAAAAACGCAATGCTTCATCTTTGGTCTCTAGGCCAGTAATAGCGATACGAGCCTTAAGGGTTTTGCCTTCTGGATAATCAAGTACTCGGTAATATTCACCCAACTTATCCGTCATCGCTTGCGCCATGTATTTACGGATGTCACGCATGGCTTTATTGGTTACCTGACGATCACGATGGATACCCCGCTCAATACGAATCGGCTCTACCATCGCTGTGCGATAGCTGTTCAGATTAACACCAGGTGCAATCCAGGCTTTGGCAGCAACAAATTCATGTTCAACCACATCCACTTGATTGAACGGACGGTAGTTTTCCATGAAACCGGTATAAGGACGATCGATGCCAGGCGCCTTAGGTTGAAACAAGGCACACCCCGTCATCAAAGAAAGTAAGAGCCCAGCAGTGAAAAGCTTGATTAAACTAGCCATTAGATTTTCCTTTTTGTTGTTATTGTTGGCAGCTATTAATAAATTATTAGATCAAAGACTAAGCAGTTACACTTAGTTACACAAGTGAATTTTGTGAAAAACCGACAAGTTTGAGCGTTATTTTGCGCAATAATGCACAAAAAAGCCTGAACCTCTTTTACGACGCTCAAGCTTTTAGAAAGTTTCAACCTTAAGGGTTGATAGATCGAATTAAACAGTTACAGCAAAACCTTCTTCCGAGATATTCATTAAGCTAGAAGATCCCGACATGATCGATTCACGATGCATGCTCGTTCTCGGCAAAATCTTATCAAAATAGAATTTAGCCGTTTCTATTTTACCTCGATAAAAGTCTTCTTCCGAGGTGCCATTAGCAAGCTGCTCTAGCGCTTTCTCAGCCATCATGACCCAGAAGTAAGCCATAACGATGTAACCGGAATACATCAGATAATCCACCGACGCCGCGCCAATTTCATCGCGATTCTTAATAGACCGATACACCACTTTAATGGTAGTTCTGGACCATTCAGAATTGAGCTTCTTCAGCTGTTTGATTAACGGTTTAATTTCAGAGCGATGCTTGCCGCTGACATAATAAGAATAGCCAGAGCAATAACGTTTAACTTCTTTGGTGAAGCGTCGAAATGCGCCACCGCGATCAAGCAAAATCTTACGGCCCAATAAATCCAATGCCTGAATACCGGTTGTGCCTTCATACAGCATGGCTATTCGAGTATCTCGAACGATCTGCTCCATGCCCCACTCTTTAATGTAACCATGACCACCAAAGACCTGAACGCCAAGATTAGCGGCTTCATAACCGGTTTCGGTTAAGAAGGCTTTCAGAATCGGGGTTAAGAAACCCAGATCATCATCCGCTTGTTCCTTAATCTCATCGGTCGCGCCATCGACGTAGTAATCAGCAATATTCGCTGCGTAATACAACATGGCACGACCACCTTCAGCAAAGGCCTTCTGGGTCAACAGCATGCGGCGCACATCGGGATGAACAATAATTGGATCAGCCACCTTATCCGGCGCTTTCTTACCACTCAATGAGCGCATCGAACACCGCTCTTTGGCATAGGCCAACGCACCCTGGAACGAACGTTCAGCCGCACATGAGCCTTGCATCCCGGTACCGATTCGGGCGGTATTCATAAAGGTAAACATGCACTGTAACCCCTTGTTCGGAGGCCCAATGAGATACCCTTTTGCGTTCTCAAAGGTCATCACACAGGTCGATGACGCCTTGATCCCCATTTTCTTTTCAAGACCGGTACAGAGTACGCCATTACGATCACCGCTATTACCTTGTGCATCAGGAATAAACTTCGGAACAATAAACAGTGAAATGCCACGGGTGCCCTTTGGTGCATCCGGCAAACGAGCCAATACAATATGGACAATGTTATCGGCCATATCGTGCTCACCCGCCGAAATAAAAATCTTTGTGCCGGTGATATCGAAAGAACCATCAGCGTTCGGTTCCGCTTTGGTTTTTACCTGTCCCAGATCCGTTCCACACTGAGGTTCGGTCAGACACATAGAGCCCGTCCAGGAACCTTCAATCATCTTGGTTAGGTAGATTTGCTTCTGAGCTTCATCACCATGTAAGAAGATGGTATTCATAGCCCCCAAACTCAATCCAGGGTACATTCCCCAAGGCCAGTTAGCTGTACTGATTAACTCGGACTTAAGCACCCCAAGAGAAATGGGTAATCCTAAACCGCCATAAGCTGGATCGTGATTAATCCCTTGCCATCCACTTTCCACATAGGTTTGATAGGCTTCTTTGTATCCGGAAGGTGTCATCACCTCGCCATCTTTGAGCTGACAACCTTCCTCATCCCCTGATTGATAGAGAGGGGCTAACTCTTGCTCACAGAACTTTGCACACTCATCCAAAATGGCATTCACCATATCAGGCGTGGCTTCCTGACCATTCTCAAAGTTCTTATAGTGTTCGTAGGTATCAAAAAGCTCTTCAAAGACAAATTTCATGTCTCTTAGCGGGGCCTTAAATTCAGGCATGATCATACTCCTCTAAAAAGTGTCACTCGCGAGAATCTCTCGGATTTAAAAGCTACTACACAAAAAAATAGGCAGCAGATTAACTGAAAAACAATTAATACTGGCTGCCCTAACAATAAGTAGCGAACCGTTCTCGCGGTTTGTGAGTCGCTGCCGGAGACAGGTTTCATTGCAAACTCACAAAAAACATTTTGCCAATCTGACGGTGAATAAGAAGGTCATTTGCAGACGATCAATCGGTCACTTTCGGACAAAAACCTTTATCCTTGTTTAAATATTAGGCATGATAGAAGAAACGTTTGATGATGGGTAAGCAATGGAATCTTCCCTGAAAAAAGACAATCAGCCTGCATTACATGGCCAATATGGCGCTTTGTTGCTCGATGCCTTAGACATTGATGAACAAAGCAAGCAGGCGATTTTGAGCCAATGTAACATTCGCCCCGGGCTTCTAACGAGCCAGGACGCTTTTCTTTCAAGGCAACAAAGTGAACAACTCATTCACCAGGTTATTGAAGCCAGTGGGACACCCGACTTTGGACTGATGTTTGGCGAACGATTGAACCTGATGACTCATGGTGCACTGGGTCAAGCCGTATTGAGCTGCAACACACTAGAGCAAGCCATCGAGCTTCTGTTGAAGTATTACCGCACTCGAATGGTTCATGCACAACTTGAGTTACTTTATGAAGGTGATCTGGCTGTCTTGGCGTTTGATTTTGATCAGCCGGATTCCGATGCCTATCGATTCTTAATCGAAACCGTGTTTGTTTGTCTGGTGAGAACCAGTATGTTCTTCTTTGGCATGAAACTCCTCTATCAAGGCCACGTTCAGATCAGCTACGAACAACCCCATTACCTGACCCAGTATAAGTCCACCTTTTTTAATGGCGTCACCTTCGACGCACCCCGTAACGCCTTATGTTTCAAGCGCGAACTGTTAAACCTTCCCATGGCAATGCCGAATCCCAGCGCACTCAAACAAGCAGAAGAAGCCTGCACTCAATTAATGGCTCGGCTACCCATTAAAACGTCGCTGGTTGAACAAGTGAAAGCCTTGATGTTTTCTCCCTCCGGAGAGGAAGCCAGTATTGAAGAATTGGCCGCTATGCTCCATATGAGTAGCCGGACCTTGAGAAGAAAGCTTGCCACCGAACAACAAAGCTATCGCGCACTGGTGGAAGAAGCCAAATTGGATTTGGCCAAAGAACTGATATTGGCAAGAACCTCTATTGAGGAAATTGCTGAACGTCTGAACTATTCAGACCCCAGCAATTTCGGCCGTGCCTTCAAAAAGAAGACAGGATTATCTCCTACTGCCTTTCGAAACCAACAGCAGGAGTCTAGCTCAGTTTAACGGATTATTTAGACAGCTTACGTCCATTGGAGGTAGCAAAGTCAATCCAATGGTCAATGGTTGGCTTCAGCAACTCAAGAGAGATTTTCTCCTGACCATTCACCTTATAGGTAGGAGCTACACCCGTCACCACCGATTGAGCTAGCAGTTCTCCGGTTTGAACATCACGCGCTTCGAGTTCAAAGGCAATCACCGCATCATCGTTACGAGGATTCAACGAAGTATCTTCGGCAGCTGAAACCAAGGCCTGAGATACGGCTTCGTGATCCTGATAATCCTGGTTTAGCGTTTCAACCGCGGTAATCGCTGCTCGAATTCGTGCTTTTTTAGTACCGGTTTTCTGCATGTCCTTGGAAATAAAATAGGAGGCCATTCTTAACTGACCATCCACATAGATCAGAATATCGGTAAGTAACTCATCAGATACCTGCTCGTTAGGTCGAACTTCCGGATAATATTGAGTAGAAACGTACTCAACCTCTGCGTACTCACCAGATAGTAATTTCGGGCTAACCCATCGGCGAACAGCAAAAGATTCCTGAGCCATGGTTTCACCCAGAATCGAGTAATCCTTAAGGAAACCAGAAAACTGATTATCCTGCTTAGGTTGTTCCTGAGTGGTCTGGCATCCCTGAATTGCCACACCTAACAGCAACAATGCGCTGAATAATATTCCTTTTTTCATTCTGGATTACCTCTCCTATCCATACAAAAATTAATTCATTCACTAAACTGAAAAAGAATATATCCTATAAACCTACACTTTGTTATTTATATCCTGTGTCGAATAGAACTTTCTTATCCTATGTTTAATCTGCGTCGGTTTTTAAGCAGCCTTGTGACCTTTCTTTGCCTGATTTGGTTCAATTCAGTTACGGCAAAGGAGCTGATTCTCGCCACCAGCAAATCAATCCCACCTTATATTGTTGAGCATGATAGCTCCGGAATTCAGTTGGAGCGAGTAAAGAAAGTCTTTCAACTCTCAAATCACTCGATCAAGAAAATTATTTTCACTTCCAATAAACGAGCAGAGATCCTGCTGTATCAGAAGAAAGTAGATGCCATTATTAATGCACCGAATAACAGCGAAAACATGTTCTTTTCGGATCCTGTTATCTTTTATCAAAATACGGCGATCTCTCTGTCCTCCAATCACATATACCTAACAGACATTGCTGGATTATCGGATGTTCGGGTAATGGCCTTCCAAAACGCCAGAAAATACTTAGGAGATCAATTCAGACACGCAGTCAACCAAAGCCCTGCTTATGATGAAGCCGTTAACCAACAAGCCCAACTGGAACATCTGTTTTTAAAAAACACCGACGTAATCATCCTGGACCGACGCATATTTGATCATTTCAACAAACTTTATGAAGCATCAGGCCGCTTCCCGAAACCGGTTACTTTTCACCCGATATTCCCTAAATCACCTAGAATCCTGGGGTTTCATAATGAAGCCTTACGCAACGAGTTTAATGAAGGATTGAAAGCCCTATTATTAATCGAAAGAACATTTCCGACATCGAAATAAATAACACAGGGCGGACTCTGAAAACATTTATGTCTTAGTTAGAGCCTACAAACGATTAAGCATCAATAGATTCAATAGATTCAATAGATTCAATAGAGGAGTATCGTATCTCAGATGTGCTCTACGCCCACACCGCAAAAAAGCCGCCAATACCATCAAGGAAAAAGGGCATATCATTAATCGTTACGGCGGCAGGGCATTAATCACCGCTTTAGGATTTCTCGCAACCAGCCAACGATAAAACTGGCCGCGAGAATAAAGAAAAGCGGATTATGCTCGGCGCTTCTGAAACGCCTGGATTCCGTTACTCGCCAAAGTACGTGCAATCGACCAGTACACATTCATTTTAGGGTCCGGGCGTTTACCTTTGGCCAATCGAGCCATCTGCTGCTCGTACCAGGTAATTTCCAGCATGCCTGCCTGATCCAACGCTTTCACACCGGTCGTCAATGGCTTAACCTGATTCTTCACATCCACCCCTTTGATCACCTCTTTCGGTAAATCCGGATGCAAAGTCAACGGACGAGCAATGCCCACCATATCAACCTGACCTGAAGCCACAGCGTCTGCCATACCTTGTGCTGAACGGAAACCACCCGTCACCACAACCGGTGCTTTGATTAAACGCTTCATCTTGGCTGCAAATTCAATGAAATAGGCTTCTCGATCACGGGTACTTTGTTTCACTCCGGTCATCGCTGGTGCTTCATAGTTACCGCCGGACACTTCAAACAAGTCCATGCCCATTTCATCCAATGCCATGATCACTTGAGTAGACTCTTCTTCAGTAAAACCTCCGCGTTGGAAATCCGCCGAATTCAACTTAATGCCGACAGGAAAGCCTTCACCCACTTCGTTACGAATCGCCAAATACACTTCTTTAACGAAGCGCATGCGATTTTCAATACTTCCACCCCACTGATCTTCTCGGCGGTTGTGATGTGGAGATAGGAATTGGCTCACAAGATAACCGTGCGCTCCATGAATCTGCACTCCGGTAAACCCGGCTTCTTTGGACATTTTTGCTGCAAACGCAAACTTGCCAATGATTTCGTAGATCTCATCTTCAGTAAGCTCGCGAGGCGGATTAAAGAATTTATCCAACCCCTTACCGAGTGGAACAGACGACGGAGAAACCGGATCCGGGTTAATTGCTTTCGGTGATTGCTTGCCCGGATGATTCAGTTGTACCCAACAATCGGTATTATTTGACGTTGCCGCTTTAGCCCATTTCGCCACCATATCTTTATTGGTGTCTCTGTCGAACACCACATTTCGCGGCTCACCCAACGCATTTCGGTCAATCATCACATTACCCGTGATTAAAACACCGCAGCCACCATCAGCCCAACGCTGATAGAGCTTTACCAAGCCCTTACTGACCTGGTGATCAACCGTTGCCAAGATCTCACTCATCGCCGATTTAAAGAAGCGGTTTTTAGTCTGTTGGCCGCAGGGCAACTCTAACGACTCACCCAATACTGCAAATTCACTCATTTGTTCATCCCTAATGTAATTTGCTTCCTAATTCGAAAGCTCAAACATTTCCGACCTATATTAGACCGGTCGTCTATTAACAAAGTAAATAAAAACGCTCTGGTGAGCGCTTTCATTTGTCATTGCTTAACCTATTCAGCGACGCTTTAAAATGGCCTCAAACATCAAATCAACCACTTCTTCTACCGCTATAGAGGAAGACTCAATCTTCATTCGAAGTACAGCCCCTTCCCAACAATTCCAAATCATTCTGGCCAACATGTTATCGTCCAGATCCGTACGAATTTCGCCTGAATCCTGACCCTGCTTCACCAGCACCTGAAGCATTCTGGTCCAGTTTTCAACTTCTTTAAGAATAGCAAGGCGACATACCTCACTGGTCTCTGAAATTTCGCTGGCCAGAGCCCCAAGAATACAACCCGACATCCCTTGACGATACTCATCGACCAACAAAGAAAATGCCAGTTTAATGGCTTCCAAACCGGTTTTGCCTTTCCCGGCAGTTTTCTCCATTAAACGTTGATTCAAATCCTGGGCATAAAAATGAATTACCTCAGCCGCAAAGGCTTCTTTGCTTTTAAAGTAATGATAAAACGAGCCTTTCGGAACACCGAGCTTATCCAGAACTTCTTTAATACCTGTTCCGTGATAGCCATTAGTGAGCAGAGTATCTAAACCAACACTCAACAGCTCTTCTTTAATATGTTCATTTTTTCTTGGTCTTGCCATAGCGGCCAGCTTACGACCAGTCGTCTAGAAACTCAAGTTATTATCTTTTAAACACCTACCGTTTATCGATCCACATACTATTCAATAGAATCCATCAGGAAAAACACAGCTTATCCACAGATTCATTGCTTGACCGGGGCTTGATGGACAAAGTGAAAAGAAAACCACTGTTAAAATAGCCAGTAAACCAACCAAATTTTCAAATATTCACAACAACGCAACTATGACAAACAGATGTAGAACAGATATTCAACTCGTAACCTAGAAAAACACCAAACACACAACCCATTGATAATATTGAATTTTTAAAATATGAGTATTTTTGAAACGATTTCACTGAAACCAGTTAATACGGGCGTTTGACTCACTTTCGAATAACTTACCAACAATCTTATCCACAACTTCTGTGAGTAAGTGAATTTTACTAATTTAATCACTAGTATTTCCGCTTAGAGTCCAACTTACCCACATATCATTCAATCCTAGGCATTGAAATATTCCATTCCAAACAAAAGACACCTACTATGAAGAACAGACAATAAAAAAAGAAAAATAATAACAGTAGGTTATGGACCAACCACTATGAGTTTCTTTGATAGCGTTGAACACATTGATTTTGATGAAAACCACAAACCAATAGGAGCCTGGCAAAACTGGTCGCAAAATCAACAAAGCTTTCCTTCGAGAGTATTTCAACCCGTCTCCACCAGCGAATTAGCCGCTGAACTACAAAGCGCTTCCACAGAAAAATCATCTCAACAGCAATCCAATCTACCTAAATATCGAGCTATTGGTTCCGGTCATTCTTTTAGCCCTTTAGCCAAAACCCAGGACACATTAGTCTCCTTGAATAAAATGACGGGGTTGATGGGGCACGACCCGGCAAAACACACCGTTCGAGTGATGGCTGGCACACCATTGCATCAACTAAGCCCAATGCTGGGCGACATTAATCAAGGCATGTTAAACATGGGCGACATTAACCATCAGTCTATCGCAGGCGCTGTTGCAACAGGAACTCATGGCACGGGGGCTGAATTACCTTGTATTTCAGGTCTGGTTAAATCATTAACGCTGATCACGCCTGCAGGTAAAGTGTTGGAATGTTCTTCCGAACACAATAAAGCGTTTTACGATGCGGCTCGAGTCAACCTTGGTTGCCTGGGTTTTGTGACTGAAGTAGAACTGCAGAATGGTCCCGCTTATTCTTTAAAAGAATCCATCGAAGTACTGCCTCTCGAAGAGGTTCTGAATAATCTGGATCAATTAAAAGATGCGCATCGCCACGTTGAGTTCTTTGCCTTTGCCTACTCCGATCAGGTCATCTTAAAAACCCTAAATCCAACCAAAGAAGCCCTCTATGCTCCAAAAGCTGGGATGATCTCGGACGATGCGTTACTGAAGTTTTTCTGCGAGACAACCAAGCGATTTCCTAAATTAACACCCTTTATTCATCAACAAATTACTCGTTTCATCAAGCCGTCCATGCGTGTGGATGTATCCCACAAAATATTCGCGACACCAAGAACTGTTCGTTTTAATGAGATGGAATATCAGGTGCCGGCAGAAGATGGCCCGGCCTGTTTGCGTAAAGTGTTTAAACACATCCGAGAGCATGAAATCCCGGCCTTCTTTCCTATCGAATACCGCTACGTCGCAGGCGACACCATTTGGCTCAGCCCCTTCTATCGTAGAGATTCCGCCTCCATATCTATACATCAATATTACAAACAGGATTACGTGACGTTGTTTCAAGCATTGGAGCCAATTTTCGATCAGTATCAAGGGAGACCACACTGGGGGAAGATCCACACCAAAACACATGAGGAACTGAAAGCGCTTTATTCCCGATGGGATCAGTGGCAAGACATCAGAAGAACTCTAGATCCTCATAATCAATTGATTTCTCCCGCCATGACGGATCTGTTTGGGGAGGTAGGATGAATAAACTTTCCACACCTGTGTTCAAGCGTCAAGACATCCAATACTTTGAGCAGCTTAACCAAACCCTGATCAATGAAGGGCATGGCATGCCTCATCTGCTTGTGGATCTGGACCGACTGGATCACAACCTGAATCAGCTCAAAGACCAATGGCCTGAAAACATCGATTTCAGATTGGTGGTGAAATCACTACCCTGCATTGAACTTATCCGCTATATAACGAGCCAGCTTGGTACGTCTAAATTCATGGCCTTTCATCTGCCCTTTTTATGCCAGATAAGTCATGAATTTCCGGACAGTGACATCCTGATCGGAAAACCATTTCCAATCGCCGCGGTAGAACACTTTTACAACCATATGGCATTGGAGGCTTCCTCTTTCGATTCAGAAACCCAGCTTCATTGGCTGGTAGATACACCTCAACGACTGACCCAGTATCTCAACTTTGCTCAGAAATCCGGCATGCCTTTAAGTATCAACATTGAATTGGATATTGGTTTACATCGAGGAGGGGTAGATAAAGAAACAACCCTGGATGTCATGCTCACCGCTATCAGAAACCACCCTAAATGGTTAAAATTCTCTGGGTTTATGGGCTATGACGCGCATGTGGGTAAACTGCCGGCCTGGATGGAATCGACGGCTCAAAGTTATCAAACCAGCCAGGAGAAGTATCAAGCGTTTATCGATTATACCAAGCGATATTTTTCAGATTTGGTCACTGAAGATACCCTGTATAACGGCGCAGGCAGCCCAACCATTGAATTACACAAAAAGAATACCATGTGTAATGACCTATCCGCGGGCAGTGCCTTGGTTAAACCCTCACACTTTGATCTCCCGCTATTGTCTGGTTATCAGCCAGCATCTTTCATTGCCAGCCCTGTTATCAAACAACTGGATCGAATGAAACTGCCTGCCCCCGACTGGATTAGCCGATTACTTCAACGCTTTGATCATCGCTTCCAACAAACCTTCTTCGTCTACGGAGGCGACTGGAAAGCAGACTTGATTGATCAACGACTACGAAAGAATCCACTATATGGCAGCAGTGCTAATCAGGAAATAATCAATGGATCAAAACAGGTCAAGCTAGCACCAGATGACCACATTTTCTGGCGACCTCAACAAAGTGAAGCCGTGTTTCTGCAATTTGGCGATATTTATGCCATTCGGAACAAGAAACTGAAGCATCGCTGGCAAGCCCTTTCTCAGGACTTTTAGTCTTTATCCAGCCAGCCTTTCAACGCGACCCAAGCTAAGCCCACTTGCTCATATACATAACGCTCAGTCTTTTGAAGGGCTCGGTAAGTTGGAAAGAAATTAGAAGTCTCTTCTGCCCCCAGAAAATAAGTCGGTGCCGGAATAGGGTTCAAACTTTCCTGCTTAAAGATGGTTACAGCACGAGGCATATGAGAGGCAGAAGTCACCAGAATCAGACGGCCTTCATGGACAAAGTCTTCAACATCAATGGCTTCTTCCCGAGTATCTTTAGCTTCAGTGAGTAAATCAATCCGCTCCTCATCGATACCCAATGAAACCGCCACCGCTTTAGCCACCTCAGCATTGGGTTGCTTGTTCACGCCGATATAACCCGCGTATCCAGAAAACACCAAACGCGCATCGGGATACAACTGAGCGACCCGAATGCCTTCAACTACCCGCGCGAGAGATGAAGAGGACAATTGAGCACCACCAGCAAAGCGCTTACTCTCCATATGTCCACCACCCAGGACATGAACCACATCTACTTCGATATCTTCTTTATACTGAAAGGCTGGATAACGGGCTTCATGATCCCGCATCAGAAAGTTTCCCACGGGATTAAACGAGGCAGCCCAGGTAACCAGCAAAGACACACTCAATGAGAAAATAGCTAACGTCTTGCGGGAAGACATCAACGCATAAAGCGCAATCAAGCCGAAGAATAATGAAATAGATAGAGGAGAGATCAGCCCAATGACCAGTTTCTTGATGAGAAATACAACGTCCATGTACGCGTCCCTTGCTAACGTTTTCTTACTGGTTAGATACCCTTCAACATCTGAGATATTTCATCCGCATGAACAGGCTTACTGAAATAGTACCCCTGAATAATATCACAAGTCATTTCATCCAATAGCTTAAGTGCCTCTTCCTTTTCAACACCTTCAGCAACCACCTGAACACCCATTACATGAGACAGATAGATGATGGTACTGACCAATGCTCTGTCGGCTTTACTTTCGAATAATTCATCCACAAAGCTTTTATCAATTTTTAGACAGTCGATAGGCAAAGACTTTAAGTAACCTAATGAAGAATAACCCGTACCAAAGTCATCAATCGCAATACGAATACCCAGTTTTTGCAGCTGGGCAAGCACCCGGATGGCCGAGTCTACGTCTTCCATCACCATACTCTCGGTGATTTCCAACTCAATACACCGAGTAGGTAACTCGTATTTATTCAACAACTTAACGATATTTTCCACCAAATCCGGTTGTTGAAACTGCCTTGCTGACATATTGATAGCCACGGTGAAATCAGACGGCGCATCCTCTAGCCAATGTTTTGCCTGTCGAATGGCTTCTTCAAAGACCCAATCACTAATAGGAAGAATCAATCCGTTATCTTCAGCCGCACTGATGAACTCATCGGGAGGAATGATTTGTCCATCCGGTAATACCCAACGAATTAAAGCCTCGACACCAACAATTCTGGATGCCTTAGTTGTTACTTTGGGCTGATAGACCAAATGAAACTGGCTTTCTTCCAAAGCCGTCTTCAGCTTATTTCTCAAGGACAAACGATGAGAAGACAAGACCGCCAGTTCCTTGGCAAAGAACTGAAAGTTATTTCGCCCCTTGGCTTTTGCATGGTACATGGCCATATCGGCATCACGCACCAAACCATCGGCTGTTTCGCCATCGTTAGGGTACAAAGAAATTCCGATACTGGTGGTCATATACAAAGACTCACCTCGGATAATGAAAGGACTCTCAAGAGACTTGATAATCTGGTCAGCCAGCTCGGTAACCTGTTGCATGGATTCCACCTCATCCATTACAACGATAAATTCGTCACCTCCGTAACGAGCTAACAGGTCGATGTCGCGAATACATTCTTTCAAACGCATAGCCGCATGACATAGTAACAAATCGCCAATGTCATGACCCAAGGTATCATTTACGTATTTGAAACCATCAAGATCCATAAACAGAATGGCCAGTTTATGACCATGATGCTGAGCGCCTTTCAACGCTCTTTGCATCTGTTCTTGCAGCAAGGCACGATTTGGCAGGCCGGTCAGATTATCATGATAGGCCTGATGCTTGGCTTGCTCTTCTGACTCCTTCAAATCCGTTATATCACGTAAGCTCCAGACACGGCCGACAATACGGTGGTCCAGAAACCGTGGCTTAGAGACACACTCTACATAAGTGCCATTGCGAAAATGAAGTAATCCTTGGGCTTTTTCCGAGGGATTTTCATTGGTAAAACGGACCAACTCCAACAAATTTTCATCGTTATAAATGGTCCGCTGAAGCATGTCTTTTAAATTGCGCCCCACAAAGGAATGCTCAACTTCCTCTGGCGACAGGTCAAAGAAATCCGTCAGTAACTTGTTATAAGCTACCACTTTATGGTGTTTATCAAAGACAACCAGACCATCATTGGTGGCATCTAGAGTGGTATTGAGCAAAGATAAGGAATCTTCCAGGCCTAATTTAACGGCCGCTAACTGAGTGATTTGCCGCTCATATTGAGAGGATAGCTGTTGCAGTCGCTCAGCTAATTGTTGAGGCTCTAAATGTTGCTTATTAGAGAGTAAGGCATCCACTTCTGAGCGATCAATGTTCATATCAGAGGGTATTAAATCGTCACTCCCAGAACGACGAGGCTCTTTACCAGGCGAAAGATCTTTTTCTTTCTCTAATCGATTCAGATAGGCAGAAACCTGCTCAAGCAGGGGTTCCAGAGCTGATTTGTCTGAACTATTGATATCAAAGCTTTGAACAAGTTTCTTTAAATACGAATGCATACACCACTACAACTTTTCGCCTAAAACACCTTACCGTTCATTTCTGACTGTCTTCCGAAGACAGTTGAACAACAAAGTGAGCGATATTTCTTACATCAAAGATAAACATTCTCAGATTTAGTCTAGCAAAAGCAAGCATTTAAGATACTTTGGATCCTCAAATGCCTCTTTTTCATAGTTTAACCGCCAAGAAACCACTCACTGAACAGAGAACTACAGAATACACACGATGTTGTTACCAAAACAGACAAAGAGCGTTTCATATAATGAACAATAGTAACGAGCCAAGCGTAATTAAACTCATATATTAGTCGAACTATAAAGCTTATGTATCTGTTTAAACTCAAAATATTCACACTTGGCTTTAGAATCGCATCTTATTTAGGTATCACGACATCAAGCCGCCACCAATAAAAATAACAACGGCAGCTCTGACCAACATCGATCGCCAATAACAATAATAATGATCGATCTGCAAAAGCGGTTTACTCCTGCAGGTTGCTTCCCAGCCTGCAGGAGATAAAGTTTTCTCTCATCGTTACTCGTTACCTAGATAATGCTGCTTCATGTGTTACCGCAAAACGTTACCACCAATCACAACAAACCATTCAAAAAATGGAACAAAGGTAACAAAACTGTCACACACCAACTAAAATCAAACACACAACAAACAGTAACTTATTGATTTAAAACAAATAATAATTATTGGCACACTATCCCGCATTATATTTAAGTAAGAACAACAAAAAATGTTTCAGAAGTGCGTCACCAATAAAAATAAAAACAGACACACTCACTGAGCGCTCAACAATAAAAATAAAAAACGAGCAGAAGCACTATTACGGGCTCTTATGAGCCCTCCACCTTATTTTTCTCTTCCGCACTCTATACAGCTCAAACCTTCTAAAACTGCACAACTCCTGTTACTGTTCCCCCAGCTTTGACCAAGCCAAGACACACCCCTATTCCAATAGATTTTAGTGCGCCGTAGATCATGATTCAGTTGACCCAAATTTCTTTGCAAAGAGGCATCAAAGTACTCTTCGAACACGCCAGCCTGACGATTAACCCAGGCCAGAAAATCGGTCTTGTTGGAGCGAATGGCGCTGGCAAATCCAGTTTATTCAAGCTGTTTCTTGGCGATCTACAACCCGACCAAGGCGACTTCCAAATACCCAGTCAGTGGCGCATTGCTCATATGGCTCAGGAAGTATCCAACTCAGATAGATCTGCATTGGACTACGTATTGGACGGAGACACAGCCTTTCGTAAAGCCGAGCAGGCGATTCAACACGCTGAAGATAATCACCTGACGGACCAATTAGCGCATGCGCATGATCTCTATGATCAAGCCGATGGATATACCGCGAAAAGCCGTGCGGAACAGTTATTAGCAGGCCTTGGCTTTGCTCAACACGAAATAACCCAGCCTGTTAGCAGCTTCTCAGGCGGCTGGCGTCTACGATTGAATCTTGCTCAGGCGCTGATGAGTCCTTCTGATTTATTGCTATTGGATGAACCCACCAACCACTTGGATCTGGACGCAGTATTTTGGCTGGAACAATGGCTTAAAAATTACCCTGGCACCTTGATTCTGATTTCTCACGACCGTGATTTTCTCGACAGCATTGTGACCCACATTACCCATGTAGAGCAGCAACAGCTATTCACTTACAAGGGCAATTACAGCAGCTTTGAACAGGCAAGAGCGGAGAAACTGGCCCAACAGCAAGCCTCTTTTGAGAAACAACAGCGTGAAATCGCTCATATGGAATCCTTCATCCGGCGATTCAAAGCGAAAGCCACTAAGGCCAAGCAAGCACAGAGTCGAGTCAAAGCATTGGAGCGCATGTCGCTTATTGCCCCGGCGCATGTGGACACCCAGTTCAGTTTTCAGTTTCCCAAAGCAGAAAAAACCTCATCACCACTGCTATCGATCGATGAAGGTGGGATTGGTTATTCAACGCCGATTTTAAAGGCGTCATGTACCATTCTGCCTGATATGCGAATTGGATTACTGGGTGCCAATGGCGCGGGTAAATCAACCTTGATTAAAACCTTGGTGGGCGACTTACCCCTATTATCAGGGAAATCCACTCAAGGCATGCATTTACAAATTGGCTATTTTGCCCAGCATCAGCTGGAAGCACTGGATCTGGACAGCAATCCTTTGCTTCATATCCAACGCATTAGCCCCAATGCCAGCGAACAGAGCATTCGCGACTTCTTAGGCAGTTTTGGGTTCAATGGCGATCGAGCCACGGACACCGTGAAGCTCTTTTCCGGAGGTGAAAAAGCACGCCTCGCACTGTCATTAATTGCCTGGCAGAAACCAAACTTACTGATCATGGACGAACCGACCAACCATCTGGATATGGAATCCCGTTTCGCCTTAACCGTAGCACTTCAGGAATTTGAAGGCGCGATCATCATCGTTTCGCACGATCGTCACCTGCTAAAAAATACTGTCGACGAGTTCTGGTTAGTTCACGACCAACAAGTCGAACCGTTTAAAGGCGATCTAGATGACTATCACGCATTACTGAAAAACATCAAAAAAGCTTCTACTAACGGCACATCCTATGAATCGGGTTCAGACACATCTGCAACAGAGAGTGCAACAGCGAAACCCGTTGTGGATAAGAAAGCACAAAGAAAGCGTGAAGCAGAGATCAGAAACGCCCTCCAACCCATCAAGAAAAAACTTGCCGGCCTTGAAAAGGAAATGGAAAAAGTTGACAACCGTCTCAGTTCATTAAATGATCAACTAAACGATACAGAACTTTACAATGAATCGTGTAAGACTAAGCTTACAGAGGTTCTTCAAGAGCAGGCATTACTTAAGCAACAAGCAGAACAATTCGAAATGG